>JAANMT010000668.1_pt1 | contig 37280 bp, 31 predicted proteins | sample 7279711 | NCBI WGS metagenome assembly JAANMT01 (sample SAMN14094538, study PRJNA606508) | bioreactor metagenome | isolation source: A lab-scale SPAN reactor treating ammonium-rich wastewater day 1 | place: Ireland: Galway | collected 2017-01-16 | reverse complement strand
CAAGTATTCCTCCAGCACCATCATGCGGCATGTCGATCTCTACCAGCGCTGCTTCAAAAAGACGCTGCTGGCCGCCAATGACGATTTTGATTTCCAGGGGCGTGAGGGCATCGATTATGCGCTTGCTGCGGGCATGACCCTGAGGGATGACAGCATCCTTGTCCAGCCTCCGCCGAATCAGTACTTCCATGCCGATCTGGCGCAATCGGTCTGGCCGAAATATCCTGTCATACTCGAGAATGAGCATTATGGGAGTTCGCGGGATCGTGGAGCCTGGGGGGATGGCTCCTGGCTGATGCGTGCAATCGAGGAATACCATGCCAGCTATGCGTCAATCCACTGGTGGCCGAGGGAGTTTCTCGAGCAGCAGAGGGATTTGATCGACCGGATCAACCTGCGGCTGGGGTATCGCCTGCAGCTGCGCCAGGCAGAGTGGCCGGAGAAGATTTCCCTCAGTGAACCACTGCCCATACGCACCCGCTGGGCCAATGCGGGTGTGGCCCCCTGTTATCCCGGGGCTTTTCCCACGATCACATTGAAGGATGAGAAAGAGGGGATCGTGGCTGTGTTTGCCAACCCGTCCTTTAATGCGCGTTCGCTCGAGGTGGGTCCTCCCGAAGCGGCTCCGGAGGCGCAGGCGGACTGGCAGGGGCATTGGGCCATCAACATGAAACCAGGTGTTTACCAGTTGTTCATATCCATGGGGGAACTGGATGGGACCCCTGTGGTTGCCCTTCCTCTGGATGGCGGTGATGGTCACCGCCGATACCGCCTCGGTTCGGTTCAGGTGGTTGAAAAACCGGAATAACCTTTGGTATAGGTTTGTATAGGTTTATCAGGCCGGATGCCTGGCTGTTCTGGGCATCCATAAAATGACTATGAGGAGAGAACAGGAAGCAGCCGGGAAATTTGCAATCTGATGGCATCATTGACACACCACGATATCACCATCCTGTTCGTTTCCCTCGGGATACTGCTGGCTTCGGCGAGAATCCTGGGTGAAATCGCGCGCCTTTTTCAGCAGCCGGCAGTGCTGGGTGAAATCATCGCCGGCATTCTGCTCGGGCCGACTGTGTTCGGGTCTGTATTCCCGAATCTGCATGAAACCTTTTTCCCTGACGAGGGAGCGGTTCTGGTCGCCCTGCAGGGATTTACCGCCATCGCGATCGCCCTGTTTCTGATGGTGGCCGGCATGGAGGTCGATCTCTCGACAGCCTGGCGGCAGGGGAAAACCGCTTCGGTGGTGGCCCTCCTGGGAATTGTGGTGCCATTCACCCTCGGTTTTGTAACCACCTGGTTTATGGAGGACCTGTTTTCCAATGGGTCCAAACACCCCCACCTGATCCTGTCGCTGTTTATTGCCACCGCCATGTCGATTTCGGCCCTGCCGGTGATTGCGCGGATCCTGATGGATTTGAACATTTACCGGACCGATCTGGGCATGTTCGTGATTTCGGCCGCGATCCTGAATGACCTGGCGGGCTGGATCATATTCGGGGTGCTGCTTGGGTTGATCGACACCGGAGGTGCATCAACCTGGACCACCGGGCAGGTGCTGATCCTGATCGTGCTCTTTACTGGGGGAATGATGACTCTGGGGCGGGGCTTGTTCAACCGTCTGCTCCCCTGGATCCAGGCCCATCTCAGCTGGCCGGCGGGGGTTCTCAGTTTTGTCATGACAATGGCTTTCTTGAGCGCCGCCATAACCGAATGGATCGGGGTTCATGCCATCTTCGGGGCATTCATGCTGGGGGTGGCGATCGGTGATTCCCCGCACCTGCGCCAGCGCACACGCACCACCATCGAACAGTTCATTTCATCGATCTTCGCGCCGATCTTCTTCGCATCGATCGGGCTGAGGGTCAATTTTTTCACGAATTTCGATTTGCAGCTGGTGGTTGTGGTCATTGTGATCGCAACGATCGGGAAGGTGGTCGGGTGCACTTACGGGGCCAAATGGTGCGGGCTGCCAAACCGTGAGGCCCTGGCGATTGGTTTCGGAATGAATGCGCGCGGGGCGATGGAAATCATCCTCGGGCTGCTGGCGCTGCAGAAAGGCCTGATCGATGAGCGCCTGTTTGTTGCGCTGGTAGTCATGGCCATGGTGACCTCCCTGAGCAGTGGGACCCTGATTCAGTGGATCCTGCAGCCCAAAGCGCCGGTGAGGTTTTCGAATTTCCTGGCCGCCTCACGCTTTCAACCCGCACTCAAAGGCATGAACCGTGAACAGGTGGTCCGTGAGCTGGCCAGCCTGGCTGCCGGAAGCGCTTCCCTGGATGCCACTGTGATTGGAGACAAAGCCTGGGAGCGCGAGCAGGTCATGTCGACCGGGCTTGAAAATGGACTGGCGGTCCCCCATGCCCGCCTCCCGGACCTCAAGCAGCCGATTGTCGCCCTGGGGCTTTCCGAAGATGGGGTGGATTTCGATTCATTCGATGGCCAGCCGACACGCCTGGTCTTTCTGATCCTGACTCCCCAGAAGGATAATGGCTCCCAGCTTGAGATTCTGGCGGATATCAGCCGGACCTTTCAGGATCCGAAAATGGTTGCCGCTGTCTTTCAATCCAGAAACTACACGGAGTTCCTGGCGATCATAAGAAGCCATGAAGACGAGAGAGGTTGAGGTCTTTTCAAGAGTGGTCTATATTCTCTCGTCCTGATGCATGGGGGGATGCCCGAGTGGTTAAAGGGAGCAGACTGTAAATCTGCCGGCGAACGCCTACGGAGGTTCGAACCCTCCTCCCCCCACCACCCTTCCTGTCTGCCCAGCCCTGAATCAGCTGATTTCCTCAAGAGGGCGATGATCCGCTGGCAATGCCTTTACAAAGGCATCCTTCACCAGAGCGGACAACTCCTCAGTGCCAAGAAGCTCCACAGTCTCTTTCGGAATCGGATCCAGCACAGACACATGCAGATGCACGATAGGATTGAATATCCACTGCAGCCGCGGCAGTAATTTGAATGTATTCGTGATCACCACCGGCTGGATGCGGACTTTGGCTCGTTTGGCGATCATGAAGGCCCCCCCGAGAAAGGGCTGCAGCCTTCCCGACAGCGACCTTTCCCCTTCCGGGAAAATCATCAGGGAGATCCCCTCCTCGAGGCGTTTGACACTCTCCTTCACCATGCGAAGAATCTCACGAGGGCTGTCACGATCCAGCAGGATGGTCCTTACGAAATACATGTTCTGGCCGATCAGGGGAATGAGCATGTTGCTTCTTTTGGACACCCAGTGGAAATCCTTGCGGAGCAGAAACAGAACAAAGATATCCCACATCGACAGGTGATTCGCGACCAGCAGGGTCGGAATATCCGGGTTGATTTTTTCACGATCTGTGATGGTGAGTTTCCAGCAGGGGTTGGCCAGCATGTACATTCTGGCCCACACCCAGCTCACACGGTTGTTCCAGCGCCTCAAAGGATCCCACCAGAAACTCAACAGCCAGGCCAGAGCGGCCGGGATAAACATCACGATGGTGATCAGGGCGAATGCCGCCCAGTAATAAATCGAAAATAGAATCTTGAGCGCCTTCATTGCATGAAACCTATCCGAAAATAATGTATCTCACGGTATTTTTCTTGCCTGAAACACCACCTGGTAAGCAAAGGCGGATTTTGCCTGGAAAGGCAGCATCATCCCCATCTTTGCATACCAGCCGGGTTCATCGGTCCAGATATGGCGAACTCGTGTGAGACATAGATTGACTGGAACCCAGCGAATCACCTGAAAGCCATTGTCTGACAAAATCCGGCCCAATTCAGCCAGGGAAAGGTTATTCCTCCATTCTCCATGGCGGTGAGGAGAACCTCCGAGGGTGGCCAGCACCCTTCGATACAGATGATGCATGTTGAAGTAGGAAGCCACCAGGAATCCATTCGGAGTCAGCCGCGAATGGATGGATGCAAACAGACCGGGAAGATCCTCGACATACTCGAGGATTCCCGAGCCGGCCACACAGTCAAACAGGATCTCTCCAAAGGGAAGTGGTTCAGACCGCAAATCGGCACGGACAACCTGGGGATCCTGAAGGGCCGATACCGCGGTTTGGGAGATATCGCAGCCAAAATAATCGATGTCCGGCAAGGCCTGGCGGATGGCATTCCGCAGGATGCCGATGCCGCAGCCGAGTTCCAGGATCCGCCCGGGATGGCAATCGACCACCTGTTCCAGGCATTTTCTCAACCGGAGGTGCAGTTTGTCATAACGGAGGGTTTCGGTTTCCCAGGGGCTGGGTGGGGCGGTGTCAGCCATTCTTGAGCCACCTCCGAACCAGTTCGAGTGCGGGACGGTTGCGGGACTGGTCCAGCCAGGCCTGCAGCATCCGGTAAAACTGCCGCCATTTTTCCAGCAGAGCCGACTCGGTCAACTCACGCCGTGGGGGATTGGCCGCCTTCCGGAGTATGTCCCCATCCACAGTTATCAGATCCAAATCCGCCAGGATTTCGATCGATAATCCCACCATCATCGGTTTGAGGGGGAGTGCCAGCAGATCCTTGAGGGGGGTCGCATGGCTGATGGAGCGGTAGACCTGTGCAATCGATTCCCGGCCGATTTCAGCCTCACAGGCCTGGAACCATTCTTCGAGCAGGCCGGGATTGAATGCCAGCCTGAGGAGGACCTCCGAACCATTATCCGGAAGGATGGACTGCAGCCAGGCTCCATCCGATTTCCTCAGGGGCGGCCAGAGGATTTCGACCACCTCCCCATCCCAGTCGGAAGGGATTTCACCTGCATATCCGGTCGAACAGGCCCCGGGCCAGCTGCCCGGAGGCAGGGCGGTGTAACGCTCCCAGGCTTTATTTTTCCAGAAGGGGTATTTTCCGGGAACCACCTGTTCCCACCAGTCACGCCAGTCCGGCCCATACCCTATCCGGAGAAAGTGCTCATTTTCGAGGGGGCACAGGCCACGAGCATCCCAGACCACCACCTTCGATAACGGGCCTTCAGTCTCAAGCCGTGCGACCTCTCCAGCACCTGCCGGTTCGGTTGTTTCGCGCAGTGAAGGACGAATGGCGAGGATTTTCGGGCGCAGGCTGGTTTTTCCATTCCAGGTGTTTTCAGCATATTCGATGGCGATATCGACAGGGTGTTTCTCGATTTCCTCAGCCCACTCTCCGAGTGAAAAGCCAACCGCTTCGAGAGGTTCTCTCGCTGAGCCAAGGTTGACCCGCAGATGGTTGTCACCGAAGACCTGGGTGCGCTGCTTCTCCTGGAAACGGCAGATTGAAAAAGACGGAACCGGGAACCCCTGCCCATAGGGATCCAGGTGAGCGATCTCCTCAAGGACCTTGGGCAGGTCTTCATTGCTCTCGAAGAAGGCATCCAGATAAACCTCGACCCCTTCGATATCGCCCGGATGCTTCAGGATCAGATCGCTGACCGCCTGGGAGAACTCCTCCCAGCGCGCCAGCTGGACAGTGAACCCGGCCGCGGCGGAATGCCCGCCGGCCCGTTCGGTCAGCTCCGAGACATGCTCGAGGATTCGTGCGGCATGAAACCCGGGAGGAACCCGTGCGGACCCATGAACCAGATCCCCTTCGATCGCTCCGAGGAACACAGGCTGCCCGGAGGCTTCCAGGATCTTTGCAGCCACCAGGCCAAGAACCCCGCGGTGCCATTCACTGTCGGCAAGGATCACAGCACCTTCACGGGGCTGTGCACGCAGACGCTCGAAAGCGGATTCGGCAGCCTGTGAGGCGATTTTTTTCCGCTGATCATTGGCCGATTCCAGCTGAGCTGCCAGCTGTTGCGCACGCACCGGGTCTTTTTCGATCAGAAGTTCAAATGCGATCTGTGGAGATTGGATCCTGCCGGCTGCATTCAGCCGTGGGGCAACCTGGAAAGTAATGGCTTCAGCATTGAGAGTTGCCGCCTGCAGGCGGGCTTTGCCAAACAGGGCCTGCAGGCCGGGTGAGGGCTGTGCGCGGGCACGGTCAAGCCCATCGATGACGATGCGGCGGTTTTCTCCGACCAGCGGCATCACATCCGCCAGGGTCCCGATCATGGCCAGCTCGACCGGCATTTCCTGCCGGTAGGTCTGCTGGAAGCTGGGGGGGACCAGACCAGTCAAAGCCTGCGCCAGTTTCAGCGCCACACCAGCCCCGCACAGCTCTTTGAAAGGGTACCTGGAATCCGGCAGGTGAGGATTCACATGGGCCGCTGTTCCCGGCAGATCCGGATCGGGGGTGTGGTGGTCGGTGATAATGATATCTATTCCGATCTCACGGGCCTTGAGGCAGGCAGGGGTTGCGGTCGATCCGCAATCGGTGGTGATGATCAGCCGAAAGCCTGAAGCCTTCTGTTGTTCAACCCAGTCCGGATGGATGCCATACCCGCTTTCGAAGCGGTTTGGCAGGTAGACTTCGCAATCCAGCCCGATGCGTTGCAGGGCATACAGCATCAAAGCGCTGCTGGTCACCCCATCGGCATCATAATCGCCATGGATGATGATGCGATCATGGCTGCGGATGGCTTTTTCGATTCGCTGGAGAAAGGCATCGATTCCGGGAAGCGAGGCGGGGTTGTGGCAGGGACACAGTTCCGGCTGGATCATTTCACGGGCTTGCCGAGGATCCTCGATCCCGCGCCCGGCCAGGATGCGCGCCAGCCAGGGAGAGATGCCCAGAGTCCGGATCAGGCCGACCACCGCTTCCTCCCGGCAGGGGCGCCGCAGCCAGGTCTGAACAATCTCCTGTGGCCCCACAAGGTTCCCGTTCATCGAGGGGACGCCTCGGGAGTCTGTTCTTTCTGGTTGTTCTTCAATTCCATCTGCGCGATCCGAAGGTTCTCTCGAGCATTCCGGTGCAGGGGTTGAATTTCAAGCACCGACTGGAAGGCTTCCGCCGCCTCCAGGGTTCTTCCGGTTTGAGCATACAACACTCCGAGGCTGTTGAGTGCCTCCGGGTAACGTGGCCGGATCTCAACAGCTTTCTTATAGGATTCTTCAGCTTTCGGGAGGTTCCCCTCCTTGTCGTAAAGACGCCCCAGCCGGTACCAGGCGCTCGAAGCCCCGCGGGGGGCTTTCGTGGCCTTGAGATAGGTTTCATGAGCCTGGTCGATCTTTCCAAGACTGCTAAAGGCATTCCCAAGATTCACCTGCGGTTCGGCGAAATCCGGGTAGAGCCGGATGGCTTCCGCATAATGTGTCATGGCCTGTTCGATCCGGCCACGCTCCGCCAGTGCCACTCCCAGATTGTTATGCGGCACCCAGCACTCCGGGTTTCCTGCGAGTCCATGGCTCCAGAAGGTGACCGGATCGCGGTAGTAGCCAGCCTGAATCCAGGACAACCATCCCAGCAGGAGGCATAGCACCATTTGAGTTCCATGCACCAGGACCGGGGGAATGGCCGCTTTCAGAGCCAACCGTTGAAACAGCAGACCCAGGGCTGCTATCGGGACCAGGCTGGCAAGATACTGGTAGTGGTCTGCCACCAGTGACAGGTCCTGCGTGGAAAAATCGATAAATCCGAGCGCAGGCCCCAGCAGGGCCAGGTATCCCAGCCATCCGGCGATCCAGATCGAGCCGATCCGTGCCCGGAGGAACCACAGCAGTCCAGTCACCGCCAGGCTGGCCAGTGGAAAGAGCCAGTGGGAGAGCTGGCCGGGATCGAGCTTCCAGAGTGGGTAGATCGGATACAAACCCGAGGGCCAGAGAACTTTCCAGAGATAAAACCAGGGGATTCGTCCGGCGGCGAGGATTCTGTCTGCAAAAGAGAGATGGGATGCGGCCTCGCCAGCCCCCAGGCGGGCACTCTCCCACCAGACCGTGACAGCTCCCATCACGGCTCCACAGGCCAGCAGCGGAATCTGCCGGATGATTTCTTTCCTGAGAGCCCCTTTTTCGGGATCCAACAAACCTCGCAGGAGCAGGCAGACAACCGGCAGGGTGCAGGTGACAGTCTTGCTGAACAATGCCCCCAGGAAGAGCAGGGTGAAAACCGGTGAAAAGCCCTCCCGTCTCTGCTGAAGCAGGCGGGACCAGCAGCACATCGCTCCAAGGAAGAAGGAGGAAGACAGCACATCTTTGCGCTCTGCAATCCAGGCGACCGATTCCACATGCACCGGATGGAGGGCGAACACAGCGGCAATGAACAGGGCTGCAGGTGTTTTCCAAATCCTGAACAGCAGATAGGCCAGAAGGGAATTGAGCGCATGGAGCAGGATGTTGGTCAGGTGATATCCGCCTGGCTCCTGCCCCCACAGGCGGTATTCGAACCAGAAGGAGGAAAACACCAAAGGGTAATAATTCGGAAGCAGTTTCGGCTCCATCCAGATACGGATCAGGCCATCTTTTTCCTGCAGGACCTCATTCTGGCTGACATAGAGACCGTCATCCCAGAGAAACTCACCCTGGACCGCCGGCCGGTAGGCCGCCAGCACAGCCAGGGTCAGCAGCAATGGAATGGCCCAGCGGCTCTGGTTGAAGTTCATGATTCTGTGAGAGGAAGGTTACCTCAGTGTGCCCCGCTCGGGTATTACTGAGCGACTCGGCAAAAACTGGACAGGAGCATAAGGTGGCCTTGTCCGCTGTCCGGGCGGTAGACCATGCTGTTCCGGAGAATGGAGAGGTTGTCAGTTCACTGCCAAAGGCATCTTGTGTGAAGTAGTAGAGTTCGTTGCCTCGCCCTGAACTGTTAGCGTTATAAATCGCGACGACATTGCCGACTGCGTCATAAGTGCAGGTGGAGTCGTTGGTGGAGTCGGGGGTTGAGGAATGACGGATTGGGGGGGCAGGGAGGACAAAGGGAGATCACCCGTTTTCGGTAGGGGCACAGCATGATGTGCCCAGGGAGATCACCCGTTTTCCAAAAGGGCACGTCAAGCCGTGCCCCTACGGCACATGCGAGACCTCGCTGGTGGCGTTCCCGGTCAATGGTTGTCAAGCCGTGCCCCCATCCTCCCCCCTTCGTCATCCCCGCGATAGCGGGGAGCCATAGTCCGCGCCAAATTTTCTGGATTCCCACTTTCGTGGGAAAGACGGGTTGGGGGACGGGAATGTCGGATTAGGGGGGGGGGAGGACAAAGGGAGATCATCCGGCGCTTCCCCCGGTTTCACACTGTGAGGCTGGTGATGGAGTTCTCATTCTGGATTTCCAGACGATTTTTCCATATCGTTACTCATTGTTTCAAATTCAATATGCAGAAGGGTTTCACAAAGGCAAGCGAATGAGTGTGCTCCAGCAAACCATCGGACGGGAAATTTCGTATACAGGGGTCGGCCTCCATACCGGGAATGCGACCACCATCACTTTCAAACCGGCTCCCCCGGATCATGGTTATGTGTTCATCCGGACCGACCTTCCCAGCCAGCCGCGGGTCGAGGTCGATCCGGACAATGTCATGGTGGAGGAATCCATTCTGCAAACCGCGCTGGGGCGTGGCGAGGAACAGATCCATACAGTCGAGCATGTGCTGAGCGCGGTAAGGGGCCTGGGGATCGACAACCTGATCATGGAGGTCAATTCCAATGAGCCTCCAGTCGGAGATGGCAGCGCCAAGCCTTTTGTCGATGTGCTTCTCGAAGCGGGCCTTGTGAGCCAGGATCGTCCTCGAAACTACATCACCATCAGTGAGCCGATCTGGCTTTTTGAAGAGGGGCTGGAACTGGCGGTGGTTCCCTCCAACACACTCGAAATCACCTTCAAGATCAATTATGACCACCCGGCCATTGGGATTCGTTCGGCCAGTTTCCTGATTACTCCGGAGACCTTTGTGAAAGAAATCGCTCCGGCGCGGACATTCTGTTTTCTGCGGGATGTCGAAAAGATGCGTGAGAGCGGCAAGATCAAGGGGGGATCACTGGATTGCGCCTTGGTGATAGGTGATGAAGGGGTGTTGAACGAAGACCTCCGTTTCGAAGACGAAATCATCCGCCACAAGATTCTCGATGTCATAGGCGATTTCGCCCTTCTGGGAGCACCCCTCAAAGCGCATATTGTCGCAGTGCGTTCGGGTCATGCTTTCAATGTCGAATTTGTCCGCAAGATCGAGAGGACCCTGGGGATCAAAAGAGGCCGTCCGGTATTCAATGTGCCGATGAGCCTGGAGAGCATCAAGAAGGTTCTCCCCCACCGTTATCCATTCCTCCTGGTGGACCGTATTACACGCATCGATGAAGAAAACGGTGTCTTTGAAGGGATCAAGTGTGTTTCAGGGAATGAGCCTTTTTTTGAGGGGCATTTCCCGGATCAGGCGATCATGCCGGGTGTCCTGATTCTTGAATCGATGGCCCAGGTCGGAGGTGCAGGGATTTTGTCACTGCCTCCGAATCATGGGAAATATGCCTATCTGGCCGGGGTGGATGGGGCGAAGTTCCGCAAGCCGGTAGTTCCCGGCGACCGGATGATGATCGAGTGCAAGATCCGCAAATTCCGAAAGACCACGGGTGTGGCCGATTGTGTGGCACGAGTCGATGATCAGATTGTAGCGGAAGCGGTGCTGACCTTTGCGATCATCAAACAGCAGGGCATGGCGATGTCCTGAAGCCGGATCCACCTTCACGGCTGTAGGAAAAGTCACGAGTTGATTTCATAATCAACTCATGATGGCAATGAATTTTTTTTCCGAGCTCTGGATCATCACCCTCGATGCGGCCCCATTCCTCTGTCTGGGACTGTTTCTTGGAGCGCTGCTGCATCGGTATGTGAAAACCGAGTGGGTCACACCCCTGCTCGGACGTGGAAAAATCCGTTCCACAATGATCGCGGCGGCAATCGGAACTCCCCTGCCTTTGTGTTCCTGTTCGGTGGTTCCGACTGCGCTTGCAATTCAGAAAAAGGGGGCCTCGCGGGGGGCCACACTGGCCTTCCTGATTTCCACACCGGAGACCGGAGTTGATTCGATCCTGCTGACCTATGGCCTGCTGGGGCCGGTGCTGGCTGTGGCCCGCCCGGTGGCAGCGCTTCTGTCGGCGATCATGGCGGGCCTGATGCTTGAAAGCTTTCCGGATGATCCGGCTGAATCAGAACCGGACAAGGAGTCCTGCTGTTCCGGCGATTCAGCCCACACGGCCCCACCTGCTGTTCCTCAACCCCTGATTGTGCGGGTCTTCGAAGAATGCCGGGGAATCTGGCAATCCCTGATGATGCTGTTCGATGAGATCGCCATCTGGCTGCTGATCGGCCTTTCGCTGTCGGCACTGATCAGCGTTATGCTGCCGTCCGATTTTTTCGAGGGGGGCCTGGGGACCGGCTTGACCGGCATGCTGGTGGCCATGTCGATCGGCCTGCCGATGTACGTATGCGCCACTGCCTCGACCCCGCTGGCGCTGGCATTTATGGCGAAGGGGATGTCTGCCGGGGCGGCCCTGGTTTTTCTGCTGACTGGGCCGGCGACCAATGTCGGCACGATGGGGATTGTGCTGCGGGTCCTCGGGAAGAAAGGGATGTTTGCCTATCTGAGCGCGATTATTTTTGTGTCCCTGATCTTCGGTGTGATGGTCGATGCAGCTGGCCTGGCCCTGGGGGTGGGGGGGCATAGCCTGGATTCCCATGCGCATGGTGGTGAACTGGCGGCAAAGATTGCCGGGCCATTAATCTGGGCGCTGCTGGCCTGGCGCATTGGAAGGAAGGTTTATGCACCGCACGAGGAGGCGGTTCACGCGGCTTCGGCCTGAAATCCCTGCTTCGGGTGGAAAGAAATCTGGGAAAGATTTTATTTCCAGTGAAAAAAATACCCTGGAAAAGGGTTGACGGCGTATAGGGATCATGGTAGAAATATGCTGTTGGTCGATCGGGAAGTGGCCCGTCTTTCGGGAGGTACAGGACGTAAAGAGTCTCTGGCCGGTGAAAGGGGGTTGTTTATTTTCCGGAAACCGACTATGCTCCCTTCCGATAGATTTGTCGGAGGGCCTAACCCGCGATGCGGGGTATGAAATCTAATAGGAGGAATTGATGAGCATGAAACGGGTAGTTATGGGTCTTGTTGTGGTTCTTGCTTTGGGCCTCGCTGTTGCGCCCAGCCACGCGTTCCTGTTTGGGAACTGCTGCTGCACAAACAATACAAGCTGCTGTGCGGTCGCACCATATGAGGTGAAGGTTTCCTACACCCCAATTCAGCCGCAGCCAGGCGAGTGCACCTATTGCACCTGCCTGCCGTACGGTTGCCCGGATGGTGCCCCGTGCATCACCCCATGCGCTCCGAGCTGCGCTCCTTGCGGCCCGGCTTGCGCTCCCGCCGCTCCGTCCTGCGCCCCCTGTGGCCTGAACGTGTGCGGCCTGGTGTGTGCCCCATTCTGCATGGTCGGCCCGGTTGTTTCGGGTGCCTGCGGTCTGGTCGGTGGCGTTCTTGATTGCGCGTGCGGCATCGTCGGCGGTGTGCTCGGCTGCCTCGGCTGCTGCAGCCCCTGTGGGCCGTGCGGATCAGCCGCACCGGCAATGGCTCAGTAATCTAGAGCCATACAATTACTGTTCTGTCTTTTCGAAGGGAGGATTGAAAAATCCTCCCTCTTTTATTTTTGCTAAGGTCCATCTCCGTTTCCGCCGATAGTTTCCTCGACAGCCCAGCTCGGGCGTGTGATTTTATGAGGAGGTTTGAAAAAGCATGAAACGGGTAGTTATGGGTCTTGTTGTGGTTCTTGCTTTGGGCCTTGCCGTCGCGCCCAGCCATGCGTTCCTGTTCGGGAACTGCTGCTGTACCTGCCAAACCAGCTGTTGTGCGGTTGCTCCTTACGAGGTGAAAGTGTCGTATACACCGATCCAACCCCAGCCGGGTGAGTGCACCTACTGCACCTGCCTGCCGTATGGTTGTCCGGATGGCGCGCCGATTTGTCCACCCTGTGGACCGATGGCGGGTGGTTGTGCACCTTGTGGCTCACCTTGTGGCATGGCGGCTCCCTGTGGATCCGGGTGCGGAATTCTGGCAGCTCCCTGTGGCTGTGTGGTTCCCATCATTTCCGGGGCCTGCGGCCTGGTTGGTGGCATCCTGGATTGTGCCTGTGGCATTGTCAGCGGTGTCCTCGGATGCCTCGGCTGTGCTCCCTGCGGAATGGGCATGGGCTGCGGCCCTTGCGGTGGCGGCGGCATGATGCCGGTCGCTCAATAACCAGCCAGCGCCACGAAACATCTGTTGTTCAGAAAGAATCGGGAGGGTTTCCAAGCCCTCCCTTTCTTATTTTCAGATCGCCCCGCTCGGGGTATACATTCCTTATGACATCCTACCGTCTCGACCTGCAGTACCAGGGCGCCTTCTTTCATGGGTGGCAGTTTCAGCCGAATGCCTTCACAGTCGAGCAGGCACTCGGTGAGGCTTACCAGTCATTTCTCAAAAGCCCGGTGCGTGTCGATGGTTCGGGCCGGACCGACACCGGGGTCCATGCCCGTCATCAGGTGGCGGTGCTGCATACATCGGTTTCAATTCCGCATACTGCCATACTCAAAGGGATTCAGGCTTACCTGCCGGAGGGGCTTTCGGTATTCCAGGCCCAGGCGGTCGATGCGGGCTGGTCGCCGCGCCCGGCAATTTCCCGTCAGTACCGTTATTTTCTGTGGAAAATGACTCCTCCACCCCTTTTTTACCGCCCCTTTTCCGCCTGGACCCATTATGATCTGAACCTGGATGCCATGTGTGAGGCTTCGAACCACCTGATTGGTGAGAAGGACTTTTCATCTTTCCGTGGGGCGGGGTGCACCGCACGCCACCCGATCCGCCGGATCGAACGGATTATGGTCCTGAATCGTGGGACCCACTGGGAGTTTCGGGTGACAGGAAATGCTTTTTTAAGGCAGATGGTCCGGATTCTGGTCGGGACTCTGGTGGAGGTCGGCCAGGGGAAAAAGGTCCCTTCGCAAGTTCCTGATATTCTCGCGGCCCGGGATCGGAGGGAGGCGGGCTTGACCTTGCCCCCACAGGGGCTTTTTCTCTGGAAGATCGATCTGCCGGGAGATCCTCCTCTTCAAATACCACCGACCTGCTGGGAAATCCCCATGGCATGAAACGAATTTCACTCCATGTATGACAGAGCGGGTTCTTCTGGTTAATATCGGCTGGAGGGATTCAAGAAACCAGAAAGAGCAGGTGAATCCACAGGCGGGTGCTGCGTCTAAGATTGTGCAGGCACGCTTTGTGTGCGGGCAGATTGCGGGTGCAGGAAACACATTTTCACACCATAATGAATGGCATGTGTGTCCCGCAGAAAGCCTTGTTATATGTTTGTCAACAATTAGAAAAGACTGCCAGGAGGAGCTCGATGATGAAAACAGGATTCAGGTTATTGTCGGTCACGATTCTCGCTGTGGCATGGTTCATGCCACCGAATCCAGGAATGGCCCAGGAGGCAGGCGGCCCGGTTCCATCGATTACCGAAGGGATTCAACTGACTGTCTATAACAACAACCTGGCGGTGGTTAAAGACCGCCGGAAGATGACTCTGCCGCAGGGAGAGGGGACTGTCACCTTTACCGATGTGGCCACACAGATCGATCCGACTTCAGTCCATTTCGAAAGCCTCTCAGACCCGGCCGGAACCAGCATCCTCGAGCAGAATTATGAGTATGATCTTGTCGGCCCAACCAAGCTGCTCGACAAATATATCGATGCGAAAATCCAGGTGGTGACAGAAGATGGAGGGGTCTTTGCGGGGACTCTGCTTTCTCAGAATGAAGGCAAAATCGTCCTGCGCGATGACAGCGGCATGATCAAGGTCTTTACTGGAAATGAAACTGTGGTGCGAATCGAACTGCTCAGCCTGCCGGATGGGTTGCTGACACGCCCCACACTCCTCTGGAAGACACAATCCACACAGGGGGGCAGCCAGATCTGCCAGGTCACCTACATGACAGGCGGGATCGGCTGGAAAGCGGACTATGTCATGGTGGTGAATGACAAGGATTCCGAGGTGGGTCTCCAGGGCTGGGTCACATTGGACAATCAGTCCGGGGCTGCCTACAAGCAGGCGCGCCTCAAGCTGATCGCCGGGGATGTCAATCGCGTGCAGGAGGATATCTATGGCGAGGCATTTCCGAAAAGAGCGGTGATGGCTGCAGCCATGGATGCTCCTGCTCCCTTTGAAGAAAAGACCTTCTTTGAATACCACATGTACACACTCCAGCGCCCGACCACCATCCGCCAGGCCCAGACCAAACAGGTCCAGCTTTTCTCGGCAACAAATGTCCCTGCCAAAAAGGTGTTTGTTTATAATGGGGCGCAGAATGGAAAGAAAGTCGAAGTGAAAATGGAGTTCAAGAACTCCAAGGAAAACAACATGGGGATGCCCCTGCCGAAAGGAAAGATTCGCGCCTTCAAAGCCGACAGCGATGGTTCGCTCGAGTTTGTCGGTGAAGACCAGATCGATCACACACCAAAGAATGAGGAACTGCGGGTGCTGCTCGGGAATGCCTTTGACATAACAGGAGAAAGAAACCAGATGGAGCACCGCCAGATCACCCAGGTGGTGTCCGAGGATACCTGGGAGATCAAGCTGCGGAACCACAAGACAGAACCGGTGACCATCAAGGTGGTCGAGCCGCAGTGGGGTGACTGGAAGGTGATTCGTTCCAACTTCCCGGAGAAAAAGAAAGATGCAAAGACTCTTGAGTTTGAAATTCAGGTTGCTCCGGATGAGGAGAAAATCCTCAATTACACAGTCCAGGCCCGTTGAATGTATCCACCCGGAAGAGAGGAGAGATGGCGATGAAATCCCTCCTCTTTTTTGGGATGCAAGGCTTCAGTAAATGACAGAAATTGCGGAACAGCCATCCTGGTTGGAGGTTGCGCCTTCATGGCGCAAAGAGGCGCTCCTGCTTGTGCCTGCAGTGGGTATCACCCTGATCGGAATCTACCTGCTGTCGGGTTCGGAGCCGGACTATCTTTCCGGGCTGCGGCCCTGGCTCAAGCAGAGCCTTTTCGGAGCCTGCGGCATCCTGCTCGGGCTGCTGATATCCAGGCTTCCGATGACATTTTTCATCACGATCGCACCGGCCTGCTATGTGCTCAATCTGGCTCTGATCCTTTCCTTGAAGTGGATCGGAACCGAACGGGGCGGGGCGGTATCCTGGATCGATATCGGCCCCTTCCGCTTCCAGCCATCGGAGACAATGAAGATATTCACGATCCTGATCCTGGCACAGTTTCTCTGTCCGCTGAAATCGAGTGTGGGATTTCGCTCATTTCTGGAAGCGGCTCTGGCGGCGGCGGTTCCAGCGGCTTTTATTCTGCTGCAGCCGGACCTGGGCACAGCGATGGTGTTTGTGGGGATTTTGATGGCCTGCCTGCATGGTTCGCGTGTCCCGAGGCGTTATATCAGCCTCCTTCTGATCCCTCTGTGGGCCTGTGTGGCGCTTCCCGGAGAGGTGCTGACCTGGATCATCTGGGGAGCCGGGATGGCGCTCTGGTTGTTGATGATCGCCTGGAAGGGGGAATCGAAGACTCGCCTGGCCCTGTTCCTGGTCGCTCATGTTCTGACCGTGGCCCTGGTTGTCCAGGGGGTCAAACCACTCTGGAATCACCTGCTCAAACCGCATCAGAGGGACCGTCTGGTCGGATTTATCGAGCGCACCGATTCGGATACACGGGATCTGAGTCCGGCGGCCTACCACCTTCGGCAATCACTGATTGCCATTTCATCGGGGGGATTCCTCGGCCAGGGGCTTGGGCAGGGTCTCCAGAGCAGCCATGGATTCATTCCGATGATGCGGACTGATTTCATTTTTTCGGTCCTGGCGGAGGAGTTAGGGTTTGCCGGGGCAATGATTCTATTCGGATTGATAATCCTCCTTTTTTTGGAGTCAATTCACCATGCCTCTCATGCCGATACTTGGAGAGAGAGCACAGTTGTGTTCGGGGTTATGGGGATGTGGGCAGCCCATACCTTTGTCAACCTGGGGATGACGATGGGATTGATGCCGATAACCGGGATTCCGTTTCCGTTTCTTTCGTATGGAGGCAGTTCCCTGATAACCAATTATCTGGGCCTTGGGTTGATTCTGTCTGCAGCCCGCCGTTCACGGGTGAAGGTGGAACAGGCATTTTAATGCTGTGATATTTAGATTAAACTTTGAATATGGAGTCAGTTCTTTACTAAAGTATCCCAAGTTTATGTCAATCAACAGGTTGCCATCTCAGTCTGGTTGGATATCCAGATCCTGGAAAGGGATTCTTCTGGCTCTTTCTGTTTTTTGCTGTGTCCTCATCCTCGGTTGTTCCTCAGCCTCAAAGAAGACTGAACCAAAAGAACTGGCGAAACTGTCGCTGGATGCCCAGGAAGAAGCTCAGAAATTGCGTGATCAGGGCAACCTTCAGGCGGCTGCGGCCAAATACCAGGAATCGCTCCGTTACCGCCCCAGTCCGAGCGCCCATTTCGAGCTGGGCGGGCTGCTTGAAAAGCAGGGGAAATATGATGAGGCGCGTTCTCAATATGAGCTGGCGCTGGCCAAGAACCCGGATATGCCCGAGGCTGATGAAGCCCTGGATCGCCTGGCGGCCCGTGAGGAGCTGGGATCTCCAGTTCCGGACAAAGGGCCGGCTGTCGCTGCTTCTCAGCGGTCTAAGAATGCATCCTCCGAGTCTTCACAGGAACCTGTTCCGACCCCCGCCCCAACCCAGCCTGCGGTGGTGCTGACGCCTGAAGAAAAAGACATTTTCGATGAAGATCGAAAGTTTCTTGAAATGAGTGAACTCCAGCCACCAAAAGAAGATTCCGACATCGCCAGACGAGGCTCCCCACCTGAAGAACACTATTCGGACCCCGACAATGAATACTTCCCGGAGGAGCAGGATGAGCTGACCGGCTTCGGCCGTGGTTCGGAGCCGGTTCGCACAACTCCCGGCGAGGAGCTCCTCCAGCCGACCCAGCCAAAAGTATCCACCACCAAATCCTCCCGCCCGCAGCGAACTCAGGATCTCTCACCGGTCAAGGAGAAAACATTGCGTGGGGGCCGGGGGCTGTTGAACAGCCTGGAACACCCTCCGGAAATTCATCTGGCCAGCTCGAGGGAAGACGAGTTCAATGGGATTCCTCCGGCGAATTGGATGGAAGCCCAGGTATTTACGGCAGTGGACCCGTATTCAGAAATGGCTGAAGCCCTCCAGGTCGCACGTTCGGGACGGCCGGGTGAAAGAGGCCTGGGAGGAGGACGAAAACTCCCTAAGGAGGCTCCTCTCCCTCCTGCTGGAAAAGCACAGGCACGTTCGGTTCCCGCTGCTCCGGAAAATTTTACTCTGGAAGACCGAAGCAAGGCACCGCGCCCGACAGCGGTCCCCAAGGCTCAGCCTTCGACACCCCCTGAGGAGAAGAAAGGTTTCTGGGCACGGACCTTTGGACCGGAGGAAATCACCTATCCTGATCCTCCCACTCCTGAAGCCGAGAAAGCGCTTCCATCTCCTTATGGCACCGGGCGTGAAGAGCTGGATGTTCGTCCATTCCACATGGACCGCCTCAAAGGAAAGCGGAAAGTGGAGTTCGATGTCCAGGTCTGCAAAGATCGTTATTACAAAGAGAAGGACCTCGAGGGGGCGGTGCGCTGTTTCAACGACAAGAAAATTGATTTCCCGGAAAATGCGTTGATTTACTACGAGCTCGGCCTGGTACTGGAAGATGCCGGCAATTATCCGCTGGCGCGCAAGAACATGGAACTCGCGGTGCGTTATGACCCCACGAATGAGGAGTATAAAAAGACCCTGGCGCGCCTGGATGTTGGACGCGCCCGGTCGCTGAGGGTCGATGGAAATTACGCGGCTGCCCTCAGCATTCTGCGCCGCACCATCGAGCGTTACCCGGACATGGTCGAGGCTCATCGCGAACTGGGCCGTGTTTATGCCACGGATGCCATGGCCAAGGAGAGGGGATTGGAGGAAGGGACGCCCTCATCAGCCGATCTGGCGGCGATCATCAAACGCACCTGGAATTATGCCGAGCAGGCTTACCAGGAGGTGGTTGCGCTTTCGGATGGTGATTACAAGGACTGGTATAATCTGGGGGTTGCCATCCAGAAACAGAACCAGGATGAAAAGCGGACCTCTGCGATCAAGGCCTACGAAAGATCGATCACCCTCAATCCGGATTATCCCAATGCCCACTACCATCTCGGAATTCTGTATGAGTCTTCAAATGTTTCCAAAGCCCAGGAGCATTATGAAATTGCTCTCCGCCAGGCACGCCAGATGCCGAAGGAGGAGGGCCAGGACCTGGTCATGCGGTGCCTGGCATCGCTGGGTGAGTTGAACTGGCGGATCGGGAACAAAGAAAAGGCGGCTGAATACCTGACCGAATACATCCAGTTCGCCCCGGGTGATGCCTATATCGAGCAGATGCTGAACCAGATTACCTCAGAGCCGATCGGCGCCAGCGAGTAGTTTCTCATTCGATCGAAGGGCCACATTCCAGCAGGTCCGGGTGGATTGTCTTTCCAGAAAGTCAGGCAAATTTCAGGTGTCATGAGTGCCGTCCCCTCAACCAAATGAGGGAACAGGCGCTATGGGGTGGGTCTGGCCTGCCGGGTGTCAGCTGGTGGAAGAGGGTTGGCGGCGCTTGATCATCGTGACTTCATTGCCCGCTTCATTGAAAAACAGGTCATCCATGAAGCAGCGCACCAGCAGGAGGCCGCGCCCATGCTCACGCAGAAGATTCTCCGGGTTGGTCGGGTCGGGCAGATTCCGATGATCGAAGCCTTCTCCGGGATCCTTGATGTGGAAGATGGCTTCATCAGGGGAATAGACCGCGCGCAGGTGGATCAGCCGGTTGGCGTATTCCGGATGGTTTTCACGCTCTTGAACAATCTGTTCGTAAGCCATGTGGCCATCCGGGAGATCCCGTACGGATGAGTCGATCTGAAGCGCGCCATAAGCGATTGCGTTGTTGAGAACTTCATCCAGGGCGAGGAAGACATTCTTCATTTCTGCTTCCGGAATGATGTGCAGGGGAACAAGCGGATCGAGCAGGTGCTGGATCACCGGGTCGGTCTGTTCGCGCCGTGGAGGAATCGTGAGGTTCAGTTCCATCGAATCGAGGAAGTCATAGATGATTTTGCGGCGCTCAGCCCGTCCGACCACCTCGATAGCGCGAACCACCGAGGGGAGAATCTCACGCAGTTCAAAAGGCTTCCGCAGGAAGTTGACCGCTCCGAGGCGCAGGGCCTCGATGGCATCCTGCATGTCGCCGTACCCTGTGAAGACCACGACAGGAAGGAAAGGATTGATTTCACGGATTTTCCGCAGCAGCCCGAGTCCACCCAGATTCGGCATCTGCAGATCGGTGATAACCAGCGAGTAAGTGCTGGCTTCCAGCTTGTGGTAAGCGACCTCGCCATCTTCGGCCAGGTCGACATCGTATCTTCCGTCACGCTGGAACAGAGTCGCGAGAAGGGATCGAATGACTTCTTCATCATCCACAATCAGGATTTTTGGTTTTTCTGTGTGGTTGCTTTCCAAGGCTTCAGCCCCCTCCTACAAAACGGAGGATTTCGAGACAGTCGTTCTCGTGGATCGGGGTCTGGTCGACATCATTGCGTTTGATGACAGCCTGATTCAATTCCACAACCACCTGGCGTGCATCCAGACCCAGTGCGGGCAGAAGCTCGCCAACAGTATTAACCTTATCGACCTCTCGGGCTTCTCCATTGATTGTTAATTTCATATCGGTCTTCTCTGATGAGGCAGGTTTTCAAACCGGCCCTCCTGAATGCTATCATAGCGAAGACAGGGCGGATCAACAAACCCGCCTTGAATCCGGATGAGTCCACCTTTTCAGTTTGTTGTGTGGATGCGGTTAAATCAACTTGTGTGATAAATTTGAGGTAATGACCAGCCCATCACAGATTGTCCGGCGTTCACTGGCGAACTTTCAAAAGGCGGGGAACCTGGTTGCCGAAGGGTGCCTCACCGAGGCACTGGAGCCGCTTCGGCAGTCGGTCCAGGAAGATCCCGGCTTTCCCGATTCCCTCTTTCTGCTTGCCAGAACTGAACGGCGCCTGGCTTTATATGATCAGGCGCTCGAGTCACTGGAAAAATACCTGAAACGATTTCCGGCGGATCCGGAGGTCCTCAATGAAGCGATCGAATCGGCTTTATTTTCTGGACAGCCCGCCAAAGTGATCCGGCTGGGAGATCAACGGCTGGCGATTGAACCCTTCGATGGAAGGGCCATGCGCATCTGGCTCCTGGTCGTGTTTTTCAACCAGGGGCTGAAGCCGGCACTCAAGGCGCTCCGGCACTGCCTGAAAAAACAGCCGGACTGGCCGGATGGATTTCTTTTCTCGGGCCACCTCCAGGAGCTCAGCGGGAACTTTGCCGAAGCCGAAGAGGCCTATGCCCGGGCGCTCGAACTGGATTCCCAGCAGACCCTCCCGCTCGAGGAACTCCGCCGCCTGTGGCGGGGAGCGACTCTCGAAGACAACCCCCTGAGACCGGAATACGAGGAACTTTTTGTCAACGAAGCACGGTTCCTGCTCGACCAGCAGGTGACTCAACTGTCCGCAGAATGCATCGAAAAATGGCATCGCCAGTTCCCCGAAAGGTTTGACCTGTGCCTTCAGGCGGTAGTCGCCTGGGAACGGCTCAGGCAGTATCCGAGGGCGGTGGAATGCCTCGACCGGGTTCCGGAAGACCATCTGACCGCAGACCTGCTCGAGCAGAAAGCTCAATTTCTGGAATACGCCGGTGAACACAGCCAGGCTTGTGATATCTATCGCGCCCTGTGTGAAAACAATCTTGGCACAGAGGATTGCTGGCAGGGGTACGCTCGCACTGCGGCACATCTTCCCGATTCGAAACAGGCCCGTGCGGCAGTCAGCCAGGCCCTCGAACATTATCCTGGGCAGCCTGAGTTATGGTTTTTGAAGGCCTCACTCCTCAAAGATTCCAACTGCCCGCCGGGGGAAATCATACCAGCCCTTGAACAGTGCCTGATGCAGGATGCCCATCACCCTGCCGGCCTCTACGCGCTTGGAATCGAGAGGCTGCTGAATGAGCAGAATGCCGAAGCGATTCCACCCCTTGGGGACCTGGTGATACTCCAGCCGGACCATCTCGAAGCCTGGAGGGCGCTGGCAATTGCATATACCCGCAGCCGGCTCTGGACTGAAGCGCTGGAAGCCTGGAAAAAGGTTCTGCTTATGGCACCTGGAGATTCACAGGCATCCGGGAACATTCCCAAAATCGAGAGATATCTCCGCTCCATCCAGGACCAGGCGGCTTCTCTGGCAAGCGAACCTTCCAGGGGGGATAATCGATAGCACCCGGATCAGCAGGTCCTGAGAGCTGTGCTCTCAAAAAACCGGAAGCTTCACTGTCGCAAGACAGAGAACCAGAGAAAGGATGAAAGATGCAAGTGAATCCCCTGGTCGTGGTTGGTGTTGTGCTGCTGTTCTTCGGGTGGCTGGCGATACCTCTGGCAGTCACAGTTCTGGGAGCGGCGCTGGGAGTGATGGGAGGGATTCTGGCGGTTGATTTTGTATCGGTGAATTTTCCCGAGATCCAGATCCCGGAGTGGAGTTATCCGGCCGCGGCGATCATTCTGGGGGGGCTGGGGTGGCTGGTGGCGAAACGCCTCTTCAGCCTGTTGATTTTCATTACCGGAGTTGTTGGGGCACTGGCCTTGAAAGCCCAGCTGGACACATCGATGAACCTCTCCCAGCAGCTGGTGGAAACACCTTTGGGGCAGTTCGCGTTGACCCCCTGGTTCACCCTGTTTTTCGGGGTCACTGGAGGCGCGCTGCTCAGCCTGTTGAAACGTTACCTGCTGATTGTCGTGTCATCTCTGGCGGGTGCGGTCCTGATCGCACGAAATGCCGGGATGGAGGAGAAAATGCTGATCCTGGCGCTGCTCGGGCTTGGGTTTCAGACCTTGTGCTGCACCATCCGCCCAGGCAGGCTGATTCCGGGCGGTTCCGATGGCTGACCGAAAGTTCTGACAGGGCCTTAAAAAAATATGCCTGACTTTTTCGGCAATCCGACTCTGCCAAACCTGTTTCTGGGATCTTTTATCCTGGGGCTGTCGGGCGCGGTGGCGCCAGGCCCGGTTCTGGTCCGCACCATTGCCCATGTTCCCCGGCATGGTTTCCTGTCTGGCCCTCTGATGATAGTTGGGCACAGCCTGCTCGAGCTGGCGCTGGTGGCCAGCATCGGGCTGGGGATGGGAACCGTGCTGGCCCACCCGGCTTTTTTTATTGCGATCGCATTGATCGGAGGACTGGTGCTGTTCTGGATGGCTGTCGGGATGCTGCGTTCCTTGCCGACCCAGACCTTCCAGATAACGCCTGGCAGCGCCGCCATTTCGGGAGATACCCGTGGGGTTGTGCGGGATGGGATTCTCACCTCTCTGGCGAATCCCTACTGGTCCATCTGGTGGGCGACCATCGGCCTGTCCTATCTCGCCATTGCCGGGACTGCCGGGTTCGCAGGAGTCTGCGCTTTTTATATCGGCCACACCTTCAGTGATTTCACCTGGTATGCCTTTGTGAGTTCCCTGGCTGCCGCGGGAAGCCAGTTTATGACAGACAGAATCTACCGTGGGCTGATGGCAGTCTGTGCCCTGGCGCTGGGCCTTTTCGGCGTGCTGTTTGTGGCTGCGGCTGTCCAGAGAATGGGAGATGGGTGGATTTTCTGAAACGGGATCGGGTGCAAGGGGAGCAGGTTATCCCACTCCCCCCCTCGCGATTGTTTTAATCAGGGCATCTCATAGCCATACTCGCGCATGGCTGGTTCGAAGAAGTCATAATAGTTGAGTCCCGTGTCAGCCAGGTAACGCCCGATCGGATCCCGTTTGACCGGAATTTTCGCCATCTTGATTCCCAGGAAGTCCTCCAGCCGGGCAAGGGTTTCATCCTGCTTGAGAACGAAATCCTCAAGGCGGATTTCAATCCAATGGCGGGGCCTGGGAACCGCCTTCACCAGGTCATACTGGTATTTCCAGGAGATTGCACGTTTCATGCGCTCATTGTCGGTTTCGGGGTAATCGATGCAGAAATCATGCAGGTCATCGGTGACATGGGATCCGAGGATGCAATCCCGCGGGTTCCGAATCCAGAAAATATAACGGATTTCTGGAAACATGCGGAAAATCCAGGGGTAAACAAGGGTGGTTTCAGGGATTTTCCAGCCCCTCATGGGGGCTGTGCTGGAGAGAACTGTTTTGAGAAAAGAGTGGATCAGCCGGGTGAACTCCGGATCGATTTCACCCTCGAGCAGCTCTTTCCAGTCCCACTCCAACCCTCCCTTCCATTTGACTTTTCTGCCCAGAACCCGGCAGGCCTCATACATGTCATCCGGCGGGATCAGGTCCCAGGATTCATTCATTGGCTCTCCCATGTAAACCCCGCTGTCATGCAGAGTTTGTGACATGGCGCGTGTTCCGGAATGGCCGCGTCCGATGACGGTAATCAACGTCATTGAGTTCAATCCTTTCCTGATTGTGGAGGGTATCGAACCCTTCAATGTTATTTTTTGCTTCCCTTCTTCGCCAGAGCCTGCAGCCTCTGGGCGGTGACCGGATCGCCGATGTGCAGCGTATCATAAGCCTGCTGCGAGCTGGTGAAAGGCCCGCCGATTTCGTCATGGCCATGCCAGAGCAGGTTGGTGTACATCGGGTTGGTTCGTCCGGTTTCCTTTTCACGCCTGGCGATCCAGTTGTGCATCCGGTCTTCAAGCATGGCGGCCACCTTTTTTTCCTTGCCGGCCAGATTGTGCTGCTCTTCCGGATCATCGATGAGATTATAAAGCTCCACTTCCGGTTTGAAATGGAAATCCGGTTCGAGGGCATGGATCAGCTTCCACTGCGGGGTTCTCCAGCCATGCTTGCGCATCCAGGTGCACTCGGTGATGTAGAACTCGGTCTCCGGCACACGCCGTTTCCCTTTCATTTCGGGAAACAGGGATTTTCCATCGAATTTGATCCCGGTTTTGACCCCGAGGATATCGAGGATGGTCGGGGTGACACTCTTGAGTGTGGCATAACCCGGCAGGCGCAGGCCTTCTGGAACTCTGCCGGGAAAACGGAACACCAGGGGCACCTTCAATGTGGGTTCATACAGGCCATGGTGATCGAAGTAGCAGTCGTGGTCATAGAGGGTCTCTCCATGGTCGCTGTCGAGCACCACCAGAGTGTCTTCATCCAGGCCCAGGGCGGAGATGGTGGAGAAGATATTCTGGATGCAGGCATCCATGTATGCGATTTCGCCGTCATACTGGGCGATGATGTAATCCTTGTCGGTGACTCCCGGCGGCATCCAGCAGGCAAAGAAATCGCAGAAGGGCTTGAATTTGAACACCGGGTCCATCGATTTGTTTTTCGGGTCAAATTCGTTGCCACCATAAAAAGCGCGCTCAAAGGGAGCGGGAGGAAGGTAAGGGGAATGGGGATCCATGTGGCGCAGGAAGAGGAAGAAAGGCTTTCCGCTTTTTGCCAGTGCCTGCAATTCCGGAATCGCGACAGCATTGAGGTTCTCTGCCTTATGGCTGCGCCCCTGCTCCCAGCTGCCCCACCCATCGAAGTTCAGGTATTTGTCGAACCCGCGCGACGCAGGATTGCCTTCAAAACCGACACAGGAGGTCTTGTAGCCCTCTTTTTTGAGGATCTCCGCGAGGGTGGCAACTCCGGGGGCGTAAGAACCTTTATGGCGCAGGGCCACTATGTTGGTCCCGAAACAATCCAGGCCGGTGAACATATTGGCGTATCCCGAGGTGGTCGGGATATGAGTGCTGAAAGTATTTTCGAAGACTGTCCCGCCCTCGGCGAAGTCATCGATAAAGGGCGAGGTCAGGTGCTCATAGCCATAAAGGCTCATGTGGTCCGCTCGAAGGCTGTCAATTCCGAGCAGGATCAGATTTGGTTTGCGTGGCATGTTGGTCCCCTTTGTGTCTGGTTCAGCAGTTTTTATGAAATTTCGAGCGAGCCAGCGAAGCATAACCCGCTTTTAGATTTTCGGGAATAATTATCCAATCCTCTGCTGGGGTGACTCCTTCAGAGCGGATTGGAACAGAAGGAATTCTCCCAGGTTCTTCATGGTCAGCAGCCCCACCAGCTGTCCCTGCCGGACTGCCGGCAGTGTGTGGCAGTGGCACTCCTGCAGGCGCTGAAAGGCGCCTTCGAGCATTTCACCCGGATCGACAGTCTGGAATTCACGATTCATGGCGGAAGCAACCAGGGCCTGGTCCCCCGAGTGCCGCAACCCGGCCACCAGGCCGTTTTGAGTCAGTATCCCGACCACCTGCCCGGTCTGGACCACCGGAAAATCCTGCTGGGTGGTCTGAAGGGTCAATTCCACCGCATAGGCAAGACGGTCATCTGGGGCGAGGATGTGAAATTCAGTCAGCATGGCGCGTGCCACCGGGATCCCGGACAGCGATGACTTGAGCTGGACCATGCTGGCTTCCTGGGCGGCTCCGATCCACACGAAGAGGGCGATGAACACCAGGAAGGGATTGCTCATCAACCCAAGGAAACCAAAAACAAAAGCAATCCCCTGGCCGATTGCCGCAGCGATCTGAGTGGCCTGGGTGTAATCCATCCAGGCTGCCAGGATGGCCCGCAGCACCCGTCCGCCATCCATCGGAAAGGCTGGGATCAGGTTGAATACCACCAGGAAAACATTGGTGATCATCAAGCGTTCGATCATCGAGCCTTCGGCGACCCCCAGGCTCTGAATTGGAACCAGAGTCCCGGTTGCAAGCAGCCAGCCGAACAGCAGAATGGCGATCACCACATTGACCAGTGGCCCGGCGAGAGCGACCCACAGCTCCTGGAGCGGTTTTTCCGGCATCCTTTCGAGACGTGCCAGCCCGCCGATCGGCAGCAATGTGATATCCCGGGTTTTGATGCCGAATTGCCCGGCTGCCAGGGCATGGCCGAGTTCATGGAGGAAGATGCAGAGGAACAGCGCCGCCAGAAAGATCATGCCGCTGACCGCAGCAGGCAGGCTCTGGTCAATCACCAGGTGGGAGGCACCCACGAATGCCACCAGGATCAGAAAGGTGGCGTGGATGAATACTTCAATTCCAGCAACTCGACCGATTCTCCAGGACCATTTCACAGCGGTATCCCTTTCTCGCGAGGATGACACGCCCGGCTATGATCAGATCATCCCGGTCCGCCGGGTTCTATTGAGAGGCAGCTCATCGCGCGCCAAGCGATTTCAGAATCGCATGGAGGTACCCGTAGCTTTCGGCAGCAATAATGGCTTTGCGTGAAAGCTCATAGTCCTTTGCTCCGATCACTTCGAGGCACACCGGCCCGCTGTATTGTCCATCCACCATGGCTTTGCAATAGGCTTGCAGATTGACATCGCCGCGTCCATTCGCCTGAAGGTGGGCCTCCCCCGGGCTGGGGCCTCTTCCCTTGCAGTCGCGGATGTGGATATGGCGGGTCCGGGACAGCACCTGTGGCAGGGCCTCTTCGGGGTTCTCGCCGGAACGGAAAATATGGCTTGGGTCCATATCGATTCCGAAAGCCGGGGACTTGATTTTGTTCATGGCGAATTGGGTGGTCGGTGTGTTGTAGATGCAGGCCCCCACATGGGCTTTGACACACAGGGTCACTCCGAAAGACTCGGCCCTCTCCGCCAGTCTGGCCATCAGGTCTGTCTGGCGCTCCAGGTCTTCCTGGTTATCGCTCTGTCCGCCGGGGCCGATATTGACCACCGGGATCCCGATCGCCTGGCCGGCTTCAAAAGCCTTCAGCAGGCGGCCTTCATCCAGGGCGGCTTCTTCCATGGAGAGCAGCTCCAGATTGTATTTTTTTGACAGGTCCTGAATGCGGTTCACCTGGCATTTCCAGTCATCCAGCACCAGGTGTTCGCACATCCCCTGAATGGCCGACAGTTCGATCCCGTCATATCCCGCCCAGGCGATGTGCTGCATGGCGGTTTCCAGGTCATGTCCGACAAACAGGACTGAGTTCACTCCGAGTTTGATCATGTTCATTCTCCAATCAGATGGGTGTGCAGTTCAGTGTCAGCCGATCTCCACGACAGAACGTGTCTCATGGGACCGGATCGCCGCTTCGATGACACGCTGGGCTTTGAGGGCTTCGAGGCCGCTGGCGGAAATCTGGCCGGCGGGTGTCTTCGCGATCAGCTGATTGACCCAGAAGGAGATGCGGCTCTTAAAGGTTTCCTGGAAAGTCATCATTCCTCCGAGATAATCATACCGTTCGGTTTCACGGCTGAAGCGTGGGAAATAGGTCAGGTGTTCACAGGCATCATCGAGCACAAATCGCCCATCCGAGCCGGTGATGTCACAGCACTCCAGGCCATAGCTGCCGCCGGCATCATAGCTGCCCACCAGATTGCCGATAACTCCATTTTTGAATTCCATCGCCACCTGGGCATTGGACCAGATGGCACGGTTTTTCCCTTTGGCCAGAAAAGCGCACACCGCTTTGACATCTCCGCAGAAATAGCGCATGACATCGACCGAGTGCGGGTGCAGGGCGCGCAGGTGGAACCAGGGGGAGCTTTCGTTCGGATTGTTGATCCACATGCGCATGTTGATCATGTGGACCTGCCCCAGGCGTCCGCTGTCGATCCATTCTCTGGCGCGCACCGCGGCGGGAGTGAAGCGGTGGTTGAGGTTGATCGCATAGGGGATATTTTTCTCCTGTGCGAGCGCCACCATCTCTGCGGCCTTCGAGATGTCATTGGAGATCGGCTTCTCGCCCAGGACCGGCAATCCCGCACCGAGCAGTTCCATGGTCGGCGTGTAATGGTCGCCGCCATTTTCAACACCGGCGGTGGTCATGCTGACTGCATCGAGCTCGATCCCGCTGTCCAGCATTTCCTGAACACTGTAAAAGGGCCGGGCACTGTAATCCGCCGCTGCTTTGTCGGCCTTTTCCTTGATGATGTCGCAAACCGCGACAATTTCTGTGTCGGGCAGCTCCCGGTAAACCCCTGCATGAACATTTCCGATACCGCCCATGCCGACAATTCCGATGCGAAGAACCATTGGACCAGCCTCCATCCCGATCTTTATTGAACCGATTGACCTCTTGCGAGATTCGGAAAATGCATTGTCTCTCAAGGATATCGGTAATTCAATACTGCCAATCAGCCGGAGAGGTGGCGCGGGCTGGCGCTAATGATCGGAGTGTCAGTCCTTGCGTGGATCGAATGCATCCCGCAGTCCATCTCCCAGAAAGTTGAATGCGAAAACGGTGATGAAAATGGCCACACCGGAGGAGAGAATCCATCGGAAATCATCCAGCACCTGAACATCCTGCGCTTCTTTGAGCATCAATCCCCAGGATGCCTGCGGCTCTTCGATACCGACCCCCAAAAAAGAGAGAGAAACCTCCCCGAGGATATAACTTGGGACCATGATGGTTCCGGCAACGATCAGATAGGTGAAGGTTCCGGGGAGGATATGGCGGACCAGGATTCGCAGATGCGATGCCCCGATCGCACGCGCCGCCAGGACATGCTCCCTTTCGCGGAGTGACAAGACCATCCCACGTATCACCCTCGACAACCCGGCCCAGAAGATGAAGCCGAGGATCACAACGATCAGCAGGTAAACTTGAACGGAGTTCAGGTGCTGAGGGAAAACCGCTCTCAGAGCCAGGATCAGGTATAATCCCGGGATGGAGAGGATCAACTCGACATAACGCATCAGCAGCACATCGGTCCAACCCCCGAAGTATCCCGCAATGCCCCCCATGAGTGTGCCCAGGGTCAAAGTGATCAGAATGCCCAGAAGCCCCACAGAGAGCGAAACCCTCGACCCGCTCAACAGGCGCGACCACACATCCCGGCCCAGGGAATCACAGCCCAGCGGGTGGAATTCTCCCCCTGTTTCAACCTGTATGAAATGGCGTGTGCACTCGAACAGGCCCCACAATCGGTAAGGGTATCCCTCCGCGAAGAAACGCAATGGATATTTCTTCTCCAGGACCGGTTCATATTTCAGGTAGTCGAGATCGACACACTCCATCCCATAGACAAAAGGCCGCCAGTGGAATTGCCTTTCTTCATCGAAGAAATGAAACCAGTTGGGCGGGTGATAGGACGAATCCAGATTCGATTTGACCGGATCGGCCAGCGAGAAAAAGGAGGAAAAAAGCGCCAGGAAATACAGCACCAGCAGGATCAGCAGGCCGGTCATGGCAGTTGGGTTTGCCAGCAGCCTGCGCAGGCTGAGCTGAAAGGGTGAAAGACTTTTTCGAGCCTCACCTGCCATGGCCCGCTCCAGCCCATTTCCGGATGTGAGTGTCTGCTCTCTCCGGGAAGATGGATCTATGCCTGAGGAGTCTGGACCCCATCATACTCCTTCCTGACCCACAGCCCCATGAAAAAACCATGTGCTGCGCCGATTGCCAGAACAAACGAACGCAGAAACAGGATCAGAGGGGACCCCAGGGCAATTGTCCTGGATTGTTTCGCCACCCAGAAAGTGAAGGGAAGAGTCAGGGCGAATATCGCGGCGAGTATCCCCACCGGGACCATCCAGCCCCAGGAGGCCAGTGGGATTGCAGCCAGACTCGGGAAAAAGAGCATCCCGAGCAGGGTCTGAATTTTCAGTGTGTTGGGTGTGTAGGAATCCTTCCACATGCGTGAGAAATGCTGGCGGTAGATCAGGTTGCGCCAGTAGGCCCGCCAGTATTTTTGCCGGAGGTAACGTTTCAATGTATCCGGATGGCTGTGATACACAAAAGCCTCAGGCGCAAACACCATGCGCAGCCCATGGTCTGCAAGACGGAAAGAAAATTCGGCATCCTCGCCGCTGGCCATCGGGAAGCGTGTATCGAATCCCCCCTTTTCGAAGAAAATCTGGCGCCGGTAAGCTGCCGCATAGGTGCCGATGAAATCGATGGATGGGGAACGCAACATGCGGGTGTATCTTTCCTCAATTTCGAGCTGGCTGAACTGCGCGATCCACTCCGGCTGATTGCAACGGTAGGCTCCCTGCACTCCCACCACTTCCGGATCTGCGAAAGGTGCAGCCATTTTCTCCAGCCAGTCCGAGAGAGGAATGCAGTCGCTGTCGATAAAAACCACCAGGTCGCCGGTTGCCTGATGGGTGCCACGGTTGCGTGCGGCAGCCGGCCCCTGATTGGCCTGCTGAATGACCTGAAGGAGGATTTCGGGATGGCGGTGATGCCACTGCCGGGCATTGTCTCCCGAGCAGTCGGTCGAGCCGTCATCCACCACCACAATTTCATCCGGAATCCGGGACTGCATGGCAAGTGCATCCAGAAGCCTGATGAGAGACTCTCCTGCGTTGTAGACCGGGACGACCACCGAGGTTGTCAGGCGGGTCTTGTGGGCGAGATCCAAACCGATGTCAGCCTTTCGCTTTGTGTGTGCGTCTTTCTCACACCGGATTTTCTCTATCCCTCAGTTAGTCTGGTTGGCAGCAATGAGCATTTTGACTGTTTTATATATTCAAGACAAAACTGGTCAAGGTCCAACTTGGCCTTGGGAATCAAAAACAGAAATCGACCAAAAGGAGATGGTAGCCACTACAGCTGGGGAGTTGAGACCTGATTTAAGGCAACCATCCAAGATACCTAGTCCAGCTGGTCAAATAGATAGTAGCGAGAGTTCAGAAATTGCTAGTTCAATTCAAGACGCCCATCCACCAAATTCCCAGCAAGTAATTTTAACGATTGAACCAACACCTATATTAGTTAAAAAAAACCCTGCCTCACCCACATTTCCGTCTCTTTCTAACTCAGATATTTTAGCGGAATTGAATTCCTATCGGGCAGCTCACAAGATTCCTGCATTGATCGAAAATCAGTTGCTTTGTCAGTACGCTGAAAAAAGAGTTCAAGATCTGGTAGTCTATGGTGGTCTGGATAATCACGCTGGTTTTATTCGTGACACAGAGAATTACGATACTTTACCCGATTCATTACAAAATTATCCTGGCGGAACAATTGGTGAAAATTTAGCTTATCAATATTGTAAAAATATGACTACGGGTGATAGTTTTATAGCTAGCACGCCTCAGCAGTTAATTGAATGGTGTTTTGACTCCTCAACCAGAGGACACAGAGAGGCACAGCTGAATCCCAAGTACACGGCGGCTTGTGTTCGGAATCAAGAAGGATACGTAGTGGTGATTTTTGGGGAGTAACCCGTGAAACTACCAGATACTAGAAATAATATAGCTCCTTAAAAACGATACTTCCGATTTGATAGAGTTGGCAACTATTGATAGACCTTGGATTAAGTCAGGGATGACTGAGACTAACTAATCCAATTTAATATTTTTTCCCGTAAACTGGGATCGGTTTTTGCCACGGTGATATTAGCCTTTAACCACTCTTCAGGATTGCCACCGTCTAGGTACTCACCTTGAGGTTGGTAAATAACGACTGGTTGAGTTTGTGCCAATTTAATCAAGGTGTCAGTAATATAGAGCTCGCCTGAGTCTGGGTTAACAGTTTGGGCCGTAAGTAGCTCAAAAATAGCTGGAGTCATGATGTACTTGCTGACATTAACCAAGTTGGATGGTGCCTTATCAATCTGGGGTTTTTCCACAATGGTGTCTAAAAATTGCCAGGGTGAAGGAGTCTGGCTTGATTTTATTTTGATGACTCCATAGCGGCTTAATTGCTCCTGTGGTTTAGGAATACAGGTCATTAAACCTTTAGCTTGAGACTGCTGATAAAGTTCCAGCATTTGTTGCGACTCACTGGTTTGTTTTTGATCAAACAAAAAGTCGTCACCCATAAACACGAAAAACGCCTCATCATTTTTTAAGTACTGCTCGGCCAGTTTAACTGGTACCGCAGTTCCGTACAAACCTTCGTCTGGTTGGCGAATAAATATAAACTCGGCCTTTTGGTGGAGATGCTCGACTTGTTGATAGAGCTCGGTTTTTTGATGATCTTGTAAGTACTTAAATAATCGCTGATTTTCTCGATAAAAGTGTAGAACTTGTGAGTTATGTTCAGAAATAACCATGATGATACGCTCAACTCCAGATTTGATTAAGTCATCCACAACATAATCGACGAGTGGTCGATTCAAAATAGGCAACATTTCTTTTTGAATGGTTTTAGTAATTGGAAGGCAGCGAGTGCCAAAACCAGCAGCAGTAACTAGGGCTGAACGAATTTGCATGAACCTAGTATACTGCATGATGTGTCAATCACCCACCAACAATCATCATTTCGGCACACCCAATTATCAGTCACCTGTTTTTTACATTGTGACGACCAGTATCTATTTGTACATCGAACCAAGAAGGGAAATAGCAGTGATTACGGTCGACTGAATGGAGTGGGAGGTAAGGTGCAAACGGGTGAAAATTTCTTGAATTGCGCAGTTCGTGAAGTAGCTGAAGAAACTGGTTATCAAGTTGAGTCAAATGACTGCCGATTGGCAGCCATCGTGACATTAAGTGGTGGCTGCCCGGAAGATTGGGTGATGGTGTTTTTTCAAATCAAAGTTGGGTCGTTGGTGGTTCCCAAAGGCATGGAAAACGATGAGGGGAGGCTGCTGTGGTTGCCCAAAGATCAAGTGCTGACTGCTCCTTTTGAGTTGGTCGATGACTTGCAGTACTTGTGGCAGGATATCACTGATGGCGATCAAGTTGTTTTTTTTAGTGCTAAAGTTAATCAAAACCAAAAAATTGAGAGTTATTCTCAGTCGTTACTTTGACAAGATATTAACTCAAAACAGGAATGATAAGATGAATGCATATTTATCATTGCAGACTTGATTCGAAGTCTCAAAATATTATCAAATGACTCACAAGCTATTCGGTCCACCCTTGGAATGTCCTGAATCGAGTCCAGGATGAGATGAAAAATGAAAAATAAATCTCTCACAGCTATGATTGCTGGCACCATCGCTGGACTACTGGTGTTGGCGATTGGTTATTGGCTGTATTGGGTTAGATCACAAGATATTTTGCCGATGGCAGCTGAGAATCAAGTTATGCCGGTTTTGGCTCAGTTATCAGGCGAAAACGAGTGGGACTCGAGTCAGCTTAACGAAATTGAACACAAAAGTGGCACAAGTGACTCCATTGAATCAAGTCAAGAAATGAGTAGTTCGCCAACATCAACTGTTAGCCAAGTCAAAGGTGAGTCGACTGATTTTAAGCGTCCTGATTGTGTGGTTAAAGAAATCTCACATCCCGAGCTGGAACTGAGTTGGCGATATCAAACTTGTCAGAATGAACAAGTTAGCTACAGAATTGAAGGTCGACAGGTAATCGAAGTGGTGGCAACTCCCTCGGCCAAGGTGGAACAAGTCGTGATGGAGTTATTTGAAAAACCGCCAACAGAATCGATAGTAGAAACTTTAGAAAAAAAATTTATTTCTAGATTGACTGAGATCGCTCAGATTGGTTGTGCGCCAAAAATTAGTGTAAGAATGACTTTGACCGACTTAGACAAGGAGATTTGGGAAATACTACCCACGGGAAAGTATGAACAAACTGCCAATGATTTACTGAAAAGATTGGTTGGTGCTCAACCGTGTGGTACGTATGGCTATACTCCGCAACTTAGATACTTTGAGTATCATCCTCTGGCAACTACTAGTCGCTATGTATTTGTGCAGGACAATCGAGAAGAAACCTACTTTGATCGGAACTCAATTAGGTTAAATTAAAAGTGATCGACCCAAATTTATTTTTTTGCCATCATTTCGAGTAAGCATATCGTCATTCTGGATTTAAGTTTTTTTATTCACTTCTTTTTGATTGTTAAAAACTATTGCCGCTAAGGCAGTGGCTAGTGGTGCGGCCAAAACTAAGCCAATACTTCCCACTAGCATTCGAACAATTTCTTCTGTAATCAGTTCAAATTCAAGAATATCTACAAAGCCATGTTGGCTACCAAAAAATAAGAGCAGTAATGGCAAAGCTGAGCCAGCGTAAACTAAAACTAAAGTATTCACCATGGATGAAATGTGATCCTGACCTACCTTCATGCCATTTTTGAATAACTGTTTACGAGAAAAATTATGATTGGCTTTTTTTAGTTGCTCAACTAATGAGGCTTGCCCCACCGTTACATCATCCAAAATACCAAGCGTGCCAATGATAATTCCCGCCAGCAATAACTGCCGAATGTTAATGCTACCACTTCTTTCAATTTGTAGGAAACTTGCTTCTTCTGAGGCAAAACCTGTGAGGTGAGTGGCATTCACAAAATAAACTGCTAACACCCCAGTGATAATCAGGCCAATCGTGGTAGCCACCACGCCCACGTGGGTTTTTTTATTAAAACCATGAGAAATGTAAAAGGTAGTCGGGACAATAATTAACGCCCCCAGCACTGCTGCCACTATAGGATTGGTGCCCTTAATTATGAGAGGAATGATGACTTGAAAAATAACTAAGAATGATACAGCCAAACCTAAAATAGATAATGCTCCCCAAACTCGACCAACTACCAGCACTACGATCACAAATAGACCTAGCAGTTGTAATAATCCTGCTCGTTTCAAGTGACCATCAATTGTGTAAACAGGATTGCCCTCAGAGTTGAGTGCGGTGACAATCTTAATTCTGTCACCATCCTGGTATTTTTGATACTGAACTAGATTTAGGCTGGACGCCCGATGGTCAATTAAAATTTCCTGGTCTTTTTGATTGCCCTTGGTAATTTTGACTCGAAGAGTTTGAAAAGGAAATATTTCCTCACCATTTTTCTCCTCACCCTGAGCCTCTATACCTATCACCACTCCTTCTTGAAGCTCTGGTTCGGTGGAGGCAGTGATTGTTTGAGGATTGAGGGTCAGAAAAATAAATGTTACCAATCCAATTAATAGAGTAGTTAGCCATTTTGTGAGCATAGCAAATAGAAGAAGTATAATTGCGGAAGCGGTGGGATTCGAACCGCACGACAGTTACCTCTAGTGGTTATAGGTCTAAGAGCCATTTTAGCTCATTTTTCATCCTTGCGCAGTATCAAAAGCAGGTGGAGCAGCATTTTTGATATTCTATGCAATATTAAACTAATACTTGAAGATTACATAAATAAGTGTATGATGATGCTATGATCAAAAGAGATATCACAACCAGAATAAATCAACTTAAAACTCAGTTCCCAGTGCTTGCAATAACTGGACCTCGTCAGTCTGGGAAGACAACATTACTCAGAGAAATGTTTCCAGACTGTACGTATTACAATCTAGAAAATCCAGAAACGTTAGCAAGGGTCGAGCACGATTCTGCTACGTTCATTAGAGAAAATCAAGACCGAGTGATAATCGATGAGATCCAACGAGTACCTGAGTTGCTTTCATACATTCAAGTAACAGTAGATGAAACAAAGAAATTGGGAAGTTTTATTATTTCCGGATCAGAAAATCTATTACTATCAGAAAAAATCAATCAGTCGCTCGCTGGTCGAGCTGCTTACATTACCTTGTACCCGCTTTCAAATCAAGAACTAAAAACAGAAAAATTGCTCAGACCTAACATTTATGACCAAATTTTTACTGGCTCTTACCCCTTTTTGTACTCTCATGACACAGAAGTCATTGATTATTACGATCAATATATCGCCACCTATGCAGAGCGAGATCTTAAAAATATCAGCAATATTATCAACTTAAGTCAGTTTAGAAAATTTTTTGCACTCCTTGCTGGTCGAGTTGGTCAGCTTGTTAATCTAACTAACCTTGCCAATGATACTGGCGTATCCGTAACTACTATTGAAAATTGGATCTCTACTCTTGAAGCAAGCTATCTGGTGTTCAGACTGCAACCTCACTTCAAAAATTTTGGCAAGCGATACATTAAGAGCCCCAAAATCTACTTTACCGACACTGGCTTAGCCTGTCGCCTACTTGGAATTCGTTCACCAGAACAGCTAAAAACACACTATTTGCTTGGTGGTCTATTCGAAAACATGATAATTATGGAAGTTATGAAGCACTTTTCAAATCATGGCTTTCCGGATAAGTTATTTTTTTTCCGAGATAGTAATGGCCAAGAAGTGGACTTAGTTATTGATCAAGGACTTACCCAAATCCCAATTGAAATTAAATCGAGTGGGACATTCAATCCAGATTTCTACAAAGGAATCAAATACTGGCGAGGCCTCACAGAAACTTCTCCAGAAACTACTACTAAACATGGATTTGTGATTTACGCTGGTGAACAAATAACCAATGGTACCGATCACTCTCTTTTGACGTGGAAGAATCTGGAAAAGTTGTTCACAGTGGTAGAAAAGACAGAGTAACCTATGAAACCTCCTGATTTTAACATCGATAAAATCAAGTTTGGCACCGATAAGCAAACTGTCAATTGCCCCTTATTGATAAAGCTAGAATAGCTACAAGGCTTAAGTTAGACATAGAGCGATTTCATCGGCTGAGATCCGAGATCCGGAGTGCTTCATCAAGGGTATCTGTCATGATACATTGAAAAAATTGAAAATGAA
>JAANMT010000646.1_pt1 | contig 37957 bp, 38 predicted proteins | sample 7279711 | NCBI WGS metagenome assembly JAANMT01 (sample SAMN14094538, study PRJNA606508) | bioreactor metagenome | isolation source: A lab-scale SPAN reactor treating ammonium-rich wastewater day 1 | place: Ireland: Galway | collected 2017-01-16 | reverse complement strand
GCCCTGTCCGCGCTCCCGCGGTTGGTATCACCGCCGAGGATACACTGACACCACGTCCCAGGCAAGGACATTCTAATAACGCAAACCGTTGGCACGCCCATTGCCAAGAAAGTATTTGATGAGAATTTTCAGGAACGGATTATCAACAGGATTATTACTACAATTTGCAATTGGTCCAGTATTTTTCTTCATAGTTAATCTCACGATACAGAGAACCATTCTTGATGGCTTTGTGGCTGTTTTGGCAGTAACAATAGTTGATTACATCTATATTACGCTTGCAATTTTGGGTGTTGGAAAATTGCTTGAGAACAAAAAGATTAAGAAAATCTTTGGCGTTATTAGTTCAGTGGTTCTTGTAATATTCGGATGGATAATCATCAAAGGCGCAATCGGAAGCGGCGGCGCCACAGGCACAAATGCAACCTCATTGAACCTTTTTGGAAGTTTTGTATCTGTCTTTGTCCTTACGATTTCTAGCCCATTAACAATTGTCTTTTTTACCAGCCTGTTTGCAGCAAAGGCTGTTGAACTCAATTACACAAAACAAGAACTGTTAATTTTTGGTCTATCAACTGGTTTGGCTACATTTATATTTTTAGGAGCATCAGTAATCCTATTTTCAATAATTGGCGGTGCAATCCCTGCAACGCTCATAAAGTTATTAAATATATTTGTAGGGCTTGCATTAATTGGATATGGAATAGTTCGTTTAGTGAAAATAATACAAAACAGCGAGTCGCGTGAAAATAAAGGCGGCTAACAAGGCGTCCTAAGAAACCAGAATCTGCGGAAAACAACCCCATTTGACGCGTTTTGCCCATTTATCCTTAACCTAAAAAAGGACGCCTCTTCCATTTTTTGATCGCGCCCTCGACTTACGTCCTATTGTCAGGCATGAACGGCACGGCGTTCAAGGGGTGACAGCTTCCTAATCGGGGTCTCGTAAATCGTCTGACTGTCTTATCCATCACAGATTTGACCCTCGACTTACGCGCCACCAATATTTAAATCGTCTCGCCGCGTCCCAGAGTTTCTCAGAAACCGTGTCACCCTCCGCGCCCCTGATATCCTCGTCGGGGGCTTTTTTTCATCATTCTTCAGGGATAGTTACCGGCAACCGTCCACGCGTTTCCAACTTTCCAAACAGCGCTTTCGCCAGCGCGCGCATCGAGGGTTCGAGAATACTGTACGCGCAGAGATAGGTCGGCGCGGCGGGGAAAGCCGCCAGGTCGTACGGCAGGCGCAGCGCGGCAACCACGACCGGCAGGTTCGTCCTAAGCAATTCGCGGACCAACGCGGCCTGTCCCGTTTGCTGGTGCGCGTTCAACGTGCCGACAACGATCAGGTCATAGCCGCGCGCTTTCTCCACGATCCCGGCGATGTCGGAATCGCCCGGCGCGTGCGGCAGGATGAACTCATCCACGCGGGGATGAAACTCGCGCAGCGCCTCCGCCAGTTTTGGCGTCACGTACGACGAAGTGTCCGCGGGGGTCAGGTCGAGCGGACGCGGCAGGATGACCGCGACGCGCTGGTCGGACGTCAACTTCAGCGGAAGGATTCCCGTCTCGTCGCGGACCAACGTGATGGACGCTTCCGCGATCTCCCGCGCGACTTCCATGTGTTCGGCGGAACGGATCACGCTTAAGTCAAGCTGACTCCACGTATCCCCCAGCCATTTCTTCAGGGACAGGATGCGCGCCGCCGAGGCCGCGAACTCGTCCCGCGCCAGCGTCCCGTCCCGCGCGGCTTCCGTCAACGCGATATGGATGCGCTGCTGGTCGAGCGGATCGGTCGTCGCCAGCAGCAGGTCCACGCCCGCGTTCGCGGCGCGCGCCGCGTTCGGACCGAGCGCATCCCCCTGACCGATGGCGTGCATGTCCAGCGCGTCGGAGACGATAACGCCCTCGAAGCCCAGCTCGCGGCGCAGGATGCCATCCAGGATATTTTTGGAAAGCGTGGCGGGCGGCGCGTCCTTTCCGTCAATGGCGGGCAGGCCGATGTGCGCGCTCATGATCAACTTCGCGCCCGCCTGAATCGCCGCGCGGAACGGGGGGAACTCCACCGCCCGCAGCCGGTCCAATCCATGCGGGAGGGTCGGCAGGCCGAGGTGCGAATCGCTGGCCGTGTCGCCGTGACCGGGGAAATGTTTGGCGGCGGCGGCCACGCCCTGCGACTGAATCCCCGCGATCATCGCCGCGCCGAGGCGCGCTGTCAGTTCCGGGTCCTCGCCGAACGAGCGGACGCCCACCACCGGGTTTTGCGGATTCACGTTCACGTCCACGCAGGGAGCGTAATCCACGTTGACGCCGACCGCGGCCAGTTCGCGCCCGAGGACTTCACCGGCGCGGCGCGCCAACTCCTCGGAGCCGGTCGCGCCGAGGGCCATGTTGCCGGGCAGGGGCGTCCCGTCGCCGAGGGCCATCAGCTGCCCGCCCTCCTGGTCGGCCGCGATCAGAAGCGGAGGCAGGTCGAGGTCACGCGCGAGGCGCTGCAGGGAATCGGTCAAGGCGCGGAGTTGAGTCGGGTTGTCAATGTTGAAGGGACGGAAGAGCGTGATCCCGCCCGGGCGGTAGTCCCGCAGGGCGCGGGCGATCTCGTCGGAGGGTTTGTCCTTCCCCTTGAAGGCCAGCAGGAGTTTCTGGCCGATGGCTTGATGAAGTTCCACGTCAACCTTTCAGGCCGGAGACGACCACGCTTTCGAGGATGTAGCGCTGCGCGAAGAAGAACACCACCATCAATGGGACGGTCGTCAGCACGGCGGCGGTCATAATGGTCGGCCAGGGCTGGACGGTCAGGTTGATGTTGTAGAGCGTGGAGACGTACACGGGCAGGGTGTACATGGACACGTTTTGCAGGTACATGAGCGGGGTGAGCAGGCTGTTCCACAAACCGACGAAGAGGAAGGTAGCGATGGTGGCGAGCGGCGCTTTGACCAGCGGCAGGACGATCTCCCACCAGATTTGCACGTGGTTGGCGCCGTCCACGAACGCGGACTCGTCCAGTTCCTTCGGGATTTGCGCCATGGACTGACGCAGGAGAAAGACCATGGCCGCGCCGCCCGCGAAGTAGCCGGGGATGATGAGCGGCTTGAACGTCCCGACCCAGCCGAGCAGGTTGAAGAACACGTATTGCGGCACGATCAACGCCTGCGGGGGAATCATCATGGTGGACAGCATCAGGAAGAAGACGAGGTTGCGTCCCGGCCACTCGATGCGGCTGAACGCGTACGCCACCGCGGCGATGGAGATGAGCGTCCCCGCCAGCGCGAGGGTGACGTAGAAGACGGAGTTGAAGTAGGCGGTGAGGAAAGCCTTGTTCTTAAAAATGTCAAAATAGGCTTGCAGGGTGGGATGAGGCGGAAGCCAGATGATGCCGGGCGAGTTGGTCTCGCTGACGGTCTTCAACGAGGAGGAGATCATCCAAAAGAGCGGGAAGCTCATCATCACGGTCGCGCCGGTCAGGAGGATGTACAGGATCAGGCCTTTGAGCATTTGCCAGTAGCGTTTCATGCCGCCCTCCTAATACACGTCGTACGTGACCCAGCGGTCCTGCAAACGGAACTGGATCACGGTGATGACCAGGATGATGAGCAGCGCCAGCCACGAGATGGCCGAGCCATAGCCGATCTCGAAGTGGCTGAAACTTTTCTGCCACAGGTAATAGACCATCGAAATGGCCGAGGGGATAAGCGGCTGGTTGTCGCGGTACAGCACAAAGATCGGCTCGAAGATCTGCAGGGAGGCGATCATCCCCACCACGAGGTTGTAGAAGATGTAGGGCGTGAGCAGGGGGAACGAGACCTTCCAGAAGCGCTGCCAGCCCGAAGCGCCGTCCACTTCGGCGGCCTCGTGCAATTCCTTCGGGATGTTGTTCAGTCCCGCCAGGAAGATGAGCATCATCGTGCCGCAGCCCCAGACCAGCAGCAGGACGACCGACATCTTCGACCAGAGCGGACTCTGCACCCACAGCGGGACGCGGTTGGCGGCGGGGAATCCCGCCTCGATCACTTTGTGGAACAGGTTGAAATTACGGTTGTTGATCCCCAGAAAAAATGCCGCAGAAACTTCCTGGACGAAGATCGCGCCGCGCATCAGGTAACTGAACGGCTGGAAAGCCGACATGGCGCGCAGGAGTTGGTTGATGATGCCCGTCCCGGTGTTCAGCATCAGGCGCCAGCACAAAAGGACGGCGGTGTTGAATCCCAAAATCACGGGCAGGTAAAACGACATGCGGAAGACGCGTTCGCCTTTTATTTTCTGGTTAAGCAGCGCTGCCAGGAAAAGCGCAACCGCCAACTGGAGCGGCAGCCCGATGACGGTGAGATAAAGGGTGTTGACGAGCGAGGCGCGGAAGTTGTCGTCCTTGAATAAAATGGTCTCGTAATTTTCAAGTCCCACCCATTGGATGGGTTTCCCCGACGCGATGCGGTAATCGGTGAAACTCCAATACAGCGAAAATCCGAGCGGCACAACGACGAAGATGAAGAAGCCCACGATCCAGGGCGAGGCGAACAGGTACCCCGCAAACGTATTCGCCTGCTTGCGAGGCGTGGCGCCGCGCCATTTCACAATGAGACGCGCCAGCCCCCCGACCAGGTAACTGCTGACGATGATGAAGAGGACCGTCAGCGCGGCCGTCGCCAGGACATCGAGATACGGATTCTTGATCATGGGCTGTCCTCTCGTAAATCAACGAAACGATGGAGGGGAATCGCTCCCCTCCATCGTCAGTATAACCGACTTACTTGAGCGCGGCCGAATAGTCGGCCTGGATCTTCTCGTTCACCTGCTCAGGAGTCAGTTCCTCAGTGATGAGTTTGCCGAGGGCGTCCTGCATGATGGTGGAGAGTTTCGAGGATTCCAGGATGCCGGCAAAGCCGACGCCGTATTTGGCGGCCAGTTCCGCTTCGATCTTCAACTGCGGCGAGTCGGTGACGTAGCCGTACTGCGAGTCGTTGCGGGCGGGGATCAGGCCCATGGTCTCGTTCCACTTGTTGTTGGCTTCCTTCGTGAAGGCCAGTTTCAGCCAGTCCGCGGCCAGGTCTTTGTGCTTGCTGTAATCGGCCACGGCCAGCCAGTCGTTGAAGGCCAGCACAACGGGCTTGCTGTTCGGGAAGTTGGCGGGATCGCCGTAGAACGGGTCAATGCTGATCTTGTCCCAGGTCGGGCGCGTGAAGGCGGGAGCGGCCCAGCCGGAGTGCGCGAGGCAGACCGCGCCGTTCTCTTTGCCGGTGGCGTCGTCCACGTCAATCACCGAGCCGGTTCCAGTCGGGAGCGAACCGACCGCGTTCGCGGCGGGACCGTAGGTGGCCTGTCGCATCTCGAGCAGGAACTTGGTGGTAGCCAGCGCTTCGGGGGAGTCGAAGTTGGGCGTACCGTCGGCTTTGTAGAGTTGACCGCCGAGCGAGTAGAACACGAGCAGCCACCACTGCCAGTCGGCCATCGAGCCGGCGTCCACCGGGACGAGCGCCTGCTGGGTCAGCGAGTTGGTGGCGGAATCGATCACGGAGGCCTGCTTGGCAAAGGCGGTCCAGTCCGCGAAGCTCTTGGGCGTGCCGGTCGTCCAGCCGGAGGTTTCCATCAAGTCGGTGCGGCAGAACACGTAGCGCGGGGCGGTGAAGATCGGCAGGCCGCGCAGTTTGCCTTCGAACTTGGCGTTTTCGAGCGCGGGGCCAAAGTTCTTGATGTCGGGCCAGGCCGCTTCGCCGAGGTAGGAATCCATATCGGCGAGGCTGTTGCCATACAGGGTGTTCATCTCCGAGCCGAGGTTGATGATGTCGGGGCCGTCTCCGGCGGCAAAGAAGCCGGCAAAGGTGGTGTCCCAGCCAGACCAGGAGCCTTCGGTGATCTCAACTGTCACGCCGGGATGAGCCGCTTCGAAGGCGGGGTTGATGTCGCTCTTCAGCCAGGCGATGGTGTCGGGCGTGTAATCGAGCAGGTAGATCTTCAAGGTGACTGCTTCGGCGGGAGGCTGCTCGGGGACTTTGGTGGCGGCGGGCGGCTGCTCCGGGGCCTTGGTAGCGGGAGCCTGGGTCGGCCTGCCGCCGCAGGCTGTCAGCGCCATGCTGAGCAGCACGAGGACGGTCAGGATAGCGAACAGATTCTTACGCATGGTTTTCTTCTCCTTGGAATTAGATTCGAAATTAGACGCGCAACTTGTTCCTGGTCGAAATGGTAACTGCTTACTCTCTCCTTTCTGCGGATGGTTCAGGGTCTATGAACTTGTCAACTCATCCTGCCAATGCGGTCTTTCACATCCTGTTCAAATCGTTGGATGAAATCCAGCGCGAAATCAGCCGGGTTTTTCGAGGCGTCGTTCACGAGCGGCGTCATGTCCATCCCGTACGAAAGCCCGGTGGCTGCGTCCACGCCATGAGACTCGAAATAAGTGGCGTTGGCGCGGCGGCGTCCCATGGAAGCCAGGTCGTAGCGTTTGCCGCCCGCGATCTGCGAGTCGAAAACGCCCAGCAACGCAAATTGGAGATTCTCGCGCGGCGACGCGTCCATCAGGAATTTATCGGCGTCGTCCATCCAATCCAACGCGCGCCAGACTTCGCAGCCGACGAGCCGCGCGGGACGTTCGGCCGGGTCCAGCCTCCGAAGAGCCTCGATCACCCTCAGCGCGACCGCCACATGCGTATCGTGCTTGTCGGCCAGATTGTGGGTGTAGACGAATTGCGGCCTGGCCGCGCGGAACAGTTGCGTCAAATCGTCTGCCGGCTCCGGGCGGGAGGCGTCTTTGACGACCTTGCTGGGATAATCCAGCATGACCTGCGCGGCGAACTCGCCGACGATGGCGGCCTTGCGCTGCTCTTTAAAACGGACGAGGCGCATCTCGTCGTCGCTGTAATTTTCGTAGAGACCGTTGCGGGGCGAGCCGCGTCCGTCCGTCACGACCGCGCCCGCGAACCATTTGTCCGCCTGCTGGAAACATTCCAGAATCGGCTGGACGGCCATAATCTCGATGTCGTCCTGGTGAGCGGAGACGCACAAGTGCGTGACGCGCGCCAGCGCCTGCTCGACCGGCAGGCCGTCGGGGATGAAGACTTCGGAAGTAGCGAGGTGAAATTTCATGACTTCCCTTCCAACGCCGGCAAACTCGCGGCGGCCACAGACTGCCCGACGCGGCGCGTTTTCTCGTCCGGCAGGTGCAAGGCGATTTTTTCCAACAGATCAGGGAACTCAACCTCCCAGACCTGACGCACGCCCGAAAGCAAAATGTTGCCGCCGCGGCCCGAGGTGCAGCGTCCCAGAATCAAAACATGCTTGAGGTCGTAGAAATCGGCATATTGCGCCAGGCCGTAACCCAGATAGACGCCCATGCTCCGCCAGATTGCGAGCGCGCCCCCAAAACCCGCTTCAAGCTTCTTTTGCACAAATTCCAGTTTCTCGGCGTCCTTCAAATTTGAAGGGATTTCAATACCCGCCCGCGCCGCGAGACGGAAAACGCACTGCTGCGAAAAATATGAAGCGCCGCAGCCCTTGTCCCCCGACCATTCGTCAACGGGCGCGTCCGGGCTGTAATCCACCGGGGCGAAAGCCAATTCGTTCAGCCAGCCCTTGATGTGGCCTTCCGTATCCACGTAGCCCGCGGCCTCGCTCGAACCGAGGGCGATGCCGAGGATGCCGTTATCGCCGATGGACATGGAGCCCGCCAGCGCGGTCACGTCGCCGTCATTGATGACTTCGAGCGGCGCGCCAAACTCGGCGCGCAAACGCAGAAAGAGATTCTTGACCTCGCCGAAACGCTCCGCCGGCACGCTGCGAAACAGCGAGGCGACCATCGGGCGATTGTCAATATAAATGCCGGCCGAACTGCCGCCGATGGCGTCCACGCGGGTCATCTTCGACGCGGCGGTCTTCAAGGCTGTCTGGATCTCGCGATAGTGATAATCGGGATCGGCGTGCTTGCGCGGCTCCCACATGACTTCCTCGCTATAGACGGGGACTCCGTCCACCACCGCGCTCACTTTGCGGTCGGACGCGCCGAGATCGAAGCCGATACGGCGTCCCGCCAGGTTTCGTCCGAGCCGCCTGCCCGTCTCGCGCGCAGCGGGCGCGTCGTCCGCGCCGCAGGCGATTACTGTGAACGGTTTCTCGTAAACCTGTTCGCCCATGAAGTGATAATCAAATGCCCGCGCGCCCTCGGCAGAGTAGACGCGGGTCAGATGTTCGGCGATGCGCGGCGAGCCTCCCACGTACAAGGTGTGTCCGCCGCGCTGCCAGAGCAAAAATTTGACGATCCGCTCGACGTATTGGAAATTAGCCTCAAAGTTCGGATGACCTTCGGGATAGACCTTCGTCTCGAAGCGCGAGAACTCCTCGCCGCTTCGCTGCAGGCTGACGACGAGTCGCTCGCCGTTCGCGGCTTCGCGTTGGAAGGCTCGATTCGCCAACGCCGCCGGGCGGAAGGATTCGTCCAGCGGAGGCAGAACACGCGGGGCAATCAATTCCAGGGGCATTAGTTTTCCTCGGTATAAAGGAGCGAGTAGTTATCGAGCAGGAGGAACGCGGACGCGCCGAGGATGCAGGCGCGGACGTCCAATTCCCCCAGTTCGAGCCGCGTCCCGTCGGACATGCGCGCCAGCGCCGCGTTGCGCATCGAGGCCTCCACCGTGTCCAGCCAGAACGACCCCAGTTTGTTCATATCGCCCATGAGGACGATCTTTTGGATGTTCAAAGTGCCGATCAAATTGGCAAGGGAAATTCCAAGGTAGTGACCGGCGTTTTCAACCGTCTTCGCCGCGCGGGCGTCCCCGGCTTCGAGCGCGGCGCGGACCTGATCCATGGCGGGCAGGCCGGTCTGCTTCAAGACCGCGCGCGCGCTCGAGATCGTTTCGAGGCAGCCGCGTTTTCCGCAGCGGCACAGGCTGCCGTTTTCCTGCGCCACCACGTGGCCGATCTCGCCCGCGCCGCCGCCGTCGCCCTGGAACAGCCGCCCGTTGATCAAAATGCCCGCGCCGATCCCATGCCGCACGTTGACGACGATCAGATTCTGGTCGGAGCGATGGCCGCCGCCATAGACGAACTCGCCGATGGCCGTGGCCTGGCTGTCGTTCAGGACCGAAACGGGGATCTGGTATTTCTTCTGGAGCAGTCGGCCAAGAGGCAGATCCTGCCACTCCAAATTGACCGCGTTAACCACGATGCCTTCGCGGGTGTTGACCAGGCCGGGCGTCCCCACGCCGATGCCGACAATGGGCTTCAATTTCTTGCGGATGAGTTGGTCGATGATCTGATAAACGAGTTGGAGCGCCTTCTCCCCATTGTCGTCGTGGACATCCACTTCGACGGTCTCTTTGATCTCGCCCCGCAGGTTGACGACCGCGCCGATGAATTTATCCTGCGTCAGGTTCAGGCCGATCATGTAGCGGGCGTCCGGCACGACGCTCAACAGGATCGGCGACTTCCCCCCAATGGACGCGCCCAGCCCGACTTCCTCCACCAATCCCGCGTTAATCATGCCCCCCACCAAATCGGAGACCGTCGTCCGCGTGAGATGTGTTACGCGGGCGATCTCAGCGCGGCTGATCGACTCGCGTTCAAAGATCGTGCGGAGGATCAAGTCGCGGTTGTGTTGTTTGGTCAGTTGATGCGTGGCTTTTTTCATAAGCGCTTCCACATTCCGCCGCGGGGCGGTCAGACGCGATGCTCCGTTCGGGCGACTTTGTAAATTCAATGGACTTACAAACAAATTATACAAACATCCGTCCCAAAAGTCAACCCTGTTGCCCTCTTGACGAAAACGAAAAAGCGAGACTAAAATAATTTAGCCTATCCTAAATCATTGATTAGCCGCGACTGAACTCCTGCCCCGTCCAGGAACGCCCGAAACGCATCCATGAGATCGACGAGAAGCGCCGCGCGTCCGCGATCCAGTCAGGCGCGTAGCGCGCTCCGCGCATGGAGACGTTGCCCAGGTCGAAGGCTCGGCAGGAAATCAAATCCTTACAGGTATTTATGAAGCAGACAACAGACAAGCCCGTCCAAAAAGACCGCAAAACCGTCCAATCCGCGCGGGACGTGCTTTCGGGCAAAAGCAAAAAGGGATTCTTCGCGCGGCTGATGCCGTTCCTCGGTCCCGCCTTCATCGCCAGCGTGGCCTACGTGGACCCGGGCAATTTCGCCACCAATATTCAGGGTGGCGCGAAATTCGGATACATGCTATTGTGGGTCATCCTCGCCAGCAACCTGATGGCGATGCTCCTGCAATCGCTCTCCGCCAAACTCGGGATCGCCACCGGACACAACCTGGCTGAACATTGCCGCAACCATTTCTCCCGCCCCGTCGTGATCGGGATGTGGGTCATCGGCGAACTGGTCGCCATTGCCACCGACCTAGCGGAGTTCCTCGGCGCGGCGCTGGCGCTGAACCTGCTCTTTGGGATGCCGCTCTTCGCGGCGGGGTTGCTGACGGCAGTTATCACCTTCCTCATCCTCGGGCTGGAGCGCTACGGCTTCCGCCCGCTGGAAGCGGTCATCACCGCGCTGGTGGCGGTGGTGGCGGTCAGTTACCTCATCGAGACCTTCCTTTCCAAGCCCGATTGGGGCGCGGTGACGTATTACCTGTTCGTCCCGCAATTTCAGGGAACGGAAAGCGTCCTGCTGGCGACGGGCATCCTCGGCGCGACGGTGATGCCGCACGCGCTCTTCCTCCACTCCGCGTTGACGCAGGACCGCATCGTCGCCCGCAACCCCAAACAGCAGCAGACGCTCTTCCGCTATGAATTGATCGACGTGTTCATCGCCATGGGACTCGCCAGCATGATCAACATCTCCATGCTGATGATGGCCGCCTCTACATTTTATTTCCACGGGCTGACCGAGATCGGCGCCATCGAGGAGGCGCATCGCACGCTCGAACCGTTGCTGGGCGGCGCGGCCTCGCTGGTCTTCGGCATCTCCCTGCTCGCCTCGGGACTCTCCTCCTCGTCCGTCGGCACGATGGCGGGACAGGTCATCATGCAGGGATTCCTGCACCGTCACATCCCGCCGTGGGTGCGGCGGCTGATCACCATCATCCCATCGTTGATCGTCATCGGCATCGGGCTGGAGCCGACGCGCACGCTCGTCATCAGCCAGGTCGTGTTGAGTTTCGGCCTGCCGTTCGCGGTCATCCCGCTCGTCATGTTCACCAGCGACAAGAAGATCATGGGGGCGCTGGTCAACCGCCGCGTCACCACCGTCATCGCCAGCATCGTGGCCGCGTTCATCATTCTCCTCAACATCTTCCTGCTTCACCAGATCTTCTTCAGCGGATAAACTCATGTTCAAACAAATCCTCGTCCCCCTGGATGGTTCGCAACTGGCGGAAGCCGCGCTGGCTCCCGCCGCGCTCATGGCGCGCGCCCTCGGCGCGCCCGTCACGCTGCTGCACATCGTCGAGCAGGACGCCCGCCGCGAGGTCCATCACGACCGCCATTTGACGGAGGCGGGCGAGGCGGCCGCGTACCTGCACGAGGTCGCGGGACGCGCCTTCCATCCCGGAGCGCGCGTCGAGACTCACGTTCACAGCGCGGCCGTGGCCGACGTGGCGCGCAGCATCGTCCAACACGCGCAGGAGGAGTTTGAGCCAGACCTGATCGTAATGTGCGCGCACGGCAACGGCGGGATGCGCGACCTGCTGTTCGGAAGCATCGCCCAACAAGTGGTGGCGCAGGGGACGACGCCGCTGCTGCTCGTCCGTCCGCGCCAGGCGGGGACGTTCCAACTGAAGCGCATCTTCGTCCCGCTCGACAGCGAATCCATCCACGACGACAGCCTGCCTCTGTCCGAGGGACTGGCGCGCGCCTTCGACGCGGAACTGTACCTGTTCAGCGTGATCCCCACCTTCGGCGCTCTGGCGGGACAGGAAGCCACCGCGGGAAGCATGCTGCCCGCCACCGCCACCGTCCTGCTCGACATCAAGGAGGAGAACGCCCGCGAACATTTGCAGGAGCATATTGACGAGTTACGCGCCGCGGGCTTGGTCGCAAACGCCGAGGTGGCGCGCGGCGACCCCGCGACGGAGATAGTCAAGTCGGCAGAGCGCGTCGGCGCGGATTTGATAGCACTAAGCACGCATCGCCGGGCGGGGATGGGCGCGTTCTGGGCGCGCAGCGTCGCGCCGAAAGTGGCGAACCGCTCCAGCCTGCCGCTGTTGTTGATCCCGTTGAAATAGGGCGGGATGGGAGACGCCGAGGCGGGAGAGCCCCGCGTCCCATCCCCGGCTTCATGGATCAGTCGTCAACGCCCCCGAAGCCTCCCGCTCAATGCCAGTCTTTTTCCAGTTCGCGCACCTTGCGGACGCGTCGCTCGAATCGTTCGCCGCCCTTGTCCACGCCCAGATAGCGCGCGCTTAAAAAAGCCGGCACGAGGACTTTCACGAGTTCGATTCCTATGACTCGTCCGCCGAGGCACAGCACGTTCATGTTGTCGTGTTGGACGCCCTGCGCGGCGGAGTAAGCGTCGTGACAGATCGCCGCCCAGACGCCCTTCATCTTGTTCGCGGCGATGCATGCGCCGACGCCCGAGCCGCACAGCAGAATCCCGCGCTCCGCCTCGCCCGACTGGACGGCGCGCCCAAGCTTTACGGCAACGTCGGGGAAATCCACGGGGTCGGGACTATTCGTCCCCAGGTCAATCGGTTCGTGTCCCGCGGCGCGCACGGATTCGAGGACGGCCTCCTTCAACGGAAAACCAGCATGATCGCAAGCGACGGCAATTTTCATACGCTTTAATTTCCTATCCAATTCATCCCAAAGAGTTGACCCATTCCCAGCACGAAGAGGAACAGGCCGAGCAGGATGTAAATTCCCCGCGCGATCCTGTCGCCGAGGAGCATGTTCAGCAATTTGCCCGAATGCGTAACGAGCCTCCAGTTCAAGACGGATCCGAGCATGGCAAGCAATCCAATGAGAACAAAGAGCAATCCAAGAGTGACGGAAGTCATGGCGTTTTCACCTCTGGTTCGACAAGTATAACCCTTCCCGCCGACTTCCAACGGTTATTTCTGCCTTTTGTACATGGATTTCACGGAAAGGACGGAATTTCACGGATTTTTTAAAATTTTCCGTGCGAATCCGCAAAATCCGTGTCATCCGTGTACCGAGACCGAATTTTTTCCATCCCCGCCAGCGCGAGGAAAAGCGCCAGCCATGCCAGGATCTGTCCGAGCCGCAGGCCGCCGAAGACGAGGACGCTGTCGCCGCGGAAGGCTTCGAGGAAGAGACGCGCTCCCGCCGAGGCGGCTACGAAGGTCAGGAACAGGACGCCCGCCGCGGGGAACGGCTTCCGCAGCCCGATCAAACCGAGGATGAGCAGCGCGGCGATCAGTTCGTAGATTTGGCTGGGATGCCGCGTCGCGCCATAAAGTTCGATGCCCCACGGCAGGGAGGTCGCTTTGCCAAAGGCGGAACCGTCCGCGAGATGCGCGGCCGCGAGGCCGACCATCACGGCGGAGAAGAACGGCGTCGCCGCGTCGAGCGTGGACCAGAAGGCGAGTCCCTTGCGGCGGATAAAGACCAGCGCGGCGAGGAGGCCGACCGCAAGTCCGCCCGTCAGGTCGAAGAGAGACGGGTTCGGGGAGAAGAGGTCGAGCGGAGAGGCGCGGAAACTGTCCCAGCGCTGGAGCAGGAAGGAAACCCGTCCGCCGATGAGGAAAGCCGTGAGCGAGAGCAGAAGCAAATTATCGAGCAGTTCGGGCTTCAACCCATAATTGACGGCGCGTTTCTCCGCCAATACTATGCCGAGATACACCGAGGCGATGACGAACAGCCCCGCGGCCTGGACTGCGAGCGGGCCAAGCTGAATGATGGGAAACATCAGGGCGTCGCCTCCGCCAGCAGGGATTCGATCTCCGCCCGAAGCGTGGTCTCCGCCAGCGGCCCGCCGAGGACGACTTTGCGAATCACGCCGCTGCGGTTGACGAAGAACGTCGTCGGGAGGGCGCTGATCCTATAGAGGCGCGCCACGCGCCCGTCGAGGTCGAGCGCGATCGTGAAGGGCAGCTGGTACTCGTCCGCGAACGAAGCGGCCGCGGCGCGCGTATCCTGCGAAGTCGAGTTGACGGCCAGAATGACGAGGCCGCGTCCCGCGTATTCCTGCGAGACCTTCTTGAAGGCGGGCATCTCGAGGCGGCACGGTCCGCACCACGAGGCCCACAGGTTGACGATGACCGCCTGCCCGCGCAGGTCGGACAAAGTGACTGTCCCGCCGTCCAGCGTTTCGAGCGTGAAGTCGGGGGCCAGGAATCCCGCCTGCGGCGCGGGGATCTGCCCGTTGGTCGAAGTCCCGCTCCAATCCGCTCCGACGAAGATCCAAGCCAGGCCGAGAGCCAAAATTCCCGCGAACCAAACCCTTCGTTTCAATTGCATAAAAATCCTTTTTGGGCTACACTTTTGTCGAGTCCATTTATTCACGGCGGTCGTTCCGCCGGTGCAGGGATGGCCTCCGTCTCTGCGACGCCTTTCCCAGGAACCATCTTACCATGCTCTTCTCCTCCGCCGCCTTCATCGGCATAGACCCCACCGCCGGGCGCAGCCCCTTCACCTTCGCCGCGCTGGACGACGAACGTAACCTGATCGCGCTCGCCGAGGGCGAACTGGAGGACGCGCTGACCTTCATCGGCAACTTCCCCTCGGCATGGGTTGCGGTGAACGCCCCCGCGCGCGTTAACGCGGGACTGGAGCGGAAACGCCTTGAAAAAGAGACGCTGACCGCCCACCCGCTTCGCGGCGCGGACCTTCGGCTGGCGGAGCGCGACCTGCGCGAGCGCGGCATCTCCGTCTCGCCGACGCCGTCCCGCGTCGAGGCCTGCGCGGGCTGGGTCCAGATGGGATTCACGCTCTACAAACGCCTCGAAAAGATGGGATTCAAGCCGTATCCGACCGAGGCGGCCAACTGCGTCTGGCTGGAGACTCATCCCCACGCCTGTTTCTGCGCCCTGCTCGGACAGGTCCCGCTTCCCAAGCCCACGCTCGAAGGCCGCCTCCAACGCCAGGTCGTTCTATACGAGGCGGGCCTGCGCATCAAAGACCCGATGGACTTCTTCGAGGAGATCACCCGCCGACGCCTGCGCCTGGGTATGATGCCGATGGAACTGATCTACCCTCCCGACCAACTCGACGCGCTCGCCGCCGCCCACACCGCATGGATGGCCGCTAAACGTCCCGACGAAACCATGCGGCTCGGCGCGCAGGAGGAGGGGTTCATAACCCTGCCAACAAGGGAGTTGAAGGGGAAGTATTAAGTCTCTTGCCAAAGTGTGCCAAAAGGCGCTCACTTTGTCCCGCGGCCGATGCCTTACTAAATTTTTTTCGTCAAAAAAGCCAATCTTGATTTATTTGAACCGATAAAAATGATAAAAAAAGAGGCGACCATGACCACTGACAACCTCGAAACCCGAGCCATCAACACCATCCGTTTCCTCTCCGCCGACGCGGTCCAACAGGCCAATTCGGGACATCCCGGACTGCCGATGGGCGCGGCCGCCATGGCCTTCGTCGTCTGGACGCGTCACCTGCGCCACAACCCGCACAACCCCAAATGGGCGGGACGCGACCGCTTCCTCCTTTCGGGCGGACACGGTTCAATGCTGCTCTACTCGCTCCTGCATCTCACCGGCTACAGCCTCCCGCTCGACGAGTTGAAGAACTTCCGTCAGTGGGGCAGCCGCACGCCCGGCCATCCCGAATACGGACTGACTCCCGGCGTGGAAATGACCACCGGTCCGCTCGGGCAGGGATTCGCCACCGGCGTGGGCATGGCCATCGCCTCCACGCACCTCGCGGCGGTCTACTCCCCCGAACTGTTCGACAACTTCATCTACGCCATCGTCACCGACGGCGATTTGATGGAGGGCGTCGCCTCCGAAGCCGCATCGCTGGCGGGACATCTCCAACTCGGCAGGCTCATCTATCTCTACGACGACAACCACATCTCGATTGACGGCTCCACCAATCTCGCCTTCACCGAAGACCGCGGCAAACGCTTCGAAGCCTACGGCTGGCATGTCCAACACGTGGCGGATGGAAACGACGTGGAGGCGATAGACGCCGCCGTCCGCGCCGCCAAAGCCGACCCGCGTCCGTCCATCATCATGTGCCGCACCATCATCGGTTTCGGCGCGCCGAAAAAACAGGGGACGTCCAAAGCCCACGGCGAGCCGCTGGGCAACGAGGAACTGAACGCCGCCAAAGAGAATCTCAACTGGCCCAAGGAGCCGCGCTTCTACATCCCCGACGACGTGCTGGACCTCTACCGCGAGGCAGTCGAGCGCGGACACGAACTGGAAGCGGAATGGAACAAAAAATTCAGCGCGTACAAAAAGGCCAATCCCGACAAAGGCGTGGAACTGGAACGCAGGTTGGCGGGCGTCCTGCCGAAAGGCTGGACGAAACTCCTGCCCATCTTCCCCGCGGACGCGAAAGGCATGGCGACGCGCGCCGCCTCGGGCAAGGTCATCAACGCGCTGGCGCCGATCATCCCTGAACTGTTGGGCGGCTCCGCCGACCTGGCCCCCTCGAACAACACCCGCATTGACGGCCTGCCCGACTTCCAAAAAGAGACCCCGCAGGGACGCAACTTCCACTTCGGCGTGCGCGAACACGCCATGGCCGCGGCGCTGAACGGCATGGCGCTCTTCGGCGGACTCATCCCCTACGGCGGCACCTTCCTCGTCTTCTCGGATTACAACCGTCCCGCCATCCGCATCGCCGCGCTTTCACACACTCCCTCGATCTTCGTCTTCACGCACGACTCCATCGGCCTGGGCGAGGACGGCCCGACTCACCAGCCCGTGGAGCAGCTTGCCGCGCTGCGGGCGATGCCCAACCTGACCGTCATCCGCCCCGCGGACGCGAACGAGACCGCGCAGGCGTGGAAGGTCGCGCTCGAAAACCGACGCGGCCCCACAGTCCTGGCGTTGACGCGTCAATCCGTCCCCACCTTCCCGCCCTCCAGCCAGCCGACGGTCGAAAAGGGCGCGTACGTGCTGGCGCACCTCGGCAGGAAGATCCCCGACGTGATCCTGATGGCGTCGGGATCGGAGGTCAGCCTCGTGATGGACGCGGCGAAAGCCCTCCACGAAAAAGGACACAGCGTCCGCGTGGTGTCGTTCCCCTGCTGGGAATTGTTCGAGAAACAGGATGAGGCTTATCGGGAGTCGGTGTTGCCGAAGAAGATCGCGGCGAGAGTCGCCATCGAAGCGGGAGTCGGCATGGGCTGGGAGCGATACGTCGGCGCGGGAGGCAGGGTCGTCTCCATCGAGCGGTTCGGCGCGTCGGCCCCGTACAAGGTCATCTACGAAAAATTCGGCCTGACGGTCGAAAACGTCATCGCGCAGGCCAGGGCGGTTATGCCCAAGCCGCCCGCGAAGAAGCCCGTCAAGCCGAAAAGCAAGACGAAGAAGGCCGTCAAGCCGAAAGGTAAAACAAAGAAACCCGCTCGGCGGAAACAATAACTCTTTCAGAAACTTCTCTACCGTACATGGCAAAAATCGTCGGGCTTTTTTTATCGCGAATGGCGCGAATAACGCGAATTTCACGGATACACGCGAATTCTCCATGATTTTTCGCGAAATTCGCGGCAGGAAAGAGACGCCGACATTATTTTCGAGAAGGTCTGATCAAATGCCCGCGTTGCTGAGGGAGGTCGTCAGCTCGGAGAGGAGGATGGTCAATTGCGGGTGCGTGATCTGGAAATGGTCAATGGCGGATTGCAGGGCGGCGCGGAGCGCGTCGCCGGAGGGCGCGGGCGCCTCGCCCGAGCGTTGAAGCAGATCGCGGATATCGGCGTCCAGTTCGTGCAGGAGCGCGCGGCCCTTGTCGTCCAGGCTTTCGGCCTTGTGGAGTTCGCCTCGCAAATCTTCGAGTAACGTACGCAGGTCTTTGTCGGCCATGGCTGACTCCTTTCGGTGATGTCCATATTTTACAACAGACTCCTTCAAAAATGAAAATCCTGGCCGCGAATTTCACGAATGCGCGCGAATTTTCCACGATTTTTCGCGAAATTCGCGTCATTCGCGGCAGAAAGAGAGACGCCGACATTATTTCCGATAATGTCCAGCAAACAGCCTTCCCGAAGCCAGCGGGACGCGGATTTTTCGGGTTCGCGCGGAAATTTGCTTTCAGGAAAACTATCTATGACTCCTTCGCTCAATCTTATCGCCGCCATCGGCGCCCAGATCGTCTTCTTCGGCATTTACTTCTATATTGACGCCCGCCAGACCACCGCGCCCAACTGGGCCAGCGTGGTCAAGTTCGGACTCAACCCGTTGACGCTGCTTTACTTCGCGTTTTCCGTCTTCCCGGTCTGGTGGAGTTACCGCGCCATGTACGCGTTCTACAACCAACGCTTCTGGGCCGCGGCCATGCTTCAGGGATTCATCGTGCAGTTCACTTACGTGCTGGCGAGTTACCTCGGCTCGAAGCAAATCCCCTCCCTGCGCGAGGGACTCGCCATCGGGTTGGTGTTCCTGAGCGTGCTGGTTGCGGGAAAACGCTGAGACGTCTCTTACTTGTGATAGACTCGCCCCCATGAAAAACACTCGCATCGAACGCGATTCGCTCGGCGAAGTACAGGTCCCCGCCGAGGCGCTATACGGCGCGCAGACCCAGCGCGCGGTGGACAACTTCCCGATCAGCGGACTCAGGCCGCGCCGCGCCTTCGTCTGGTCCATGGCGACGATCAAACGGGCGGCCGCCGAAGTCAACCGCGACCTCGGCCTGCTCGACGACCAGCGGGCCGCGTCCATCATCCAGGCCGCGGACGAAGTCATCGCCGGGCGGTGGGACGATCAATTCGTCGTGGACCCCTTCCAGGCGGGCGCGGGGACCAGCCACAACATGAACGTCAACGAAGTCGTCGCCAACCGCGCCACGCAGATCATGGGCGGACAACTCGGGGAGTACCGCGTCCACCCGAACGACCACGTCAACATGTCGCAGTCCACAAACGACACCATCCCGACCGCCATCCGTCTCGGATGCCTGTGGCGGCTGGACGAATTGCTGGGCGTCCTGAAAGACCTGGCCGAGGCGTTGAACGAAAAAGCGGTCGAGTTCGACGACATCGTTAAATCGGGGCGCACGCATTTGCAGGACGCCGTCCCCGTCCGCCTGGGGCAGGAATTCGGCGCGTACGCCAAAGCGGTGGAGCGCGACGCGGCGCGAATCGAATCCGCGGCCGAGGGGCTGAGACGGCTCGGAATCGGCGGGACCGCTACCGGGTCCGGGTTGAACGCCCATCCCGAATATCACGTCCGCATGACGAAGAAATTATCCGAGTTGACGGGGCTGAGGCTGTACACGTCCGACAACCTGTTCGAGTCGATGCAGTCCATGTCCGACGCGGCGGCGTTCTCGTCCGCCATCAAGACCCTGGCGCTGACGTTGATCCGCATCGCCAACGATTTCCGCCTGCTGGCCTCGGGTCCCGCCACCGGGCTGGACGAGATCCAACTCCCGGCGGTACAGCCCGGTTCGAGCATCATGCCGGGCAAAGTCAACCCGGTGATGGCCGAGATGCTGGACATGGCGATGTTCCACGTGGCCGGGTGCGAGACGACGGTGGCGCTGGCGGCCCAGGCCGGGCAGTTGGAATTGAACGTGATGATGCCGGTGATCGCGTACGAATTGTTCGAGCAGATGCAGATCACAATCGGGGCGACGCGCGCTTTCACCGAAAAGGCCGTGCGCGGCGTGAAAGCCAACCGCGAAAAAGCCGAGGGCTGGCTGGAGAAGAACGCCATCATCGTCACGGCGCTGAATCCGCTGATCGGTTACGCCCAGGGCGCGGCGCTGGTGAAGGAAGCCTTGAAGCGCAACGCGACCGTCCGCGAGGTCGCGGTCGAGCGGGCGAAGGCGGGCGCGCTGAAACACCGCGACGAGGCGCGCGCCGTCTCGGCGGAGGAAGTGGAAGCGGTGTTGAAGGACTTGAGGAAGTTGACGGGGCCGGGCGGATAGCGCGTCATATTGGCAAAGTCATTGTTCGCCGCCAACCCATTGAACCGCGAAGCCCGCAAAGATCGCGAAGAAGCCTACTTAAACCTGGCGTTCTTCGCGATGAATTTTGACGGCAACGCGAAAACCTACCAATTTTGAGAGGGCCGCGTGAGAGCCGCTGCGTTCTCTTGACATCCTATCGCAGCCGTAATATACTCCAATCGTCCTATTCATCCGATTAATACTAATCATCCGATGTTTCGCGACCGGCCTCTCTCCGAATTCCTCCAATACCTTGCCTCACACGAACAGACCGAGCAAAGCCTGCCGGCGCTCACCGCGTTGAGCGCCGAGCTGGGAGTCTCGGTCGCGTCCCTGCGCGAACAACTGGAGGTGGCGCGCGCCCTCGGCCTGGTCGAAGTCAAGCCGCGCACCGGCATCCGCCGCCAGCCGTATAGTTTCCATCCCGCCGTCCGGCAAAGTCTCCAATACGCCCTCGCCCTCGACAAATCCAGTTTCTTCACCTTCGCCGACCTGCGGCGTCACATCGAAACCGCCTACTGGCAGGAGGCCGTCGCGCTTCTCACTCCCGAAGACCACGCCGCGCTCCAATCTCTTTTGGCGCGCGCCTGGGAAAAACTGCGCGGCAACCCCATCGAAATCCCCCACCCCGAACACCGCGAACTGCATACCGTCATCTACTGCCGTCTCAACAATCCCTTCGTCACCGGCCTCCTGCAAGCCTACTGGGACGCCTACGAAGCCGTCGGCCTCAACGTCTTTACCGACTACGACTACCTCACCGAAGTCTGGACCTACCATCAAAAAATGGTGGACGCCATCTGCGAAGGAGAATTCGACGAAGGCTACAAAGCTCTTATCGAACACACCGACCTGATCCATCAGTTGATCTCATCGTCAAAATAAACCGTGGACGAAATTACACGCGCACTAACCCTTCCATCCGCGGCAAAAATCAAACCTCATCGAGGAGTTTTATGAACCAAAAAATCGTGAACGACTTTTCCATCACCGTCGGCACCGTGAACGGTTCTGGTTCGTCCACGGCCAACACCACCATCCTGCGCGCCATTTTCAAAATGGGCATCCCGGTCAGCGGCAAGAACCTCTTCCCCTCCAACATTCAGGGATTGCCGACCTGGTACACCATCCGCGTTAGCAAAGACGGCTACATTGGACGCGACGAAAAAAACCACATCGTGGCGACCATCAACCCGGCCTCGTTCACGCGTGACCTCGAATCGGTCGCGCCGGGCGGGGCTTTTTTCTACGCCGACGACATCCAGCAGGCCATCACCCGCAGCGACATCTCCGTCTATCCCATGCCGGTCAAACATCTCGTCCGCGAGCTGACCGACGTGCCGAACAGCCTGCGCGGACTCGTCGGCAACATGATCTACGTGGGCATCATCGCCCAGATGATCGGCATTGACATGGAAGCGGTCCGCGCCGCGCTGGACTTCCACTTCAAACACCGCGAAAAACCCACCCTGATGAACATGAGCGCCGTCCAGGCCGGCGCGGACTGGGCGAAGGCGAACCTCGTCAAGACCGATCCGTTCTGGCTCGAGCCGATGAGCAAGACCGAAGGCCTGATCATGGCCGACGGCAACACGGCCGGGGCGCTCGGCTCCATCTACGGCGGCGTTCAATTCGCGGGCTGGTATCCGATCACGCCCGCCACCAGCCTGGCCGAATCCCTCAACGAATACCTGCCCCTGCTCCGCAAACGCGAAGACGGCAAGCATACCTACGCGGTCGTCCAGGCGGAAGACGAACTTGCCGCGCTGGGCATGGCGGTGGGAGCGGGCTGGGCCGGCCTGCGCTCGATGACCTCCACCTCCGGCCCGGGACTTTCCCTGATGACCGAGTTCGCGGGCCTGGCGTATTACGCCGAAATACCCGTCGTCATCTGGGACGTGCAGCGCATCGGCCCCTCCACCGGCCTGCCCACCCGAACTTCGCAAGGCGACCTGACCTTCGCGGCGTTCATCGGTCACGGCGGCTCGCAATCCGTCATCCTGCTGCCGGGCAACGTGTTCGAGTGCTTCGAATTCGGCTGGAAGGCTTTCGACCTGGCCGAGCGCTTGCAAACGCCCGTCTTCGTGCTGGCCGACCTCGATATCGGCATGAACCAGTGGATGAGCAAGCCCTTCGAATACCCTCCCACAAAGATGGACCGCGGGAAAGTCCTCACCGAAAAGGATCTGGAAGAATTGAAGGGCAACTGGGGGCGCTATCTCGACAAGGACGGGGACGGCATTCCCTATCGCACCCTGCCCGGCAACATGCACCCGCTATCGTCGTACTTTACGCGCGGCACAGGACACGACGAATACGCCCGCTACTCCGAGGACCCGTCCACCTTTTATCGCGGGATGGAACGCCTGAAGAAAAAATTCGAGACTGCGAGGGCCTACGTCCCGGAGCCGATCACCCACGAGACGCGCGGCGCGAAAGTGGGCATCATCGCCTACGGTTCGACCGAATCGGCCGTCGAGGAGGCGCGCGCCCAATTGGCCGCGTCCGGCCTCAAGTCGAGCATGATGCGGGTTCGGGCGCTGCCCTTCCCCGCGTCTGTCGAAAAGTTCATCCGAAAATACGACCAGATCATCGTGGTCGAGATGAACCGCGACGGGCAGATGTATCAACTGTTCTGTATGGAGTTTCCCGAGCTGGCGCCCAAACTCCACTCGGTCGCCTTCCAGGACGGGCTGCCCGCTTCGGCCAAATGGATCCGCGAGGGCATTTTGAAATTCGTCAAACCCGCCCCGAAGAAACCGGCAAAGGGATCGCCGGCCCGGAATAAAGCGTCCAGCAAGAAGGCTGTCGTTAAAAAGAATGTCGCCAGGAAAGGAGCCAGGAAATGACCGAAACGCTACCCATGGTCGGCGCGGCCCCCGCAAACGTGAATGCCATCGGGCTGAGCCGAAAGGATTATATCGGAAACCCCACCACCCTGTGCCAGGGCTGCGGACACAACTCGATCTCCAGCCAGATCATCGCCGCGTGTTACGAGATGAACTTGACGCCGGAGAAGATCGTCAAGTTCAGCGGCATCGGCTGTTCGAGTAAATCGCCCACCTACTTCCTGAACCGGTCCTTTGGGTTCAACGGCCTGCACGGACGCATGCCCTCCCTTGCCACGGGCGCGCTGTTTGCCGATCGGTCGCTGCGCGGCATCGGCGTTTCGGGCGACGGCGACTCGGCCAGCATCGGCATGGGACAGTTCAAACACATCATGCGCCGCAACATGGAAATGGTCTACATCGTCGAGAACAACGGCGTGTACGGCCTCACCAAGGGACAGTTTTCCGCCACCGCCGAGGTGGGTCTCGAGCTTAAGAAGCAGGGCGTGAATCTGTACATGCCCATTGACATCTGCATGGAGGCCATGGCCTCGAACGCGACCTTTGTGGCGCGTTCCTTCGCGGGCGACCCGAAGCAGGTGAAGGAGCTCATCAAGGCCGCGCTGGCGCACAAGGGCATCGCCATGCTCGACATCATCAGCCCATGCGTCACGTTCAACAACGAGGACAGTTCTTATCACTCTTACGCCTGGGGCAAGGACCACGAATCGCCCCTGCACGAGGTCGCGTTCATCCCGGCGCGCGACGAGATCACCGTCGAAGACTTTGAGCCGGGCACCGTGCGCGAGGTGGAACTGCACGACGGCTCGGCCATTCGGCTGAAAAAATTGGGCGAGGATTACGATCCCACCAACCGCATGGAAGCCTTGAGAATGCTCGAAGAGGCCCAGCGCGAGAATCAACTGGTAACCGGCCTGATCTACGTGGACGCTCAAAAGCCCGGCTTCACCGAGACTTACGGACTCGTGGATACGCCTCTCAATCGCCTCGCTGAGGCCGACCTCCGCCCGCTCCCCGAGACGATCAAAACCATCAACGCGATGATGTTCTAATTAGTCGGTTAGTCAGATAGTCGGATGGTCTGTTAGCCGAATAGTTGGGTAGTCTGTCAGTCCGCCCGTCGAGAAATCGACGGGCTTTAACTTCCAGTTGGCGCAGGTCGGATTGGCGGCCCGGCTGACGGTATTCTGGCTACGCGCAGACGATGAATCCTGTATAATCGCGCCATGAATTCAATCGAAAGGGAACTCTCGTTCGAGTATGTCCGCTCGTCGGGGCCGGGCGGACAAAACGTCAACAAAGTGGCGACGGCGGTGCAACTGCGGTTCGACGTGACGCGCTCCCCCTCCCTGAGCGAGGAGGTCAAAGCGCGGCTGGTGAAACTCGCGGGAAAACGCGTCAGCGCGGACGGGATTCTGGTCATCGAGGCCAAGCGGTATCGCGCGCAGGAGCAGAATCGCTTCGACGCGCTGGAGCGGTTTTACGGGTTGCTCAAAAAAGCCAGCCAGAGGCCCAGGACGCGCAAGCCGACGAGTCCCACGCGCGCGTCAAAAGAACGGCGGCTCGAGGGAAAGCGAAAACGCGCGGAAATCAAACGAAGCAGGCAGGGAAACGACTGGTCATAGACCGGCATGAACCGCGCGCCCAGTCAGAAAAATTGCCGCTTGTATTTCAAATCAAAATCCTTATAATTTAAAAGTAATTTCCGGCAGGTTACGAAAACCGCGTGTGACTTGCGCTCTCTAGCGCAAATCCGGCGCTTTCGCGATCTACTGATTTTCGCCGATCGTCGGCTGGACTTTAAATTATCGGCCGCATAAATCATCCGCTGGAAGGAGGCGCCCCTCGTCTTTTGGCAAGGTCTAATCTGTGTCTTCCAACCCAAAGGAGAAAAAATGGCTACTCTATACGGTCATATCGGCGGCGTCCCAGCCCGAGCGGGCGTCCGCGCCGTTTCGGACAACGTCAAAGAGTTTCTGGGAAATGTAGCGGCCCATGTTCCAGCGGAAGTTGTGGGGGTGTACGTGGTCGGCCTGACAACCGCGCCCACATACGCGACCTACTGGACATTGTTCTGCTGGATCGGTTCAATAGCGCTTCGATGGTTCGCCACGACCGGCCAGGGGAAAGTACAAAATGTCATCCTTGCCGCAATAGCGTTTCCGATCTGGGCGTTGGCGCTGGGCGGCAATCTGTTCGGGTGGATCCCGGAGCAACAACTGGTAAGCCTGGCCGTCCTGGGATTCTCGATCATTGGAGGCCTGCTATACAACAATAAATAGCGTTACGACGCGCGGGTTGGCGCGAATCTTGGCGCGCCAACCCGCGTCATTTAATAAAGGGAAGCGTGAACCCGGCCAAACCGGATACGCGTCCGCTTACGCGCGTTGAACGGAATCGGCGTAATATTCGACGAAACGGCCCGGGTCAAAGTCAATCATCAGCCGCGGGCGGCCCGAAAACCGAAGACGAGCAATCGGTTCCTCGCCAAGGACCGCCATCATTTCCCGAAATACCTTCCTCTTCATGTAGACTTTGACGCGGTCGGTTCCCACGCGGACGAAGGCGTAGTCCTGCCCGATCGTATGCGGCGCAATCACGTCGCCCTCCAGCGGCTGGGATTTTCCCTTCTTCAACAACCTCCTCGCGTTTTTGACCGCGTCCCGCGTTTTCGCGTCTATCACCACCGGACCGCGCTTTCCCGCAAAGTGGATCTCGATTCGACGGATATCGCCCGCCTTGCCAATACGATTGGTCAGTTCCTCAAGATCATTGAAGATGGAAATGGCGAGCAGATCTACAGGCCGGCGTTTGCGTTTCTGGATCAAATCCCATATCTGATTCGCGGTTAAGACCATCAGGGCAGAGGCGATTTCCCCCGATATCCCTTGTAAAGCGCCGGCCGCTACATTGTCGGCAACGTCACGGGCCAGCCAGGCCAGTTGGTACACATCGGAACCGCGCTCTCTTCCCGCAATCTCCATCGCCAGGAGTTTCCGCTCCGCAGTGGAAGGGACGGCTTTCTTGAAACTTTGTTTCTCCCGGATAAAATACGCCTTGTAAACCATACGCTGGATCAAAACCAGAGATTCCCCCAGGTCCTGGATTGGAACGCCGCGCGTCTTGAATTGAGCCCCGTCAAAACGCAGGCGGATGGGATACTGGTCAGTAGTCATGCGGCCTCCTGGCGGCGAACTCACATCTATACTGTACAATGTTTTTTGCAAAAGTCAAGCGTGAACCCCCAAACAAAAACAGCCGCCGGGTTATAATCCCCGCCCATGCGCAAACACCCTCTCGCTGGTCTTTTCGCCGGCCTCGCAGCCGCGTCCATTTGGGGCGGGATGTACGTGGTCAGCAAAGTGGTCCTGGAAGTCATCCCTCCTTTCGCGCTGCTCACGACGCGCCTCGTGTTGGGGATTTTCGCCCTCGGCGCGGCAATCGCCTTCCGTCCGCGCGCGTCCCTGACGGCGCGCCAGTTCTGGCAAATCTTCGCGGTGGGATTCGTGGGATACGGCGTCTCGCTCGGATTCCAATTCGTCGGGACAAAACTCTCCACCGCCTCCAACGGTTCGCTCGTGACCTCGGCCACGCCCGCCTTCGTCCTGCTTTTCGCGCCGCTCCTGCTCGGCGAGCGGACGACGGCGCGGCGGATCGCGGCGCTGGTCATCTCGACGCTCGGCGTGATCGCCGTCATAGACCCGCGCAACGCCGAACTCTCACCCTCCCTCTTCTGGGGCAACCTGTCCCTGCTCGCCGCCGCGTTGACGTGGGCGCTGTACTCCGTCCTCGTGCGGAAAATCTCCCGGGCAGGCGACCTGCTGACGGCCAGCGCCATCATGCTGGCGGGCGGAATTCCGTCCAGCGCGCTGTTCGGTTATTTCGAAATCCAATCGCAGGGGATCGGCGAGATCACCCCCGGCGTAGTCGGCGGGATACTTTTCCTCGGCATCATCTCCACCGCCATCGCCATGTTCCTGTGGAATTACGCCTTCGCGGAATTACCCGCCGCGGTCGCCTCGCTGACGTTCTTCGCGCAGCCCGTCGTCGGGACGATCCTCGGGGCGCTGTTCCTGCGCGAAGCCGTCACGCCGCTCTTCATCGTCGGCGGGATATTGATCGGGATTGGGCTGGTCGTTGCCAGTCGGGAATAAATCCCGTTTACGACGACCCGACCGTGTGCAACAAAAGCATGTTGGGCGTCCGCAGCGCGCCGACGGGGAATCCGCACACCAGCGCCACCTGCTGCCCGGTCTTGACCATATTGCTTTGCCGCAAGGCCGCGTCCACGTAGCGGAGCATATCTTCCACCGTGTCCGCGAACGGGACGAGACGCGGCAGGACTCCCCACATGAACGACAGCCGGCGGCAGGTTTCCGCTTCGGGGGTGAAAGCGAGGATGGGGACGTTGGGATGCGCTTTGGAGATCAACTGCGCGGTGCGTCCCTGCATGGTGAAGACGGCGATGGCGGCCACGTCCCGGTCGAACGCGACCTCGTAGGCGGCGCGCGCCATCGAAGCCGCGTCGCTCTCCCCAAGCGAATCCAGCGAGGAGACCTGTCCCCAGTCCAGGAAATGAGACTCGGCTTCCGTCACGATACGCGACATCATCGTCACCGCTTCTATGGGATATTTCCCCGAGGCGGATTCGGCCGAGAGCATCACCGCGTCGGTGCCGTCGAAGACGGCGTTGGCGACATCCGAGGCTTCGGCGCGCGTCGGGAGCGGGTTGGAGATCATCGATTCCAGCATCTGCGTCGCGGTGATCACGAGTTTGGCGCGCGCGTTGGCGGTCTGGATGATCTTCTTTTGCAGGACGGGCACTTTTTCGGGCGGCATTTCCACGCCCAGGTCGCCGCGCGCCACCATCACGCCGTCGGCCACGTCGAGGAGGCGGTCGAGATCGTCGAAGACTTCGGGTTTTTCCAGTTTGGCGATCACCAGCGGCGCGCGCCGATTGCCGCTGCCGTTATGACCGAATTTTTTCATCGCCGTCCGCACTTTTAGCACGTCATCCGCCGAGCGGACAAAGGAGATCGCCACCGCGTCCACGCCGTGGGCGAGGCCGAATTTCAGGTCGGCTTCGTCCTTTTCGGTGAAGCCCGCGATGTGCATGCGCACGCCGGGCAGGTTGACGCCCTTATACGAGGTGAGCGGTCCGCCCACGTCCACATGCGCGGTCAGACGCCGCGCCTCGGCAGTCTGGACCGTCAGGCGCAGACGGCCATCGTCGAGCAGGAGCCGGTCGCCCGTCTGGACGGAGGCGAAGAGTTCCTCGAAGGCCACGGGGATTTTCTGTCCAGAAAAATCAGGCGGAGCGTCGTCCTCCGCATACAGGCAGACTTGCTCACCCGGCGTCAGGTCGAGGGGATGGGGCAGCTCGCCGACGCGCACTTTGGGGCCTTGCAAGTCCTGCAAGATGGCGACGGAGACGTCGAGTTCCGCGGCGACCTTACGGATGGCCGCGATGTGGGCCGCGTGCCCTTCATGCGTGCCGTGGGAGAAGTTCAGGCGCGCCACGTTCAGCCCCGCGGAGATGAGGCCGCGCAGCGTTTCCTCGTCCTGGCTGGCCGGCCCGATGGTGGCGACGATTTTTGTCTTCCGGTGGTTTTTCATGGATAAAATGCCTCATGCACATAACACCCGCGCACCCTGGAAGGATGCGCGGGCGCCATGAAGTTGGGGGCTTTCTTCAGATCACGAATCCGTGATGCCCGGAAGCCGCGATTACAAATAGTGCAGTTCCGCGGCCTGTTTTTTCAGTTCGGCGCGGAAGTCGGGATGAGCCACGTTGATGAGCGCCTGGGCGCGCTGGCGAATGGTCTTGCCATAGAGTTCGGCCACGCCGAATTCGGTGACGATGAAGCGCACGTGGTTGCGGGTGGTGACCACGCCCGCGCCCTGTTTGAGCATGTGCGAGATCTTGCTTATCACGGTCCCATCTTTCAACGTGACCGAGCTGGGCAGGGCGATGATCGGCACGCCGTCTTTAGAGCGCGAGGCCCCGTAGACGAAGTCCAGCTGGCCGCCGACGCCGCTGTAGAATTTCGGGCCGATGCTGTCGGCGCAGACCTGGCCGGTCAGGTCCACTTCGATGGCGGAGTTGATCGCCACCATGCGTTCGTTCTGGGCGATGATAAACGGGTCGTTGACGTATTCCGTGCGGTGCAGTTCGATCATCGGGTTATCGTCCACCCAATCGTAGAGTCGCCTGCTGCCCATCAAAAAGCCCGCCACGATCTTGCCGGGATGGAGGGTTTTGCGGGCGTTCGTCAACACCCCCGCGTTGACCAGGTCTATCACGCCGTCCGAGAATAACTCGGTGTGAATGCCCAGGTCTTTTTTGTCGTAGAGGTATCTTAACACCGCGTCGGGGATGGCGCCGATGCCCAATTGCATGGTGGCTCCGTCGGGGATCAGGCCGGCGATGTGGCCGGCGATCTTTTCCACGATGGCGGCGTCGCCGTCCTCGGCCATAACCAGTTCGGAGATCGCGTAGTTGACCGGGATGATGTGGTGCAGGCGGCTGACGTGGATGAACGAATCGCCCAGCGTGCGCGGCATCTGCTCGTTGACTTCGGCGATGATGATCCGGGCTGTTTCCGCGGGCGTCTTGGTGGGGCCGACTTCCACGCCGAGGCTGCAAAAGCCGTGTTCGTCCGGCGGGGAGACCTGGATGAGGGCCACGTCGAGAGACAGCGTGCCGCGCTTGAACAGCAGGGGAAATTCCGAGAGCAGGACGGGCGTAAAGTCGGCGCGTCCCTCCTGCACGGCTTTGCGGGTGTTGGGGCTGATGAACATCGCGTTGACGCGCAGATGGCCTTCCATCGACGGCTGGACATAATTCGCGTCGCCAATCGTCAATAGCTGGACGATCTCCACGTCGGTCAGGTTGGGGGCCTGCTCCACCAGGGCCGCGAGAATCACCCGCGGCACCGATACGTTCCCCGTCAGGAAGACGCGGTTGCCAGACTGAATGGCGCGAACCGCCTCCTGCGGGGTCGTCACACGCGAGCGATAAAGGCTAGTCCAGTCCATTGGCTGCTTCCTTGTTGGCGGCAAAACGTCCCGCGTGCAAAAGCGTCCCGCCGCGCGTGCCGACGGCGGCCAGGATGGCGGGGTTTTCGTCAATGGCTTTTTCCACGCCCTTTTCAGCCAATTCCGCGATAAAGGGCATGGCGGCGTTGACGTAGGAATGGACGCAGGTGCGGGCGACCACGCTGGTGATGTTCGGCACACAAAAATGGATGACGCCCTCCTCCACATACGTTGGCCGGTCGTGCGTGGTCGGGCGGGCGGTTTCGATGCTGCCGCCTTCGTCAATGTCAATATCGATGATGACCGAGCGCGGCTTCATCGAGCGGACGACCTCGCGCGAGACGAGCAGGGGCGTGCGCGCCCCGGGCGCCAGCGTCGCGCCGATCAAAACGTCCGCGAACTGCGCCACGCGTTCGATGTTCCGCGGCGTGGAAACCATCGTCGAGACGGCCGGGAAGCGGTCGGAAATGCGCTGCAGGGCGAACAGGTCGCGGTCCAGCACGATGACGTGCGCGCCCAGCCCGAGCAGGGACTGCGCCGCGTACGTGCCGACCATGCCGCCGCCCAAAATCGCCACCTCCGCCGGCGGCACGCCAGGCATGCCGCCCAGCAAAATCCCCTTGCCGCCGAAGTCGTTTTGCAGGCAGCGCGCCGCGATCGAAGCCGCCATCGCGCCGCACATCTGGCTGAACGGGCGCAGGACCGGGCGCGAGCCGTCTGGCAGGCGGATCTGCTCGTAGGCGATGGCCGTAATCTTCTTTTCGAGCAGGATGTCCAGTTTATCCTGCCGCGCCGACGCCAGGTGAAGCGCGCCCATCAGCGCACTGCCCGGCGGCATCCACTCCAGTTCCTCGCGGAGCGGACGCGCCACCTTGAGCAGCAGGTCCGCGCGGCCGTACGTCTCCTCGCCGGAGTAGACGATTTGCGCCCCGGCCTTTTCGTATTCCAGGTCGCCGAAACCCGCGCCCACGCCCGCGTCATGCTCGACGAAGATGCGGTGTCCCATTTGGGAGAGCATCTCCACGCCAGCGGGCGACAGTCCGACGCGGTATTCGAACGGGCGGCGCTCTTTTGGTATGCCAATGTTCATGGCGGCTCCTTCAAATCCTGAGACGAGACCCGTTTTCGCGGAGAAAACGGGGTTCGCGAAATCATTTCATATTCAGCGTTTCGCGGATAGACGGCAACGCCCAGTCAATCGTTTCCTTGTCGATCACCAGCGGCGGGGCAAAACGGATGACGTGGTCGTGCGTCTCTTTGGCGAGGATGCCCTTCGCTTGCAGCGCCTCGCAGAAGCGCCGCGCGCCGCCCGCCGAGGGCTTCAATTCCACGCCGATGAGGAGGCCGCGTCCGCGCACCTCCTTGACGTGCGGGCTGGGGATCTCGGACAACTGCTCGACGAAGTACGCGCCCAGGTCGCGGGAGCGATCCGCCAGCTTCTCGTCGCGGATGACGCGCAGGGCGGCGCGTCCGACCGCGGCCGCGAGCGGATTCCCGCCGAAGGTCGAGCCGTGTTCGCCAGGCTGGAAGAGTCCCATCAGGGACGCGTCCGCGAGCGCCGCGCTGACGGGATAGAATCCGCCCGAAAGCGCCTTGCCGACGATGGTCATGTCGGGGCGGACGCCCTCGTGATCGCAGGCAAACATCCGTCCCGTCCGAGCGAGGCCGGTCTGGATCTCGTCCGCGATCATCAGGACGTTGGTCTCCTTGCACAGGTCCGCCACCTGTTTGAGATAGCCGGTCGGCGGGATGATGACGCCGTTCTCGCCCTGGATGGGTTCGAGCATGACCGCAGCCGTGTTGGACGTGATGAGGCGGCGGATGGCTTCCGCGTCGCCGTAGGGCGCGACGAGAAAGCCCGGCGTGAACGGGCCGAAGTTGTCGCGGTATGACGGTTCGGTCGAGAACGAGATGATGGTGGTCGTCCGCCCGTGGAAATTCCCCGCGCAGACGATGATCTCGGCCTGGTGACGCGCCACGCCTTTGACGGTATAGGCCCACTTGCGCGCCAGTTTGATGGCCGTTTCCACCGCTTCCGCGCCGCTGTTCATTGGCAGGGACATTTCGTAGCCGGTCATTTCGGCCAGTTCCTTGTAGAACAGGGGCAGTTGGTCGTTGCGGAAGGCGCGCGAGGTGAGCGTCAATTTCTTCGCCTGTTCGAGCATGGCTTCGAGGATCTTCGGATGGACGTGTCCCTGGTTGACGGCGGAGTAGGCGCTCAGGCAGTCGAGATACTTCCGACCGTCCACGTCGTAAACCCACACGCCTTCGCCGCGCTCGATCACCACGTCCAGCGGACGGTAGTTGCGCGCGCCGTATTGTTCTTCTAAAGCAATGTATTCCTGGGTGTTCATGCAGCCTCCAAATTTTTTCGCGTTACGCGCTGCATAACGCATGATAATTTACGCCACGCCGAAGAGCCTCGCCAAAATCGCCTTCTGCGCGTGGAGACGGTTGTGGGCCTGCGGGAAGATGACCGAGTGCGGACCGTCCGCCACCTCGTCGGTCAACTCGTGGTTGCGGTGGGCGGGCAGGCAGTGCATCACGATCACGTCCTTGTCCGCTTCGCCGACGAGTTTCGCGTTGACTTGATACGGCGGGAAGATATGCTCGCGCGTGTCGGCGGCGGCTTCCTGTCCCATCGAAGTCCATGTGTCGGTGTAGAGGACGTGCGCGCCCCTCACCGCCTCGTGCGGGTCGCGGATGAAGTTCAGCCTGCTCTTCGTCTTCTTCGCGATCTGCTCCGCGACCTCGACCGCCCTGGGATTCAGGTCGTATCCTTCGGGGCTGGCGAGAGTGAAATTCCAGCCAAGCTGCGCGCTGACGTGCATCAGCGAGACCGCCACATTGTTGCCGTCGCCGACGAAGACCACGTTCAATCCCTTCGAGCGTTTGCCGAACTTCTCGATGATCGTCAACGCGTCGCCCATGCCCTGGCAGGGATGGTTGTAATCGCTGAGCCCGTTGACGACCGGCACGTCGGCCCACTTTGCCAGTTCCAGCACGTGTTCGTGCTCGAAGACGCGCGCCATCAACGCCTGGACGTATCCCGCGAGGACGCGGGCCACGTCCGCGATGGATTCGCGCTTGCCGAGTCCGATCTCGTTGGGGGAGAGATAGAGCGCGTCCCCGCCGCAGTGACGCATCGCCATATCGAACGAAACGCGCGTCCGCAGGCTGGGTTTCTGGAAGATCATCCCCAACACCTTGCCTTTGAAGATCTTCCGATTGCCTTTCTTGAAATATTCCTTTTTCAGTTCGATGGCCAGGTCGAGGATGTCCTGGATCTGGGAGGGGGAATAGTCTGAAATAGCGAGAAAGTCCTTCATGGTTCACCTTGGAAATCAGGATTGGACGGGAATATCACAGACAACCTCCAGCCTCCGCGCTATGCAGGCAAAAGTATATCACGCAGGCAGGCCGCCCATGAAGTGACAAAAAGCATAAGTTGGAGCGAGAAGGCTTCATGTTACAATCGCCCTGTGACCGAAGAGATCAAAGTCGTCGCCACCAACCGCAAGGCTGGTTTTGAGTATTTCCTGCTGGAAAAGTTCGAGGCGGGACTGTCCCTGCAAGGCTCGGAGATCAAATCCATCCGCGCGGGACAGATGAGCCTGGTCGAATCCTACGTCGAGATCGAGTCGGGACAGGCCTGGCTGCGCGGCGCGCACATCGCGCCCTACGAGCAGGCCAGCCGCAACAACCACGATCCCGTGCGCGCCCGCCGTCTGCTCCTCAACAAACGCGAAATCCGCCAGTTGTTCAACTCCGTCCGCCAGAAAGGCATGACCATCGTCCCGACGCGCGTCTACCTGAAGAACGGACGCGCCAAGATCGAGATCGCCCTCGCCCGCGGCAAGAAACTGCACGACAAGCGCGCCGTCATCGCCCAGCGCGACGCGCAGAGAGATTCGGATAGGGAATCGAGAGTCAGATAACGCGCGGCCGAACGCGCCCCGCGAAACCACATCCACGGAACCGACCATGCAACCATCCACCATCGGCGGCATCAACAACCTTCCCGAGGACGAAAAGCGCGCCATCTATTTGCGCGTCATCCCGCGCGGCCTGTTCGAGCGCTTCCAACTCCCCGCGTTCAATTCCCAGCGCATCAGAAATTTCACAAAATTCAAATTCGCGCCTGGCTCCAGCGACGTGGAATTCTCCCTCTTCCACGAAGAGCGTTTCCCCGACCCGATCCTCTACGGTCATCTCACCGACACGCTCAACGGGCAGATCCACATTCTGCTTTACATCATGAACAACCCCGACTCGCCGCGCTACAATGTGGATGCGACGCCCGACGGGCAGACTACAAAATTCGGGACTCGCCGCCGCAACCTCGACGCCGAGGCGGCCGCGCTTGCAGACGGCCTCGCGCCGGGACAGGTCCGCCGCGGCCTCAACATGCTCGACGAGGCCATCCAGACCTTCGAAAAATTCGTCAAATTTCTCGGACACGATATCTATTTCGTCGAACCGCTCTACTATCACAACGCGGTCATCTTCGAACGGCACGGCTTCGCGTATCAGGCGGGACGCCGTCTCATGGACCGCGTCCAAAAGGGATTCGCCGCCGACGGCGACCTGCTCCCGCGGTTGGACGGCTCGACCCCGTTCCGCCAGCCCGCCGCGGCGAACAGCATCCGCCTGCGCTCGTGGGCCATCCACGATGGGATTCTCGGCGAATCGTTCACCTCCGTGACGATGTACAAACACGTGGGGAAATCCGCGGGGATCAACTCCTGTCCCGATTGCGCGTGGTGAGAATTTTGTGAAGCGGATTGGGATTCGCGCTACCAGTAACTCTCCGCCCTTCGATCTTCCAAAATGGGGATCTTCCGCCTCGTCTCCTGAACCTTGGACAGGTCGGCCGTCAACGTAATCAACTCCTCCCCCTCGCCGCCTTCCGCCAGGATCTCGCCCCACGGATCCACCGCCATCGAATGGCCGAAATACTCGTTCGACGGATCGCTCCCGACGCGGTTGCAGGCGAAGACGAACATCTGGTTTTCGATGGCCCGCGCGCGGACGAGCGTCTGCCAGTGGACGAGGCGCGGCTTCGGCCACTCGGAGGGGAGGAACGTCATCGCCGCGCCCGCCAGGGCATAACCGCGGAAGAGCTCGGGGAAGCGCAGGTCGTAGCAGATCGCCAGTCCCGCGCGTCCAAAGGGCAGGCCGGCCAGCGCGGGCTCGTCGCCCGCCGTCAAGTAGCGATGCTCGTCCATCAGGCGGAACAGGTGGATTTTGGAATAATCCGCAAGCAGGTTCCCGTTCGGCGCGAAAACCGTCAGCGTGTTGCCGAATCGACTCTCGCCGAGCGTGGATAACGTCGAGCCGACGATGTGAATCCCCGTCCGCCGCGCGAGGGCCGAAAGTTCAGCGAACAGGCCCGAGGTCAGGGCGGAGGCGTAGCGCGCGGCGCGCGTCAGGTCGTAGCCGGTGGACCAAAGTTCGGGGAGCAGGATCAAGTCCGAGCCGCGGCGTCCCGCCTCCTCCGTCATGCGGACGACCGTCGCGAGGTTGGCGTCGGGGTCGCCGAATTTCACGTCCATTTGCGCGAGGGAGAGAGTGAACTGCATGCGTCCATTATAATCGGCGCAACAGACAACAAGGAGACGACATGACACAAATCGGATTTATCGGACTGGGGATCATGGGACGCGGCATGACGCGCAACCTGCTGAAAGCGGGGCGCGACGTGACGGTTTGGAATCGCACGGCGGCGCGCATGGACGAGTTCGTCGCGGAGGGCGCGAAGAGCGCGTCTTCGCCAGCGGATTTGGCGTCGCGCTGCGACGTGATCTTAATTTGCGTCAGCGACACGCCCGACGTGGAGCAGGTCTTGTTCGGCGCGGACGGCGTCAACGCGGGCGTGAAGCGCGGCGCGCTGGTGGCAGACCACAGCACGATCAGCCCGCGCAAGACCGTCGAGATGGCGAAGCGGCTGAACGCGCAGGGCGCGGCGTTTCTCGACGCGCCCGTCAGCGGGGGCAGCGAGGGCGCGAAGAACGGGACGCTCTCCATCATGGTCGGCGGCGCGGCGTCGGACTTCGAGCGCGCCCTGCCGATCCTGCAGGCGTACGGGAAGACCGTCACGCACGTCGGCGCGCAGGGCGCGGGGCAGACGGCAAAACTCGTCAACCAGATTTTGGTGGTCGTGAATCAACTCGCGGCGAGCGAGGCGCTGCTCTTCGCCCAGGCGGGCGGACTCGACCTCGCCACAACAATTGACGCCGTCAAAGGCGGCGCGGCGGGTTCGTGGATGCTCGCCAACCGCGGCCCGCAGATGATCGTCCGCGACTTCCGTCCGGGCTTCACGATTGATTTGCAACAAAAGGATCTGCGTCTCGTGCTGGAGGCCGCAGACGAGATGGGCATCCCGCTGCTGGCGACCGGGATGGTCTTCCAAATGTACCGCGCGCTGCAAGCGCAGGGACTTGGCGGCGAGGGGAATCACAGCCTGGTGAAAGCGCTGGAAAAAATGATGGGCGTGGAACTGGGAAAGAAATAGACCGCGTCGATCCGTCAAAAAAAAGAGCCGTGAAATTCACGGCTCCTGTTTTACTCGGACTTCTTCTTTTTGTCCTTCTTGATCTCGATCACTTCGCGCGACTGATAATGTCCGCAGCTGGGGCAGACGGTGTGCGGCAGGCGCATGGCTCCGCAGTTGGAACAGGCGACGAGATTCTTGGCGGCGATGGCGTCGTGGGCGCGGCGTCGGTCACGGCGGCCTTTCGAGTGTTTGCGTTTTGGTTGTGGGGGCATTCCGTTCTCCTTCGTTTGACATGCAATCGCCGAGCGAGGCTCGGCGCGGGGGTCAGATAGCGGCGGGATTATAGCGGCAGAGAGCAGTGACGTCAAGCCCGAACCGTTGTAAAATTGGATTCATGGAAGTTCAAATCGCTGTCGCCAAAATCAACAAATACGCCGTCTCCGAAAGCGGAGACACGCTGGAAGTCGTCGAACGTCCCAAAGGCGGACTCTCGGTGGCGCTGGCGGACGGTCAATCCAGCGGACGCGGCGCGAAAGCCGTCTCGATGATGGTCGTCCGCAAGGTGATCGGACTGCTGGCCGAAGGCGTGCGAGACGGGGCCGCGGCGCGCGCCGCCTCGGACGCGCTCTACACCGAGAGGGGCGGCAAAGTCTCCTGCACGCTGAACATCGTCTCGGTGGACCTGCACACGAACACCATCGTCCTGACGCGCAACAACCCCTGCGCGACCTTCATCTGCCGCGAGGGGAAGCTGGACAGCGCCTCGACCGAAAGCGTTCCGCTCGGCGCCGCGCGCGACACGCGGCCGGTCATCACAGAAATCGACATCGAACCGGGCCTCGTCATCATCGTCTACACCGACGGGTTGGAACACGCCGGGAAGCGCCGCGGCCAGCCGATGGAAGTCCGCACCGTGATCCAGTCCATGCTCGACGACGAAGAGTCGCCCGATCCACAGATCATCGCGGACACGCTGCTGGCGCACGCCGTCCACCTGGACGACGGCCGCCCCGTGGACGATATCAGCGTGGTGGCGGTGAAAGTGACGCCGCACGCCGCCGACCAGGCGCGGCGCATGAGCGTACGCCTGCCCATCGCATGAACGCCCGGCGCGGCTCCGGCGCGGCGTCGAAAGTCCCCGGCCATGCCGTCGGATAGATTCGTCGTCGGCGTCGTCGGCCCGTGCGGATCGGGGAAGTCCACGCTGATCGCCGCGCTCGAAGCCCGCGGCTTCGTCTGCCGTCACATCGCGCAGGAACATTCCCACGTTCAGGACATGTGGAGGCGGATGAGCGATCCCGACGTTTTGATCTTCCTCCAGGCCTCCTTCCCCGTCTGCTCGGCGCGGCGGACACTTAACTGGAGCGAAGCCGATTACGCCGAGCAGCAGCGCCGTCTCGCCCACGCCCTCGCACGCGCGGACTTGATCGTGGACACCGACTCGCTGACGCCCGGCGAAGTGGCGGCGCGAGCGCTGGATTTTCTGTCCACGTTCCAGCCAAATCCGTAACAGCAATTCCAAATCTGAAACTCGTTATGGAGGGGCGGTAGCGATTTCCAGTCCTTCTTCCATGAAGCGGAACAGATCATCCCACGAATCAAAGATTA
>JAANMT010000642.1_pt1 | contig 38042 bp, 36 predicted proteins | sample 7279711 | NCBI WGS metagenome assembly JAANMT01 (sample SAMN14094538, study PRJNA606508) | bioreactor metagenome | isolation source: A lab-scale SPAN reactor treating ammonium-rich wastewater day 1 | place: Ireland: Galway | collected 2017-01-16 | reverse complement strand
GCGTCTCGGCCGTGGCGATGCCCGGCGGCGAGATCGTCCCGGGCGCACAGCGTGGCGTGATCGACGCCGCCGAGTGGATCGGCCCGGCCGACGACGTGAACCTGGGGCTGCACCGGGTCTGGAAGCACTACTACCTGCAGGGGCTGCACCAGGCGACCGACGTGGGCGAGGTGATCTTCAACAAGGCCTGGTTCGACCGGCAATCGCCGGAGATCCGGGAGATCCTGCGCACTTCCGCCATGGCCACGATCGCCGAGACCTACGTGTTCAACGTCGCGCGCAACGCCTTTGCCCTGGAGAAGCTGAAGAAAGACTCGCAGGTCGTCGTGCACGACACGCCGGCCGACTTCTTCCCGGCGTTCATCAAGGCCACCAACGTCGTGCTCGACCGGCACGCGGCGAAAGACGCGTTCTTCAAGGAAGTGCTCGAGTCGCAGCGCATGTTCGCGAAGACGGTGGTGCCGTACTGGACCAAGATCAACGCGCTGTACACCAACATGGGCAACTCCGCGCTGCAAGAGAAGAAATGAGCGGCGCGCCCGCCGGCACGGAGCGGCTCGCCCGCTTCGTCGCCGCCCTCGACGCCGTCGCGCTCTGGTCGGGGCGCGCGGTGTCGTGGATGCTGATCCCGATGGTTGCGAGCCTCGTCTACGAGGTCGGGGCGCGCTATCTGTTCAACGCGCCGACCACCTGGGCGTACGACATGACCTACATGCTGTACGGCAGCTTCTTCATGCTCGGCTCGGCGTTCACGCTGATGCGCAAAGGGCACATCCGCACCGACATGTTCTATGCCGACTGGTCGGTACGCACCCAGGGCACGGTCGACGCCACCTGTTACCTGCTGTTCTTCTTCCCCGCCATGATCGCCTTCCTGGTGGTCGGTTGGGACTTCTTCTGGGCTTCCTGGGTGCGCGAGGAACGCATGGTCACCAGCCCCTGGATGCCGATCGTCTGGCCGTTCAAGCTGTCGATCCCGCTGGCCACCGCGCTGATGCTGCTGCAGGGCGTCTCCGAATTCGTGAAGAGCGTGGTCGCAGCGCGCCGGGGCGTCTGGCTGTGAGCCCGGAGATCATCGGGCTCGTTGCCCTGGCAGTGCTGTTCGTTGCGATCTTCATCGGTTTTCCGATCGCGTTCACGCTGATCGCGATCTCGCTGGGGGTCGGGTATTTCGCGCTCGGCGACCTGGCGATCCACCTGATGACGCTGCAGGTGTTCTCGGTGATGCGCGACCCGACGCTGGCGTCGGTGCCCTTCTTCCTCTTCATGGGCTACCTGCTCGAGGAGTCGGGGCTGATCCAGCGGCTGTTCCGTGGCGTGCAACTGCTGCTCGCAGGGGTCAACGGTTCACTCTATCTCGCGGTGATCATCACGGCGACGATCTTCGCCGCGGCCACCGGCATCGTCGGCTCCTCGGTCACCCTGCTCGGCGTGATGGCGGCCCCGGCGATGATGAAGAGCGGCTACGACGTGCGCATGAGCGCCGGCGCGATCACCGCGGGCGGCACGCTGGGGATCCTGATTCCGCCATCGGTCATGCTGATCGTGATGGGGCCGGTGGTGGGCGTGCCGGCCACCGACCTGTTTGCCGCGGCGGTGTTCCCCGGGCTGCTGCTGTCGGGACTGTTCATCGTCTACACACTGGCACGCAGCTACTGGAACCCGAGCCTCGGCCCGGCACTGCCGGCATCGGAGCGCCGCCCGTTGCCGGAGGTGCTGCGCGAACTCGTGCTCGGTGCGGTGCCGGTCGTCCTCGTCATCATGGCCACGCTCGGCGTGATCCTGGCCGGCATCGCAACGCCGACCGACGCCGGCGCGGTCGGCGCCTTCGCGACCCTGCTGCTCACGCTGGCCTACCGGAAAATGACCTGGCCGGGCCTGCGCCGCGCGATGATGTCCACCGTCGAGGTCTCGTGCATGATCCTGCTGCTCGTGGCCGCGTCGAACTACTTCGGATCGGTGTTCTCGCGGCTGGGCAGCGCCGACTGGATCGCCAACCTGCTGCTCGGCTTCGAGTTCAGCCCCACCATCATGCTGCTGATGATGCTGGCGCTGATCTTCGTGCTCGGCTGGCCGCTGGAATGGGTGCCGATCGTGCTGGTGGTGGTGCCGATCTTCCTGCCGATCATCCAGAAGCTCGGCATCGACCTGGTCTGGTTCTGCACGCTGGTGGCGGTGTGCCTGCAGACGGCGTGGATGTCGCCGCCGGTCGCCTTGTCGGCGTACTTCCTGAAGGGCGTGGTGCCGCAGTGGGACCTCGGCGACATCTATGCCGGCATGCTCCAGTTCATGGTGCTGCAGGTGATCGGCCTGCTGCTGGTGCTGTGGTTCCCGGCGATCGCACTGTGGCTGCCGGCGGCACTGCGCTGAGCAGTTCGGTCACGGCCCGGACGCTGGCCCTGCTGTCCGAGCTCGCGCGTCATCCGCAAGGCCTGTCGCTGCACCGGATGACGCTGCAGCTGGGCTGGCCCAAGCCCTCGATCCACCGGCTGTGCGCCCACCTCGAGCAGGCCGGATGGATCCTGCGTACCGGCAGCGAACGCCGCTACCTGCTCGGGCCGGTCGCGCAGCAATTCGCACTGCGCGCACTGCTGCATGGCGCCGCCAACGCCGAACGTCATGCCATCCTGCGCGGTCTCGTCGACCACATCGGCGAGACCTGCAACCTGACCGTGCTCGCCGGCGCCGAGGTCCTCTACATCGATCGCGTCGAGTCGGCATGGCCGCTGCGCCTGCACCTCGAACCCGGCTCGCGGGTGCCCCTGCACTGTACGGCCAGCGGCAAGCTGTTCCTGGCGCACATGCCGAAGGCGCAGCGCGAGCGCCTGCTGGCGGCACGGCCTCTCAGGGCGGAGACGCCGAACACCCTGCTGGAATCGAAGGCGATCGACAAGGAGATGCGCGCGATCGTACGCCAGGGGTACAGTCTCGATCGCGAGGAGTTCCTGCTCGGCCTGATCGCCATCGCGGTACCGGTGTCGGGCCACGACGGCGACGCCATCGCCGCGCTCGCCACGCACGCGCCGATCGGACGACTGTCGCTCGCACGCGCGATCGGCCTGCTGCCGGTGATGCGCGAGGCGGCAGCGGCCCTGGGGGCGACGTTCACACCCTGAAGCCCGGGCCCTCAGTTCTGGCCGTGCCCGCACACCAGCGCGGCGGTGTGCCGCGCGATCACACCCTCTTCGTCGGTCGGCACCACCCACAGTCCGATCGCCGAATCGGCTGCGTGCAGCCGCGGCCCCTGGGCTGCGTTCGCGCCAGCATCGATGCGAGCGCCCATCCAGCCGAGCAGACCCGAGATCGCCGCACGCACCCCGGCGTCGTTCTCGCCGATGCCGGCGGTGAAGACGATCGCGTCGCAGCCGCCCAGCACGACCGCACTCGTCGCGATTTCCTGCGCCGCGCGCTGGCAGAAGACCTCGATCGCGAAGCGCGCACGCGGATCGTCGCTGGCGGCGAGCACCCGCATGTCGCCGGAGATGCCTGACAGGCCCAGCAGACCCGACTGGTGGTACAGCCCGCGCGACAGCGTGTCGAGGTCCATGCCGAGCTGGCGCTGCGCGAACAGGGCGACGCCGATGTCCACCGCCCCCGGCCGCGTGCTCATCACGAGCCCGTCGAGCGTCGACAGGCTCATGCTGGTACGCACCGAGCGCCGCTCGCGCATTGCGCAGACGCTGGCCCCGCTGCCGAGGTGCGCGACCACGATCCGGGCGTCGGCCAGCGCGCCCAGCAATCCGGGCAGCTGCTGCGCAATCGACTCGAACGACAATCCGTGAAAGCCGTAGCGCCGCACGCCGCGGTCGCGCCAGGAAACCGGCAGCGGCATCGTGGTGTGCAGGCGCGGTTGCGTCGCGTGGTAGGCGGTATCGAAACACGCCACCTGCGGAAGGCTGGCGTCGATCGTCGCCATCGCGTGGATGCCGGCCACGCAATGCGACTGGTGCAACGGCGCGAGCGGTTCGAGCGACTCCATGAGCCGCAGCGCCGTGGCGTCGACCCGGCACGGGGCCACCAGCGCCTCGCCCCCGTGCACCACGCGGTGCCCGACTGCCTCGACCCGGTCGATCCGGCCCTGCTCGCGCAGGTGCGCGAGCACCTCGCGCAATGCGCGGCGCTGATCGGCCGGCGCCGGCAGCACGATCTCGCCGCCCTGCCTGCCATCGGCACGCCAGGTCATGACCGGCGAATCCGGCAGCCCGTGCACCTGTCCACGCAGCTGCTCGCGCAGCCCGCCCGATGCTCCGCAGGGCCCTTCGACCCGGGCGTAGACCGCGAACTTGAAGCTCGACGAACCGCTGTTCAGGACCAGGATCGTCACGGGGCCTGCCAGTCGATCGTCTGCGCCATCGCCTCGGCGGCCGCCTGCATCGCCGGCACGAACTGCGTCGCCTCGGTCAGCGCCAGCCGCGGCACCGGCGCGTGCATGGCCAGCGCGGCAACGACCCGGCCGTCGGCGCCGTGCACCGGCACTGCGACACAGCAGATGCCAGCGAGATACTCCTCATCGTCGGTCGCATAGCCCTGCGCGCGAACGCGATCGAGTTCGGCGGCCAGCGCGCGGGGATCGGTCAGCGTCTTGCGCGTATGCCGCACCAGTGGGCATTGCCGGACGAAGCGCTCGCGCGAGCGCTTCGTCATGTAGGCCAGAAACAGTTTGCCGCTGGCCGACGCATGCAGCGGCACGCTCGAGCCCACGCCCAGTGCGATCCGCAGCGGCCACGCGGTCTCGACCCGATCGAGGTAGATCACCGTGTTGCCGTTCGGCATCGTGAGGTTGCAGGTCTCGCCGGTGTGTTCGACGAGTTCTTCCAGGATTGCGTGCCGCGCCGCACGACCCGGCGAATTCAGCAGCACCTCGCCGGCCAGTGCGCCCAGGCGGCGCCCGCAGTGATACCGCTTGCTGCCCGGCTCGCGGCCCACGAGGCCGGCCGCCTCGAGCGTCGCAAGAATGCGAAACACCGTCGGTTTGGGCAACTCGACCGCCTTGCAGATGTCGGCCAGTTGCGGCGGCACCTCGCTCGACGCGATCACCTCCATCACGCGCATCGCACGCAGGATTGCCGAGCCCGCCGGCGCCGCGTCGTCGGCCGCCAGTTCGGCCGCGATGTCCGGATCCTGGTCCATGGATCACATTATGCAGAAAGTGCCATCGGGTATTCCGGGGTAGTTGCGCCGATGACCATCGGCGACAATCGCGATCGAGCGGGCAGCCTCCTGGCCACCCGAGAACGACGAGGCCCCCCCCATGAAGACCGCATCGATGCTCTGGCTGGCCGCGATCCTGTCGCTCGGCGCCCCGTCACCGGCTCCCGCGCAGCCTCTGGACGGCAGTCTGCGCATCGTCGTTCCGTATGCGCCGGGCGGCGCATCGGATCGCGCCGCAAGGCTGGTCGCCGACCGATTGAAGGACAGGCTGGGCGTGACCGTCGTGGTGGAAAACCGCACCGGCGCCGGCGGACGTCTGGCGATGCAGCAACTGAAGACGACGCCGGCGGGTCAACACGTGCTGGTGGTGGCCAATCCCGCACTCATGGTGGTCGCGCCGGTTGTCTTTCGCGACGTCGGCTACGATGCGCGGCGTGACTTCGTCCCGGTCTCGCACGTCACCAACTACGACTTTGCGGTTGCGGTCGGCTCGGCGGTGCCGGTGCGCGAATTCAATCACCTGGCAGCCTGGCTTCGGGCCAACCCCGAGAAAGCCAATTTCGGCGTGCCCGCCACGGGCAGCCTGCCGCACTTCTTCGCGCTGATGATCGGCGAATCGATCGACGTCAAGCCGCAGATCATCGGCTATCGCGGCTCTGCACCATCGATCACCGACCTGATGGCCGGAACGATCCCGGTGGCGGTGGATACGCTGGATGCGTTGCTGCCGCACCTGTCGGGCGGCAAATTGCGCATCCTCGCGATGGCCGGCGCAAAGCGATCGTCGATGGCGCCGTCGATTCCGACGCTGCGCGAGTCGGGCCTCGGGACGGTGGCCACCGGCTGGAACGCGATGTTCGCACCGTCCTCGATGCCGAAAGACGTCGTCCAGCGCATCGGCCTGGCGATTCGCGACGTGATGCGCGAGAAGGAAACGCGCGCGAAGTTCGAAGCGTCGAGCATGGAACCCGTATCGGCCACGCCCGAACAGACGGCGTCGATGCTGGCGTCCTATCGCGCGCAGTGGGAACCGGTGGTCCGGAAATCGGGCTTCACGCAATAACGCCCGGCCTGCTGCCCGGGCGCAGCGCTGAACCTGCGCTGCCGACGGCTCAAGGCAGGCGCGTGACGATCGGCACGCCGCACTTCTGCAGGCAGCCGGCGGTGACGCTGCCGAGGATCGCGGCCTCGAACGGGCGCCGGGCACGCGTGGCCATCGCAAGCAGCACGTCGCGGCGCCCGTCCAGGTAACGCGCGATCGCGTCGGCCGGATCGCCATGCAGCACTTCCCAGCTGGTGCGTACGCCGTATCGTGTCCGATAGTCGTCGGCGCGGGTGCGCACGTACGACGACTCCATCACGTCGCCGGCCGGGATGTCGGCAGCCGGCCGGGCCTCGGGCGTGATCGCCTGGACCAGGTTGAGGTCGGCGCCGAGCCACTGAGCCATCCCGGCGGCCTGCGACGCCATCGCTTCCGAGACCTGGGTGCCGTCGAGCGGCAGCAGCACGCAGTTGACCTTCACTGCCTGCCGTCGCCCCTCCACGGCCACGCCACGTGGCCGGTAGAGAATGACCGGGTCGCCACCGGTGCGCACGATGCGCATCGCCACGCTCCCCATCATCGCTTCCATCAGGCCGCTGTGGCCATGCGACGTCATCGCGATCAGCGTACCCGGCACGCGCCGCGCTTCGGCGAGGATGGTTTCGGCCGGGTCGCCGCGGGCTACGAGCACGCGCCCGTCGGCCCCCATTTCCGATGCGAGCGCCCCGACGTAGCGGGCGGCCTCGGCCTGTTCGTCTTCACGGTCGACCACCTGCAACAGCGACAGCGCCACGCCGGTGGCGCGGACGATGCCGAGTGCGTGCGGCAGCACTTCCTCGGAAAAAGGGGACCCGTCGACGGGCACCAGGATTCGATCGTACATGCGGGACGCCTCCTCGAACGGTGGGTGCTGCAGCGCAAGCATAAGCCAAGTTGCGCCCTGTCGGCATCCGGGTCGCCGCGCGCAGCACGCCCGTCCCCGACGCCTGGTCGCATCTGCCGGCCAGCGCATGCTCACGCGACACTGCGGCGGCAAGGCCCATGAAGCGGCGAAACGGAGGCGGGGAGCACCCCGCATGGGCGCGGCGAGGCGCGGCGGCCCTCCTGTCGATCGCCGCCTGCGCCCAGGCACAGCAACCCCGGCCGGCACGAGGCGCATCCGGCGGGCTCGATCCGGTGACCGTCAGCGCCACGCGCATCGAACAGCGCAGCTTCGATGCGCCGGCGGCGATCGACGCAATCGGCCGCGACGCAATCCGCCAACAGATGCCCGGCATCGACCTGTCGGAGTCGCTCGGCCGCATTCCGGGCATCCGCGCCCGCAAGCGCGAAAACTTCGCCCAGGACCTGCAACTATCGTCGCGGGGGTTCGGCGCGCGCGCGGCCTTCGGCGTGCGCGGTGTGCGACTGCTGCAGGACGGCATTCCGTTCACCGCCCCCGACGGCCAGGGCCAGACCGGCCTGTTCGACCTGGAAGCTGCCGAGCGCATCGAGGTTCTGCGCGGACCGTTCGCCGCGCTCTACGGCAATGCCTCCGGCGGCCTGGTCTCCGTGTTCACCGGCGATCCGCCGCAGCACCCGACCTGGCGGACCACGGGACACGGCGGCAGCTTCGGCGCGTGGAAGTTCGGCGCCGGCTTCGGCGACACGATCGGCGCGGTCGGTGCGCGCATGGACGCGTCGCGCTTCGACACCGACGGCTTTCGCGAGCACGGCCGCACGCGGCGCGACCTGGCCAGTGCCCGCTTGACCCATGTCGACGATCCGGACAGCCGGTTCGCGCTCGACGCCACGGTACTTCACCAACCCGAGACGGGAGATCCGCTGGGGCTCACCCGGCAGCAGGTGAAGGAAGACCCTCGGCAGGCCGGCACCGGGGCCATCGCCTTCGACACGCGCAAGAGCGTGGAGCATCGACAACTCGGGCTGTCCTGGCAGAGCCGGCTCGGTGCGCGCGACACGCTCACGCTGCGCGGCCATCTGGGCGAGCGCCAGGTCACGCAGTTTCTCGCCTTCAGTGGGGCTGCAGCGTCGTCCTCGGGCGGCGTGGTCGACCTCGACCGCGGCTTCGGCGGCGCGAGCCTGCAATGGACGCGCTCGACTGCGCTGGCCGACGGCCATCTCGACTTCACGCTGGGCATCGATTACGACCGGATGGAGGAGCGTCGCCGCGGCTACGTGAACGAGTCGGGCGTGGCCGGTGCCCTGCGCCGCAACGAAATGGACACGGCGGCGAGCCTGGGCCATTACGCAATCGCCGAGTGGTGGTTCGCCCCGGACTGGAAGCTGTCGGGCGGCGTGCGTCGATCGAGCGTCTCGTTCGACGTGCGAGACGATTTCGTGACTGCATTCAATCCGGACGATTCGGGCAGCAAACGCTACGCGGCAACCAACCCTGTCATCGGCCTTCTGCATGCACTCAGCGACACGGTCGACCTCTATGCGTCGGTCGGCCGCGGCTTCGAAACCCCGACCTTCGCCGAGCTGGCGTACCGTCCCGACGGCGTTCCGGGGCTGAACTTCGCGCTCGAGCCGAGTCGAAGCACGAACCACGAGGCCGGTATCAGGATAATGTTCGGGCGCGCCGGCCGCCTGAACCTCGCAGTATTCCGCACGACGACGCGCAACGACATCGTGCCGGACGTCAATACGGGCGGGCGCACGACCTTCCGCAATGCGGCGCGCACCGCCCGGCGCGGCATCGAGTTGGGGATGGAATCGGAGCTCGGCGCCGGATTCAGCGACAGCCTCGCGTGGACCCTGGTCGACGCGAAGTTCCGCGATTACCTGAGCACTTCCGGAACCGATCTCTCCGGCAACGCGATACCGGGAGTGCCCAGGTCGTCGCTCTACGCCGAACTGGTCTGGCGCGATGCGGCGAGCGGCTTCGTCACGGGCGTCGAAGGTCGCTGGGCCGCGAAACTGGCCGCCGACGACGCGAACTCGGAATACGCCGGCTCGTATGCGGTGCTCGGCTGGCGCGCCGGATTCGACTGGCGCTTCGGCCGCCTGCGGCTCTCGCCGTTCGTGCGCGCCGACAACCTCTCCGACACCCGCTACGTCGGCTCGGTCATCGTCAACGCCGCCAACGGGCGCTACTACGAGCCGGCGCCGTGGCGCAACTGGCTGGTCGGCGCGCGGGCGAGCTACACGTTCTGACGCCGCCGGTGCGGTCTCGGGAACGTGGCATGGCGAAAGCCGATGCCGGCCTGGCCGAACTGCGCTACGCATTTCGACCGCCCCGGACGACGCTCGCGCAAGCGCGCCGCGGTCGCGCAGTCCGGAAGCGCACGACAACGAACACACCCGGGAGGAGTCAGATGAACATGCTTTCCTTGCGAGGCAGCCGGCCGGTGCTCGCTGCCCTGTTCACGATGTTCGTCGGGTTGCCGCTGGCTGCGCACGCGCAGACCGAGGCGAAGAAGGAGGAGGAGCCGTTCTGGGCCAAGGGCCGACCGGGCACCGACACCGCGATGAAGATGGCGCCGGTACCGGCGTTCCCGATCCCGACACCGGCCGACAAGCTTCCTGTGTCGAAGATGAAGCTGCCGCCCGGCTTCGAGGCCGAAGTCTGGGCCAGCGACGTGCTCGACGCCCGCGGGATGCGCCAGGGCGACAAGGGCACGGTCTTCGAGAGCTCGCTGTTCGTGGCCGGCAAGGTCCATGCGATCACCGACAAGGGCGGCAAGCGCGAGGTGAAGACCCTCCTCGAGAAGCAGATGCTTCCGAACGGCATCGAGTTCCACAAGGGTGCGCTGTATGTCGCCACGCCGAAGGAAATCGTTCGCTACGACGTCGTCGAGCGCGCGAACCTGGTCGATAATACGGACCCACTCACGGCATGAGAGCGAGTCGAAGGCATCGGCTCTGGAGAGATCGACTTGACCGGCTTCTGGATCGCGGGCATAGGGATCAACCTGGCTGCATTCATCGCACTGGCGTGGTGGGGCATCAGGAACTGGAAACGATCGTCCGACAAGGCGGACGGGCCCGATCGCGATTCGCGCCCATAAGGTCCTGGACGTCTCTGCGCAACTGCCGGCCGTGGCATTGCAGCGTGTAAAATCAAGGGCTTATCCGGCCCCGCGCCGGCGACCCCCCCCCCGGATCTTCCAGCACCATGCACGAAAAGTACGATGCCGCCGCGGTCGAAGCGGCCGCCCAGGCGCATTGGGCGGCGATCGACGCCTACCGCGCAATCGAGCACGACCCGCGCTTCCCGAAGGGCAAGTTCTACGCCTGCTCGATGCTGCCCTACCCGTCGGGCAAGCTGCACATGGGCCACGTGCGCAACTACACGATCAACGACGTGATGTACCGGCATCTGCGGATGAACGGGTTCAATGTGCTGATGCCGATGGGCTGGGACGCGTTCGGGCTGCCGGCCGAAAACGCGGCGATGAAGAACGGCGTGGCGCCGGCGAAGTGGACCTGGGACAACATCGCCCACATGAAGGCGCAGATGCAGGCGATGGGGCTGGCGATCGACTGGACCCGCGAAGTCGCCACCTGCTCGCCCGACTACTACAGGTGGAACCAGTGGCTGTTCCTGAAGATGCTCGAGCACGGCATCGCCTACCTGAAGACCGGCACCGTCAACTGGGACCCGGCCGACCAGACGGTGCTCGCCAACGAGCAGGTGATCGACGGCCGCGGCTGGCGCTCGGGTGCGCTGGTCGAGAAACGCGAGATCCCGATGTACTACCTCGGCATCACGCGCTACGCCGGGGAACTGCTCGCCGACCTGGCCGGAATCGGCTGGCCCGAGCGGGTCAAGCTGATGCAGGAGAACTGGATCGGCCGGTCCACCGGGGTGCGCTTCGCGTTCCCGCACGAGATCCGCGACGCGCAAGGGACGCTGATCGGCGACGGGCGCATGTATGTGTTCACCACACGCGCCGACACGATCATGGGCGTGACCTTCGTGGCGGTGGCCCCCGAGCATCCGATCGCCGCCGCAGCAGCCGCGAGCGACGCCGCGCTCGCCGCGTTCGTCGAGGCGTGCAAGCGCGGGGGCGTCACCGAAGCCGAACTGGCCACGCGCGAGAAGGACGGCCGGCGCACCGGCCTGTTCGTCCGCCATCCGCTCACCGGCGAGCCCGTCGAAGTCTGGGTCGGCAACTACGTGCTGATGAGTTACGGCGACGGCGCGGTGATGGGCGTGCCCGCGCACGACGAACGCGACTTCGCGTTCGCGCGCCGGTTCGGCCTGCCGATCCGGCAGGTCATCAACGTGCAGGGCCAGGCGTTCTCCGACCAGACCTGGCAGGCCTGGTACGAAGACAAGGCCAACGGCCACTGCGTGAACTCGGGCCGCTACGACGGCCTGGCGCACGCGGCCGCGGTCGATGCGATCGCCGCCGATCTCGCAGCGAAGGGGTTGGGCGAAAAGCGCATCCAGTACCGGCTGCGCGACTGGGGCATCTCGCGCCAGCGCTACTGGGGCACGCCGATCCCGATCATCCACTGCGACGCCTGTGGCGCGGTGCCGGTCGGCTACGAAGACCTGCCGGTGGTATTGCCCGAAGACCTGGTGCCCGACGGCAGCGGCAATCCGCTGGCGAAGGACGAACGCTTCCTGAAGTGCGCGTGTCCGAAGTGCGGCAGGCCGGCGCGGCGCGAAACCGACACGATGGACACCTTCGTCGACTCGTCGTGGTACTACATGCGCTACTGCGCGCCCGACAACGATCGGGCGATGGTCGACGAGCGCAACGACTACTGGATGCCGATGGACCAGTACATCGGTGGCATCGAACACGCGGTGCTGCACCTGCTGTACGCGCGCTTCTGGACCAAGGTGATGCGCGATCTGAAGGGCGACTTTCCCGGCGACCCGCAGCGCGGACTCGTGTGCTTCGACGAGCCGTTCAGCAACCTGCTGTGCCAGGGCATGGTGCTCAACCACATCTTCTCGCGCAAGACCGACAGGGGTGGCATCGAATACTTCTGGCCCGACGACATCGAGTGGATTCACGACGAATCGGGCAAACCGATGGGCTGTCGCTCGAAAACCGACGGGTTGCCGGTCGACTACAACGGCATCGGGACGATGTCCAAGAGCAGGAACAACGGCGTGGACCCCCAGTCGCTGATCAACCGCTACGGCGCCGACACCGCGCGGCTGTTCGTGATGTTCGCCTCGCCCCCGGAGCAGACGCTCGAGTGGTCGGGTGCCGGGGTGGAAGGCGCGCAGCGCTTCCTGCGCCGGCTCTGGGCCTGCGCGTTCGGGCAGCACGCGAACCTTTCGGCAGCGGCGCCCGAGCCGCTCGAACCGGCGCAACTGTCCGACGCCCACAGGGCGCTGCGCCGCGAAATCCACACGATCCTGCGCCAGGCCGACTACGATTACCAGCGCCGGCAGTACAACACGGTCGTCTCGGCAGCGATGAAGATGCTCAACGCGATCGAGAACGCGAAGCTGGCACCCTCGCGTGAAGCCACCGGGGTGATGCGCGAGGCGCTGTCGATCCTGATCCGGGTGCTCTACCCGGTGGTGCCGCACGTCACCCACGTGCTCTGGAGCGAACTCGGCCTCGCGCGCGGCCACGGCGATCTGCTCGATGCGCCGTGGCCGCAGGTGGACGAGGCTGCACTCGCGCAGGACGAAATCGAGCTGGTGCTGCAGATCAACGGCAAGGTGCGCGGCGCGGTGCGTGTGCCGATGCAGGCCGATCGCACCGCGATCGAGGCCGCCGCCGTGGCCACCGAAGCCTTCGCGCGTCACGCCGAGGGCCGTGCCGCGCGCAAGGTCGTCGTGGTGCCTGGCCGTCTGGTCAACGTCGTCGTCTGAACCCGAACGGCGATGCCTGCTGCGCGACCCGGCGATACGCCGCACCTTCCCGGGGCCGGCGCCGCCGCATCGGCACCGCGCACGCTGCGGCGGCGCGCACTCGCGATCGCATTGGCATCGATGACGATCACCACCACCGGGTGCGGCTTCCAGCTGCGCCGTTCGGCCGCGCTGCCGTTTCGCACGCTCCACACCGGCTTCGCGCCGACTTCCGCGATTGGCGCCGAATTCCGTCGTCTGGTGCGCGTGGCCGAGGACACGCGGCTCGTCGACGATCCGGCAGCGGCCGAGGCACGGCTCGAGGTGATCCGCGAATCTCGCGAGAAGGAGGTCGTCGGTTTCTCGGGCACGGGGCGGCCGCGCGAATACCAGTTGCGTCTGCGCTTCACGTTTCGCGTGGTCGATCGCGACGGCCAGCCATTGCTCGCACCCACCGAGATCATCCTGCGCCGCGACATCACCTCGAGCGACATCGAGCTCGTCTCGAAGCAGCAGGAGGAGGAGCTGCTGTATCGCGAGATGCAGTCCGATCTGGTGCAGCAACTGCTGCGACGGCTCGCCGCGATCCCACGATGACGCAGGTGCGTGCCGAGGGTCTCGTCACGGCGCTGGCGCGCGGCGTGCCGCCGTTGGTGTGGGTCCACGGCGACGAGCCGCTGCTCCTCCAGGAAGCCGCCGACGCGGTGCGCCGGGCGCTGCGCGACGCCGGCTTCGACGAGCGCCGGGTGTTCGACGGCGGGCGCGGCTTTCGTGCCGACGCATTCGTCGCCGAAGCCGGCGCGCTGTCGCTGTTCGCGAGCCGCCGCCTGCTCGAGTTGCGCCTTCCGGGCAAGGCAAACCGGGAGATCGGCCAGGCGCTCGCCGATGCGGCCGCGCAGGCAGGCGCGGACACCCGGTTGCTGGTCACCGGGCCGCGGCTCGATCGCGCGATCACCGAGACGGCGTGGTTCGCCGCGCTCGATCGGCTCGGTCTGATTGTCCCGGTCTGGCCCGTCGAGCGCGCACAACTGCCGCGGTGGATCGCTGCCCGGCTGGCACGCCAGAACCAGCGCGCCGATCGCGACACGCTGGCCCTGATTGCCGAGCGGGTCGAGGGCAACCTGCTCGCGGCGCACCAGGAGATCGGCAAGCTGGGGTTGCTGTTTCCGGAGGGTGCGCTGCCACCCGGGCAGACCCGTGCCGCGGTGCTCGACGTCGCGCGCTACGACGCCTCGGACCTGGTTGCCGCCATGCTCGCCGGCGACGTGCCGCGCGCGCTGCGCACCCTCGACGGTCTGCGTGCCGAAGGTGTTCCCGAACCGCTGGTGCTGTGGATGCTCGCCGATGCGCTGCGCACGCTGCTCAGGCTCGTCGAGTCGCGCAGCAGGGGTCGGCCGCTTGCACAGGCGATGCGCGAGGCGCGCGTGTTCGGTGCGCGCGAACACCTGTTCGAGCAGGCGCTGCGGCGTCTCGGCGAGGACCGGATCCGCGAGGCGCTGCAGTGCGCCGCCCGCACCGATAGAATGATCAAGGGTCTCGACGGGGCCGACGCCTGGCGCGGGTTGCAGGAACTGGCCATGACGGTCGCGGGCGCCCCGATCCTTGCAGGGAACTGACGTGGACAGCCATCCGATCGACATCGAGGCCTATGTGGCCGACGTGGGCCGGCGCGCCCGGGCAGCCAGCCGCCTGACTGCGCGCGCCTCCACTGCCGCGAAGGATCGCGCGCTCGTCGCCACGGCCGAGGCGATCCGCCGCGACGCGGCGGCGCTGAAAGCCGCCAACGCGAAGGATCTCGCCGCCGCGCGCGCGGCCGGCCACGATGCCGCGTTCGTCGACCGGCTCGCGCTCACCGACGCCGTGATCGAGTCGATGGCCAGCGGACTGGCGCAGATCGCCGCGCTGCCCGATCCGGTGGGTGAGATCCTCGAGCTGCGCTACCGCCCCACCGGCATCCAGGTGGGCCGGATGCGCGTGCCGCTGGGCGTGATCGGCATCGTCTACGAATCGCGCCCCAACGTCACGATCGACGCGGCCGGCCTGTGCGTGAAGTCGGGCAACGCCACCATCCTGCGCGGCGGCTCCGAGGCGATCCACAGCAACCAGGCGCTCGCCGCGCTGATCCGCGAGGGGTTGCGCTGCGCCGGACTTCCCGAGGACGCGGTGCAGGTGATCGAGACCACCGATCGCGCTGCCGTCGGCGCGCTGATCTCGCATCCCGAATGGGTCGACGTGATCGTGCCACGCGGCGGCAAGTCGCTGATCGAGCGCATCGCCCGTGACTCGAAGGTACCGGTGCTCAAGCACCTCGACGGCATCTGCCACGTCTACATCGACGACGACGCCGATCTCGACATGGCGGTACGCATCGCCGACAACGCCAAGACGCAGCGCTATTCGCCGTGCAACACGATGGAGACGCTGCTGGTCGCCGAAAGTGTCGCCGCCGAAGTGCTGCCCAGGCTCGGGCGCATCTACGTGGACAAGCAGGTCGAACTGCGCGGCGACGGCCGGGCGCGGAAGATCCTGTCCGTTGCAGGCATCGCCTGCAACGAAGCCACCGAGGCTGACTGGCGCACCGAATACCTCGCGCCGATCCTGTCGATCCGCGTGGTCGCCGGCCTCGACGAAGCGATGGACCACATCGCCGCCTACGGCTCGCAGCACACCGACGCGATCGTCACCGGGAACCACACCCGCGCGATGCGCTTCGTCCGCGAAGTCGACTCCGCCTCGGTGATGATCAACACCTCCACGCGCTTCGCCGACGGCTTCGAATACGGTCTGGGCGCCGAGATCGGCATCTCCACCGACAAGCTGCACGCGCGCGGACCGGTCGGTCTCGATGGCCTCACTTCCCTCAAGTACGTCGTGTTCGGCCACGGCGAGATCCGCGGCTGACCGATGCCCGGACCGATCCGCCGCCCCGGGGCGGGCACACCCCGGTTCGCACGCCACCGCCCACTCATCGCCCGGCTCCGGAGCGTGTGATGTCGACGGGTTATCTGTGGGTGAAGGCGTTTCACATCGTCTTCGTGACCAGTTGGTTCGCGGGGCTGTTCTACCTGCCGCGGATCTTCGTGAACCTGGCGATGGTGGGGGGGGCGGGCGCGGAGCGCGAGCGGCTGCTGCTGATGGCGCGCAAGCTGTGGCGCTTCATGCAGCCGCTGATGTGGCTCGCCATCGCGCCGGGACTGTGGCTGTGGCTCGGCTACGGCGTCGGCGGCGGGTGGATGCACGCCAAGCTGGCGGTAGTGGTGCTGCTGCTCGCCTACCACTACGGCTGCGGGCGTCTGCTGCGCGGCTTCGAGCGCGGCACCCAGCGGCGCTCGCACGTCTGGATGCGCTGGTTCAACGAACTGCCGGTGCTCGCGCTGCTGGTGATCGTCGTGCTGGTCGTGGTCAAGCCCTTCTGATGGTGCCACAGGCCGGGGCGTTGTTCGCCGCCTGCCCGCGCGGGCTCGAAGACGCGCTGGCCGCCGAACTGACCGGCTTCGGCGCGCGCGAGTGCCGGGCACTCGCCGGCGGCGTGCTGTTCGACGGCGATCGCGCACTCGCCTACCGTGCGAACCTGTGGTCGCGGCTCGCCAGCCGCGTGCTGCGCCGCGTCGGGCAGCGGCGTTATCGCGACGACGACGATCTCTACCGCCTCGCGCTCGGGGTCGAATGGGAGCGCTTCTTCGACGCGCGCCATTCGCTGCGCGTCGACCTGAGCGCGGTGCGCGCGCCACTGCGCAGCCTGAACTACGCGACGCTGCGCGTGAAGGACGGCATCGTCGACCGTTTGCGCAACCGCACCGGCGCGCGCCCGTCGATCGACACCCGCGCGCCCGATGCACGCGTGCTCGCGCACCTCGAAGACCGGCAGGCAACGCTTTACCTGGATCTGAGCGGCGAGGCGCTGTTCAAGCGCGGCTGGCGCCCGGGCCGCGATGACAAGGGCGCGGCGCCCCTGAAGGAGAATCTCGCAGCCGGCCTGCTCGCGTTGTCGGGCTGGACGCCCGAGGTGCCGCTGTACGACCCCTTCTGCGGCTCCGGAACCATCGCGATCGAGGCCGCGCAACGCGCGCTCGACGTTGCACCCGGCCTGCAACGCCCCTTTGCGCTCGAGAAACTGCTGGACCACGATGCATCGCTCTGGGCGGCGCTGCGCGCCGAGGCGGCCCGCCGCGCGCAGGCCGCACTGCGCCGCGACGCACCGATGCCGCGCCTCGCGGCGTCCGACATCGATCCGCGCGCGGTCGAACGTGCGCGGCGCAACTTCGAGCGCGCGGGCCTGCCGGCGCAGGCGATCACGACGCGCGTGCTTGCCGCGGCGCAGGCACGGCCACCGTTCGACACGCCCGGCTTCATCGTGACCAATCCGCCCTACGGCGAGCGCATCGAGGCGGGCCGCGCGGCGGCCTCCGCGCCTGGCGCGCCGCGTGACGCGAGCGGCCACGATCAGGCGATGCGCGCGTTCGGCGCGAACCTGCGCGCCCGATTCACCGGCTGGCAGGCATGGCTGCTCAGCAGCCGCCGCGAACTGCCCGCACAGCTCGGCATGAAGGAGCGCCGCCGCACGCCTTTGTACAACGGTGCGATCGAATGCCGATTGTTCGGATTCGAGATCTTCGCCCGCGCCGACGGCTTCAGTGAAGATGACGCGCCGTGCAGGCCAGCACCCGCCCGAGGCACCGCCAGCCGGCGATGAACGCCACACGGCCCGCCGCAACCGCCGTGGCGGCCAGCACCGATTGCAGCCCATGCGTGCCGAGCGCGCCGACGACCGCTCCAGTCGTCACCGACAGGGCACCCGGGAATCGGTGCAGGCAATCGGCACTCACGGCACGCGACGCACGACATCCGTGCAGCGCCCGGCACGCATGGCGCGCTCGAACGCCACGATCACCAGCGCTTCGCCGCCGGAACCACCCGGTGGTCCGGCTTGCGGCACCAGGTAGCCACGCACCACGGCGAGTACCGGGTTACCGGGATTCTCGCTGATCGCCCGTTGTGCGTCGTCGAGCGCCGCGCGTGCAGCCGCAAGCCGGCGCACGGCCAGCGGCGCGCCGCTGGCGGGCGCTGCCTCAACCACCGGCAGGCGCCGCCCGGTCAGGCAATCTCCGAACACCGCAAGGCCGTCCTCGCGCAGATAGCTGCCGGCCAGCCGCAGCGGCCCCGCCAGCGGATCGACCTGCGGCGCGCGCACCAGCGTCGCATTGCGCAGACCGCGAATCCCGCGTCCTTCGTTGTCGACGATCTCCAGTCCATCCGGAGTCGCGCGGCGCAGCCGTCGCGCACCCTCGGTGTTGCCGCGCAGCACGAGCGTGTCGGGCGCATCGGCTTCCGTGTTCCAGCGCCCGATGTCGTAGGCGACGCGCATCCCGGCACCTTCCGCGTCCGCCTCGCGCATGCGAAACGTGCCATCGGAGAAGATGGTCAGCGTGAGCCGCCGCGCCGGGCAGCCGGCGCACTGCAGCGCCCCCGAATAGGTTCTCGCTCCGGCGTAGACGACGCGCGCCGCCGCCTCGTCGATGCTCGGTGCGGCCGCTGTCTCGGCCGCGGCGGCATCGCGGACTGCGCGCGCCTCGTCGCGCACCGGCACGGCCGCAGCTTCGCCACCTGCACGCGACAGCGACGGCGCCTGCGCGCACGCCGCCACCAGCAGCGACGCGACAACGCATGCCGCAGGCACCGCGCGCGTTCGCACCGATCGCTCCTCACCAGGCATAGCCGAGCCCGACCAGCCAGGTCGCGTCGCCACTGCGCCGTCCGGGCGAGGGCTGGCTGTCCCAGTCGAAATTGAACTGCAGCGAAGCGGTCAACCCCGAAGCGAACGGCACGCGCAGGCCGGTGCGACTGCGCAGCGTGACCTGCGACGGGTCGCCGAGGTTCAGAAAACCCTGCTGATCGTGGAACAGCTCGCCAGGCCACGCGTCGAGCCGATAGCCGAGGTTCGCGCCCCAGCCCAATGCCGGCCAGGATTCGTCGGAACCGGCAATGCGATGGATCTCGATCGCGTCGAGTCCGCCGCGCAGCGACAGCTTCGTGCGTCCGGTCTGGACGAGTTGCACGCCGAGCCCGGCACCGGCGGTGGCGCGAACGGAGATGTCACGGAAACGGTCGCGCTCGACCGAGCCGCGCAGGTAGCCGAAGCGTCGGTCGTCGAGAAACCGGTCGAGATTCCCGCCCACCAGCCAGTTCGACGCGGTCGTGGCCGCGTCGCCGCGCTCACGGTTCAGTTTCGCCGTCGATGCGTAGCGCCAGTCGCGCGCGCGCGCCTCGAAATCACCCTCGGCATACGCCCTGTCGCCAGTGCTGTTGCCGCGTACGAGCGTGCCCGCAAGCGTGACCCGTCCCTCGTAGGACGCGCCCTCGCCGCTCTCCTCGGGCCGGGGTTCGAGGTAACGCACCCGCGCCAGCGGGATCGTGATGGCGGGCTGCGGCTGCGCGGCAAGCAATTCCGGACCGGTCGGCACGGGCACGTCCGGCTGCACCCACCCGGCACCATCGACGCCGCCGCTCGGGGAAGACGCCTCGGGTGTGAGCGCGACCTGCCCGGGTGCCGCAGGCCCGAGCGTCATCGACTCGGTGTGCTTCGAGCGCTCGCGCAACACGCGCACCGGTTTGTCGGTTTCGATCGCCCGGATCTCGTAGCGTGGAATGCGCAGTTCGCCGGCCCAGGTGGTCTCGAAGACGAGCGTCGATGGCGACATGTGCAGCACGCGCCCGGTGAGACGATCCCCGTTGTGCAGCGTGATGGAGTCGGCCCGCGCTGTCGGTGGCGCCGCCAGCGCGCAGGTAACGGCCAGCGCCGCCAGGCAGGGAACTGGGCGGCCGACGAAGCGGAAAGCAGGCATGCCGCGGTTCTGCAACGATGAGTCGGAGAAGACCGACGTGCCGGGTCCGCCCGCCGCGGGCCCGGCACGTCGGATAGCGAGTATAATCGCAGGGCTTCGGCAACATTCCCTCCGCATCGCTGATCGCCAACGCGGCGGCAGCGCAACCCCTGCGAAAACGTCGGTTCGCTGCCGCTCGAGCGGCACGGCGCGGGTACCGTGTGTCCGCGCGAACCAGGAGGCCAGCATGGCAAAGGAAGAACTCATCCAGATGGAAGGCGTCGTCGCCGAGGTGCTGCCCGATACGCGATTTCGCGTCACGCTCAGCAACGGCGTGGAAGTCTCCGCCTACGCGTCCGGCAAGATGAAGAAGCACCGCATCCGCGTGCTGCCCGGGGACCGGGTCACGATGGAGCTCTCGCCGTACGACCTCACCAAGGGCCGGATCAGCTTCCGGCACAAGGACTGACCCGGCGAGCCGGGCCGGGCACCGCCGTACCCGCGGTGACTCAGACGATGTCCAGGTGCTCGAGACCGCGGGTGAGGTCGCGCTCCGAGCGCTTGCTGTTCAGCTTGATGTTCAGCCGCAGATCGTTGACCGAGTCCGCATTGCGCAGCGCGTCCTCGTAGCTGATCCGCCCGTCCTCGAAGAGGTCGAACAGCGCCTGGTCGAACGTCTGCATGCCGAGCTCGCGGCTCTTCTTCATCACCTCCTTGATCGCGCCAACCTCGCCCTTGAAGATCAGGTCGGCGATCAGCGGCGAGTTCAGCAGGATCTCCACCGCAGGGACCCTCCCCTTGCCGGCGGCCATCGGAATCAGTCGCTGCGAGACGATCGCCTTCAGGTTCAGCGACAGGTCCATCAGCAGCTGCGCGCGTCGCTCCTCGGGGAAGAAGTTGATGATCCGGTCGAGCGCCTGGTTGGCGCTGTTCGAGTGCAGCGTGGCCAGACACAGGTGACCCGTCTCGGCGAACGCAACCGCGTGCTCCATCGTCTCGCGGTCACGGATCTCGCCGATCATGATAACGTCGGGCGCCTGGCGCAGCGTGTTCTTCAGCGCCACTTCCCAGCCTTCGGTGTCCACGCCGACTTCGCGGTGCGTGACGATGCAGTTGCGATGCGGATGCACGAACTCCACCGGATCCTCGATGGTCACGATGTGACCGTGCGACATCTCGTTGCGGTGACCGACCACGGCCGCCAGCGTGTTCGATTTGCCCGATCCGGTGGCACCGACGACGATGATCATGCCGCGCTTGGTCAGTGCCAGTTCACGCAGCACCGGCGGCAGCTGCAACTGCTCGAAGGTGGGGATCTCGGTGTTGATCGTCCGCAGCACGATGCCGACCCGGTTCTGCTGCATGAACGCGTTCACGCGGAACCTGCCGACGCCGGCCGGGCTGATCGCGAAATTCACTTCCTTGTGCGCTTCGAACTCGGCGGCCTGCCTGTCGTTCATCAGCGCACGCGCGAGTTCTACCGTGTGCTGTGGCGTCAGCGGCGCGGTCGACACCGGCTGGAGCTTGCCGTCGATCTTGAACGCCGGCGGGAACTCTGCCGTCAGGAAGAGGTCCGATCCGTTGCGCGCGATCATCAGGCGCAGCAGGTCGTGCAGGAACTTGGAAGCCTGTTCGCGTTCCATGGCGCAGTCCGGTGGGTGTGATCGGCCAGGTTGTCGGGGTGTCCCCGGCTGACATGTCAGCCCGGGAAGTTCTCCTTCACCGCGGCGACTGCGCGGGCTTCGGACATCGACACGTGGTTCTTGCGTACCAGGTCCGTCAGGCACTGGTCCAGCGTCTGCATGCCCATCGACCCGCCAGTCTGGATCGCCGAGTTCATCTGGGCCACTTTCGCCTCACGGATCAGGTTGCGGATGGCGGGGGTGCCGATCATGATCTCGTGGGCCGCGATGCGGCCGTTGCCGTCCTTCGTCTTGAGCAGCGTCTGCGAGATCACCGCGCGCAGCGACTCCGAGAGCATCGCGCGCACCATGTCCTTCTCGGCGGCCGGAAACACGTCGATGACGCGGTCGATCGTCTTGGCGGCCGACGAAGTGTGCAGCGTGCCGAACACCAGGTGGCCGGTCTCGGCAGCGGTGAGTGCCAGGCGGATCGTCTCGAGGTCGCGCAACTCCCCCACCAGGATGATGTCGGGGTCTTCGCGCAGCGCCGAGCGCAGCGCGTTGTTGAACGACAGCGTCATCGGCCCGACTTCGCGCTGGTTGATCAGGCAGCGCTTCGACTCGTGGACGAACTCGATCGGATCCTCGACCGTGAGGATGTGCCCGTAGAGGTTCTCGTTGACGTGGTTGATCATCGCCGCGAGCGTGGTCGACTTCCCCGAACCCGTCGGACCGGTGACCAGCACGAGGCCGCGCGGCGTCATCGCGATCTCGGAGAAGATCTTCGGCGTGTTCAATTCTTCGAGCGTCAGGATCTTCGACGGGATCGTGCGCATCACCGCCCCGGCCCCGCGTTGCTGCACGAACGCGTTGACGCGGAAGCGCGCCAGGCCGGGAATCGCGAAGGAGAAGTCGCACTCGAGGCTCTCCTCGTACTCCTTCCGCTGCGAGTCGTTCATGATGTCGTAGATCATGCCGTGAACGTCCTTGTGTTCCATCGGCGGCAGGTTGATCCGGCGCACGTCGCCGTGCACGCGGATCATCGGCGGCAACCCCGCTGACAGGTGCAGGTCCGAAGCCTTGTTCTTGACCGCGAACGCCAGCAGTCCGGCAATGTCCATCGCGCATTCCTCCATCGGCTGCGACGCCGCAAAGGCGGCGCCGTCATTCATTCCTGCTATCTTCTGAACCGACGGGTTCCCCGGCAGCCCCGCCGGGGCGAAACGGCGATTTCCGCGATGAACGGCAACCACACGTTGCGCCAAAGCTACGAGCAGGTCCTCGAGCGGATCCGCAGCGCCTGCGAAGCGGCCGGCCGGCCCGTCGGCTCGGTGCGCCTGCTCGCCGTCAGCAAGGCGTTCCCCGCCGGCAGCGTGCGGGCGCTGGCGACCCTGGGCCAGCGTGCGTTCGGGGAAAGCTACCTGCAAGAGGCGCTGGACAAGATTGCCGCGTGCAGCGACGAGCGGTCGCGCGTCGCCGACACAGGGGTGCCGCCCGCCAGCGTGCGGGCGGCGCCCGGGCCATCGTTCGAGGGGCCGCTCGAGTGGCATTTCATCGGCCCGATCCAGTCAAACAAGACCCGTCCGATCGCCGTGCACTTCGACTGGGTCCACTCGGTGGACCGGGAAAAGATCGCGCGGCGCCTGTCCGAACAGCGCCCCGCGCAACGGGCTGCGCTGAACCTGTGCGTTCAGGTCAACGTGTCGGGCGAGGCGAGCAAGAGCGGCGTGACGCCCGGCGAGGTCGTTGCGCTGGCACTGGCGGTGGCGTCGCTGCCGCGGCTGAGATTGCGCGGACTGATGGCGATTCCCGAACCGACCGAAGACGCGGCCTTGCAACGCGCCCGCTACGCCACGCTGCGCGAACTTCACGCACGCGTGCGCGCCGCACTCGCCGGCGCTGGCGCGGCGCGCGATTTCGATACGCTCTCGATGGGGATGTCGGCGGACCTGGAATCCGCGGTGATGGAGGGTGCGACGATCGTTCGGGTGGGCAGCGCACTGTTCGGCACCCGCCCGGCGCCGGAACCGGAACCCGGCCCGCCGCCCGATGCGTCGCTCAGCTCAGCGCTCAGGTCATCGACTTGACGGCAGCGGCGAGACGACTCTTGTAGCGCGACGCCGCATTCTTGTGAACGATCTTCTTGTCGGCGATACGGTCGATCACGCTTTGCGCGGACCGCAGCGTGTTCGCCGCCGCTTCCTTGTCGCCAGCCAGGACGGCCTTGCGGACCGACTTGATCGCGGTGCGCAGACGCGAGCGCAGGCTCGAATTGTGCAGGTTGCGCGTGACCGCCTGGCGGGCACGCTTGCGGGCAGAGGCAATGTTGGCCATGAGAGAATCTCGCTCAGTTCGAACTCCGGTACCGTGGTTTCCCGCCTGTGGGTCGGGCACCGCCGCGGCCTCGGAAACCGTCCCGGAAAGCCTTGAATAATAACCGATTTCGCATCAAGCCCGCAAACCTGCACGACGGCTGCCGCCAGCGCCGCAGCCGCGCATGAGCCTGCTGCGGGCCGCGGCCACCGTCAGCGGCCTCACCCTGCTGTCGCGGATCACCGGCCTCGCGCGCGAGAATCTCACCGCCGCGATCTTCGGCGCATCGGCTTTCACCGATGCCTTCTTCGTGGCGTTCCGTCTGCCCAACCTGCTGCGACGCCTGTTCGCCGAAGGGGCCTTCTCCCAGGCCTTCGTGCCGATCCTGGCTGCGTCCCGCACACAGGCCGAAGCGCGCGACGGCGCCGACCCGCAGACCGCGCTGGGCGAAACGAAAGCGCTGGTCGATCGCGTGGCGACCGCGCTCTTCTGGGCGCTGGTGGCCGTGTCGCTGCTGGGCGCAGCGGCCGCGCCCGCACTGGTCTGGGCGATCGCGTCCGGGCTTCGCGGGCAACCGGGCGTGTTCGATGCGGCGGTGGTCATGACCCGCTGGATGTTCCCCTACATCCTGTTTGCTTCGCTGATTGCGCTGTCGGCCGGGATCCTCAACACCTGGCAGCGCTTCGCGGTGCCCGCATTTACGCCAGTCATGCTGAACCTGTGCTTTATCGGTGCGGCACTGGGCCTGGCGGGGCGCTTCGATCCGCCGGTCTATGCGCTGGCCGCAGGCGTCGTGCTCGGCGGCATTGCCCAGCTCGCGATCCAGATTCCGGCGCTGCGGCGCATCGGCATGCTGCCGCGCATCGGGTCGAACCTGCGCCAGGCGCTGACCGACCCGCACACGCGCCGCATCCTGCAACTGATGGCGCCTGCGGCGCTGGCGGTATCGGTGGCACAGGTCAGCCTGCTGATCAACACCCACATCGCGTCGCGCCTCGCCCCGGGCAGCGTCTCGTGGATCTCCTACGGCGATCGGCTGATGGAATTCCCGACCGCGCTGCTCGGCGTGGCGCTGGGCACCGTCCTGTTGCCGACGCTGGCGAACGCACGCGGTCGCGGCGACGACCACGCATACAGCGAACTGCTCGACTGGGGCCTGCGCCTGTGCGTCCTGCTGGCCCTGCCATGCATGGTGGGCCTGGCGCTGATGGCCGAGCCGCTGACCGCGCTGCTGTTTCACTATGGACGCTTCGACGCGCACGACGTCGAGATGACCCGGCGCGCGGTCAGCGGCTACGCCTTCGGACTGGTCGGACTGATTGCGGTCAAGGTGCTCGCGCCCGGCTTCTATGCCCAGCAGGACGTGCGCACGCCGGTGAAGATCGCACTCGTCGTGCTGGTGGTGACGCAGTTGCTGAACCTGCTCACCGTGCCCTGGCTGGCGCACGCCGGACTGGCGGTGTCGATCTCGTTGGGCGCACTCGCGAACGCCGGCTTGCTGCTCAGGGGTCTGTGCCGTCGACGCGTCTGGCGACCGAGCCCGGGCTGGGCGAAATTCCTCGCCCAGACGCTCGTCGCAACTGCGCTGCTGGCCGCCACCCTGGCCATCGCGGTGCCGCAATTCGACTGGATCGCGCTGCGCGCAGCGCCGCTCGAACGCATCGGACTGGCGCTGGGACTGGTCGGCGGCGGAGTGCTCGTCTATCTGGCCGCGCTGCTCGCCCTGGGCGTGCGGCCGATGCAGTTCGTGATGCGCGGGCGCCGAAGCGGACAGGGTTCGTGAACGGCTGACCGGCAGCCTGCGCGCGGCCACCATCGATCCCGATCCTTGCAGTCTTCCGACGGAGTGCGGCATGCAGATCACATTCATCGGCGGCGGCAACATGGCTGCCGCACTCATCGGAGGGCTGCTCGCACGCGGCGCGGCACCCGCTTCGATCCGCGTGGTCGAACCCGTCGCGGCGCAGCGCGAGGCGCTGCATGCGCGTTTCGGCGTTGCCGCCTTCGAGCGCGCCAGCGCCCAGGCCCTGGCCGATGTCGACCTGGTGGTACTCGCGGTCAAGCCTCAGCAGATGCGCGAAGCCGTCGCAGCGCTGCAACCGCTGCTGCGTGACGCGCTGGTGGTCAGCGTGGCTGCCGGCATCCGTATGAGTGATCTGTCGCGCTGGCTGGGCGGCCACCAGCGCATCGTGCGGGCGATGCCGAACACGCCGGCACTGATCGGCATGGGTGTGACCGGCCTGGCCGCGCTGCCCGGCACCCGCCCGGCCGACCGCGAGACAGCCGACCGGGTGCTCGGTGCGGTCGGCCCGACGGTGTGGGTCGACGCCGAGCCACTGCTCGACGCGGTCACCGCGATCAGCGGCAGCGGACCGGCGTATGCTTTCCTGTTCATGGAAGCAATGCAGGACGCGGCACTGGCAATGGGCCTGGATGCGCGCCAGGCGCGCAACCTGGTCCTGCACACCTTCGCTGGAGCCGCACAGCTGGCGCTGCGCTCCGATGAAGGCCCTGCCACGCTGCGCGAGCGCGTGACCTCGCGCGGGGGCACCACCGCCGCTGCGCTCGCCGTGATGGAGGGAGGCGATCTGCGCGGACTGGTTGGCCGGGCCATCGAAGCGGCGCATCGGCGCGGCATGGAGATGGGCGACGAGTTCGGCGAAGCCTGAACCGGGCCCGGCGGCAGTGCCATCGCGCCGGCATTCACCTGCGGGCGCGGCGCTCAGCCGGCGAGGTAGCTCGCGAACACACCGCCGAATACGGCGGCGCCGAACCAGTTGTTGTGGTTGAACGCCCGGAAGCATCCGTCGCGGCCGCGCTCGCGAATCAGTGTGTAGTGATAGGTCGCGATGCCTGCCGCCACCGCCAACCCCGCGAAGTACGCCGCTCCGAGCCCCTCGATGCGGCCGACCGCGGCGAGCAGCGCGACGGTGGCCGCGTAGCAGATCATCACCGCGACGACGTCGAAGCGGCCGAACGTGATCGCCGCGGTGCGAATGCCGATCTTCAGGTCGTCGTCGCGATCGACCATCGCATACTCGGTGTCGTAGGCCAGTGCCCAGAAGACGTTCGACACCAGCATCGTCCAGGCCGCCACCGGCAGTTCGTTGCGGACCGCCGCGAAGGCCATCGGTATGCCGAACCCGAACGCAATGCCGAGATAGGCCTGCGGCAGCGCGAGGAAGCGCTTGGTGAACGGATAGCTGACGGCCAGGAATGCCGCCACCGCTGCGAGCGCCCAGGTCAGCGGGTTCATCGGCACGACCAGCATCAGTGCCACCAGCGAAAGCGCGACGAACACCGCCACTGCCTCCCAGGGTTCGATTGCACCGGCGGTGAGCGGGCGGTCGCGCGTGCGCGCGACGTGCCGGTCGAAGTCGCGGTCGGCCCAGTCGTTGATCGCGCAACCGGCCGAGCGCATCAAAAGCGTGCCCAGCGAGAAAGCGAACAGCAGGTACGGATCGGGCCAGCCGCGCGAGGCAATGAACAGCGCCGCAAGCGTGGGCCACAGCAACAGCAGCGTGCCGATCGGCCGGTGCATCCGCGTGAGGCGCCAGTACAGGCCTGCGCGCTGCCTGAGTCCGGGCGGGCGCTGCGGATCCCCTGACGCCGGCATGCCGGCACCGCGGTCGAAGTGAAAAGGCATGCGCGGCGTCGCGTGTCGCACCCGGTACGCTAACGGCGTGCCGCGGCCGGCTGGCCGGTATAGGTGGGCACCGCGTCGGCGCGTCCGGACGGCCCCACCCGAAGACCGGCTTCGCGCATGCGGCGCAGGTTCGCGTCGCCGATGCCGCGCACCCTCGTCTTCAGGTCTTCCAGATCGGTGAACCGCCCTGCCCGACGCGCCTCGACGATCCGCGCCGACAGGACCGGGCCGACGCCGCGAATGGTCTGCAACTCGTCCCGGGTGGCGGTGTTGACGTCGAGCGCCAGCGGCGCGCCGGCACAGGACAGGCCGAGCACGGCGGCAGCGATCGCACGCCGCACGGCGGCGGTCTTCACGCAAACAACTCCTGCGGTGTGACCGCCGCGGTGCCCAGCTTGCCGACGACGATTCCGGCGGCGCGATTGGCCAGCGCGACTGCCTGCGCAATCGGTCGACCGGCCGCGAGCATCGACGCCAGTACCGCCACCACGGTGTCGCCCGCCCCCGAGACGTCGTAGACCTCGCGCGCCTGCGCGGGCACGTCGAGCACGCCATCGTCGGAGAACAGCGTCATGCCTTCCTCGGAGCGGGTCAGCAGCAGGTGGCGCACCCCGAGCGAGCGGCGCAATGCCTGCGCGCGCGCGGCGAGATCGGCTTCGTCGCGCCAGGTGCCGACGACTTCGCGCAATTCGCCGCGGTTCGGCGTGAGCACGGTGACGCCGGCGTAGCGCGCGTAATCGTCCCCCTTGGGGTCGGCGATGACGATCCGCCCGGCCACGCGTGCCAGCGCAACGATGCGCTCGATCTGCACCAGCACCCCCTTTCCATAGTCGGACAGCACCACCACGTCCGCCTGGTCGATGGCGGCACGCGCTGCCTCGAACGTCTGCGCCAGCGCCTCGGGCCCGGGCGCCTGCTCGAAGTCGACGCGCAGCAGTTGCTGCTGGCGACCGATCACGCGCAACTTGATCGTGGTGGCCAGTTGCGGGTCGTGCGTCGCTCGCAGGGCGATGCCGTGCTCGCGCGCCAGCGCTTCGATGCGCCGGCCCGGTTCGTCCTCGCCGATCGCGCCGACCAGCACTGCGCGCACGCCCAGGCAGGCCGCGTTGAATGCAACGTTGGCCGCACCGCCGAGCCGCTCGTCGCTGCGCGTGACGCGCACCACCGGCACCGGCGCCTCGGGGGAGATCCGCTGTACGTCACCGAACCAGTAGCGATCGAGCATCAGGTCACCCACCACCAGCAGGCGCGCGCGCGTGAAATCGATGCGCGGTTCTGTCTCAGCCACGTTCGAGCTCCTCGCTGCGCCTCGGTGCATAGGTGTCCCAGCGGTTGCACCCCGGGCACTGCCAGTAGAACTGGCGCGCCTTGAAGCCGCAATGGCTGCAGACGTAGCGCGACAGCCGGCGCGCCTGCGCCTGGATCAGCCGCTGCGCCAGTTCGACCTCGGCTTGTTCGTCGCTGCGCCGCAACGCGGCCTTCATCGCCAGCAGCCTCTCCAGCCCGAGCAGCGACGGCGCCGCCTGCAGGGCCTGCTCGGCCCATGCCACCGATGCGGCGCCACCATCGCGCTCGGCGCGGGCTGTCGCCAGTGCGGTGAACGCGTCGATCGACGGATGCTCGCGGTGTACCGCTTCCAGGGCGTCGATGCCCTCGTCGCGGCGACCGAGCGCGGTGAACGCCGCCAGCCAGCCGGGCGCGACCAGCGCCAGCCATTCCGGGCTGTCGCGCTCCACGCCGCGCCATGCCTCGATCGCCGCCGCGTGATCGCCTTCGGCGGCCGCCACCTCGCCGCGCAGCAACCGGGGCCGCGGGTGGCTCGCGTCGACCTGCTGCGCCTGGTCGAGTTCGCGCCGTGCATGATCGAAGCGCGATCCCGACTCGCCCGCCAGCGCACGCGCTGCGAGCTCGCAGCGAAAATGCGCGATGTCGCGCGCGCGATTCTCGCCGCGGTCGCGCTGCAGGCGCTCGGCCAGCCTGATCGCGAGCGGCCAGTCGCGCACCATCTGCGCGATTTCGAGGCGATGGTGCAGTGCCGGCGCGCCGTAGCGGGTACCCTCGAGGCGCACGAACGCGTCTTCCGCGCGGTCGAGCAGGCCGGCCTTCAGGTAGTCCTGGCCCAGCTCGAACAGCGCGTGCTCGCGCTGCAACGCATCGAGACCGCCGCGCTCGACGAGGTTCAGGTGCACACGGATCGCGCGGTCGGTCTCGCCGCGGCGACGAAACAGGTTGCCGAGCGCAAAGTGCAGATCGACGGTCTCGGGGTCCAGGCGGACCACGTCGATGAACGCGTCGATCGCCTTGTCCGATTGCTCGTTGAGCAGGAAGTTCAGGCCGCGGAAGTAGGCGTCGGGCAGCCCCGCGCCATCGCGGCGCCGCCCGCTGCGCCCGAGTGCAGCCTCGTAGCGCGCAGCGAACCAGCCGAGCCCGAAGAACAGCGGAATCGCCAGCAACCACCAAGCCTCGAACTCGAGCATGAACGCACCCGCGGGCTCAGCTAGACGCCCAGGCCGACCGAGGCGCCGCTGGCGGGGTCGGCCACCGGCGGCGCAGGCGCCTGGGCGGGTGCGGCGGGCCGGCCGGCGTGGCGCAACTCCTTCGTCAACCGCGCGATCTCGCGACGCTGGCGAAACAGCGACGGCACCGCGCCGAGCAGACCGAGCACGACCCCGGCCGCCAGGAAGATCAGCAGGAAGACGACCAGCGGGGCGCGCCACACCAGCTCGCCCGGGAGAAACCGCAATTCGACGGTCGCGGTGTTCGACAGCGCGAACCCCAGGGCCAGCAGGAACAGCATCAGGTTGAAAAGCCAGGTGACGACTCGCATCGACGGCTCCGATCGGTCCAGGCAGAACGCTATTCTGACCGACGGGAGCGTCGGAGTGGCAAGCAGGAGGATCGGCCCGGCGCCTCGGCCGCAAGGCCATGGCTCGTGCGCAGGCGCCGTCGCCAATCAGGCTGCGTCTTTCGGGGAATTGCCGTCGACCCGCTCGCGCAGTTCCTTCCCCGGTTTGAAGTGCGGCACGCGCTTCTCGGGCACCAGCACCCTCTCGCCCGACTTCGGATTGCGCCCGACGCGCGGCGGACGATGCGACAACGCGAAACTGCCGAAGCCGCGGATCTCGATGCGCCGACCGTCGGCGAGCGTGCGCGCCATTGCGTCGAGGATGGTCTTGACGGCGAACTCGGCGTCCTTGGCAACCAGTTGCGGATAGCGCTCGGCGAGCCGCGCGATCAGCTCCGACTTGGTCATCGTCGGTTGCGCGGCATCACCCGCAAGGCTGCCGTCGTCAGACCGGATCTCCATGGGCCCCATCCGCCTCCAGCACCCGTGACCGCGTCAGGCCGCGGTACCGGGCGCGCCTCACCGCCGGACGCCGGCGGGACGCACCCCGGTACCCGCGGCGGTTCTCACTCCTTCGGCGTGTCGAGCTTGGCGCGCAGCAGCGCCCCGAGGTTCGTCGTGCCGCTGGCCGCACCGCTTTCGGCCTGGATCCGCTGCAGCGCCTCGGCGGTCTCGGCCGTGTCGCGCGCCTTCAGCGACAGGTTGATCGAGCGATTCTTCCGGTCGACGTTGACGATCATCGCCTCGACTTCCTCGCCTTCCTTCAGGTGGTTCCGCGCGTCTTCCACCCGGTCGCGCGAGATCTCGGAGGCGCGCAGGTACCCCTCGACGTCGCCGCCCAGGTCGATGACCGCACCTTTCGGATCGACGCTCCTGACGATGCCCTTGACCACCACGCCCTTCTCGTGGGTGGCGGCATAGTTGCTGAACGGGTCGCCTTCGAGCTGCTTGACGCCCAGCGAGATGCGCTCGCGCTCGGTGTCGATCGCCAGCACCATGGCCTCGACATCGTCGCCCTTCTTGAAGTTGCGCACCGCCTCTTCGCCCGGGCTGTGCCACGACAGGTCGGACAGGTGCACCAGGCCGTCGATGCCGCCGGGCAGACCGATGAACACGCCGAAGTCGGTGATCGACTTGATCGTGCCGCGCACCCTGTCGCCCTTGCGATGGTTGTCGGCGAACTCTTCCCACGGGTTCGGCCGGCACTGCTTCATCCCCAGCGAGATTCGACGACGATCTTCGTCGATCTCGAGCACCATCACTTCGACCTCGTCGCCGAGCGCGACGATCTTGCCCGGATTGACGTTCTTGTTGGTCCAGTCCATCTCGGAGACGTGCACCAGCCCTTCGATACCCGGCTCGATCTCGACGAACGCTCCGTAGTCGGTGATGTTGGTGATCTTGCCGAACATGCGCGTGCCCTGCGGATAGCGCCGGCCGATGCCGACCCACGGATCGTCACCGAGTTGCTTGACGCCGAGCGAGACACGGTTCTTTTCCTGGTCGAACTTCAGCACCTTGGCGGTGACTTCCTGGCCCACCTGCAGCACCTCGGACGGATGACGCACGCGGCGCCAGGCCATGTCGGTGATGTGCAGCAGCCCGTCGATGCCGCCGAGGTCGATGAACGCGCCGTAGTCGGTGATGTTCTTGACCACGCCGTGGACGATGGCGCCCTCGTGCAGCGTCTCGAGCAGCCTGGCGCGCTCCTCGCCCTGCGTGAGCTCGACCACCGCGCGGCGCGACAGCACCACGTTGTTGCGCTTGCGGTCGAGCTTGATGACCTTGAACTCGAGGGTCTTGCCCTCGTAAGGGGTGGTGTCCTTGACCGGGCGCGTGTCGATCAGCGACCCCGGCAGGAACGCGCGGATGCCGTTGGTCATGACGGTGAGGCCGCCCTTGACCTTGCCGGTGATGGTGCCGTCGACGTGCTCGCCGGACTCGAGCGCCTTCTCCAGGCTGATCCAGGCCGACAGGCGCTTGGCGCGGTCGCGCGACAGACGCGTCTCGCCATAGCCGTCTTCGAGCGCCTCGATCGCCACCGACACGAAGTCGCCGGCCCGGACATCGAGTTCGCCGCGGTCGTTGTGGAATTCCTCGATCGGAATGAAGCTCTCGGACTTCAACCCGGCGTTGACCACGACGAAGTTGTGGTCGATGCGCATCACCTCGGCGGTGATGACTTCGCCCTGGCGCATTTCCTGGCGCGACAGGGATTCTTCGAACAGCTGGGCAAAACTTTCGGCCGGAGCCGATATTGCGGTTGCGGTAGTCAAAATGGTTCCCGTTCTTCAAGACACGCCGGATGGCCGATTCCGGCGCACGCACCGACGATGAGTTCGCAGCGCGCGCCGGGCGGCAACCCAGCGGAGTTGACGCTGATCCCGCCGCGAGCGGCGGGCCCCTTCCGCCCGGGAACCCGGTTCCCTCGATCCGTGGCGGTCCGGATCACGTCGCCGCCAGCCCGTGCGGGCCGATCAGCGTCGCACACGATGGCGATAGACCCTGAGCACCTGCGCGACCGTCTCGTCGATGTCCAGGTGCGTGGAGTCGATCACCACCGCGCCTTGCGCGGGCCTGAGCGGTGCGACGGTGCGCTTCGAGTCGCGTTCGTCGCGTTGTTGCAGATCCCGTAAAAGGTCGGCGAGGTTAGCAGAAAACCCCTTTTCGATCAACTGCTTATACCGCCGCTCGGCGCGCGACCCGGCGCTCGCGGTGAGAAAGATCTTCACGGTCGCATCGGGAAACACCACGGTGCCCATGTCGCGTCCGTCGGCCACCAGCCCGGGCGGGCGCCGGCAATCGCGCTGCAGACCGAGCAGTGCGGCACGCAGCGCCGGCAGCGCGGCAATCCGCGACGCTGCACTGCCCACCGCCTCGTCGCGAATCGCCTCGGTCACGTCCTCGCCGCCGAGTTCGAGCCCGCCATCGCCGAAGCGCACCGGCAGCGCACCGGCGAGCGCCGCGAGTCCCGCTTCGTCGTCCAGCGCAATGCCGCCGCGCAGCGCCGCCAGCGCGCACATCCGGTAGAGCGCCCCGGAATCCAGGTGGGCCCAACCGAGCGCGTGCGCGACCCGTTGCGCGACCGTGCCCTTGCCCGAGGCGGTGGGGCCGTCGATCGCGATCAGCGGCGCCAGAGCCTGCAACCCGCTCACGCCTGCGGGCGCCCTTCGATGCGCAGGCCCGCCGAACGCGCCAGCGCCTCGAACCCCGGGAACGACGTGGCCACATTGGCGGCGTCGTGTACGACAAGTTCGCCCTCGGCGCGCAGCGCCGCGATCGCGAACGACATGGCGATGCGGTGATCGCCGTGCGCCTGCACCGCGCCCCGCACGAACGCCGATGCGCGCTCGCCGCGGCCTTCGATCACCATGCCGTCGGGCGTCGGCGTCGCCTCGACGCCGAGCACGCGCAGGCCCTCGGCCATCACCGCGATTCGATCGGACTCCTTGACGCGCAACTCGGCAGCGCCGGTGATCACGGTGCGCCCGCGTGCACAGGCCGCTGCCACGAACAGCGCCGGAAACTCGTCGATTGCCGGCGCAACCAGTTGCGGCGGCACCGCAGCCCCGTGCAGCGGCGCGGCACGCACCCGCAGGTCGGCGACCGGTTCGCCGCCGACCTCGCGCTCGTTGCACACCTCGATGTCGGCGCCCATCAGCCGCAGGATGTCGATCACGCCGGTGCGCGTCGGATTCATGCCGACGTGCTCGACGATCAGGTCGGAACCGGGAGCGATCGATGCGCCCACCAGGAAGAACGCCGCCGACGAAATGTCCGCCGGCACGTCGATCGCGGTGGCGCGCAATGGCTGGCCGCCGCGGACGCTGACCGCCGCACCGTCGCGCTGCACCACGACACCGAAGCCGCCGAGCATGCGCTCGGTGTGGTCGCGCGTGGGAGCCGGTTCGATCACGGTCGTCACACCGCGGGCGTAGAGCCCTGCCAGCAGCAGTGCCGACTTCACCTGCGCGCTGGCCATCGGCATCGGGTAGCGCAGCCCGTGGAGCGCCGCAACCGGCAGGATGCGCACCGGCGGACAGCCGTCACGCGTCTCGATGCGCGCGCCCATTGCGGCCAGCGGCTCGGCGACGCGGCGCATCGGCCGCTTCGACAGGCTCTCGTCACCCACCAGCGTCGATTCGAAGCGCTGGCCCGCGAGCAACCCCATCAGCAGGCGCATCGCGGTGCCGGCATTGCCGCAATCGAGGGACGTCCCCGGCGCACGCAGTCCGTGAAGGCCCACGCCGTGCACCGTGACGCGGCCGGCGCGCGGGCCGTCGACGCACACGCCCAGCGCACGCACGATCTGCATCGTCGAGATCGCATCGGCGCCCTCCAGGAAGCCCGTGATTTCGGTCACGCCGTCGGCGATCGCACCGAGCATGACCGCACGATGCGAGATCGACTTGTCCCCGGGCACACGGAGAATTCCGGACAGGCTGCCGCCCGGGGCGACATGGAAACTGCGGGACATGAAGTTTTTCCTGTGGCGCGCCGCGCGCCGGAGCTAGATTGCGCTCGTGAACGACGAGGCAACCATGATTCTACAGAGCACCGACAGGCGCGCCGAACGCCTGTTCACGTCGCTGCCCCGCGCATTGCGGATGCCCGCCACGCGAGCGCAATTTCCGCACGTGCTCGCGCGCATCGCTGCCGAATGGGAGGTGCCGAGGCGCTTTCTGCAGCTGATGGACGAGTTGCTGATCGACCAGCGCGGCGGGCGCGCGGGCTTTCCGTTCGAATGCACCCTTGAAATGGCCAACCTGCGCGAGTACTACGTGAAACAGGTGCAGCGGGGCCAGGCGAGCCGCTCCCGGTCCATCCCCGCATCCGACTGGCGCTGACGGGCGCGCAACGCCCGGCCGGTGCGTGCCGCAGACGCGGCCGCTGCCCCGGCCGTGAGGCTTGCACGGGCGAACCTGGCCGGGCTGGTTGCACCAGCCGCTCAGCCAAGCTGGTTGCGCCAGCGACTGGCCGTCGAGAGAATCGCCAGCAGCGCGTCGCGGTCGCGCGCTTCGAGCGCAGCGACGATCGCCTCGTTACTCGCGCGAAAGCGCGCCGCCGAGGCCAGGCAGGCGTCGCGATTGTCGAGCAGGATGTCGGCCCACATCGCAGGCGCGGACGCACCAACCCGCGTCGTGTCGCGCAGGCCCGCCCCCGAGAATTCGAGCGCCTGCCCGGCCAGTTCGCCACCCGCGATCGCCGCCGACAAGCCGAACGCGACCGCATGCGGCCAGTGCGACGCCTCGGCGAACACCTTGTCGTGCAGTGCCGGATCGAGCGTCGAGACCTGGGCGCCGACCGTCCCGAGCAGACGCTTCACCGCTTCGCAATGCTGCTGCGGGGTGCTGTCGACCGGACACAGCAGCCAGCGCCGGCCGCGAAACAGACCCGGGTCGGCCGCCTGCGGTCCGCTGCGCTCGGAGCCTGCGATCGGGTGCCCGGGCACGAAGCGCAGAAAGGCGTCGCCGAGCACACGCCGCGCCGCGTCGATCACGCTGCGCTTGGTGCTGCCGCAATCGGTGAGGATCGCCTGCGCCCCGAGCACGTCGCGGACCTGTGCGAACAGCTCCGGCATTGCCGTGACCGGCGCGGCGACCACCACGAACGCGGCGCCGGCGACCGCCTCGGCGACGCTGTCGCAGGCCACGTCGAGGTGGCCGAGTGCGCGCGCGACGCGCGCGTCATCGTTGGGTGAATAGCCGACCACCTGCGCCACCGCGCCGGCACGCCTGAGCGCCGCAGCCAGCGAGCCGCCGATCAGTCCGACGCCGAGGATCGCGATCCGCTGGGCCAGCGGCGACACCGCCTGCACTTCAGCGTCCCGTCACGCGGGCGAATGCCTCGAGGAAAGCCTCGTTCTCCGCGGGCAACCCCACCGTCACGCGCAGCCATTGCGGCAGGCCGTAGTTGTCCACCGGGCGCACGATGATGCCGGCGCGCAGCAGCCCCTCATAGACGGCACCGGCGTCACCGACGCGCACCAGCACGAAGTTGCCGTGCGAGGGGACATACTCGAAGCCCATCCGCGCGAACGCCGACTGCAGCCGCGCCAGTTCCTGCCGGTTCAGCTCGTAGCTGCGCCGAAGGAACTCCACGTCGCCGAGCGCCGCGATCGCCGCGGCCTGCGCCACCGTGCTCACGTTGAACGGCTGGCGCACGCGATTCATCAGATCGGTCAGTTCGGCCTGCGCCAGACCGAAACCCACCCGCAGGCCGGCCAGCCCGTAGGCCTTGGAGAAGGTGCGCGAGATCACCAGGTTCGGATGGGCACGCAGCCAGCGCGTGGAGTCGAAGCGCAGCGCAGGATCGAGGTACTCGTTGTAGGCCTCGTCGAGCACCACGACCACGTCGCGCGGCACGTTTTCCAGGAATGCGGCGATCGCATGGGACGGCAGGAAGGTGCCGGTCGGGTTGTTCGGGTTCGCGATGAACACCAGCCGCGTGTCCCCGGCGATGGCCGCGCGCATCGCGTCGAGATCGTGGCCGAGGTCGCGCGCCGGCACCACGATCGCCCGCGCACCGGTCGCCTGGGTGGCCAGCGCGTAGACGGCGAACGAGTACTGCGAATAGACCGCCGAGGCGCCCGGTTGCAGCAGCGCGTGTGCGGCCAGTTCGAGGATGTCGTTCGAGCCGTTGCCCAGCGTGATCCATTCCTGGGGCACCGCAAAGCGCTTCGAGAGCGCCTCCTTGAGCTCGAATCCGTTGGCGTCCGGATAGCGCCCGAGGTCGGCCGCCGCAGCAACCATCGCGTCGCGCGCCGAGCCGGGAATGCCCAGCGGATTCTCGTTCGACGCCAGCTTGACGATGCGCTCGGGTTGCAGTCCGTACTCGCGCGCCAGCTCGGAGATCGGCTTGCCGGCCTGGTACGGAGCAATTCCCCTGACGTACTCGGGTGCCTGGATGCTCATGGAATTCGATGCCTGCGAATGCCGCCGCCGGTGGGCCCGGCGACTGGCGTGCAAGGATAACCGACCCGCAGGCGCGAGCGCCGTCAGGTCGCGCGCGGATACGAGCCGATCACCTTGCAGAGTGCGGCCTGCGACTGCAGTTCGGCCAGCGCCGCGGCCACCGGCGGGTCGTCGCGATGGCCGATCAGGTCGATGTAGAAGTAATATTCCCACAGACCCTGGCGTGCCGGGCGCGATTCGAAGCGCTTCATCGACACGCCGTGGCGCGCGAACGGCTCGATCAGCGCATGCACTGCCCCCGCCCGATCCGGCACCGACAGGATCAGCGAGGTCTGGTCGGCCCCCGAAGGCGCGCAGGCATGGCGGCCGAGCACCGCGAAGCGGGTCCGGTTGTTGGCGTCGTCCTGGATGCTGCGCACGACGATCTGCAGGCCATAGCGCTGTGCCGCATGGTCGCCGGCGATCGCGGCGGTGCCCGGGTCCGCAGCCGCGAGGCGCGCAGCCTCCGCGTTGCTCGCCACCGGCACGCGCTCGATGCCCGGCGCATTGCGATCGAGCCAGCCGGCGCACTGTGCGAGCGACTGCGGATGCGAGACGATCCGGCGCACGCCGTCCAGGCCGGCGCCGAGCGTCATCAGGTTCTGGCGCACCGGCACCGACACCTCGCCGCTGATCACGAGCGGCGTGAGCAGGAACAGATCCAGCGTGCGGTTGACCGCGCCCTCGGACGAGTTCTCGACCGGCACGATCCCGAAATCGGTGGTTCCCGCCTCGGTGGCGCGAAACACCTCGTCGATCGTCGGGCAGGCGACCGCGTCGACCGAAGACCCGAAGTGGCGCAACAGCGCCTGCTCGGAGAAAGTGCCCGTCGGGCCGAGATACGCCACGCGCAGACGCCGTTCGAGCTCGCGGCACG
>JAANMT010000633.1_pt1 | contig 38215 bp, 36 predicted proteins | sample 7279711 | NCBI WGS metagenome assembly JAANMT01 (sample SAMN14094538, study PRJNA606508) | bioreactor metagenome | isolation source: A lab-scale SPAN reactor treating ammonium-rich wastewater day 1 | place: Ireland: Galway | collected 2017-01-16 | reverse complement strand
CGGCTGAGTAAATTACTGCTGATTTCAGCTTTTCGTTTTTGGTGAAAATATAAAGTTCGTCCGCAGCCTGGGTTACGGTAACATCTTTAATCGTACTGTATGATTCTGTAATTCCCAGATTGTTATCACCTTCGATGGAGAATGCCAAACCATTAAAGGTTGGATCTTCCGTTAATGTTGAAATATTAGTCCAATCCGTTGCACCTGCGCCAAATGCGTCAGAAGGATCCAATAATTTGGCAAAATCCGAATTCACAGTTCCCACGGTCCAGTTCCATCTTTCTGTAGCGGAATAGCCTGTAAGGTTAAGTTTAGGAGCAAAAACTACCCAATATTTTGTACCCGAAGCCAGTGTTGGTGCCGCACCCATTGCTTCTACAAGGTCAACATTATAAACATAATAACCGGCTGCAGGAGTAGTGATGGTAAAAGCGGTGGAAGTTTGCGTAAGATCTATTTTGGCAATATATGGATTTGCATCGCCCGGTTTACCTGAAGGTTTTCCGCCGTTATCAGTATAAATATACATCAGCATTCCCCTGTTAAGCGTAGGAAGTGTGGCGGCATTCTGAAAGCCTACAAAAGAAAATTTCTTTGCCAAAACATCACCTGTTAAGGTAAAATCGTCAGCGGCTATAACATAATTACCATTTGATAAAATATCCGAAACGATACCACTTGTTGAAGTAGGAACCTGCTCGTATAAAACGGCTGCGGGTCTTTGGGAGTTTTGTACAGGAGTTTGATTAGCGGAAACTGCACTAATACTTTGAGCACCAATAACTGTGAGTGTAAAAAGTGATGCAGCTACAACATAAAGTTTTTTCATTTTATAATTTTTGATTAAGTTGGTGAAATTATAAAAATTATGTTAAATAAGCGGCATTTATTTTGCTAAAAATGGCCGATTATTAATTCTCCGGCGGTTAGAAAAACGATTTTATTAGAAATTAAAGATGCAACATTGTATTTCGGGCTTAAAATTTAAATCCGCTTAAAAAGTCCCCTATTTTTCTGTCATTTGCAAGCCTTGGGATTTTGTTTTGTCCGCCAAGTTTTCCTTCTGATCTCGCGTAATCCTGAAAGGCATTTTTTCTTAGTTTGCTAATAATGAGAGGCTGCAGAATATTTCCTGAGATTAAATCATCATAGTAGGTATTGCGTTTCCGCATCTCATCATCCAGATTCTTTCTGAAACTTTCCAGATCTGCAGGTTCTTTTTCAAACTCAATAAACCATTCGTGATAAGGCAGTCCTTCCTTTGGGTTAACCTGAGGCGCGAGATGAAATTCAGTAATCTGTGCCGTGAATTTTTCTACCGTTGCTTTCATCGCTTCTTCCACTTCAAATGCGATAACGTGTTCTCCAAAAGCAGAGGTGAAATGTTTTGTTCTTCCGGAAACCACGATCCTGTAAGGGCTTTTTGAAATAAATCTTACAACATCTCCAATCGAATATGCCCAAAGTCCGGAATTTGTGGTTAAAATCAGCGCATAATCTTTATGGAGCTCAATCTCTTTTAAAGTGAGTCTTTTTGCGTCCGGTTTCCCGTATTCCTCCAGCGGAACGAATTCGTAAAAAATTCCGTGGTTGGTTAAAAGTAATAAGCCTTCGTTCTGATAATCATCCTGAAACGCAAAAAAACCTTCGCTCGCCGGAAATGTCTGTATCGTATCCACCGGTTTTCCCAGAAGTTCGTTCATTTTTTCGCGGTAAGGTTCAAAGTTGACGCCGCCTGTGATGATGAGCTGAAGATTAGGGAAAAGCTCGGTAATTTTCTTTCCGTTTCTTTCGATCAGTTTTTCAAAATACATGATCAGCCACGGCGGAATTCCCGAAATCAAGGTCATGTTTTGCTTTTCGGTTTCCTTTACAATTTCATCCACTTTAGTTTCCCAGTCTTCGAGGAGGTTGGTTTTTTCGCTTGGCAAACGGTTTTTCTGCAGATAATTCGGGATGTGATGGGCGACAATGCCGGAAAGTCTGCCGGTTTTTATCCCGTTGATTTCTTCCAGCTCGGGACTTCCCTGAAGGAAAATCATTTTCCCCGAAACGAAATCTGAATTGTTTTTCTGACTGATATAATGGAAGATCGCACTTTGAGCCGCAGCAAGCTGATAGGGCATTCCTTCTTTTGAGATCGGGATATATTTTGAACCCGAAGTTGTCCCCGAAGTTTTCGCGAAATATTCCGGAGTTTCGGTCCAGAGAATGTTTCGCTGGCCTTTTTTTACTTTTTCGATATAGGGTTTTAAGCCTTCGTAATCGGCAATTTTAACCTGATTCTGAAAATCCTGAACATTTTTTATGGTCTCAAACTGATGTTCTCTTCCGAACAAAGTTTTTTCAGCGGTTTTTACCAGAGAAATCAAGAGTTTATCCTGATCTTCAACAGCGTTATTTTTAAAACTTTCGGTTTGTTTTACGTGCTTTCTGGCCCAGATTAAAGCAATTTTTTTCTTTATGAAATTTAACATGAGGCAAATTTAAAAGTTTTTAGAAACAAAGTCTTAAACCTAAAGAAAAATTTAGCAATGTAGCTTTGGAGTAGTACTTTTGAATTTTTGGATCATCCATTTCTGTAAAAGTGTGCATGAAATAGAATCGCGGCCCTGCAACCAAAACAAGGCTGTTGTTTTTGGTAACGCTGTACAATGCTTTTCCGCCGAGGAAAAAGGTGTTGCCGCCTTCGGTAAATTTCTCAATCCTGTAATCTGAATAGCTTTTCAGCTGTGAAAATCCGCCGCCGATATTTCCTTCAATACTCAGTTTTTGATTCACATCATACCGGTAAAGTGCATAAATATCAAATAGGGTAAGCTGCGGACTGTGCAGATCGCCAAACACAGAAACATCTGAAACTTCGGAATAGCCTTTGTTGAATTCGATTCCCAAACCAAAATTTTTATAAAACGTCCCGGTGAAGCCTGCCCCAAATCCGGTAAAGGTCTTGGTTCCGTCCGCAACAAAATTATTGCCCAGGCCGGTGAACGTATTCCCTTTAAACTCAATAGCAAACTTATTTGTTTCCTGAGAAAAACAGATTCCGGAAATCAAGATAAAAGTGAGTAATACATTTTTCATGGCGCGAGCTGTATTTGTGGAAATTTAAAAGCGATATTTTTTGCAGGAAGAATAATAGATAAGGAGTCGTATGCGAGTCTGCACTCCGGATCATTCGACGAAAATGCAACGATTTTCCGGTTTAAAACCAATGATTTTTCCTTGGTAGTTCCAGGTCCGCCCAGTTTGAAATTTCCCGAAGCGTCAGTCTGTGTTTCGGATATTAAAATATCGTCAGCAAAAAGTTTTACCGGAATATTCGGCGTATTTGATGAACTTATTTTCCCTTCAACGTAAATTCGGGAATTGTTGATATATTCCGGTTGACAGCTGTTTGGCGACATTAAAAAAGTTAGGGGCAAAACAGTTGAAAGAATAAAGCGGTGTATCATATTATGTTTTTTGAAGTAGTTTTTCTGGACCGGAACTAAAGCTAAAAATTATACCGGTAACCCACACTTAGGCTCAAAAATGTAGAATTACTGTAATATTTGCGGATCTCGGGATTTTCATTGTAAACGTTTCCGTAGTAGAAGTTGGCTTTCAAGGCTGCAAAAACCTGCTGAGGTCCGTCTAAAGTATAAATTGCTTTGCCACCCAGATGAAAGCCCATCGCGTTGTTCTTGAGTTTTTCGCTCTTGTCCAGATATAGATTGGTAAGGCGGTAATAACTGAATCCTGCCATTTCCTCGACCATAAAATCATCCGAAATGTTTTCTCGGTGGGTTAAAAATACATCCACAACAGTCATTCTTGGCGAACCGATATTGCCGTATAAATTCCGCTCGCCATATTTCACGTTCGAGAACAGTTCACTGTAATCCAGACCAATCCCAAAATTAATCGGTGTCATTAAATTTCCGCCAAATCCGAATCCGTAGAAGGGCTGAAGATTCTTTGCGAGAGAATTGTTTCCCAATGGTTTCATCGCCAAAACCTTTACATCGATATTCGAAACTACATCCAAACCTTTTTTCTTTTGAGAGGACAGAATAGCGGACGTAAACATCATTAATAGAAGCAATATTCTCATTTCTCAAGCACGATTTCGTTAAACTTTATATAGGTAATTCCCGCCGGAACATCGATTTTGAAACCGTCGTTGGATAAGCTGAGGCCGGATTTTTCTGTATTGAAGGATTTAATTTTGTCTGTAGAAATAAGTGAAAATCCAGAATTCCCAATGGGTCCGGAAACTTTGAATTCCCCGCCGGATTCCAGCATTGTTTCTGCAACAATTATGTTGTCGCTTTTGATTCTAAAAAAAAATGTGTTGTAATTTACGGCCGCGGACACTACTTTTCCTTCTGCATAGGCGCGGGGATTTTCATTTGAGTCAGTATTGCAGCTCTGAAAAAAAAGTGCGTTAAACAATAAAACCGGAACGACACTGAGTTTTACTTTCATCAGAAAATATTTTTTTAAAAATACAAAAACTGCCTCAATAAAATTGAAGCAGTTCGCATTTTATATGAAGATAAGGTTATCTTACCGCATTTGCTGTCCAGGTTTTTCCGTCTTTGGAATAAAGAATTTTAAGGTCTTTATTATCGATTCTGATATATGAGGTCGCACTGGAACCAACCATTACCAAGGTGTTATCACCCGTTTTTTCGAACTCAACGCCATTAAGATCTGGAATTCCATCAGAAAATCTGAAATTATACTTTGTACCGCTAGCAATTTTGGTTACAAAAACGCTTCCGTTATCTTTCGAAATGGAAGTTGTGCCGTCGTTATAAGAAATACTTCCGTTGTAGGTTCCTGCAAAGAAATCGTTGTCGGCTGGATCGTCATCGCGGCTACAGGATGTAAGTAAGGTGACTGAGAATACCAGCATCAAAATACCCAGAAATCTAACTGCATTTTTGAATGTTGAATTTTTCTTTGATTTTAAGTTTGTAATTTTCATAATACTTTTTTTAAATGTTAATGTTGTGGGTTTTTTCAAACATTATGCCATCAACTCATAATTGATTTGTTTTAACTTTAATTAGCAATATTTTTCAAAATGATATGGATTTTATTTTTTAAGAGATTAAAAAATAGCTTTTCTGTAATTCGAGGTAAAATTTACATTCTCAGAAATATACCTTAAATTTGTGCATTCAGAACGGTTTCGGAATTTCCCGAAATCGTTTTTGCCGTTTGTTTTTTTACGAAACGGTTTAAATTTTAATTAAAGAATGCAGTTAAAAGCCATACACGAAACTTTTCTTCCCGATATGTTGCGAAACGAATTCGGCAGAGAAATCTTTAAGAATATAGAAACACATCAGCACATCTCTGTGAAAGGATTTGCTGGTTCGTCGCCCTCAGTTTTTGCGGCAGAATTATTTCTTACGCAAAAGAAAACCATACTGTATCTTATTGAGGATAAGGAAGAATCACTTTATGTGACTTCCGAAATGGAGGACTTATTGGGTAAGGAGAACATTCTTTATTTCCCGGCAACTCATTTGGAGCCTTACCAGATCGAGAAAACCCAGAATGCAAATCTCGTCCTTAGAACTGAAGTGCTGAACAAGTTGAACTCCGCAAAAAGACCAAAAGTAATCGTTGCCGGATTTTCAGCATTGTCGGAGAAAGTCCTGAAGAAAGAAGACTTCAAAGCGATTTCTCATCAGATTAAAGTAGGCGAAAGTTTAGACTTTGATTTTACAGAAGAATTGCTGCAGCAGTTCAATTTCAACTTAACAGATTTTGTTTCGGAGCCCGGTGAGTTTTCTGTGCGCGGAGGCATTGTAGATGTTTTTTCATACTCGAATGAAGAACCTTACCGAATTACGTTTTTCGGAAACGAGATCGAAAGCATCAAAACCTTCAACATTGAAACCCAGCTAACCAACGGAAAAGTAAATGAATTTCAGTTGGTTTCGAATATGAATTTCGCGGTTTCCGGAAATAAAGTTTCTCTGTTTGAACTTTTACCGAAAGACAGTTTCGTTGTTTCTAAAAACGCTTTTTTAGGCGTAAAGAAAAACCGAGATTTCTACGCGAAAGCCGAAGAAAGATTTGAAACGCTGAGCAAAGAAATCAGTCACAGAGCGCCGGCCGAACTCTTTTTAACAGATGAGGATTTGCTGAAGGACTATCAGAAATTCAGAAGCATTGATTTCACCTTAGAAGAATTACGGATTCCGGATAATTTCACCGTTCAGATTAATCAAACCCCGCAGCCGACTTTTCATAAAAACTTTGAACTTCTCATTGAGGATTTGGTTGAAAAACGCGATTCCGATTATGATATCTGGATTTCTTTTTCCACAGAAAAACAAAAGGAAAGACTTGAATCCATCTTTGAAGAATTGGGAAGTTTCGGTTTTGGTGAGCAGGAATTACCTTTTAAATCCTTTAAATCTGAACTGCATGAAGGGTTTCTGGATCTTGACCATAAAATATCGGTGTATACCGATCACCAGATTTTCGACCGTTATCAAAGATTCAAATCGAAGAATACTTTCGCCAAATCCGAACAGCTCACACTGAAGGATTTGATGCAGATGAAAGTGGGCGATTACATCACGCACATCGATCACGGAATTGGGAAATTCATGGGATTGGTGAAAGTGAACAACAATGGGAAGGTTCAGGAATGTTTTAAACTCGTTTACAAAAACGGAGATTTACTGTATGTAAGCATTCATTCGCTTCACAAGATCTCAAAATATAATGGCCCCGACGGTCGCGAAATCGTGTTGAGTAAACTCGGTTCTCCCGCCTGGAAATCCTTAAAACAGAAAACAAAAGCCAAAGTAAAGCAGATCGCTTTCGACTTAATAAGGTTGTATGCGCAGCGGAAAACTGCCAAAGGTTTTGCTTTCACCCCGGACACTTATCTCCAGAACGAACTCGAAGCCAGTTTTATTTACGAAGACACGCCTGATCAGGAGAAGGCGACCGTCGACGTAAAAAAAGACATGGAAAATGATACCGTGATGGATCGTCTGATCTGTGGCGACGTAGGTTTCGGGAAAACAGAAATTGCAGTAAGAGCTGCTTTCAAAGCGGCAACTGACGGGAAACAGGTTGCGATTTTGGTTCCGACAACGATTCTGGCATTTCAGCACTACCGTAGTTTTAAGGAAAGACTGAAGGACTTTCCGGTGAATATTTCCTACATGAACCGTTTCCGCACAGCTAAACAAAAAGCGGAAACGCTGCAAGGTCTGGAAGAAGGCAAAATCGATATTGTAATCGGGACGCATCAGTTGGTAGGAAGTTCAGTCAAATTTAAAGATTTAGGACTTTTAATCATCGATGAAGAACACAAGTTTGGAGTTTCGGTGAAAGATAAGCTCAAAACCTTAAAGAATAACATCGATACCCTTACCTTAACCGCGACCCCAATCCCGAGAACACTACAGTTTTCGTTAATGGCCGCGCGCGATTTGTCCGTCATTAAAACACCGCCACCAAACCGCCAGCCGGTCGATACAAGCATTATCGGCTTCAGTGAAGAAATCATCCGCGATGCAGTTTCTTATGAGATTCAGCGTGACGGACAGGTGTATTTCATCAACAACAGAATCGAAAATCTTAAAGATATCGCAGGCCTTATACAAAGGTTGGTTCCGGACGCGAAAGTAATTACCGGCCACGGCCAAATGGAAGGAAAGCAGCTGGAACGCAATGTCCTGGACTTTATGGAAGGAAAATACGATGTTCTGGTTTCCACAACGATTGTGGAAAGTGGTGTGGATGTACCGAATGCAAACACGATTTTCATTAATGATGCGCAGCGTTTCGGGATGGCGGATCTGCACCAGATGCGCGGAAGAGTCGGGCGCAGCAACAGAAAAGCGTTCTGTTATCTCATCACGCCGCCTTTTGATATGATGACTTCTGATGCGAGAAAACGGTTGGAAGCGATAGAGCAGTTTTCAGATCTCGGAAGCGGTTTTCAGATTGCCATGAAAGACCTGGAAATCCGCGGGGCCGGTGATTTGTTGGGAGGTGAACAGAGTGGTTTTATTAATGAAATGGGTTTCGATACTTACCAGAAAATCATGCAGGAAGCACTCGAAGAATTACAGAATGATGAAGAATTCGGCGAACTGTTTGAAAATGAAGAAGACCGTAAAAAACTCTTTAAGTCAACTAAAGAAGTCAATATTGATACGGATTTGGAGTTAATGCTCCCGGATTCTTATGTCCAAAGTATAGAAGAAAGACTTTCGCTTTATCAGAAACTGGCGGAAATTCAGAATAAGGAAGATCTGCAGAAATTTGAAAACGAACTGACCGACCGTTTCGGAAAATTGCCTTCTGAAGCCAGAAACCTTCTGAAATCTGTAGAATTAAAATGGATTGCCGCAGAAATTGGCTTCGATAAAATCGTCGTGAAAAACGGTATATTCCTCGGATATTTTCCGCCAAACCCACAGGACAAATTTTACCAGAGCGATAAGTTCAGACATATCATTTCCTATTTAAGTCAGAATCCAAAGGATGCTACTTTGAAGGAGAAACATTCCGCGGACGGCAATCAACTCATGATGCGCAAAGAAAATGTGCAGCATGTGGATGAGGTGAATGCGGTTTTGGGGAGGATTCTCTCGAAATAATGAATAAGTTAAGATCTCGAAAAAAAGTTTACTTTTGTTAAAATTAAATTCTGATGAATAAAATCCTGCATGTTTTTTCTTTCCTGTTTGCCATGATGGTTTTGTACTCCTGTGAGTCGAGCCGCGCAGAAAACGGTGATTTACTTAACGGTATTGATGGAACCGGAACCGCGCCCGGAACTGGCGGCGGGTCAAGTACAGACAAAGTTTTAAAGAAAGTAACATCAATTGACATTGACGGGATTGCATCTGTAATTAATTATAATTATTCTGCCGGTAAGCTTACTAGTGTGAAAGTAGAAGGTGATGGAAAAACGGATGATTATACGTTGTCTTATGAAAATAATGTGCTTTCCCAGCTGAAGATTGTGCAAAATGAAGGCATAACAGAGCTTATCACAACATTAAATATTACTTACAACGGTGGTAATGTTGCGAAAGCTTCAGGGAATACTGAAAGTGGAGGAACTGTGCTGATGAAAAATGCTACCAATTTCACCTATGACAGTACAGGTAAATTAAAAAAAGCGAACACGATATTGTCGGGTGAGGATCCCGAAAATCCGGGAACATATCAACCTGCAGCCACTATGGTGAGCGATTTGCTTTTTGCGGGTAATAATCTGTCCCAGTGGAAAATGACAATGACCAACGTGGCACCTCCGCCAATTGTAATTCCACCGGTAGTTGTTGTGGCTAATTTAAGTAATTACGAAACCAACAAAAATCCTTTTGCAACACTTCCGATAGAATTTACCGTTGTGGCAGGTCATTTTATGACGGGCACCAACTCATTTACAGGATTGTCCATGAATAATTACAGGTCTACAACCGTTAATACTTCCGAGGGATCATATTCTACAAATTATGCTTATACTTACGACAGTGCGGGTTACCCAACCAAAGCTGTTTCCACAGAAGGAACACTCACTTTCGAATATATAAAACTTTAATTCTAATGAAATACCTTATCGTCGGGCTCGGCAACAAAGGAGATGAATATACTGAAACCCGGCATAATGTCGGGTTTAAAGTTGCGGAGAAAATCGCAGAAACCATTGAGGCTCCATTTAAATCATCCAACTTTGGCTTAGTTGCCGAAGGGAAATACAAAGGCCGAAAAGTATTTATTCTTAAGCCTGATACTTATATGAATCTTTCCGGAAATGCGGTGAAATTCTGGCTTCAGAAAGAGAATATTCCTTTGGAGAATTTAATGATTATCACGGATGATCTTGCTTTGCCTTTCGGAACTTTAAGAATGAAAATGAAAGGTTCTGATGCCGGTCATAATGGATTGAAAAGTATTCAGGAACAGCTTCATACTCAGAATTATCCGCGTTTAAGATTTGGAATTTCTGCAGAGTTTGCCGAAGGTAAACAGGTTGATTACGTTCTGGGAAAATGGGAAGGTGAGGAAAAAGAAAAACTTCCCGAAAGAATCGAGAAGTTTTCTAAAGCGTGTCTGTCTTTTGTTTTCGCGGGAATACAGAATACGATGACTGCTTTTAACGGGAAATAGCCATTTCGCCAGTCTGCGCTTTCATTTCTGCGTTCATATTGTCGTCCAGCCAGGTTACCACGCCGCTTTCAACGCAGTAATTTGCACCCACAATTTTAATTTTCCCGTCTTTTTCCAGTTGATTCAGGGTCGTACTCTGCTGAAGGATATCCTGCATGGTTTTCTGGATATTGCAAACGTTCAGTCTCTCCAGAAGATCGCTGTTTGACGACGACCGTTCTTCGCCTTCTTTAATCAAACTGTCAATACACCCTTGGAAATGTCCTACGAGGTGGTTAAGGTTTTCCATGCCCATTCCTTCTATGCTTTGTGCGTCCAAACCGCCTTTCAGTGCGCCACATTTCGTATGTCCGAGGACAACTACCAATTTGGAACCTGCGACATTACAGCCGAATTCCATGGAACCAAGAATATCTTTATTTACAAAATTTCCGGCAATTCTTACGCTGAAAATATCGCCTAAACCCTGATCAAAAATCAGTTCAGCCGACGTACGGCTGTCGATACAACTTAGTATTACTGCAAAAGGCCACTGCCCCGCGCGGGTGTCATTTACCTGCTCGAGCAGATTACGGTTCATTTTTAGGTTTTGTACAAAGCGTTGGTTTCCTTCTTTTAGGAAATTAAGTGCTTTTTCCGGTGTTGTTGTAGATTGTGTTTCTAAGGTATGTGCTTTCATTTATTTATTTTAAAGTTGATGTTGAGTTTTTTTAAATTACATGGCTCTTCTGTGGGCAATGATAATGTGTGAATCTTCGTCTTCGGCATATTCCTGATATGAAGTTTTGAAACCGATAAGCCTCACTTCAATATCCTCTTCTTTTGCACGGATATTGGCAAATTCCTGAATCATTTCAAGAATGTCGGTCGCGATGTAGGATGTTGATCTCGCATCAATACAAACCTGTGAGTTTGGTTTGATATTTTTCAGCGTTTTTTTAATGGCCGCTTTATTAAGAAAAGAAACCTCTTCTGCAAGTTTTATATTGATTTCATCAGCATCGTCAAGCTCTTCGCGGCTCAGATAGTAAGCTCGTTTCATATTTCCCTGAAGGATATAGAAGATCGAAATCAATAATCCAATTCCCACACCCTTCAGTAAATCAAGCGAAACTACTGCGACTACTGTCGCGATGAAAGGGATAAACTGGTATTTTCCTTTATGCCAGAAATGCATCACCGTTGCCGGTTTCGCCAGTTTGTAACCTACCAGAAGTAAAACCGCGGCCAAAGTAGCGAGTGGAATCATATTCAGAATAAACGGAATCGTAAGAACGCAAATCAGCAATAGCCCGCCATGAATAACGGTAGATAGTTTAGAAGTTGCTCCGGCATTCGCATTGGCAGAACTTCTTACCACCACTGATGTCATGGGCAAACCGCCAATCGCTGAAGAAATTAAATTCCCTATTCCCTGTGCCCGAAGCTCTAAGTTGGTGTCTGTAATTCTCCTGCGCGTATCCAAACGGTCGGAAGCTTCAATACACAGTAATGTTTCAATGGACGCCACAATAGCGATCGTTGCGCCCACAATCCAAACTTTTGGATTCAGGAATCCCTGCAGATCCGGGAAAACAAGCATGTTTTTAAAATCTGACGCACTTTGCGGAACGGGAAGTGAAACCAAATGTTCTGAGCCGATCGCAAGTGAACTTCCGGAAAGGATGAAGATATAATTCAGCAGAATTCCTGCACCTACTGCCACTAGCGCTCCGGGAATCATTTTGAGTTTTTTCAGCGCTGGAAATTTATCCCAGGCCAAAAGAATAGTGATGGAGACCAACGTAACGATTACTGCACCAGGATGAATTCCCGCGGCCAATTCGCTAAAATAATTTGGGTTAAAACCATTGGCGAAAAGCGTCTGGTTTCCTTCAAAATCTTTATCAAAACCCAATGCATGAGGGATCTGCGTTAAGATGATGATGATCCCAATCCCGGCCAGCATTCCTTCAATAACGTTGGTGGGAAAATAATTTGAGATACTTCCGGCTCTTATAAACCCTAAAATTAGCTGAATAATTCCGGCAATAATTCCGGCACAAAGGAAAAGTTCGAATGCACCTAGATCGGTAATAGCAGTAAGTACAATAGCGGTTAATCCCGCTGCGGGTCCGCTGACCGATATATTCGAATTGCTGAGGTAACCGACAACCAAACCGCCGATAATTCCTGCAATAATCCCGGAAAGCGGTGGTGCGCCGGAGGCTAATGCAATCCCTAAACATAGTGGAAGTGCTACTAAAAATACGACGAGTCCTGAAGGGAAATTTTCTTTAATCCCTCCGTATATAGAAAGTGTTTTTTTCATTTTTTTGAAAAATTGTGCTGTCTTTTAGCCACATCTGTCCGTTTGGAATTTCGCACAGGAAATATCCGGACACACTTTGTGACTACAGCGATTGAAATTTAATTTTTGTTGCAGAACGGTTTGCCAGCACTTAAAAAAGTGTGGAATGTTCATTAAAAGCGATAAAAATTAAACTTCGGGAGGCGGGGAAAATATGGTAAGAAAAGGGGAGAGGTGTACAGAATCATCTGCACAGATAAATGAATTTGCTGAAAAATCTCTTTCGAAAAACTTCAGGAAATCATGAACACTAAGTGTTTCCGGAATGGTTTTTTCGTTGATTACCAGCGGTGAGTGTTGGGTTTCTTCTTCGGAAATAATCATATTAGTCGCCGGCAAATCCCAATTGAAAAACGTGGCAATAGTTGGTAATGCCATGAAATTCAAAAAGACCGTCAATGTTATGATGCTCCAAAGTTTCATATTGATCAGATGAGGTTTTTATTTTTTTTGCGACTCATTACCCATTCTGAGTTGGTTAAATTGTAAATCTTCTGAATGTCTTTCAGAATACTTTCAAAATCAATTTCCAGATCGATGATCTTTCCTGTTTTCAGATCGAAAACCCAGCCGTGAACAATTGGATATTCATCGACCAAATACTGTTCCTGAACTACAGCCATTTTAATAACGTTGATGCACTGTTCCTGAACGTTGAGTTCTACAAGGCGGTCGTAACGTTTCTGATCGTCTTCAATTGCATCCAATTCAGCCTGATGCAGTCTGTAAACATCCCGTATATTTCTGAGCCATGGGTTCATCAGTCCAAGATCCTGAGGCGTCATCGCTGCTTTTACACCGCCACATCCATAGTGCCCACAAACGATGATGTGTTTCACTTTCAGGTGTTCAACGGCGTACTGAATCACAGCTGTAGCGCTCATGTCCAGCGTGTTTACAACGTTTGCAACGTTTCGGGTTACAAATACTTCTCCTGGTTTTAAACCCATCATTTCCTCGGCGGAAACACGGCTGTCTGAACATCCAATATAAAGATAATCAGGAGTTTGTGATGCAGATAGGGTTTTGAAAAAGTCTTTGTCTTCAGCGAGTTTTGACTCCACCCATTTTTTATTGTTGTCGAAAATAACTTCGTACGATTTTTTCATAAAAATAACTGTTTAGCGTTTAATTATATTATTTCGCATAAGTTGTTCTCTAATTCAATAGACTAAATCAATAATGCAAAAATAGATGTTAAGAATTAAAAAAACCAGTATTTAACAAAAATTTAATATTAAATTTTGTGATTAATATAGCCTTGTGTTGCATTTAGGTTTGTGGTGATTTGTGCGGGATTTCCGATTACGACTGAATTTTCAGGAACATCGAAGTTTACATAAGCGTTGGGAGCAATCAGCACATTATTACCGATTTTGATGTTTCCCACGATTACAGCGTTCGGTCCTATCCAAACTTCATCACCGATTTCCGGAACTCCTTCAGTTTTTCCACGGTTCGCCTGAGCGATTGTTACGCCCTGCGCAATGTTGCAGTTTCTGCCGATTTTAGCTTTCGGATTGATGACGAGGGCGCCCCAGTGTCCAAGATAAAACCCCTCGCCAATCTGTGTTTCGGGATAAATTTGGAAACCATATTTGATCTGGTGATGACGCAAAACCAATCTCCAGAACGCCCCTAAAAAAGATTTTTTTCTGTACTGCTGGCATTTCCTCAAAATATAGATAAAATGAAGATTGGGGTTAATGCATTTTGCCCAGATTTCGGGAGAAGACAGCATTTTTCCGCTCTCACGGTAAAAATCTTTCTGTATGGTGGTATAATTGGGCATATCGCAAAGTTAAGTGAAAATTGCTTTAAAGTTCATCAATTATATGCGTGATTTTCTGTACTGAATTTTCAAGGTTGAAGGGCATTGTGTAAGTTTCTAATGCTTTAGTGTAACCTTCAAAACTTTCAGGTTGGTTGAGTGCTTTTTTCATTCCTGTATAAATTCCCTCTTCAGAATTTTCTACGATTAAACCTAGTTTTCCCTCTGCAAGCATTTCTTTCACGCCCGAAACATCGGTCGCAATAATGGGTTTCTTAAGTGCAATAGCTTCAAATAAAACAGTCGGGAATCCTTCATATCTGGAACCTAAAATATAAAAATCAGCTTCTTTAAAATACGGATACGGATTATCTGTAAATCCCAGCATGGTGGCGGTTTGATCAAGCCCAAGTTCCGTTTTTAGGGTTTTTATATTTTCAAAATCGTATCCGTCGCCGATGATCAACAGGTGATGATGAAGCCCTTCGTTTAAGAGTTTTTGATGCACTTTTAAAAGTCTGTCGAAGCCCTTTTGGGGAAAAACGGTTCCTACTGAAACGAAAGTTTTAAGAGTTTTATTGAATGAATAAGTGGTTGCCTGAGCAGTTGATTTACGCAGGATTTCATTGGTATCTAAAGGGTTGTAAATTCTTACTATTCTGTCTTTCTCCGACTGACTTACTGCTATGTTTTCGAAATCGTGCTGAATTTTATCTGAAATCACCATGATTTTATCGAAACCAAAAAACTTTCGGAGTTCTTCATCATTATAGTTTTTAAATTCAGTCTTTTTAAGGTCATTATGAATCCAGATGATTTTTTTGGATGATTTTATAGGAGAAGATAAAATCTCATCGCGCATCCCGTGAATTGCCGCAAATTCGATATCGTATTGTTTTCCTTTCAGGATTTTTGAATAAACGATTTCGGGAAATCTCTTCAATAATGACTGATAAATAACCCGGAAGGCTTTTACAGGAATGTCCTGAATCCGGTTTGTGGTAATCATTTCGCCGTGATTTAGATAGAAAACATTGATCCAATTAGGAACTTCGGATAAGTATTTCCCCGAGTACAAATTCAGTAAAAGATCGATTTCATACTTGTCGGGCGGCAGATTTTTCAGAAAAGTGACCAGAACTTTTTCGGCTCCGCCATGCCGCAGCGACCCGATTCTGATAAGGATTTTCTTTTTGCCCTTTTCACTTTTCATATATTACTTTACAGGTTTGTAATGATGAGGCAGGTTTTTTTTAATATACGCTTCAAGCTTAGGACGGTGGTTTTCCAGTTCCCGCGGATACATTACATTATTCGCCAAAAGTTTGTCACCATATTCTTCCATTGTGCAGATGTATTTGGCCGGAACGCCCGCGAACACCGTTCCGGCAGGCATTGAAGTTGTTAAAATTGATCCAGCACCTAAAATACAATTATCCTGCATTTCAACTCCGGGCATAATAATGGTGTCTGCGCCGATTAGGCAGCGTTTGCCGATTTTAATCCGCCCAAAAGTCCTCACATCTTTATATTTTTCGAAAAAATGCAGTGCGTTTTGCCCGCCGTCGTGATTTACAAATCTAACGTTGTTAGAGAAAGTTGTTTCGTCTCCGATTTCGATAAGAAAGGGTTCTGTTCCGAACTGTGGTACCTCTACAAAACGTACATTTTTACCTACTTTAAGTCCTTTTGCCAGACATATTTTTAGATAAATCTGCTGAATGAAATATTGGTAGGATGTATGAATTTTGAGAATGATTCTGTACAGAAAAATCATGTTTATTTTTTTACTAAATTAAGGATGATTTCTTCAATTGCCATAAAAATTTTGTGGTTATCGAACTTAGCGCTGATGTTTTTCAGATTATCATTAATGCTTTTGATAAGCTCAGCGTTGGTTAAAAACACTTTCATTGCCTCAAAAATTTCTTCAGTTCTGTAATTGATCAGATAACCTGTTTCGAAGTGTTCCAGCATTGTAGCCACATCGCCGGTGTCTGTTGCGATGGTGGGTTTCTGTAGAATTAAAGCTTCCGCCAAAACCAGCGGCCAGGCTTCGGATTCGGAAGGCATGATAAAGAAATCTGCATTTTTGATGTAGGGATACGGATTCATTTTGTTGCCTGCGAGAACAAAAGTTTTTTCAACGCCAAGTTTTTTCTGTTGTGCTAAAAGATTTGTGAGTTCCTCGCCGTCGCCAATTACCATTACAGAATGCTGAAAACCCTCTTTCAGAAGCTGATGATGGGCGTCCATCAGTTTATGGTAACCTTTCCTGGTATGAAGCCTGCCGACCGAAACAAAAACAGGTTTAGATGGCAAGTCGGCAATATTTTCTTGACTCTTTTCCCGGATTTCCTCTATCGGAATAGCATTGATAATTACACTTTCCGGTGGGTATGCGAGTTTTGGATAAATGTCGTGCATGATCGCCCGGATTTTCTCTGAACAGTAAATCATGTGATCGAACTGAGGAAACTGCTCCAGAATTTTAGGGACCAAAGGCTGCAGTTTCGGCAGATTGATCTCTGAATGAAACCAGCCTATTTTTTTTGATTTTTTATTGGTAGAATTTAAAACTGCCGAGAAATCATTGTAGGTCATCGCAATTTCAACATCAAATTCATCCTTCAGGATTTCTTTATCGATAACTTCCGGATGTTTATTGAATTTCTTAAGTTTTATTTTCCTTTTAAAAAGCTGAATTTTTGCCAGCAGCGTGTTTGTAGAAAAGTCCTCTTTTCCTTTTGTCAGAAATACTTTGCGTACATGTGCGGGGAATTCGTTCCGAAGTTCACCCTGATTGAGATTAAGGAGAACGGTCATCTCAAATTTTTCCGGATCCAGATTGTTTAGAACACTCAGCATCACTTTCTCAACACCGCCCATTTCCATGGACCTGTGGCGGAAGAGGATTTTAATTTTTTGCTCAGGTATCATTTATACAAAATTTTGAAGAATGATTTTGAGTTTTTTAATCAGCCGGAACGGAATATTATTCTGGTAATTCAGCAGATCGAAGATTTCCTGAGGTTGTGCGTAATTTTCAGGGACGTTTTTCCCGTTGATTTCGGTGATTCCTCTTCTTTTAAAAGCTTCAAAAATAACTTTTGCGAAATTCTTTTTGGCTTTAACTTTTGAAATGTGCTGCGAAATTCCTTTTGCGTGCCGCCGGTAAAAATACAGGTTTTGAGGAATAAAAGTGACGTCACCTCTTTCCAGAACTTTCAAGTATAAATCCTGGTCAACCGCAGATTTTAAGGTAGGATCTATCCCCACAGTTTCATCGTAAGCCGCTTTTTTAAAGGTGAAAAAATGATGAATCTGTATCGGAAGATTAAAGAAAAAACGGTCGTTAAGAATTTTCTGTATCTTCTTGAAATCACTTACGGGGTTAAGTTTGGGGTCGCAGAATGTTATTTTCGAATAGGTTGCTACAATATTTTTTTCGCGGTATTCTTTCACTGAAAACTCTAATGCCTGTTCTTGAAGCGCGTCGTCAGGATCCAGAAAGCCACAGATTTTACCAGTTGCTAATTCCAGGGCTCTCCGCTTGGTGTAACCACATCCCTGATTGCTTTCGTTAGTAAAAATTTTAAATCTTGAGTCTCCCTGAATTAGATTTCCGATGAGTTCTAACGAATTATCCGTAGAGCAGTCATCCACAATAATGGCTTCCCAATCAGAATAGGTTTGCGAAATGACAGAATAATAACAGTCTGAAAAAAATCTGCCGTTGTTGTAGTTGGCAATAAGGATCGAAAATTTCATGAAGAAGTACTAAATAAATTTAAGGTGGAAAAACCAATTGATTCCCAAAGATAGGAGTTTTATCTGCAGGCTAATTATAAAAAGCAGCCAAAATTCTCTTCCTGATTCTGTAAAAATAGGAGTTCTGATATTTGAGCAAATCAAAAATCTCCTGAGCATTGGTATAGATCTCGGGAATTTTTTTGCCATGTATTTTTTTTAGACCGCGCCGCTGCATCGCATTCCAAATCACTAATCCCCACAACTCGTAAGATTTTTTTTTGTTGTCGTTTTGGGAGATTCCGCCGGCATGGGTGCGGTAAAGATAATTCGTATCGCTGATGAACTTTACATTACCTTTTTCGTACATCTTAAGATAGAGATCCTGATCTTCGGAAATTCGTAATTCCGGATTTATTTTCTCGGTCTGAAAATAAACATCTCTCCGGAAACATACAAAATGATTGATAACGATAGGACAGTTAAAAAAATAAGGATTATTATTTACAATCTGTTTTGCGGATTGAAAGGGTGCTAAAGGATGAAGATCTTTATCGCACTTCATAAAACGCGAATAAGTAAGAACAGTTTTTTTGTGTTTACTGAAAATCCCTACTGATTTTTCGATGGCGGTGGGGAGAATCGCGTCATCTGGATCTACAAAACCACAAATATCACCGGTAGCCAGTTTAATGAGTTTTGATTTGATGACACCTACGCCCGCATTTTCAGCATTTTCGTAAATCCGGAAACGGGAATCATCTCCAATCAATTCCCGGATGACCTGCAGGGAATTGTCTGTGGATTTATCATCAAGAATAATCACTTCCCAATTATCGTAAGATTGTGAAACGATAGACTGGTAGCAGTCACGGAAAAATTCCCCGTTGTTATAGTTGGCGACAAGGACAGAAAATTTCATGATCTCGTAGGTATTAAATTAGCATCCTCAATAATCCTTTCATCTACAAATATAACCGTTTTCTGCATGTTTGGGATTTTTACTTATTTTTGTTGAATAATAAACATAAGTGAGCGAATTAAAACGAGTTGCCAAAACCCTTGTAGGCTATATAAAACGCCCGGATCTGTATCCTGAACTGGGCCGGAAAATCATAAAAAATATATTCAACAGAAAAAGTGCTTTTCGCGGAAAAGCGCGTACCACAGAATGGGCACAGTCACTTGCGGTAAATCAGGAAACTGCAATAGGGCAGCTTTTCGGTATTAAATTCGAAAACTTTCAAAACCTATTCTCAGAAGAGTTGCATGATGCTTCGAAGAGGGAAAAAGAGTGCCCAATCAAAATGGGAGGAGCCGGCGCTCTGGAGCTTATTTATTATGCCTGCGAATTTACTAATGCTGAAAGTGTTGTAGAAACGGGCGTAGCTTACGGTTGGTCTTCATTAGCAGCATTGCTTTCTTTACAGAAAAGAAACGGCACACTTTATAGCTCGGATATGCCATATCTGAGTCAGGATGGGGACCGTTATGTAGGTGCTGTCGTTCCGGACCGATTAAAGAAATACTGGAAGCTTTTCCGTCATGCTGACAAAGAATCTTTACCTAAGATTTTCGGTGAAATGAACCGGGCCGATGTTATGCACTATGATTCCGACAAAAGTTATGAGGGTAGGACATGGGCTTACGGGGAAATGTATCAATATCTGAGAAAAGGCGGTGTATTTATCAGTGATGATATCGGCGATAACGCTGCGTTTCAGGATTTCTGTACACGCAATACGATTTCACCCACTGTTGTAGAATTTGAAGGGAAATATGTAGGTGTTTTTGTAAAAAATTAAATTGAGAAAAGGTTATTCCTGAAATTAATATTATAGAGTCCTGAGCGGATACTTCTGTAATCCGTGATCAGATACCTCAAAATCATCATCCATTTTTTTAACGGTGAAGCGTTTGCAATTTCCCAACTTCTGTGCATCCGCTTTATATGTAGCTTGATGTCCGTAGGCATTGTGGATTCATTTTGAGCCCAACTGTTCACTTCGCGCCAGAGTAAAACTCGTGTTGAAGCCGGATTTATTTTCTTTGAATCAACCTGTGTAATTCTGTTGTTTTCGTGAACACCCCGCACCGCCACTGCCTGATCCAGAATACCTGAATACAAGTCTAAATAATAGGAAATCCTGAACAGAAATTCTGTGTCCTGATGCAACCTCAGGTGAGTTTTCATCATAGGGCTGACCTTATCGAGCGAAGATGTTCTTAGAGTTAACGTGTCAATACTGAAAAGTCCGAAACTGCCGTTCATTCCCAATTGTCCGCGGAATACCTCTTTTGGCGGATGTTTTTTGTAAACCGTAGTAAGCCGGTCACCATAGATCTTATGATGCTGTTCTTTGGCTTTTTTAGTGTAATAATGCACGCCCAAAGCCCCGTAAACACCATCAACATCTTGGTTTTTAAAAAGTTCTTTTTCTGCATCAAAACGGTTCGGGAGATAATAATCGTCAGCATCCAGAAACGCAATAAAATCTCCTGTCGCTTTTGCCAATCCTAAATTTCGGCTGGCTCCGGCGCCATGATTTCCCTTGTCAGGATGCTGGAAAAGTTTAACGCGTTCATGTTTTTCCGCTAATTTTTCACATACCTCCAAAGCATTGTCCGGCGATTGGTCTTCCACCAGAATTATTTCGAAAACTTCGTCAAGCTGCAAAGCAGATTCCACGGCTTGGGAAACGTACTTTTCAGCATTGTATACAGGAATAATGACGGAAATTTTCATAATACTTTATCTGTTCATGTAGGTAAAACGGTATCTGGTTTTCAGAATTTTTGGGTCTTTAAGTGTTGCTGCGAAAATATTAAAATATTTCGTCACGCCTTTATTTAAAGACAGTTCAAATGATTTTTTTGTCAAAAAGAGATGGTCTTTATATTCCTTTTTAATGTTTTTGTCCTCAGCCCATTCGTATACAGAATTCCACAACAGCATCTGTCTCTGATTGTATTTGTCTGAATATCTTTTTATTTTGGTTATCCGGTTGTCATCATGAACGCCCCGAACTGCTATTGCTTCGGTGATATTTCCTGATTTCAAGTAACAATGCCAGGCAAGTTTAATGATGAAATCGGTGTCCTGATGAACACGGAGAGTTTCATTGAACTTGAGATTATTTTTTCTGATGCTTTCGCTTCTCACAGTCAAACCGTTGAGGTGAAAAAAACTGCCGAAAGTTTTGTCGAGACCGAGTAAACCGTAGAAAACATCCTTTCCTTCCGCCGGATAATTTACTGTAGTAAGGTCAGTATTTTTAAATTTTTCCTGAAATTCAGTCCTGCCTTTTTCAGTGAGAAAAGCCGTTCCAATCGCACCGAAAACACCTTCGATGTTAGCAGTGCTAAAAAGTTTTTTTTCAGCATCAAACCTGTTTGGAAGATAATAATCGTCTGCATCTAAAAACGCGACAAAGTCTCCTGATGCTCTTTGCAGTCCGAGATTCCGCGATGCGCCCGCACCGTGGTTCCCCTTGTCAGGATGCTGAAAAAGTTTCACTTTATCAAATAACGACGACAGTTCCATGCAAACTTCTAAGGAATGATCTGTGGAGCCGTCTTCAATCAGAATGATCTCTTTTACACCGTTCAATTCCACTGCAGATTCCACCGCTTTTCTTAGAAAAGATGCAGCATTGTAAACCGGCATGATGACAGAAATATTCAGCATATAGAATGATTAGAGATATGTTTTGTAATTATCTGCCCAAAGTGCCAGCTGAAGCAGATTCCAGTGTTTTTTGTCTTTATTAAGGAATTTCTGCGCGGCGTTAAAATCAATAAAATCAAATATTTTCTGGGTCTTATCTTTCAGCAATACATCTGACAGTTCAATTAGTCCCTGTTCTTCAAACCAACGCTCAACGGAAGATCCGAAGCCCTGTTTATTTCTGTTTCTGATGTTTTCGGTCCAGTAATTCTGCATCGATTCCCGCAGGATTATTTTATCGTTTTTCCCGTCGAGTTTTAAATTTTCAGGCAATTGAATACAGAATTCGGCAAAATCTTTATCAAGAAACGGCGTCCGAACTTCCAGCGAGTTGGCCATCGCCATTCTGTCGGATTTTACGAGCATATTTCCGGGCACATATTTTTCCAGATCTACACGCATTATATCGTTGAGAGAATCAGGGTTAGCTTTGAAACTGTACTGCTGCCGGTAGTTTGAACTGATTCCCAGCGACGCCATTTCTTTCGGTGTAAAAAAGTTCCGGACTTTATTCTGATGAAAATCCAGAATATTTTTATTCCTGATATTTTCCTTGGTAATGTATGATGTTTCGCGGAATCTCCCGAACTGTTTGAGGCCAAATTTCGCGAGAATGTTATTGTAACTGAAATGATTTTTGAGTTGGTGTTCCACCCCATAAAAACTGTAACCACCGAAAAGTTCGTCGCCCACGTCGCCCGCTAAGACTACCTTTAAATGCCGGGCGGCCGCTTCGCAAATTTTGTATTGTGGACTGTAGCTCATATCGGCAAAAGGTTCATCGAAAAAAGGTGAAATTTTGGTGATTTCTGCGGCGATATTACCCCTGTTTTCATAAATTTCGATGTGATTCGTCCTGTATTTTTTTGCAATTTCATCTGCAAATTTCAGTTCACTGCTTTCTCCGGAGTAACCGAAACTTATTGTAGTCTGTGTAGATTTAAATTCATTCACCATTGCTACAATTGTAGAAGAATCCAAACCTCCGCTCAGGAAACTTCCGACTTCTACATCAGCAATCAACTGTTTTTGTACGGCATTTTTCAGTAACAAAGTAAATTCTTCTTTAGCTTCCGACAGAGAAATGGAAATGTCATTCTTAGGAATACTGTAATACCTTTCAACGGTAATTTTTCCCGCGCGTAAAAGCAGAGAGTGTGCCGGCGGAAGTGTCTGAATATTTCTATAAATACTTTGATGAGCGTTAACGTAACCGTACTGAAGATAATGATAAAGCGCCTCCTGGCTAAGTTCCGGTTTTACCAATCCGGAAGCGAGAATGGCTTTAATTTCTGATGCAAATATAAACTCGCCGTTTTTTCCGAGGGTGTAATAAAACGGTTTTTCCCCGAAACGGTCTCGTGCGCAGAAGAGTTCCTGTTTTTCTTCATCCCAAATTGCCAAAGCGAACATTCCGGGAAGTTCAGCAAGCAGTTCTTTTCCTTGTTGCTGATACATTGCCAGAATCACCTCGGTGTCGGAGGTCCCGCGATAAGCATAATCTATATATTTTTTCTTCAGTTCCTGATAGCCGTAAATTTCACCATTAAGAACGATGCATTCATTCTTAGAGTCAGAAAACATGGGCTGTTTTCCGTTTTCAGAAAGATCGATAATTGAAAGTCTACGGTGTCCCAATGCGGCATTTCCGTAAAATTCATGATGTGCAGCATCCGGACCGCGGTGCGCTATGGCATCAGTCATCTGCTGAATTTCTTCAGTATAGTTTCTGGCGTTTGGGGCGATGATTCCGGCGATTCCGCACATATTATTCTTTATTGTTTTTCAGCGCAAAGTACCGGTATCGGGTTTTAAGCAGTTGCGGATTCGCAACAGCATAGCGCGCAAAGTTGATGAATTTTTTCGGTCCGCTCTCCGAAGCGGTTTTGGAAGAAAGATATTTAAGTTTAAAAAAAGTACGGTACGATACCGGAACATTCTGCCGCCGGCTCCACCGGTACAGCGAATCGTACAGTTTCATATTGTGATGAAAGTATTCTGCGGAGTTATTCTGCAGTCTGGTAATGGAATTACTGTCGTGTGCCGTTCTGATCGCGACTCCTTCTTTAATGATTCCAGTTTTAAGATAACAGTGATAGGCAAGGCGGATAATGAACTCTTTATCTTCCATTAAAGTGAGGTCTTCATTTATACGCAGCTGGTGTATGTTCAGGGCTTCTTTTTTAACCGTAAGTGCAATGAGAGAAAAGAAAGTGCCGAACCTGTTGGGTTCCTGGATAAGTTCTCCAAATATTTTGGGGCCTTCAGACTCATACTGCACAGTGCAAAGCGTATTTGTACCGAATTTCTTTTCATAGGCATTCTTTCCTTGCTCCCCAAGAAAATCTGCGTCTATTCCGCCAAAAACGCCGTCAACTTTGGGGTCTTGAAAGATTTTCCGCTCAGCATCAAACCTGTTTGGTAGCCAGTAATCATCAGCATCAAGAAATGTAATAAAATCGTGGGTAGCATTGTCGATACCTAAATTGCGTGAAGCAGAGACGCCCCTGTTTTGGTTATCAGGATGAGTAAGTACTTTTATTTTGGGGTGCTTTTGTGCTAAAGAAGTGCAGATTTTCAGTGACCGGTCTTTTGATCCATCATCAATCAACAGCACTTCCTGAACTTCCTGGAATTGAAGGACCGATGCTACCGCTTTTTCGATATATTTTTGGGCGTTATAAACCGGAATTATTACACTGATGTTCATCATTGCCGCAAAATTAATCTTTTAAAAATTTTCGGAAGCCGCTTAAAGTTATGAGACCACGTTTTCCATATCAAAATTTCCGGGGTATGCTCCAGTGGGATCCCAAATTCTTTAAAATTTATGCTTGAAAACGCTTTTGTTTGAAGGGTAGCGTTCATCAGATTCTGCGAATGAATCAGCTGAATGAAAAGTGGTTTTTGGTCATAACTTACAACATTCTGGTAGTTTCGGAAGTTGGTGTGCCGTTCATTCATGATCGTTTTGAACGCAGTAACATTTTCAATTATACTTACAAATGGATTGGCGACAGCGTAAAATTCATTTACCAATACTTTGTTTCTTTTGATAAGACTCATCTGTAGACCCCGCCGTAAATCAATAACCAAATTATGAACCGGTTTATAAAGAGACTGAATTGTATCTAGAAAATCTTCATGCAAGAAATCGTCATTATCAATATCCGTACTGATCACAAACTGCGTGTCTTTCTGAAAATATTTCTCGAAAATTTCTACAATACCCGCATTGATCTCGCCTCCATCACGTACAAATACCGGCATAAAATTCGGAAATTCGTGTTGAAGATTTCTTACAATCTGTAGGTATTTGGTTTTGGTATTTACATCAAAAAAAACGAGCCAGACGAAATTTTTATTTTTCTGATTTTTAAAAGAGGGAAATGTGTATTTCTGAAATAATTCAAACCGGTGTTCATGCCATTCATCAGTAAGCGGCGTATGTCCGGCCCGGGTTTGTGCCCAGTTTTCTGTGGGCACGTTGAAGCGGGTAGTGATGATATGGATGAATGCTGACATTTTATAGAGTTTCTATAATCCTTAGTTTGAAAAAGCTCAGATACAAACGCATAATTTTTAAATAACTAGAGAGGCCTAAGTTTTTAGGTAAAAACTGGAGTGTTTTTTTTATTGAGTTAATATTAAATGGGTAAAACTTAAAGTAGTAGCTAACGAATTTTAAAAAAGCTGTTTCTTCTAAAGCTATGTTATAAATATTCTGGAAATTACTGCCGATTTTTTTTCTGATATAAAGGTTATTATCTAACCAAACTTTATCCGGATTCCCGCTGGAGAAATGTTCAATTTTGATATCCGTAACCACAAAATTGGTAAAAACCTTTGCGGCACGTAAACTGATGTCGGTGTCGTAGCCATGGAACCCCGGTATGTTATGATCAAATTTAAGCTTGTCAAAATTTTCAGAGGTTATTCCAAGGAAAACTCCGTCGAGAGCTAAAGCTTTTGATTTAATTTTATCTGTCTGAACTTTAGTTTCAGGGGCAACAAACCATCCGGATGGTGCTGCAGGAACATAATTTGAACCTGCGATGCCAATAATTCCAATGTTTTTATCCGATAAATGTTCTATAAACGGCTTGCCCCAATTTTCTGTTAGAAATCTTACGTCATCATGAACAAAAAGTAAAAATGGATATTGGCACTGGTTCCGGCCGGAATTGTAAGCTTCTCCAATTGAATATTTTCCTGGATTATAGACTCCAATAATTTCGAAAACTTCACCACAAGTTTCTGCAATACTTGTGCTAACGTTTGCGAAGTTTTCTTTGTTAGAATAAGAAATAACTATTGAAATCATTTTTCTTTTACCTCCATTAATGATGAACACACACTATCTCCTGTAGCAGAAAATATTCAGCTGCACATTGAAAGAATTTTTGGGCTCCGACTTCATAAATGGATATTGAATTAAATCGGAGGCCATTTTAATATAATACTCAAACCCTGCTTTTTTGATGAGGTTTAGAATTTCGCCAAGCATCTGCTCTTCATTTTTTACGGAATGATATTCTAGGAACAGATATTCAACATTCTGCAGATGGTCTCCTAAATGAAAAAAAAGTTCGTTTTCTGCCCCTTCTATATCAATTTTAAGAAAATCAACCTTTGTTTCAAGATATTTCCTTAAATCTATTGCTTCCACATTGATGGTGTTGTTTCCTTTACCAAAATCAGTTACTAAAGAACCCGACAAACCGCCTTGCGAATAGAAAGTCAGCGGTGTATCTTCATGCCAGACTGCTTTTTCTAAAACCTGAATATTGCTGTTTTTAAGCTCTTCAGCGTTCTTTTTTAAAATACTGAAAAGATCATGGTCCGGTTCAAACGCAATAATACGTGCATCGGGATATAGCCGATTAAAATAAAGCATGCTTAATCCTATATTGGCACCGCAATCTATAATTAACGGACTTTTATTCTGGGTATGAAATTTATATACTTTCTGGTGAAAAATCTCTTCTAAAGAATGAAGTAAAGCCCCGCCATTATTGTAATAAAAATTAGATCCGTAAACCGTTACTGAATCCAGATTTGGATAAGGGTGAGATTTTAATTTCTTTTTGTCTTTTTCGGTGATTTTAAGTTTAGGATCAATAGAATTTACGGCAATATTTTCTCTGTAAAACTCATTCAGTATCCAGTAGATCTGCTTAATTGTTTGTATCATGCTCATGGTTATTTACAGTTTTACTTTGTCGAAAAGTATTCGGTAATAAATAAGTGGAATCTTCACTAAACTTTTATAATCTTTGAGTAGCCAATAATATTTAACTAAATTAAGTTTTAAATCTGAAAAGTGATGATGAAAGGCAAAACTTATCTGCTGATTAATTTTATCTGATATAAATTCTTTTGGCAGAAGATGATGATATTTATTGATAAAATAGGTGTCAAAAATAATGGCATTCCGCTGTTTCTCAAGAAAGAGTTGACTGGAACCGGAAATGCTTTCTGAACTTATCCGTACTTCTACCTGGGCATCGGCAATAAAATATACCGGCGTATTGCCGGCGATCTCAAATACCGCCAGGTCATCTGTTCCCCACGCCAAAGGTAAATGTCTGAACTTCACCTTTTCGTAAGCGGAAGTTCGGAATATGTGTTCGGATAGGCTGGATCGCTGTCCTTTGATGTATTTTTCTTTCCAGTTGTCCAGCGCCAGAAGAAGTTTTGGCTGAGCGGTATATTCCTTAAATGGTTTTCCGTACTCATCAATCCAACGTTGCGAGAATTTAATGACGTTGCTTTTGTTCTGTTCAACTTCATCCAGGTTTGTATAAAACTCCGCTACAAAATTCTCGCTAATGACATCGTCATCGCCTAAAATTTGAAACCATTCACTAATTTCGCTATCCTGAATGCATCTTTCCCATTGTTTTACGAGGTTTTGGGAGCCAAGATTTTCTGTATATTCTTTATAATTAAACGCTGTTGTTTTCAGTGTTTCCTTAATGAGATTTTCGGGATTTTCGGGACTAGCATCATTACCGATAAACAGTTTGAAATTTTTGCAGGTTTGCCGTTCTAAAGACCGCAAAGTTTCTTTAAAAAAAGAGATTTTATAATATGGAATTATTATGGTGAGCAAATCCTATTTTTTATTAAGTACGGCGATAATATAACCGGCATCCAATTCTTCCACTTTTAAGTCATGCGCTGCTTTTATGCCTTCAAAAAACTTGGGGTCAGATTTTGTGATTCTTTTTCCCAATCGGTTCTTTATTCTGTTTGTAAGCGTATATTCAGGGTAGTTTCCTTCAATTACTGCATTCTGAATGAATGTATCTTTCAGAATGAAATGTTCCTGGAGTAATTTTGTAAAGTCACTGTAGCTCCATTCAATTTCATGATATGGGTTATGATTTGGTTTTATTGTAGTTTTCTTTGAGATTGGTGTTGAAATTATAAATGTCCCGTCTTCCGCCAGGTTTTGGTTAATATTTTTCAGAAATAATATATAATCGTCAAGATGTTCAACCGTTTCATAACTGATGATGACATCGAAAGGAGTTGCACTGGAAAATTTGGTAGCGTCGTCTACAAAACGGTTCACCAGGTGATGGGCATACCGAAAATTTCCATAACGAACAGCATCTGCATCCAAATCTACTCCTGTAACCTTTAAAGCATTTCCCTGCTCTGCAATTAAAAAAGAGCCATATCCGCTTCCACAGGCAATGTCTAAAACATTTTTGTTATTTACGAACTGTAATGCGAATCGGTACCGTTCTATGTGCTCTATTTCGTATTTAGGGTGCAGGAAGCCCTTGACCCATCGCTCAGCTTCGCCTTTCAGTACTAAATCCGCAAGTGTCTTTAACTCATATTTTGTACAGAATAATTCTTCTTCAATTTCATTCATATTTTTTCCAATTTTGGTTGACGATAAAATACCCTTGCGAATAATCGGGTGATTCATTTCTGTAAGAATCAATGACTCTCATTTTTAAGCCTTTATCGTAATAATCAAATGTTTCCTGATTGTTTCCTAAAAAAATTTCTACTATATAATCTCCTGCCTTCAAAGGAAAATTATTTATTGTACAGATAATTCTGTTTTCTCCAGGGATTAACTGAAACGATCTGTCTTGATGTTGAGAAAAGGGAGTAATTAATCTGTTGTTGTAACTGTCATTTATACCGATTCCTATTTTTACATTTTCCTGTTTGCTTTCTGCTTCAATAACGAATTCCAAGGCGGCGTCTTCGCCAGATACTATATTGGAATTTGTATCTGATATCTGATAACTGAGAAATTCTTTTAAGAATATTTTCTTGTCATAGTTAGGAGATACCTGTTCGGATGTTATTAAATCCTGGCTGTACAAATTGATAATATTACTTACAGGCCCCTGGTCAATTAACTCGCCTTTTTTTAGTAAAATACCAGTATTACATAATTTACTAATGCTGCTCATATTATGACTCACAAACAGCACCGTTCTTCCTTCGCCTTTACTTACATCGCCCATTTTGCCAAGGCATTTTTTCTGGAATTCAGCATCACCTACTGCTAAAACTTCGTCTACAATAAGGATTTCGGATTCCAAATGCGCCGCAACTGCAAACGCCAAACGAACATACATCCCGGAAGAATATCTCTTTACGGGAGTATCAATATATCTTTCAACCCCAGAGAAATCAACAATTTCATCAAATTTTCTTGTGATTTCTTTTCTCGTCATTCCCAGAATCGCACCGTTCAGATAAATGTTTTCGCGACCCGTCATTTCCGGATGGAAACCGGTTCCAACTTCCAAAAGCGAGGCAATACGACCGTTGGTATAAATTTTTCCGGTAGTGGGTTTCGTCACTTTGCTTAAAAGCTTCAAAAGAGTAGATTTTCCGGCACCGTTTCTCCCTATAATGCCTACTGCATCGCCCTGTTCGATCTCAAAATTAATGTCGCGAAGGGACCAGACATATTCGGAGGTTCCTCTCGAGCTTCTGTCATTTGCTTCGCCGATCTTCAGATAAGGATCTTCCTTGCCGCGGATCTGCGCCCAGAAACGGTTCAGGTCATGCGAGAGCGTGCCCGTTCCTACCTGTCCCAGGCGGTATTGTTTAGAAATATTTTCTGCTTTTAGTGCGAGCATGTTTTTAAGGTTGAAACTTACGTTGAGGTTTGAAATTATACAGTGTCCATAAAACTCTTTTCCACTTTGTTAAAGACTAAAGTGCCTATTGCGAGTAAAACAAAGATGATGGAGGAACTTATTAATAAAAGCATCGGTGAGAAATCACCCGAGCCTAACCAGCCATATTTGAAGCATTCGAAAATTCCGGTAAGCGGATTATACATCGCGATTTTTTTCCATATTCCGGAAAGTGATGACAGGGGATAAATTACCGGTGTTGCGTACATAAAAAGACTTACCCCGAAACCCAAAAGCATCTGTAAATCCCGGTATTTTGTGGTAAGCGACGAAATCAGCATCCCGGCACCCATCGCAAAAGCGGCCATTAATAGGATAAGGAAGGGAGTAGCCAATAACCATAGATTAGGATTGATATCGCCCTGAATCAGATAATAAACCCAAACCAAAAGAAAAAGGATAAACTGCACGCCAAAACGCATCAGATTAGAAATAACGATGGTGATCGGCATTACCAGCCGCGGAAAGTATACTTTTCCGAAAATCGAAGCATTGGTCGTAAAAACGGAAGAAGCGCTTGTTAATGAGGTCGAAAAATAATTCCACAGCGTTACTCCGGAAAGATAAAACAGAATTTGTGGCAAACCATCTGTAGACAACCCTGCAATTTTACCGAAGACAACAACGAAAACAATCGTTGTTAAAACAGGATTGATAAAAAACCAGACCGGACCCAAAATCGTCTGCTTGAACGAAGAAACGAAATCCCGCTTCACAAACATGTAAACCAAATCCTTGTACCGCCAGACTTCCGCCAATTTCAGGTCGAAAAGTGAATGCTTAGCCTCAATGGTTTCGGTCCATTGCTGTTGGGGTTCGCTCATTTGTGAAAGAATAAATTTTTATCAAAAATAAGGTAAATTATTGAAATTTCCTGACATCAGTACGGCTCAGAAGAAGTGAAGTGAGAAATAATGGAATATACAGCCGTATTTCGTAAAGTATTCCGGAGTAAAAACACATTAAAATGTAAGGAATTGAAAGAAGATGGAAAAGAATAATGTTTTTGATGCATTTTCTGTCTTTCGCTACCAATAAAGTAAAAACAAAAAATACGAGCCAAAAAAGAAGACCTAAAATATTCTTTGGTTCAGATAAATTCTGTACCAGCAGATTACCGTCGTTAGTAGAAAAACTTTCGTTCATGAATCTCATTCCAAGATAAGCTGTAAGGAAGGCAAAGGCTAAAACAGCAACCGGAACGAGCGTTTCTTTTCTAAGGCCAAACTTTGAAAACAGTAAAGTTGAGGCCAGTGAAAGTGAAAGTGCCGAAGATTCTCTGTTTAAAGTCGAAACCAGCATAATGATTGCCAAAACAATTAATTTCTGAGGTGAATTCGTATTTAAATAGACAATGAAAACATAGTAAAACAGCAACAGAAAAAAATAGCTCGAAATGTCGTAGGGAACGATGACAAACTGCGATAAAGCAACCGTTAGAATCGCTACAGTAATTAGTAAAAGTTTTTCTGAGTAAGTTGCCACGAAGTTTTTAGTTTCAGTAATTAAAACCATCACTGCGACTGTTAAAACCAGGAAAAATGTATTCAGCAAAAAGAAGGAGAGATACATTTTAGGTTCTGCAGCTGCGTCGAAAAATTTCAGTTTTAAAATCGAATAATCTATGTTGAATGTCGACAGGAACTCGTAAATCCACACCAAGAAATAACCGCTTAAGATGCGGTATTGATAGATTCCCGAACTGAACTGTTGCTGGAAATCTGTGTAATTTAAAATCTTCGAAGAATAAATATTTCCAAAAGAAAAATAAACAAAGCTGTTGACCGTGAAAGCCAGCAGCGTCGTAAAAAAAAGTTTGGATAATAAATTTAGTTTCAAATTTAGTGTTTTGTCTTGATGATTTATTCTACTGTTTTCCTGCCGATGGATTTGTAGTAGAAACCGGAATCTTCAACCTGTTCCAGCGCAAACATATTCCGGCCGTCGAAAATGGCTTTATGATTCATTTTTTCAGCCATCAGACTGAAGTTCGGGTTCTTGAATTCACTCCATTCGGTTGCGATCAAAAGGCAATCCGCATTTTCCAGCGCCGAATACATGTCTTTTGCATAAGAGATTTTGTCGCCCAGTATTTTTCTCACATTTTCCTCAGCAATTACATCGTAAGCATTTATTGACGCACCTTTTTCGAGTAAAATTTTAATATTGTCCAAAGAAGAAGCTTCGCGGATATCATCAGTGTTTGCTTTAAAAGCCAATCCCCACAGCGCAATTTTCTTTCCCTGAAGGTTTCCTTCAAAATATTTTTCAATTTCCGAAACCAGAATTACTTTCTGTGCCTGGTTTACATTTTCTGTAGCTTCAAGAATTTGGAAATCAAAATTTTCTTTTTTTCCTGATTTAATCAATGCTTTCACATCTTTTGGAAAACAGCTTCCGCCGTAACCGATTCCCGGGAAAAGGAAACGATGACCGATTCTGTCATCAGAACCCATTCCGAGACGCACTTTGTCAACATCTGCGCCAACTTTTTCGCAATAATTTGCGATTTCATTCATGAAAGTGATTTTCACGGCGAGAAAAGAATTCGCTGCATATTTGGTGAGTTCAGATGATTTCTCATCCATAAAAATAATGGGAATTCCAGTATTCGTAAAAGGCTGGTAGATTTTAGCCATAATTTCTCTGGCTCTCTCCGATTCGCTTCCAACAACCACTCTTGCGGGATTCATAGAATCTTCAACAGCAAAACCTTCACGCAAAAATTCAGGATTAGAAACAACGTCGAAAGGAATATCAGTTTTATCAGCAATGGTTTCCCGAACGGTATCGGCAGTTCCTACCGGAACCGTGGATTTGTTTACGATTACTTTGTATTCAGTCATCATATCGCCGATATTATTGGCAACACTCAATACATAGGAAAGGTCAGCAGAGCCATCTTCGCCGGGTGGAGTGGGCAGCGCCAGATAAATCACTTCACTTTGGTCTAAAGCTTCCTTTAAATTGGTGGTGAAGAATAACCGCTGTGCCTGAATGTTTCGCAGAAACATTTCTTCAAGCCCGGGTTCATAGATCGGGACGATGCCCTTTTTCATGGTTTCAACTTTTTCAGCATCAATATCCACACAGAAAACATTGTTTCCCAATTCCGCCAAAGTTGTTCCTGTAACCAGACCTACATAACCGGTCCCTACAATCGTTATATTCAAAATACTTGTTTTTAAACTACTGCAAATATAAATAATTTACTGCTTGTTGCCTGATTATGAATAAGTGATTCTTAAAGGAGTTTTGCAGTATTATCAAAAATGTGTATATTTGCATCGGATTTACGGATAAACATGAAAAGGCCTTCGCAAGAATGCCTTTTTTCGTAACTCAAATTAAGGATATGGAATTTAGAAAGAAGATAGAAGAACTGCTGAGCGGTTTTCTGGAAGAAAGAAAAGATTTGTTTCTGGTCGATTTGAAATTTTCGGCGGCAGATGATATTACTGTAATTCTTGATGGAGATCAGGGAGTTACACTACAGGATTGTCTTGATGCAAGCCGTGCAATTGAATTTAATGTAGACCGCGAAGAACATGATTTTTCTCTGCAGGTGATGAGCGCGGGTTTAAGCGAGCCTTTAACCACACCACGACAGTACAGAAAAAATATTGGCCGAGAACTCGATCTTTTAATGACAGATTCCACCAAAATCGAAGGTGAACTTGCAAAAGTAGAAGAGGACAAGATCACACTCGTCTTAAGATACCGTAAACCGAAAGACATCGGGAAAGGAAAAGTAGATGTGGTTGAAGAAAAAGAAATTCCGTACACCGAGATTAAAAAAGCACTTGTAACAATAAAATTTTAATAACAAATAGATGAAAAGATGCCCTGGGCAACTGACATCACTTATCACTTATACATATGGACGGTTTAGCATTAATTGAAGCATTTGGCGATTTCAAGGAAGAAAAAAGCATCAGCAAGATTGATCTGATGGCGATTATCGAAGACTCGCTTAAGACTTTATTAAGAAAGAGATTTGATTCCGATGATCATTTCGACGTTATCGTAAACCCTGACAAAGGGGATTTCCAGATATTTTTGAATAAAACCATCGTTGAGGATGATATGTCTGAAGATGATGATTTAGAAATCGAAATCTCAGAGGCAAAGAAAATTGACCCTACTTTTGAGGTGGGTGAAGATTTTACTGTTGAAATTCCCATTGAAAAATTGGGAAGAAGAAGCATCCTTACGCTGAAGCAGATTTTATCTACCAAACTCCAGGAGCATAACAATGCTGTTTTGTATGAGGAATTTAAGGATAAGATTGGCGAAATTGTTGTAGGTGAAGTTCACCACATCCGTCACAAGCACGTAATTCTGCTTGATGATGAAGATAACGAATTTATTTTGCCAAAAGAAAACCAGATTCCTTCCGATTTCTTTAAAAAAGGTGAAAGCATTCGGGCAATCGTAGAAAGCGTTGATTTCAAAGGATCAAAACCTCAGATCATTGTTTCCAGAACAGCTCCTAAATTTTTAGAGAAATTGCTTGAGCTTGAAATTCCTGAAATCCAGGACGGAACAATCATTCTTAAAAAAGTAGTGAGAATTCCGGGTGAAAAAGCGAAGATTGCAGTAGATGCTTATGATGACAGAATTGATCCGGTAGGAGCTTGTGTTGGGGTTAAAGGATCCAGAATTCATGGTGTAGTACGTGAACTGAAAAATGAAAATATTGATGTAATTCAGTGGTCTAAAAACCCTGAAATCATGGTAAAAAGAGCCTTAGGAAATATCACCATTAATAAAATTGATATTAATCCGGAAACCATGTATGCGATGGTTTACACACCTGTGGAAGAAATTTCAAGAGTAATCGGAAAACAGGGACAGAACATCAGGCTGGCATCTTGGTTAAGCGGCTACGAGATTGATGTGTACAGAGAATCCAGCGAAGATGACGATGTAGAACTGAAAGAATTCGCAGGTTCAGATGCCGGAGATATCGAGCAGTGGATCATTGACGAATTCCAGAAAGTTGGTCTTACCACCGCAAAAAGTATTTTAGATAAAGATACCGAAGCGCTTCTGAAAATGGTTGACCTAGAAGAAGAGACGATTGAAGAAGTAAAACAGATTTTGAAGGAGGAGTTTGAAGACTAATCCCTGAAAATACCCAGAGTAATGTTAAAATAAGTAACTTTACCGAAAATTAAAACAAAAGTATAAATTATACATGCCCAAAATTAGATTAAACAAAGCGGTTAAGGAATTTAATATTTCGATGACAAGACTGGTAGAATTTCTTCAGTCCAAAGGAATCGAAGTAGAAAGCAATCCGAACGCTCAATTGGAAGAATCGGCATATTCTGCATTAGAAGCTGAGTTCGCAAAAGACGGTGAACAGAGAAAAGCTTCTCATGAGGTAGTGATGATTAAAGTTCCGGAAGAAAAACTGGAAATTGAACCTTCAAAACCTGAGGTAATAAGAGCCAAAACAAGTCTGAGACCCGAAACAAAAGTTTTGGGTAAGATTGATTTGGAGCCTAAGAAGCCTGAAGTTCCGGCAGCAAAAGAACCGGAACCGGAAGTTAAGGAAGAGCCAGTTGTACTGCATACCCCTGCTGCCGAAAAACAGGAATTTAAGGTTTTAGATAAAATCGACCTTTCGCAGATTGAAGGCAATAAGCCTAAATCTTCTAAAAAAGATCAGCCTGCAAAAGAAGAGGAGAAGCCTGTGGCAAAAGCTGAAGAAACTCCTGCTCCAAAGGTTGAAACTCCCGCTCCTGCTGTAGAAAAATCTCCTGCACCTGCGGAAGATGTTCCCGCTACAGAAGAAGCCCAGTCCGATAAAATTGAAACAGTTTATCAGAAGCTGGAAGGGGTGAAGATTTTAAAGCAAACCGTTGACCTTTCCCAGTTCAATAAACCAAAACCTCAGGGAGGAGCCAACAGTGCGGCTGCGAAGAAGAAAAGAAAACGTATTGAAAAGCCTAATGCACCGGGCACAGGAACAACCGGACAGGGTGGAACCCAGCAGGGTAACCGTCCACCAGGTCAGGGTGGCAACCGTCCGCCAGGACAGGGGAATAACCGTCCGGGTCAGGGTGGCAACAGACCGGGCTATCAAGGTGGCGGAAACGCCGGAAAAGGTGGCAGCCGAAGAGGTGCGCCTACGATGCCTGTTGAGTTAACAGATGAGCAGGTTAAAAATCAGATTAAAGAAACTTTAGAAAAACTGACCAGCAAAGGCGGTAAAAATAAAGGAGCGAAATACAGAAAAGAGAAAAGAGTTTACAGAAGAGAGCAGGACGAACTTCAGCAGGAAATGGATGCTGCCGACAGAACGCTGAAGGTTACGGAATTTATTACCGTGGGCGAACTGGCGAGCTTAATGAACGTAAGCCCAACAGAAGTAATTTCTGCATGTTTCTCTTTAGGCGTTATGGTAACAATGAATCAGCGTTTAGAAGCTGATACTTTACTACTCGTAGCTGACGAATTTGGATATAAAATTGAATTTTCTGATGCCGATCTTGAAGAATCAGCGATCGAGGAAGATACCGATACAGCAGAAGATTTATTACCACGTGCACCAATCGTTACTGTAATGGGGCACGTTGACCACGGTAAAACTTCCTTACTCGATTATATCAGAAAAACCAACGTAATTGCCGGTGAATCCGGAGGAATTACCCAGCACATTGGTGCTTATAACGTGAAACTCGAAAACGGTCAGCGAATTACATTCCTTGATACACCGGGTCACGAAGCGTTTACCGCCATGAGAGCCAGGGGAGCACAGATTACCGATATCGCAATTATTGTAATTGCAGCGGATGATGATGTGATGCCTCAGACGAAAGAAGCGATTTCCCACGCACAGGCAGCGGGAGTTCCGATGATTATCGCATTAAACAAAGTGGACAAACCGAACTCGAATCCTGATAATATCCGCCAGCAGCTTTCTGCAATGAATGTTCTGGTAGAAGAGTGGGGAGGTAATGTTCAGTGTCAGGAAGTTTCTGCGAAATTCGGTAATAATATGGATGCTTTGCTGGAAAAAGTATTGCTTCAGGCAGAAATGTTGGAATTAAAAGCCAATCCTAACAAAAATGCTCAGGGTGTTGTGATCGAGGCTTCTTTGGATAAAGGAAGAGGATACATTTCTACAATCCTTGTTCAGAGCGGAACTCTTAAAGTAGGAGATTACATTCTTGCCGGAAAAAATCACGGTAAAGTGAAAGCAATGCTTGACGAAAGAGGGAAACCAATGGAGACTGCCGGTCCTTCAATTCCTGTTACCATTCTTGGTCTTGACGGCGCGCCTACTGCTGGAGACAAATTCAGAGTTTTTGAAGATGAAAGAGAGGCGAAAACAATCGCTACCAAACGTGAGCAGTTACAGAGAGAGCAATCGATCAGAACTAAAAAACACCTTACGCTGGATGAACTGGGCAGACGTATTGCTCTTGGAGATTTCAAAGAACTTAACATTATCCTTAAAGGTGACGTGGACGGTTCCGTGGAGGCGCTTTCAGATCAGTTACAAAGACTTTCAACCGAAGAGATCAGCATCAATATCATTCATAAAGGAGTTGGTCAGATTACCGAATCCGATGTGCTTCTGGCAGCCGCATCCGATGCGATTATGATTGGATTTAACGTAAGAGCTGGTGTCAATGCAAAAGATCTTGCAGACAAAGAAGAAATCGAGATCAGAACTTACTCAATTATCTATAAGGCAATCGATGAAGTGAAAGAAGCGATGGAAGGAATGCTTTCTCCGGAAATTCAGGAGCAGGTGATCGGTAACGTAGAAATACGTGAAACCTTTAAGATTACCAAAGTCGGTACTATTGCAGGCTGTATGGTTCTTACAGGAAAAGTGACCCGAAATTCAAAAATCCGATTACTGCGTGACGGTATCGTGAAGTTTGACGGAGAGCTTGAAAGTTTGAAGCGTTTCAAGGACGACGTAAAAGAAGTTACGAAAGGTTACGAATGTGGACTGAACATTAAAGGATACAACGATATTGAAGTTGGTGATATTCTGGAAGTATATGAAGAAGTGGCGGTTAAGAAAAAATTGAAGTAACCATCAAGTTATATAATAAAGCCTGTTGAAAAGCAGGCTTTTTTTATTCTTGAAATGGTTTATTGTTAAATTTCAAAAAAAAATTGAATTATGTATTTTTTATGTTTTTATAGATATCGATGAAGTATGTAAAATTTTAAAACACAATCATTAAAACAAGCTCATTGCATCTTCAAAAAGCTTATGGATACAATATTTATCAATTTTTTAGAATGCCTTT
>JAANMT010000631.1_pt1 | contig 38248 bp, 36 predicted proteins | sample 7279711 | NCBI WGS metagenome assembly JAANMT01 (sample SAMN14094538, study PRJNA606508) | bioreactor metagenome | isolation source: A lab-scale SPAN reactor treating ammonium-rich wastewater day 1 | place: Ireland: Galway | collected 2017-01-16 | reverse complement strand
GAAAATCAGGTTTTTCATATTGTACATTTGCCCAGGTTGGTTCTTCCATTTTCTGCCAGATTCTGAAAGATTCCAGCCTCCATTCCGTCATCCATTCCGGTTCATTTTTCTTTGCCGAAATCATTCTTACGATGTCCTCATTCAGACCGGTAGGAAAATCCTCATACTCGATATCTGTCTCGAAGCCGAATTCGTATTTTTGGTTTTCAAGATCGACCCTTAAGTCGTCTTCTGTATATTTTGACATAATTTTTTATAAACTAAAAGATTCTCCACACCCACATGTTCTGTTCGCATTGGGATTGTTGAATATAAAACCTTTTCCATTCAAACCACCTGAATATTCAAGTGTGGTTCCAGCAAGATAAAGGATTGATTTCTTATCGATGATGATCTTAATGCCGTTATCTTCAAATATCTGATCAGAATCGAACTTCTCATTATCGAACTTCAACACATATTCAAGTCCGGAACAGCCGCCGCTTTTAACGCCGACTCTTATATAATCTTCAAAAGGCTTAAAACCGTCTTCAGTCATCAGCTGAATGGCCTTTTCTTTTGCATGATCGCTAACTTTTATCATTGTTTTTATTTAGACTGATTTTAGATTGCAAAATTACTAATAATATAATGAATATCAAATTCGTGGCGGTATATTTGTCTATCTGAATGATAGAAGAATGATTTTAACATTCGGACAGAATTTTTATCAAAAACCAAATCAAAATCAATGAAAAAGATTGGACTTATTGTTTTAGGATTAACCTCACAAATCATCTTCGCACAGGCAAACCGATTTATATATCAGGTCACCATGAAGACCGATTCTACAAACCGCAGCGCAATAAAAACAGAAAATGCTTATCTGGATGTTACTCCGGAAAAATCAATTTTCTATGGCGAAAAACGCCTTCAGCGTGATTCTCTGTTCACCCGAATGCGCCAGACAAACGGCGGAAGTTTCGACCGGACTCAGATGCAAAATCTGCGTTCCCATATAGATTTCACTATAGAAAAAGACTTTAAAACCGGAAAAAATACTTATAATTCCCGAATTGCCCGTGATCAGTATTCTTATGACGAAGACCGTACTATGGAATGGAAAATTCTTCCGGAAACTGCCAAAATCGGCGATTACAAAACCCAGAAAGCCCAGACTAATTTTGGCGGCAGAACATGGTTTGCATGGTTTACCACTGATGTTCCTTTTCAGGATGGACCTTATAAATTTTCCGGACTTCCTGGTTTAATTGTAAAAGTTGAAGATTCAAAAGGTGATTATTCCTTCGATTTAAAGGAAACTAAGAAAATCGGTGCGTTGACAAATTTAAGCCAAGGTGGCAATATCGTAAAAGTGAAAAGAAAAGATTACGAAAAACAAGAAGCGCTTTTCCGGAAAGACCCCGCATCTTTTATGCAAACATCAATGAGGGGCGGATCAGGAATCAGCGCGCCGCAAACACGAGGCGGATCGATGAGAACACCGGATCCTGCCCAAAGAAAACAAATGGAAGACAGAATGAAAGAAGAAATGAAGAAAAATAACAACCCCATTGAATTGAAATAAAAAAAATCCCGGATTCATCAAGAACCGGGATTTTCTTTTAGATCTTTTCGCTGTTTTTCAGCCATTCAGATTTTGAAAGATATTGCTGATCAGGATAATAAATAAACAACAGGTTTTTATCCTTTATCGTATTGATGATTGGTTCTGCCAAAGCTCTGGGAACTGCTGGGCAACCCCAGCTTCTGCCAATTCTTTTTTGAGATTTGATGAAATCTTCACTCACGTAATCTGCTCCATGCATCACGATCGCTCTTTGCAGAGCGGCATCATTATAACCCGGATCCATCCCTAAAAGCTTGAGCGAATATCCGTTGCTGCCGTTGTACGTACTTTCGGTAATGTAAAAACCAAGGCTGCTTTGGTAAGAACTTTCGGTGTTGGAAAATTTCAGTGCAAATTCTTCTCCCGTATTTTTTCCGTGCGCAACCAAAGAATTGAAAACTACAACTTTCTTCTCCAAATCAATTACCCAAAGGCGCTTTTGTGTTGATGAAAGTGAAAAATCGACGATACTGATTAAATTTGAAGTTTCAGGAAGTTTACCGGCTTTCTTAAGATTGTTGAAACCTAAAAACGCCTTATTAAAAACTTCGGGATTCAATGTATTGCTGTTTTCAAAACTGATAGCATTGTAAATATCTGCTGAGTTATCTTCTCTTAAATTTGATTTTTTTAGTATGGGCAAGGAGTTTTTTTTAGTGGGAGTTTCTGGTATCGTTTCCTTCGCCGAATCGAGCGTATAGAAAGATGTTGCAAAAAAGAGGACGGTAACCAGTGATAAAAGGACTTTCTTCATTCTGTATTATGTTAAATAAATTTGACCCGGCAAAAATACAGTTAATTAATTATCAGATCGTTGCAACTATTTTTTTTAACTGTTTTTTAAGAAACTTTAACTCGCCTCCAGTTCAGAATTATTTTGTAATTTTGCTTTCAGATGTTAAGAACGTTAAAAATCTTTTTAATAATTTTTGGTTTGGGAGTTTTTATTCTTCCAACGCAGACCCTTTTTGCACAGGATGCGAAAATGGAATGCTGCGACAAAAAAGCGAAGAAAGACGACTGTTGCAAAACTGAAAAAACACCATCCTGCCATTCGGAGGGTCCTTCGGGAACATCGGAGAAAAATACTTGCAGCAATGACTGCTCTAACTGTCATTCGTGTTCAGTGAATTTTGTTCTGAATCTTTACCTTTCTGATGCCTACCAGTCGGCAGATAAAGTTCTTCTCACTCATCAGCTGAAATTCAATTACGAAATTTCTTTTTTTTCCTCAAGTTTTCATAACATCTGGCAACCGCCAAAAATAGCTTAATTCATTGACTGATAGCCTAAAGCATGTGCTTTCGGCTCACTTTATTAAATTAATATATTTTAAAAAATGAAAACATTTTTAAAAAGTCTTGTGGCTTTTTCACTCTTATTATCCAACTTATTATATTCGCAAATCATTACTAAATCAACCTTTAAAGTAAAAGGGGAATGTGGAATGTGTAAAGAAAGAATAGAAACAACCGCCAAAAAAAGCGGGGCAACTTACGCCAACTGGAACTCAGATTCTCAGCAGCTTACAGTAGAATATGATGCGGGAAAAGTAAGTTCTGATGAAATCCTAAAAAAAATCGCGGACGTAGGTCACGACAACGAAAAATTTTCGGCTACGGATGAAGTTTACGGAAACCTTCCCGGATGTTGTCTTTACCTAAGAGAACCTTCTTTTCTAACAGTAACAAATGCAGAACCGAGCAAACCTACAAAAGGGGAAAATCAGTTTTTTGTAAGAGGAAACTGCGTTTCGTGTAAGACAAGAATTGAAAAAGCTGCAAAAACCGCCGGCGCAGATTCAGCGAATTGGGATCCTGAAACCCAAATTGTGACCCTAAGTTTCAATCCCGTAAAAACATCAGCAGACGCAATTTTGAAAGTGATTGCCGAGGTAGGACATGATAATGAAAAATACACAGCAAGTGATGCAGTTTATAATAATCTTCCCGATTGCTGTTTATATGACCGCACCCTGCCTTTGGGCGTGAAAAGCGATTTAGTCCATCTAGAAGAAGTACCTGCTCCTAAAAAAGACTTTACCCAACATGCAGATCATGTTGACAAAAGTATTGAAGAAGTAAAACTCATAAAAATGGCTGAGGCTACAGCACTTAACAAAAAAGAAACGGGTCTTACGTTCAATATCAGTTCCAAGGAATTGCTAAAAGCAGCTTGCTGTAACCTTTCTGAAAGTTTTGAAACCAATGCCACTGTTGATGTATCTTTCAGCAACGCCGTTACCGGAACCAAACAGTTGAAAATGTTGGGTTTAGATCAGAAATACACCTCTTTAACTAAAGAATTACTACCCTCCATCCGAGGTTTGGCGTCACCTTATGGAATGAATTTAATTCCCGGCAGATGGATTGGCGGAATTCAGCTTACGAAAGGAGGAAGCACCGTGACCAACGGCTACGAAAGTATTACCGGACAAATCAATACCGAACTTTTAAAAATGCAGGAAAAACCCGAAACTGCCATCAATTTTTTCGGAGACATCAATGGGAGATTTGAATCCAATATCACCTCAACTACCCAACTTACGGACCACTGGAACCAGTCGGTACTTCTGCACGGAAATGCCACTTTAGCAAAGATGGACACGAATGACGACGGTTTCTTAGACCAACCGACAGGAAACCAGATTAATGCAGCTTATTTGCTGAATTACAATGATTTGGAACACTCAGGTTTGGGGACACATTTCGGAATAAGTTTCGTTAAAGATGAAAGATTCGGCGGTCAGACAGATTTCGATAAAAATGCAGACCGTTCACAGCAAAGCTTTTACGGAGTGGGAATTGACATTTCTAAATTCGACATTTGGAATAAAACAGGATACGTTTTTAAAGGAAAACCTTATCAAAGTATCGGATGGATGAATCAGTTCACCTATCATCAGCAGGACAGTTTTTTTGGAAACAGAAATTATTTGGGAAATCAGAAAACCTTTTATTCCAATTTAATATTTGAAAGTATTTTTGGAAATACCAATCATAAATACAAAACCGGAGCAAGTTTCCTGTATGATGATTTTGATGAAAACTATCTGACTCAGAATTTTCAGAGGACAGAAACTGTTCCCGGACTATTCTTTGAATATACTTTAACCGGTTTAAAATACACTTTGGTGGCCGGAGCAAGAACAGATTTTCACAACCTTGCCGGAACACAGTTTACGCCAAGACTTAACTTTAAATACGACATTTCTCCGAAGACAATCTTGAGACTTTCCGCAGGAAAAGGGTTCAGAACGGCCAATATTTTTGCAGAAAATCAACAGTATTTTGCTTCAAACCGCCAGATTGAAATCTTAGGAAACGGCGGAAACATTTATGACCTGGAGCCAGAGATTGCCTGGAATTACGGAGCCAGCCTTCAGCAGGAATTTAAATTGTTCAACAGAAAAGCGACATTGGTTGCGGATTTTTTCAGAACCGATTTCCAGGATCAGGTTTTGGCAGATCTGGACATCTCTCCAAACAAAATTGTGTTCTATAATCTTCACGGAACTTCGTATGCAAACAGTTTTCAAACTCAGCTCGACTTTACTCCTGCAAAAAATCTTGAACTTCGTTTAGCCTACAAATATTATGATGTTCAGGCCGATTATTCAGGAGGAAAAAGAGAGATCCCATTTATGGCAAAAAACCGGGGCTTCTTTAATGCGTCGTATGCTACTGATAAAAATGACAGAGGTGCTTTCTGGAGTTTTGATACGACACTACAGCTTGTGGGAAAGCAGAAATTACCCAATTTAACAGCAAATCCTGCAGAATTCAGACTTCCTGAATATTCTGATTCCTTTGCGACTTTGAATGCGCAGATTTCAAGAAACTTCAATAAAAATATTCGTGTATATTTGGGCGGAGAAAACCTGACAAGCTATACACAGGACCAGCCGATTATTGACGCGAAGAATCCATTTGGCGATTATTTCGACGGCGGAATGGTGTATGCCCCGATTATGCCGGCAAATGTGTATCTTGGTCTGGATGTTTCGTTTTAGAAAAAATTAAATCAATTCTTATGAAAAAAATATCATTATTGCTTTTTGCAGCCGCAGCTTTTACAGTTTCGTGCAAAAACACAAAAGCAACAGAATCTCAAACTAAAGCCACGTCAGAAGCAACTGCGTCTCCAGCGGGAGAAAATACTGCTGCAACTGATGCTACTGCCCAGAATTCTGCAACGGTAACCACTTCCACAGACGGAAACAGACCCGCATTAAATCCCGCTCATGGTGAACCCTATCACCGTTGCGACATTCAGGTAGGCGCACCGCTCGACAGTCCTGCACCGGTCCAGGCCGCAGCACCTCAGGTTGTTCCGCAGCAGGTACCTGTAAGTAATAATTTCAACACCAATCCTATTTCACCTTCAGCTGCACCGGCACCATCGGTTTCCTCAACGTCAGCTTTACCAAAACCGGCATTAAATCCGGCGCATGGTGAACCTCATCACCGTTGCGATCTGCAGGTGGGAGCGCCTTTGATTTAAAGATTAATTGTTTAAAATAAAATTGCGGAATCAAAAGTTCCGCAATTTTTTTATTTTTTCTCTGAATCCCCTACGAACTCTAAACTAACAGAATTCATACAGTATCTGGTTCCTGTTGGCGGCGGTCCGTCATTGAAAACGTGTCCCAAATGCGAATCGCAACGCTTACAAAGCACCTCTATCCTTTCCATTCCGTGGGACGAGTCGCGTTTATACGCTGTTCCTTCCTTATCAGCTTCAAAGAAGCTCGGCCATCCGCAGGTGGATGAGAATTTAGAATCTGAACGGAAAAGATGATTTCCGCAAACCGCACAATAATAATCGCCCAGTTCGTCAAATTCATTGTATTTCCCTGTAAAAGGTCTTTCTGTATCGGCTTCTCTTGCAATTGCATACAAATCGGGAGAAAGAATTTTTTTCCATTCAGAGTTAGAGATCTTCAGTTTACTTCGGTCCGTCCGGGAATAATATGGATTGTTTTTTGTTGTGGAATTTTCCATTACTTCGGTATTTTGAGGTTGTTTTACCTGAGAACACATTTGCAGTGAAATGAGCATCAGCATTGAAATTATAATTTTCATCTTTTAAAAACTCTTTTTAATCATAATTAGTATTTGAGATGAATTAGAATTCAAAATTAGTAAATTTGATACAATGAACGACGAAGAGAAAAAAAAACAGCTCCGGAAATACAAGACTTTTGCGACAGGCCTTTTTGTTTTGATGGCAGTTGTTTTTGTAATCATGACTATACTTGAAAAGAAAAATCCGGCTCACTGGATCGGATATATCAGAGCTTTTTCCGAAGCTGCAATGGTTGGCGCTTTGGCCGACTGGTTTGCGGTTACAGCACTTTTCAATTATCCTTTGGGTTTAAAAATTCCGCACACTAATCTGATTGAAAACAGTAAAGAACGCATTGGCGACAATCTCGGCAATTTTGTGGTCTCCAACTTTCTTTCTCCACAAAACATCCGGCCATATATTCAGAAACTGAAAATTTCACATTTCGTTGGCGACTGGCTTTCCAAACAAAGAAATCAGGAGAATCTGGTAAAGGAACTTTCCAATATCGTTTTGGATATTCTTCATAAACTCGATGATACTGTAGTAGTAAATTTCATTGGAAATAAGGCAAAAGAAATGACTGACGATCTGAAAATTAACCAGATTGTAGGCAATGGACTTGAATACGTTCTTGATAAAAACGACCATCAGAGAATGATCACCAATCTTTCAAAACAGATCAAGGATTACGTCCTTCAACATCAGGAAATCGTGAAAGACCGCGTAAAAAAGGAAAGCTATTTCCTCATTCCAAAATTTGTAGATGATACGATCGCTGAAAAAATAACCAACGGCCTTTCAGCATTTTTTGAAGAAGTTGAAATTGATCAAAACCATTCTCTGCGGACTGAGATCACTCAAAAACTCTATGCTTTCTCTCATGAAATTCAAACCGAAGAAAAATGGGCAGAAGAATTCCGCGGGATTAAAAATGATTTTCTGAAAGAAGACAAACTTCATCAGTATTCGAAGGACATTTGGAATTCTATCCAAAAATCGCTGTCGAAAGAGCTAGAAGAGGAAAATTCCACCTTAAAAAAATATATCAAGAAAAACCTGTCGGAACTTGCCGACAATCTCAAAACCGACGAAAAATTTCAAAACAAAATCGATCATTGGGTTCGCGTTACGGCATATAAATACATCCTGAAAAATACGCATCAGGCGGCAAACCTCATCAGTTCAACGGTAGGAAACTGGAAAGGAAAAGAACTCAGCGAAAAGCTGGAACTTGAAGTAGGAAAAGATCTTCAGTTTATCCGCGTTAACGGGACTTTAGTCGGCGGTTTGGTGGGATTAGTTATTTATACCATCGCGAATTTTTTTATTTAACTTTCACAGCTCAGAATTTTAATTATTTTAGTAAAAAAAATTCATGGTAAAAATATTTACTTTTTTCGCAGCATTACTATTCAGCTTTTCCTTCTCACAAGAGATCAAACTCAGTAAAAGCGCTAAGAAATTCGAAAAAGAAGGAGTAAGTTATAAGCTCTCCGAGTACAAAACCAAATTTACAAATCTAGTTGCTAAAAATTATATTCAGGAAGGACGAACTTACAGAACCATTGCAAATATTATGGGCTTTAGCGGTGGTTTACTCATCGGTGCCGGACTTCCGAACGCACTGACTCAGGAAAAAAGCGCAAACATTTACAATCCTAATACGGGTAATTTCACTAAAGTAAAAACAAGTAAACCCGGCTGGACGCTGGTAGGAGTCGGCATTGGCGTTGTGGCCGTTGCGATTCCACTTGCGGTGATTGGAAAAAACAAAGTAAAAAAAGGAGTTGAAACTGAGAATAAATTTGCTCCAAAAGCGCAGTATTATCAGTTTGATTTTACCAGAGAGGGATTAGCGCTCACCTACAATTTTTAATCTAAAGTTTTTACTGAACGTTTACAGTTCTTAAATTTCTATTTAATGGTCTGCAGCAGTTTTTTGTTGATATCATGAATCAGCTGCGGGCCTTCATAAATAAATCCGGTATAAAGCTGAATTAAACTTGCTCCGGCTTCCAGTTTTTCAAGCGCATCTTCCGCAGAATGAATGCCGCCCACACCGATGATCGGGAAAGCTTTTTCACTTTTTTCTGAAAGAAATCTAATGACTTCCGTGGAACGCTTCGCTAAAGGTTTTCCTGAAAGCCCACCCGTTTCATCTTTGTTATTGGAAACCAAACCTTCACGGGAAAGTGTAGTGTTTGTTGCGATAACTCCGGCAATTTTGGTATCGTTTACAATATCGATAATATCTAAAAGCTGTTCATCTGTTAAATCCGGCGCGATTTTCAGAAGAATTGGTTTTTGTTTTTCTCTTTTTGAATTGAGTTCCTGCAGTTCACTTAAAAGTTTCGTCAAAGGTTCTTTTTCCTGCAAAGCACGGAGATTTGGCGTGTTCGGAGAACTTACGTTTACTACAAAGTAATCAACATAAGGAAAAAGTTTTTCGAAACAGATGATATAATCGTTGACGGCTTCTTCGTTTGGCGTCACTTTGTTTTTCCCGATATTTCCGCCGATCAGCACGTTTTTATTTTTCTTGAGTCTTTCAACTGCAGCGTCTACTCCGCCATTATTGAAACCCATTCTGTTGATAATCGCAGAATCTTCTTTCAATCTGAAAAGCCGTTTTTTCGGATTTCCTTCCTGTGGTTTTGGTGTTAAAGTTCCGATTTCAATAAAACCGAATCCAAGATCTGAAAGTTCGCTGAACATTTTCGCGTCCTTATCAAAACCTGCGGCAAGACCTACAGGATTTTTAAATTTCAGTCCGATAACTTCTCTTTCCAGCCTTCTGTCTTCAATCGGTTTTTGGAAAAATAATTTGGTTAGAAACCCGAATTTCTTGAGAAGATTAAAGGTGAAATAATGTACTTCTTCAGGATCGAATTTGAAAAGTATAGTGCGGATAATGCTTTTGTACATGGGAGAAAAGTTTAGCAAATTTAAGGATTTCTGCGCCCCGAAAAAAATAATTTGTACGGCTTGTAAATTTTATTAGATTTGGCAAAAAAATTATGAAGAAAATTCTATTATTGGGTTACCTAATCTGCTTTCAGACAGCCTTTTCTCAGGTAACAATGACCGGAAACAAACTTGAAAAAGACGGACAAACCTACAAAATGTCGCAATACAATGATGTGTTTAAAAATCCGGAAGCGGCTTCTCATTTCAAAAAAGCGAGAACCAACAGTACGGTCGGTAACGTGTTTGCAGGAATTGGTGGCGGCGTGCTGGGTTTTGGTTTGGCCAGAGCGCTCAGCGGAGGCGAGACAAAGGTTAATATCAACGGCCAGACTCAAGTTGTGAAACAGGACAAAAGTACAGCATGGACGGCAGTTGGAATTGGGGCCGGAATCGTTGGTATCGGAATTCCATTTGCGATTGCGGCTAACAAAAATGCCAAAAAAGCTTTGGAAATTGAAAACGGAGGAGCTACCGCTTTTCAGCCTTATTTTAAACTGGAGACTGCCGGAAACGGAATGGCTCTGAGCTATAATTTTTAAAAATAATTTTCATAAATATAAAAGACGGAATTGTGTTTCCGTCTTTTTGTTTTCAAAACCGAATCTCCATAGCCCTGATCGCAGCGGCATCCTTTTGCGGAGCGAAGCGGAGCAAAAGATACAGCGGAGAGCAGGTTCCCGGCTCCTGAATATTCGACCCAATTTTATGAGTAAAAATTCACTATTTTTGCACAAATACTTAAAAACGATGGCTAAACAGGAAGATGTTTTCAAAAAGCTGATTTCCCATGCGAAAGAATATGGTTTTATTTTTCCTTCGAGTGAGATATATGACGGACTATCAGCGATTTACGATTACGGACAGAACGGTGCGGAACTGAAAAACAACATCAAGCAATATTGGTGGAAAGCAATGGTGCAGATGAATGAAAATATTGTGGGAATTGATTCTGCGATTTTCATGCATCCGACGATTTGGAAAGCTTCCGGTCACGTTGACGCTTTTAATGATCCTTTGATCGACAATAAAGATTCGAAAAAACGTTTCAGAGCCGATGTTTTGTTGGAAGATTACTGCGCGAAACTTGAAGAAAAAGCACAGAAAGAAATTGAAAAAGCCGCGAAAAGATTCGGTGATGCTTTCGATAAAAATGAATTTGAAACCACAAACGGACGCGTTTTAGAATACAGAGAAAAACAGAAAACCATCCTTTCGAGAATGGCGAAATCTTTGGAAAGCGAAGATTTGGCAGATGTGAAAGCACTAATCGAAGAGCTGGAAATCGCTGATCCGGATACAGGTTCTAAAAACTGGACGGATGTTCGTCAGTTCAACTTAATGTTTGGAACGAAACTCGGCGCTTCTGCAGATTCGGCAACCGATTTATATTTAAGACCTGAAACTGCACAGGGAATTTTCGTTAATTTCTTGAATGTTCAGAAAACTTCGCGTCATAAATTACCTTTCGGAATCGCTCAGATTGGTAAAGCCTTTAGAAATGAGATCGTTGCGAGACAGTTTATCTTCAGAATGCGGGAATTCGAACAGATGGAAATGCAGTTTTTCGTTCCGCCGGGAACCGAACTTGGTTTCTACGAAGAATGGAAACAAAAACGTCTGAACTGGCATTTGGCTTTAGGTTTGGGCGCAGAAAATTATAAATTCCACGACCACGAAAAATTAGCTCACTACGCAAATGCTGCGGCAGATATCGAATTCAAATTCCCGTTCGGATTTAAGGAACTGGAAGGAATTCACTCCAGAACAGATTTCGATCTGAAAGCACATGAGAAATTCTCCGGCAGAAAATTACAGTATTTTGATTCGGAAAGAAATGAAAATTATATTCCTTTTGTGGTGGAAACTTCCGTTGGTTTAGACCGTTTGTTCCTCGCAATTTTCTCAAATTCTTTGAAAGACGAAGTTCTGGAAGACGGTTCGGAAAGAACAGTTCTTTCGCTTCCACCGGCTTTGGCTCCGGTAAAAGCGGCGATTTTACCTTTGATGAAAAAAGACGGTTTAGGTGAATATGGTGAGAAAATCTTTAACGATCTGAAATTTGATTTCAACGTGATTTATGAAGACAAAGACAGCATCGGAAAACGTTACAGACGCCAGGATGCGATTGGAACGCCTTTCTGCATCACGATCGATCACGATTCTTTAGTGGACAACACGGTTACTTTAAGAGACCGCGACACGATGAAGCAGGAAAGAGTCCCGGTAGCCGATTTGCGCAGAATCATTGACGAGAAAACGAATTTCAGAAACTTGCTTTCCAAGATTTAATCGTACTAAAAATATCAAACTGAAGTTCCGGATTTAGTCCGGAACTTTTTTTGTTTTTTAATCTTAAATTTGTGATTAAAGATTTATAAATGTTTTTGAAAATTCTAAAAGGAATCCTCGTATTTTTTGCTCTGCTCATCGCACTTACGTATTCTTTCGGCTACGATTATCTCTTCAATGGAATCCGCCAGACCTATCTCCGGGGAGAATCGGGTTCTACGATTGATGACCGCAAATATTTTCCGTCGCATACCATCGCGAACGGAAATTCTGTTTTGTGGGAAAAAGACCCTCTTTACAATAAAAAAGCGTTGCCTAAAACTCTGGTCCAGGATCTTAAAAATTCAAATACTGCATCATTTTTAATCATTAAAAATGGAAAACTTCTTCACGAAGAATATTGGGACGGCTACAGCGCAACCTCAAAAACCAATTCCTTTTCCATGGCGAAAGCCGTAACGGTTTTGCTGCTTGGTAAAGCGATTGAAGAAAAAAAAATCAGCAGTTTACATCAGCGTTATTCCGATTTTTTTGAGAATTATAAAAATGTTGAATTTGGGAAAGATTTAACGGTCGGCGATTTGGCAAAAATGGAAGCCGGTTTGAAATGGAGCGAAGATTATAGAAATCCGTTCCTTCAGAATGCCAAAGCTTATTACGGAAAATCTCTGGAGGAAGCTGTTCTGCTACGTGGATTTAAAGAGAAACCGGGAACCGATTTCGAATACCAGAGCGGCGCGACTCAATTGCTGGGTTTTGCTTTAAGAAAATCTATGAATCAAACGATTTCCCAATATGCCTCCGAAAAACTTTGGAAACCTCTAGGAATGGAACATAATGCTGATTGGAGCACCGATGAGTTCGGGATGGAAAAGACATTTTGCTGTATTCATTCTACATCACGGGATTTCGCGAAATTGGGACAGTTGCTTTTAAATGAGGGGAAAGTTGGCGATCAGCAAATCATCAGTTCAGAATTTTTAAATGAAATGAAAAACCCGACGGAACTTTCAAAAAACGCTTATGGAATGGGACTTTGGATCAATAATGATACCGCCATAAAACATTATTATTTCTGGGGATTATACGGCCAATATATCATCATCATTCCTGAAAAAAAAATGGTCATTGTAAGAACCGGAACTTACAAGGATCAGCCAAAAGACCAAAAGGGGAGACCAGAACAGGTAACTTTTTTAGTAAGTGAGGTGGCTAAAAATTATTAAGAGAAAGAATCCAAATGAAAATCATTCAAAAATAAATTCCGTAAATTTGAAGCATTCTAAATAAGTTATGTTCGATTTACAAAATATCCGCAGCCAGTTCCCGATTCTGAATCAGCAGGTCAACGGCAAACCTTTGGTTTACCTCGATAATGCCGCAACTTCGCAGAAACCAATTAGTGTTTTAGATTCCTGGCAAAAATATTATAAGGAAATCAACGCGAATGTTCATCGCGGGATACATACTTTGAGTCAGCTGGCGACAGAAGAAATGGAACTTTCCAGAAGAAAGATCCAGAAATTCATTAATGCCAAAAATGATTTCGAAGTTATTTTTACGAAAGGAACAACGGAAGGACTTAACCTCATCGCCTACTCGCTCACGAACCTGATTAAAGAAAACGACGAGATTATTATTTCTTACCTCGAACATCACTCGAATATTGTTCCGTGGCAGATGCTTTGCGAAAGAACCGGCGCAAAACTGAAAGTGATTCCGATGGACGAAAACGGAATTCTGCAACTCGATTTCTTAGATGAAAACCTCAGCGAAAAAACAAAAATTGTTTCTGTTAATCAGGTTTCAAATGCCTTGGGAATTGTAAATCCGATTGAGGAAATTATCGCAAAAACAAGAGCAAAATCCGATGCATTTATTGTTATAGACGGTGCCCAATCTGCTCCACATTTTAAAATCGATGTTCAAACGATGGATTGTGATTTTTTCGTCTTTTCCGGACATAAACTTTACGCACCCATGGGAACAGGAATTCTTTACGGAAAAGAAGAAGTTCTGAATAGAATCCAGCCATTTCACGGCGGTGGCGAGATGATCGCGACCTGTTCTTTCGAGAAAACAACGTACGCAGATCTCCCTTTTCGTTTTGAAGCTGGCACACCGAATGTTGGCGGAAACATTGCATTGGGAGCCGCTATTGATTTTATTGCAAACATTGGACACGATCATCTTCAGAATCACGAAAATGCATTGCTGGATTATGCCCAGAAGAGACTTTTAGAGATTGAAGGTTTGAAAATTTACGGCGAAAAAGCACACCGAACCGGCGTGGTTTCCTTCAATCTGGAAGGTGTTGGAATTTCTTCGGATGTCGGTATGATCTTGGACAAGCTGGGGATTGCCGTAAGAACCGGCCATCACTGCACTCAGCCTATTATGAATTTTTTCGATATTGCCGGCACAGTACGCGCAAGTTTTGCCATTTACAATACTTTCGAGGAAATTGATCTTTTAGCGGAAGGCGTAAAAAAAGCCCAAAGAATGTTGGGCTAAATAATCAGTTTTCTAAGATTTGTTTCGCGGCTTCCTTGGTTTTCACCTTCTCGATAACGCGGGTACAGATTCCGTTTTCATCGAAAATAAATGTGGTGCGCACAATTCCCATGAATTCTCTGCCCATGAATTTTTTCAGCTGCCAAACCCCGAATTTTTCGATAATATCTCTGTTTTCATCGGCAAGTAGAGGATACTGAAATCCATATTTTGCATGGAACTTTTTTTGATTTTTTACGGGATCGGCAGAAATTCCTAATAATTGATAGCCTTCTTTTTTAAGAATCGTTAAATTATCATTCAAATCGCAAGCTTCCGAGATGCAACCCGGTGTGTTGGCTTTTGGATAGAAGAAAATCACGAGTTTGCTGCCTAAAAAATCCCCGGATTTTACATCCTCTCCATCCTGGTTAACACTTTCAAATTCGGGGAGTTTATCTCCAACTTTCAACATAACGCTTAGTTTTGCACAAATTTAACCTTAATTTGCTCAGGAAATATTAACAGCCACAAATAAAAAAGTCATTTCTTTACGAAATGACCTATCCTTTGTACCATACTGCATTACAAGGATCCTGCTGCGAGCACGGCCGCTACTACTAAGGCTGCCCCACCTATAATCCAACCAATTCCTCCGCCCTTTTTAAGTTCCGTAGCCGGCTGAGTCGTTTCTGCTTTTTGAATAAAATTCGGTCTTACTTCAAGCACCTTAAGATCTTTCTCTTCTACCTGACGGAAGTTTTTATAAGTTGCAGCCCACCCATATACCGTTAATTCCGTTGTTCCGTTTTTCGTAGAAGAATCAAAAGTAGGTTCCACTAAGACATCAGCATCTTTCTCCTTTAATAATTCACGTACCACAGAATTTTTAGCAGTTTCTAAAGACTGTAGATTTGTAAAAGTCATTGTCCTGGAGACTTTCTCCTGACTAACGTTTAGATCAGCGATTACAGGCTTATGAATCACCCCCGTTCCTACTATATCCATAGTTTTGGAAGTTCCGGACTGCACTGTTGAGCACGAGATTAAGGATGCAGCAACAAAAGCTAATAATAAATTTTTTTTCATAACTATTAAAATATTAATGACGGGTAAAAATATATTTCCTTTTTCACTCTTGAAAAAGGAAAACCGTAAAACGATATATTTTAGGCTAAAAAAACATCTAATACTTTTTATATTTGCGAATCATAAAGACTTCCTCCCAATAATAAATAATCGAAATGACCAAAAAACAAAGAGCACAAACCGTGATGACAGAATTGGAAAAACTTTACCCCGTAATTCCGATTCCGCTTGATCATACCGATCCGTATACGCTTTTGGTCGCGGTAGCACTTTCAGCCCAGACAACGGATAAAAAGGTTAATCAAATTACACCCAAACTTTTTGAGGTTGCAGGTGATCCTTTTAAAATGGAGGATCTGGAGGTTGATGAAATACGATATTTAATTAAAGAAATAGGCTTGGCAAATACAAAAGCCAAAAACCTGAAAAGGGCCGCCGAAATTTTAGTGGAAAAACATAACGGAATTGTTCCCCAAACATTCGAAGAACTGGAAGAACTTCCGGGAGTTGGCCATAAAACGGCTTCGGTAGTGATGAGTCAGGCATTCGGTGTTCCTGCATTTCCTGTAGACACCCATATTCACCGGTTGATGAAACAGTGGAAACTGACGTCGGGAAAAAATGTAGTAGAAACCGAAAATGACGCTAAAAGACTTTTCCCAAAGGAAGTGTGGAACCGTCTTCACCTTCAGATCATCTTTTACGGCCGCGAATATTCCCCGGCAAGGGGAAATCAGGACAAGGATTTTTTAACGAAAATGCTGTTCGAAAAATAAGATTTAGGTGGTTTTTAAAAGCTCCTGAACTTTGTGAACCAAATCATCAATTTCGAAAGGCTTTGTCAGGAAATTATCTACCCCAATTGTTTCGCTGATTTTTGATGCGTCAGGATGTGCTGACATCAGCATGATTTTAATGTCCTGCGTTTGCGGATTCTGCTTGATGTCTTTGGTTAAAGTTCGACCGTCGAAACCCGACATCAGCATGTCGGTAATGATGAGTTTAGGTTTAGATTTTTCGATAATGGTATTAAAATCCTGAGGATTACAGCACGATTGCACGTTATAGCCTTCAGAAAGAAGGATGTTTTCGATAAGCATACAGATGTCCCTGTTATCATCAACCACTAATATTTCCATAGTTTTTTCTTATAAATTCGTAAAAATTGGGAGGGAAAAATAAAATTTGCTGCCCTTATTCTTTTCACTTTCGACCCAGATTTTGCCGTCGTGGCGGTCCATAATATCCTTTACAATGAATAATCCGATACCGAAGCCTGGGAAAGTTTCTTCATCATCACCCGAAACCCTGTAAAATCGTTCGAAGATTTTCTTAAGTTCTTTACCGTCCATACCAATCCCGAAATCTTCAACAGAAACAACGGCATGATTTTTTTCTACATAAAGCTTAACATTAACGACAGTTGCCAGCGGTGAATATTTAATTGCGTTGGTCAGCAGATTATTAAGAACCTGAGTAATGCGTTCCTTATCGCCATAAACCTCAACATCGGTCGTGTGTTTCAGTTCAAAATTGATTTGGTGACTCTGTTCTGAAGCTTTTATATCTTCGATCGTTTCTGTAACCAGTTTCAGAAGGGAGAATTCCCGTTTGTTCAATGGAAGTTTGCCGGATTCCATTCGCGATATATCCAGAAGGTCCCCGATTAAGACCGTAAGTTTATTCACCTGATTTTCAATCGTGTTTAGAGAATTTACAAGAAACTTGTCCTCGGAATCTCCGCGCATTTTCTTCAGAAGCTGTACGTAACCTTTTATTGTCGTAACCGGTGTTTTCAGTTCGTGATTTGCCATTTTTATGAAATCGTTCTTCTGATTTTCCTGCCTCTTCATCTCATCAATATCGGTGCTGGTGCCCACCCATTTTGTCACATTACCCAGCTCATCCAGTTCCGGATAGGCGCGACTCATAAACCATCGGTATTCATTGTGTTTATTACGGAATCTGTGTTCGTAAGCGAAAGGTTTCTTTGTTTTTACGCTTTTTTCCCAGAGTCGTAAATTTTCTTTCTGCTCCTCGGGATGCACGATTTCGAGCCAACCGTTGCCATCAATAAAATGGTTATAATCCTTGCCTGAATAATCCAGGGTTGATTTATTGAAATAAGTAAGTTTCCCGTCGGGCTCACCAATCCAAACCATCTGAGGCATAGAATCGGCAAGGAATCTGTATTTTTTCTCGCTTGCGCTGATTTTCTCTTCGAAATTCTTCAAATCCGTGATGTCGCGGACGGTTCCCGAAATGTAAGCTTTACTGCCGTTGGCGGGAGGGAGAAGTCGGCCATAGAGTTCAATCCATTTTACACTGCCATCACGTAAAACAATTTTTGTCTGGTAATAAAGGTCACCGGTTTCTTTAGCTTCCCGCAAAGCTTCAGCGCGTGTTTTTATGAAGTTTTTATGAATGTGTTTCTCTAAAATATTGGAGCCTATGGTTTCTTTAGTAGCATCATACCCGAAAATCTCGAGGAATCTTGGCGAAAAATTGTATTTCTGCAGCGATTCCGGATCCATATCGAAAGTCCCAAGTTTGGTAGCTTCCATGGCGGTATTCAGCTGATGGTGGCTTTGCTTCAGCAAAATCTCACTTTTTTTTCTTTCACTAATATCCTGCATAACGCCTAACATTCTGGTAGGCTGTCCCAGGCCGTCAAAAAATACTTTTCCATTAGTCGCCACCCATTTTTCAACACCATTTTTATCGGTGATTTGGGCTTCATACTTGTAGATTCCCGTTTTCAGAGCTTCTTCAAAAGCTTTTTCCACAACATGTATGCGGTCGTACTCGGAAAGGTGGCTACGTAACTGTTGGTGAGACACAAGTTCGTCACTTCCGTAGCCGAAGATTTCAGAAAGATAGTGCGAATGAATGACTTCCCTCGTTAACAGATTTAGCTCCCAGGTGGCTGTGTGGGAACTTTCTGTAGCGAGACGCAAACGTTCTTCATCTTCCTTAACTTTAGTTTTAATCTCAATCATTTCGGGAACTTCCATTGCAACGGTTACAAAACATTGAAAATTACCACTCTCATTGTATACTGGATGGTAAATAAAATTAAAATACACGTCCTGCAAAACTCCATTACGGACTAATTTGATGGAGAATTCGGGTGCATGAAAAGCATTACCAGTTTTTCTTACATTTTCACAATGCGGAATTATCTGTTCGCCAGTTTCAGGAAACAGATCGGAAAATTTTTTACCAATGACTTCATCACGGGTTTTATGAGCGATTTCCAGCCAGATATCGTTGGCAAATTCAACAATATACTCACCATTCATCAACGCAAAACCGAAAGGGGTTTTTTCCAAAACATTCGTAAGGAATCCTTCGGAAAGTGATGATGGTGAGATCGGAAAATTTACGCCCATGAACTGCTGATTAATATTTATAGTACTAAAATAACAAATTTACTAAAATTTTGTGTTAGCAGATGTAAATCATTAATCATAAATAATAAGGAGCACTATTTTAGCTTAATTTACATCCTTTTAATGAAAATAGTTAATTTAAACAACTTATTGCTTCTTTGCCCAGAGTTCCATTTTCCGGTCTAAAACGTCGAGCGGAAGACATCCCTGATTCAGCACTTCATCATGAAATTTCGCCAAACTGAATTTAGTGCCCAGTTCCTTCTGATATTGATCCCGAAGTTCACGGATTTTCAGTGCGCCAATTTTATAACTCAATGCCTGTCCCGGCATCGCCATATAACGCTCGATTTCTGCAGTTGCCGCAGCTTCATCGTAAGAAATATTGCTCAGAAAATATTTAATAGCTTCCTCACGGTTCATGGTTCCGGAATGTAAACCTGTATCAACTACCAGACGCACCGCACGCAGCATCTCATCACTAAGTGAACCCATTTTCTGATAAGGGTCTGTATAAAGTCCAAATTCTTTCCCTAGTGACTCGCAATACAGCGCCCAGCCTTCGCCATAAGCTCCGAACCAGCCGAACCGCATGAATTTGGGCAGTGAAGTGTTTTCCTGCTGTAGCGAAATCTGGTAATGGTGACCGGGTATAGCTTCGTGCAAAAACAGAGACTCCATGCCGGAAGTTACATTGAATTTTGCGGGATCGGGAATCGGGATATAAAAAATACCGGGTCTTTTACCGTCGGGAGTGCCAACCATGTATTCGGCGCTTGCACTGGCTTCCCTAAATTTTTCGGTTTGGCGGATTTCGAAGGGTGTTTTTGGCGTTACTGTAAACATGGTTTTCAGCTTTGGTTCGATTTTCTTTAAAATACCGTTGAAGCCGTCCAAAACTTCTTTACTGGTTTTATATGGAAATGCTTTTGGATCGGTTTTAACATGGGCGATAAATTCGTCTAAGGTCCCGCTGAACTGTACTTTTTGTCTTACCAGTTCCATTTCGGCGCGTATACCCGCAACCTGTTCCAGACCTATCTTATTGATTTCTTCTGGGGTTTTACCGGTAGTCGTCCAGCTTTTTGCGTAGTAGGCATAGATCTCTTTTCCTTTTGGCAGCGCATTGATTCCATCTGAATTTCTGGCTTTCGGCAGATATTCTTTTTCCAGATAATCGCCCATCTTGGTGTATGACGGGATGATTTTTTTAGAAATTAATTCTTTAAATAATCCTGTGAATTTTTCTTTCTGAGCATCAGTAAAGTTTTTCGGGAAATTCTTTACCGGTCCATAAAAAATATTCTTATCTAAATCAGCCGACGTAATTTCTTCCGCACGCATCTGAGGGATCATTTTCACCACCAATTTCTTTGGCAACACATAATTATTTGCAGTTCCTTCCCGGAAGTTTTCAATAGCGGTCTCCATCCAAACCGGGAATTTATCGGCTCTTTTCAGCCAGTCATCATAATCTTTTTCAGTTTTGAATGGCTGGCTTCCCTGCCCGCTTCCCAGCAAAGGAAAATCCAGCGGAAGGCCCCCAAACTGCGTGAAGGGAATGTATTCCGGATGGTAGGCATAGCGCTCTATTTTATCTTTCAACGTGTAATCTAACACATCATACGTAGTCTTATCTTCGTCGCTGAGGCTTTCATAATCAACTTTATCCAGTTGATTCTGCACCGTGTTATAAAAAGAGATTTCGCCGGAAATAAAATCCTTGTCAATATTGATGGGCAATTGGTCGTTATACCGCAAATCTCCCTGGGCAGTGGCTTCCAGCGGATAAAGCTTCAGATACTGCTCGTAGTAGTTTGCCGCAATTGAATCTATCTCGAGCGGCGTTTCTCTGGTGATGGGTGAATCGGATTTCTTGCAGGAAGCTAAACCGGCCGATATACCGATAATTATAAGTATTCTGTGAAAAATTTTATTCATTTCTTTTCTTTTTATGAATTGCTAAATTATATTATTTTGTTTAAAAGTTTCAATTCAAAAAACCATAACGAGGGAAATTCAAAAAAGAAACAAATAATTTTGCGCAATCAATCAATTTTTTATCTTTGTTGGGTTGGATCACAAACAATTAATTAACACTATTTTCTTAAAGAAATGAAAGGGATTTTAAAAATCTACCATCCTGAAGAAACCCTTAAATACCACCTCAAAAGCACTTACTGCAAAGCGGTTTACAGCAACAAACAACATTTTCTGGAAATTGAGATCATTACAGATGATTCTTTGGATCATGTAGATGATGATTCCCTGCAATATCCGTTTCCACAGATGTCTCTGAAAATTTTCGATTTTCTTATCAATGAAGACGAACTTAACGGGAAAACCTTTGTGATAAATGATACTGAAGACGAAACTTATACCGAAGTAGATCTTTTCGACGATGAGGATGCCTATCTTTACGATAACGAATTGAAGTTCGACACCGACGCAAACGGCGAACTGCAGTTGTACTGGAAGGGAAACATCGATGATTTCTATACCGGATCCGATGAACCGATCCCTTTCAAACTCAAATGTCATTTCAAGGAAGATGAAATTATCGTAGAAGAAGACTAAACTTTACCGCAGTCTTTTTTAATTTAATCTTCTATTCATCGGCTTTTTTACAATATTATTTTAAAATTGCCGTTCAACTCTATAATCAAGAATTAAAAAATGTTTTTACAAACTCCTACCCAAGTTATTAATACCACGACCGAAAAACATGTGTTCTCGCTTTGGGAAATCCTTTTCAGCGGCGGTTTGCTCGGCAACATCATTATGGTTTTAATATTCCTGCTGGGGATTCTCGCGCTTTATATATTTCTCGAAAGATATTTTTTTATTAAAAGAGCTTCAAAGGAAACTCCGAATTTCCTGGAAAACATTAAAGATTTCGTACAGGACGGTAAAATACAGACTGCGGTAGATTACTGCAGAACCATCGACTCGCCTGAAGCAAGGATGATCGAAAAGGGTCTGGCAAGAATCGGAAGGCCCATTTCAGACATTTCGAATGCGATGCAGAACCAGGGTCAACTGGAGGTTTCAAAACTCGAAAAAAACCTGAATATCCTGGCTTCCGCTTCCGGAGCAGCACCAATGCTTGGGTTTTTGGGAACCGTTGTCGGGATGATCATGGCATTTTTCGAAATATCGAATGTTACTGGTGCGGTGAGTCCAAAACTTTTAGCATCGGGAATTTATACCGCGATGGCAACTACCGCAGTTGGGTTATTTGTCGGAATTCCTGCTTATTTCTTCTATAATATTTTGGTAACCAACGTTGACAGACTGGTGTTGAAAATCCAGACCCATGTGAACGAGTTTCTTGATGCCCTAAATAAACCGCTTTAATGGAACTGAAACGCAGAAACAGAGTAAATGCCGAATTCAGCATGGCGTCGATGACAGATATAATTTTTCTGTTGTTGATATTTTTCATGATTACAAGTTCCGCCATCAGCCAAAGCGCCATCGATGTGAAACTTCCGAAAGCGGATGCTACAAATCCCAGCGTTCAGGATCCTTCAACCGTAACTATTAAGGAAGATGGCAAATATTTTGTAAACGATAAGGAAATCCCGAAAGAACAGCTTGAAAATGTTCTGGTAACAGCACTGAAAGATGTGGCAAATCCCTCTTTCACTATTCGGGCTGATGAAAACACTAAGCACAAAGATGTGGTTTTTGTAATGGGAATCGCAGAAACGCATAAATTTAATTTGGCGATTGCAACCACTCAGGAGAATTAATGAATTACACCTTACAACATAAGAAAGCTGAAGAAAGAGACAGAAGGAGCAGTGCGATCATTACTTTCCTTATCTCGCTGTTGGTTTTCCTTGGAATATTCTTTTACAAATTCACTAAAATTACCGAAAAGCCCGAGGAAATCACCACGATGCTGATTAATTTCGGTGATAATCAAAACGGCGCTGATGCTGAAGAACCTGCAAATCAGGAGGGAAGTTTAGCCGCAAATACTGAAGTTGCTATTCCAGAACCCGTTCAGGAAAATATTTCCGAAACCAAACCGGAACCCAAAACCGTTGTTACAAAACCCGTGGTAAAAGAAAAAGTTATTACAGGAAATAACACGAAAGTTTCAGCTCCCAAAGCCGAAAAGCCCGTGAAAGCAGCTCCAGCTAAAACTTCAGCAAAAAAAGCCGTAACACCAAATTCCACTACCGGAACGGGCGACGGAAAAGGAACCGCAGCTGTCGGGAATTTAATTAAAGGGCGCGGTACCAAAACCGGCAGTCAGGGAACAAACGGAACTACCGGAAACCAGGGCGACCCGCTGGGTGGCGATGGTAACGGCGACAGTAAAGTGGGTATCGACAGAAATCTCGTAGGTTTCATTCCGGGAACTATGGGACGTGGCGGTGCTCAGCCTTCACATAACTGTTCTGCCAGCGGAACGATCAGCATTGCTTATACGGTAGATAAAGCCGGAAATGTTACTTCAGCGCGCAGATCAGGGGGAATTTCCGACCCGTGTGTCGCTTCGACATCAGTAGCCTGGGTGAAACAGTATGTAAAAGCCGAAAGAGCCAGCACTTCATCAACAGGAACTTACCGAATTACCTTTTAATTTTTGGGCGCATATTTCCCGCTTTCACTACTCGCTTCCCGGTTCCTGCGTCACCGGGAGAGCTCAGACATGCCGTTCAATCGGGTGCGCGTTCGGGCTTTCACAAGATTTTTCAGGAATTTTAATGACATAAAATCCTTCAAAATTTCCTGAATCTAAAAACTTTAATCAAATTTGCACCATGACAAATCAGGAATATCAGGAAGCGGTTGAATGGCTTTTTGTGCAAGCTCCGAATTACCAGATCGACGGAAAAAAAGCCTACAAACCCGGTCTCGAAAATATCACTAAACTCTGTGCATTTTTCGGTAATCCACAGGATCAAATTAAGACCATTCATATCGGCGGAACCAACGGAAAAGGGTCTACAAGTAATATGCTCGCTTCAGTCCTTCAGGAATCGGGTTACAAAATCGGAATTTACAATTCACCGCACCTCATCGATTTTACCGAAAGAATTAAGGTGAACGGTAAAAACTGTGACCAGGAATTCGTCTACAACTTCATCCGGAAACTCAAAAAACTGCCTGCAGACATCCGACCCTCCTTTTTCGAGTTCACGACGATTATGGCTTTTGAATATTTTGCGCAGCAAAAAGTAGATTTCGCCATTATTGAGGTCGGACTTGGCGGAAGATTAGACTCAACCAACATCATTAAACCTCTAGTTTCAGCCATCACCAACGTTGCACTGGATCATCAGAACATCCTTGGAAACACAGTCGAAGAAATCGCAACAGAGAAAGCCGGAATCATCAAAAATAACACAGCCATTATCAGCGGAGACGAAAATGAAACTGTAAAATCAATCATCAGAAATAAGGCTGCAGAAAATAATTCAGATTGGGTTGATGCAACTTTAATTAATGTCGAGTTACCTTCAGACTTAAAAGGGAATTATCAGCAGAAAAACATTAAAGTAGTTTTAGCACTTATAGACGAACTTAGAATTTTAGGAATGGAAATTCCACAGGAAAAGGTAAAAAGCGGCTTGCTGAATGTCCAGCAAAATACTGGTTTTATCGGCCGCTGGTTCGAGTTCTCAAAAGATCCGCTGATTATTTGTGATACGGCCCACAATCAGGCAGGTTTGGAAGAGGTTTTTGCGCAGCTTAATTCCATTCCGAAATTCAAACATATCGTACTTGGCTTCGTAAAAGACAAAAAAATCGATGATGTTTTAAAGATTTTACCGGAGAATTCGACCTTCTATTTTGCCAAACCTTACCTCAATCGTGGTCTCCACCCATCTTTTTATGAAGATCAGCTGAAAAAATCAAAAATAAATTACAAAATTTTTGATGAAGTGAACGGTGCGTATCTTTCTGCAAAACAGAATCTTAAAAACAGAGAAATGATTTTTATTGGCGGAAGTAACTTTGTAGTGGGAGAATTTCTTGAAAAAAATTTGCAGAAATAAAAAAAGCTTGTATATTTGCAACACCAAAATTTGAGACATCAATGAGACATCAAATTGCGGATTAGGGCTCTTAGCTCAGTTGGTTCAGAGCATCTGGTTTACACCCAGAGGGTCGGGGGTTCGAATCCCTCAGGGCCCACAAACTCCTCAAGAAATTGAGGAGTTTTTTTTGTTTAATATCCCAATGTTCCGCTTCAGTATAAAATTTCCCAAAAACATCTTTTAATTTTTATTAATTTTATCTCAAAACACAGATATGCTAGTAAAAATTTACGGAAGCGCCATTTTCGGAGTTTCTGCGCAAACGATTACGATCGAGGTTAATGTAGATACTTCCGGCGTAGGCTATCATCTTGTGGGACTTCCCGATAATGCAATCAAAGAAAGCAGTTACAGAATTTCAGCAGCCCTGAAGAACGTAGGGTTTAAGATTCCCGGCAAAAAAATAACCATCAATATGGCGCCGGCGGATTTACGAAAAGAGGGCTCAGCATATGATCTCAGCATCGCCCTGGGAATTCTCTCCGCTTCAGAGCAGATCAAAGCCGAAGAAATAGGAAATTACATCATTATGGGGGAACTTTCTCTTGATGGTGGTCTTTTACCCATCAAAGGAGTGTTACCCATTGCAATAAAAGCACGGGAAGAAGGTTTTAAAGGAATCATTCTCCCGAAACAGAATATCCGTGAAGCTGCTATAGTAGATCAGTTGGAAGTTTACGGTGTCGAAAATATCAAAGAAGTTATCGATTTTTTTAATGAGGGAATCCCGCTGGAAAGAACTATTATTGATACCCGAAAAGAATTTCAGGATAAAATCAACTTCTTCCCGACCGATTTTTCTGAAGTGAAAGGCCAGGAAACCGCCAAACGCGCCATGGAAGTTGCTGCAGCGGGCGGACACAACATTATTCTTATCGGACCACCGGGAAGCGGCAAAACCATGCTTGCAAAGCGGGTTCCGAGTATTCTTCCGCCATTAACCCTGAAGGAAGCGTTAGAAACTACCAAAATACATTCTGTAGCCGGCAAAATTGGCACGGAAACTTCTTTAATGACGGTAAGACCTTTCAGAAGTCCACATCATACAATTTCAGATGTGGCATTGGTTGGAGGGGGGAGTTATCCACAGCCCGGGGAAATTTCCCTTGCGCACAACGGCGTTCTATTTCTGGACGAAATGCCCGAATTCAAAAGAACTGTACTCGAAGTAATGCGCCAGCCACTTGAAGACCGTGAAGTCACGATTTCACGCGCAAAATTCACCGTTAATTATCCTGCGAGTTTTATGCTCGTGGCGAGTATGAATCCAAGTCCAAGCGGTTATTTTCCGGATGATCCCAACAATACTTCATCGCAGTTTGAGATGCAGCGGTATATGAATAAACTTTCAGGACCTTTGCTTGACCGGATCGACATTCATATCGAAGTTCAGAAAGTCGAATTCGAGCAACTTTCCGACAAAAGAAAAGGCGAAAAAAGTGATGAAATCCGCACCCGTGTTTTAAAGGCGAGGGAAATTCAGACCAAAAGATACCACAACGCTGACATTCATTATAATGCCCAAATGGGTCCGAAGGAAATTGAAAAATACTGCGAACTCGATGAGACCTCGCAAAACCTCATCAAAACCGCCATGGAAAAACTAAATCTTTCAGCGAGAGCCTACGACAGAATCCTGAAAGTTGCCAGAACCATCGCCGATTTAGAACTCGCCGAAACCTTAAATTCCAGTCATATTGCCGAAGCGATTCAATATAGAAGCCTCGACCGGGAATTCTGGAATGTTTAAATTTTAAGAAATGCGCCAGTTAATCTGCGAAAGGCTTAATCAACTTCTTGTTTTTCTCTCTGTGTTCGAAACCTAAATTGTACGAAAATCCAACACCCAGCGTCTGTTTCATCTGAAGTTTCTGAAGCTGGTCGTGATCATAAAGCAAATCAAGACTGATAACGGTGGAAATAAATTTGTTGAAACGAATGTTTAAAGTTCCGTTATATGCAATATCAACCCGTTCTGGGTGGGTTACATAGTTGCTAAAGAAGTTCACCTGATTTACCAGATTGATGTCTTTATAAATTTTCAGGCGGTAAAGAATGTTCACGAGCGCACCTAATTCCGAACGAACGCTTTGTCCGTCTCTTTCCAAACCATATTTCCCGGCTTTCTGCAGAAAAGGATCGGTAACGAAAGTGAATTTGCCGTTAACGGGTCTGAAAATTACCTGGAAATTCTCATTCGGGTTGTAGGAGATACCGAGACCGGCATTTAAATAACCTGGTGACATAAATCTGGAAACCCTGTCTTCGAATTCAGGATTGGGCGTAACCGAATAATTGTAGCCGGGAGAAAACTGCGACAAAAACTGAAAACCGGTAGAGAGATAGAAATTCTTACCGATGTCATAACCGTAATTGGTCATGAGGTTGATGTAATCCTCAGTTTTTCGGGATGATTCTCCCTGTGTAGTCACAAAACCGTAACCAAGCTGAAGGTTGTTATCAAGAAAATGTTTGCGGTTCTTATAACTTAAATTATAATTGATTTTTCCGATAATGCCAATATTGTTATTCCCCCCGGAGTTCCAGTTCGAAAAAGATGATTGGTTGAACACCAGATTATTCTGGCCGAAGTAAAACCACCGTACCGGTTCTTTAAGTTTCAGGAGGTTATAAGGCGTGATTGGTATATCTTCTGTGATGTTGGAAATCACTACTTTATCGCGAATCACAATGGTATCTTTGAAATGCACATCGAAATTGACAAGTTTAGGATTGGCAAGACTGTCTAAATCCAAAGACACAGAATCCCATCGTCGCTGCGAAATCGAATCAATTTCCTTTAAAATATTTCTGCCTTCCTGGGAATAGGCAAACACCGACATCAACAATAAAAAAAAGGCAATAAACTGTCTCATAGGCTGCAAATTTAAGGCAAACATATAAAACCTTAAAACTTCAGCATCAATTGTTTATTACTTTTTGTCTTATTTTAGTTTTTCGATTGCTAAAGATTAGCCATATTTACTTAAAAATTATTTTGGTCACAGTTTTGACGAAAGAGAAGAATGCTAAAAGAATCCCTCAATTACAAGGCGGTAATTTACGCAGCCACAATGGTTTCGGCAATGTGGCTGGGGTTTTTCCTGCAATATCTTGGCTTTTTTGATGGATGCAGCGGAGCCATTGTCCCGCTGAATCCCGACGGGTTGAAGGGTATTTTCTTCTCCCCTTTCCTGCACGGCAATCTCGAACATATTTTCGGGAATTCTGTTCCCATTTTCGTTCTCATCTTTCTGCTTTTTCAGTTTTATCCGTTCATTGCGAAAAAAGTCTTTTTCCTTGGCTGGTTGGTATCCGCATTTTTGGTTTGGCTGCTGCCTCCCATTGATATAATTACCGGCGAATTCAATTACGTGTGCATCATAGGCGCCAGCGGGATCGTATATGTACTTGCTTTCTTTCTCTTTTTCAGCGGCGTTTTTCGGTGGAATATGAAACTGCTTACCGTGTCCCTTATTGTCGCTTTATACTATGGAAGTTTAGTTTGGGGCGTAATGCCAGAGGAATTATTCTCAAAACTGGAAGAGCCCAGCAGAATTTCCTGGCAGTCGCACCTTTCCGGAGCGGTGGTAGGTATAATCATGGCGTTTGTTTTCAGGAAAACCGGCGAAAAGAACAAGCGTTTTATCTGGCAGTTCCCGAACTACTATAGCGAGAAAGATGATAAACTTTGGCAGGAATACAAAGAAAACCATCCGGATGATTTTCAGGAGCTGCCTTATCTTAAAAAAGAAGATCCCTGGGATCATCTAGACAAAATCCGTAAAAATGAATAATTTTTAATAATTTTGAGAAAAATCGCCCATGTTCTCCGAAGAAACTCTCTATTCTGTTGCGCTTCGACACTGCCCGCTGATTGGCGACATGGTCTTCAGAAAACTGGTGAGCGAAGTAGGCTCTGCAAAGGAAGTTTGGGAATTATCGAAATCCGGGCTCAACAACATTTACGGCATCGGCAGAAAAATTTCCCTGGAAATTGGGAATGAGGATCATTTAAAATTCGCTGAAAATGAACTCAAGTTCTGCGAAAAAAATAACATTCAAATCAACCTTCGGCATCTTGGAAACCTTCCCCATCAACTTAATGAATGCGAAGATGCACCAGCAATTCTTTACCAGAAAGGCTCCTACAACACCGCTCTCAAGCCGGTAAGCATGGTGGGAACGCGCAACATCACTTCTTACGGAAAAAACTTTGTGCAGGATTTTCTGAATGAAGTGAAGGACAGAAAAATAATCACCATCAGCGGTCTTGCTTTAGGAGTAGATACTGAAATTCATGAAGTTTCAATCCAGAAAAATATTGCCACCGTTGCCATTTTGGCTCATGGATTCCACACGCTTTATCCAAGTAAGAACAGAAAACTTTCGGAAAGAATACTAGAAGACAACGGCGTTCTTTTTACTGAATTCAATTCCAGCCAAAAACCCGACCGCGAAAATTTTATCCAGAGAAACCGAGTTATCGCAGGTTTATCTCCCGCAACTATCGTGGTGGAAACTGCTTTCGGAGGTGGATCAATGAGTACAGCGACTTTTGCCAACAATTACAACCGGGAAGTATTCGCACTGCCCGGAAAGATTACAGATAAATACAGCCAGGGCTGCAATCACCTTATTTTTCAGAATAAGGCAGCAGCGATTTCTACGGTTTCGTCTCTCGTAGAGCAATTGGGGTTTTCTAATGATATCGAAAAAACAGGCGAACTGTTTCCGAGTTCAGAAATAAAGATTCAACTTCCTGAATTTCAGCAAACGCTTTTGCAATCGTTGGATAAAAATATTCCGCTTTCCCTTGATGAAATATCGGTGAAACTTCAGATCCCGTCTTATAAAATATTACCCGATTTACTTCAGCTTGAAATTTTAGGATACATCAAAGCACTTTCGGGAAGACAATATCTTGCCATTTAGCATTCAAGTGTTTTTAAAAATTTATTAATTTTCTGTTAACATTCAATAATTGATATTATAAGTGTTAAAATTATGAATTTAATAAAAATAAACTCTAATATCATTAATATTTTAGTAATTATTAAAATTTTTGTTGCAAGTTTTGAAAAAAAAATTAAATTTGTTGACAATATTAATCAACCCTTATGGAGAATTATAACGTAGACCAGAAAATTCAGGAATTCATGGCCAGAATTGAAGCTAAAAATCCGAATGAACCGGAATTTCTTCAGGCCGTAAAAGAAGTTGCAGTTACTGTAATTCCTTTCATTTCAACAAGAAAGCAATACACCGGAAAAAAACTTCTGGAAAGAATGGCCGAGCCGGAGCGAACAATAATTTTCCGCGTGCCGTGGGTTGATGACAAAGGAGAAATTCAGGTAAACCGCGGTTTCAGAATTCAGATGAACTCTGCAATTGGGCCATACAAAGGCGGAATCCGTTTTCATCCTACCGTAAATTTATCCGTTCTTAAATTTTTGGCTTTCGAACAGACTTTCAAAAACTCTTTAACAACATTGCCAATGGGTGGTGGAAAAGGAGGTGCAGATTTCGATCCACAGGGAAAATCTGATATGGAAATCATGCGTTTCTGCCAGGCTTTCATGACGGAAATGTGCAAACACATTGGTCCTGAAACTGACGTTCCTGCTGGAGACATTGGTGTTGGAGCAAGAGAAATCGGATATTTATTCGGTCAGTATAAAAAAATAAGAAACGAATTTACAGGAGTTCTAACCGGGAAAGGTTTGGCTTACGGTGGTTCATTAATCCGCCCGGAAGCAACAGGTTACGGTGTGGTATATTTTGCTGAGCAGATGCTTAAAACCATTGGTCAGGATTTCAAAGGAAAAACAGTTTGTGTTTCAGGTTTCGGGAACGTAGCCTGGGGTGTGGTTAAAAAAGTTACTGAATTAGGCGGAAAAGTGCTTACCATTTCCGGTCCTGATGGATATATCTATGATAAAGACGGAATTTCCGGCGAAAAAATTGAATATCTCCTTGAACTTCGTGCATCCGGCAATAACAGAGCTGAAGATTATGCGAAGAAATTCCCAACTGCAGAATTCCATGCAGGAAAACGCCCTTGGGAAGTAAAATGTGATGTTGCAATTCCTGCAGCAACACAGAACGAACTTAATTTGGAAGATGCAAAAAATCTGGTAGCAAACGGAGTAATCTGCGTTACCGAAGCTGCAAATATGCCTTCAACTTTAGATGCAATTAATTATTTCCTGGAGAAGAAAGTTCTTTTCTCCCCGGGGAAAGCTTCCAATGCTGGCGGCGTTGCAACTTCCGGTTTAGAAATGACCCAGAACTCTATCCGATTAAACTGGTCATCAGAAGAAGTTGATGCGAGACTGAAGGAAATTATGATCGGTATTCACAAAGCTTGTAGAGATTACGGTAAAGAAGAAGACGGCTATGTAAACTACGTGAAAGGTGCGAATATCGCAGGTTTCGTAAAAGTAGCTGAGGCCATGCTTGCGCAAGGTGTAGTATAAAATTAAAGCCGGATTGCCTCCGGCTTTTTTCATTAAATCCTGTCCCGGGAAAATGGGTAAAAAGTAAAATGAAAGGATAAAGAGCATTGAGTTTTCAATGCTTTTTATTTTGGTGCAAACTGAGCTGCAATTTCATTTCTGAGCTTTTTTCATGTGTTGTAAATTCTGTATTCCGAAAATTATTATTTTTACTTAAACATTTAAATCATGTCTACAGCAGATCCACGAATCGATACCTATATTGAAAATGCCCAGCCATTTGCAAAACCCATTCTCCATTATCTTCGTGAAATCATTCACGAAACCTGCCCCGATGTTGAGGAAGGCTGGAAATGGAGTTTCCCGCATTTCATGTATAAAGGAAAAATTCTCTGTGCTTTCACGGCATTCAAGCAGCATTGCGGCTTTGGTTTCTGGCTCGAAAAGGAAATGAAAACCATTACGGAACTTACCAAAGATGCCGAAAGAACCGGAATGTTTACGTTGGGAAAAATTACAAGCATCGACGACCTTCCATCGAAAGTTCTACTGAAAGCGGCGATTAAAGAAGCCATGGATCTTACCGATATGGGTGTTACGCTGAAGAAAGCGGCTCCCGAAAAGAAAGCAACAGAAGTTCCGGCCTATTTTTCTGAGGCACTCAATCAAAATACTGATGCTAAAAAAGTCTTCGGAAACGCATCGCCATCTTTCCGAAAAGAATACATCATGTGGATCACCGATGCAAAGACTGAAGCCACCCGCAACAAAAGAATGGAACAGGCGCTGGAATGGATTACTGAAGGCAAAGGACGCAACTGGAAATACGAAAAACGCTGAGTTTTTTACTCTAGTTAGTGAGTTTATGACGTGGTAAACCGATTTCGTGCTCCTGAGGATAAGGTTTCCGGAACGTCATGCTTACATCTTCTTTTAGCTGCCGGTGAATATCGTATTGTTTCTCTTTGTGATAAGCATAGCGCGGATCCGGAATCATGGGCATTTTAGCCATTTTGGTAATGGTAATCGTCGGGAAATGATAATCTACCTCAACCGTTCCCAACAGCAGATAACATCCGCCACCCATAAAATCGTAGTTTCTCAGGGAATCCGGAAAATGCGCCGTGTCGAAATAATCGCCGTTCACGTCGATCCAGGTGCCGAAATACATGGTTCCCTTTTTGGTCGGCACGTGTTTTCGGGAAATGAGATATGCCAACATCTTTACCTGTTTTTTATGATTTTTCAGCAGGTCTTTCACAAAAACCAAACCTCTGTACTTAGTTTCCAGAAGATCAAACGGCGTGCAGGAAACCGGGAATCCAAGGATTTCAATCTCATCAAAAGCATCCTCAAAAAAATCCCTTTTCAGTTCCGGAAGTTGGTATTCCTGAACAGGTTCTTCAAACAGCATTTTACCTCTGTTTTCGGGTTTGAAATTGATCAACAGCAATCTTGCTTCAATCAGAAGTTCATTTTTCTGTTTCCCTGTAAACCGAAACGCACCGATAAATATCAAAATCTGTACTCCTTCAATCCCAATCGGAATGCGCCGGATAAAGTCTTCCAGTGATTTATAATTTCCGTTTTTCTCCCGCTCTTCCGAAATAAGCAGCGCAATTTTGGTCTCGAGAGACTGAAGATGCATAAATCCCAGAAAGATATTTTTTCCTTTCAGTGAAGTCTGGTATTCGCTCGTATTCACACAGGGATTCTGAATGATTCCTCCCGACATTTTCGCTTCGTGCACATAAACTTCTGTGCGGTAAAATCCGCCCTGATTGTTAATCACCGAAACCATGAATTCCAGCGGATAATAAACCTTTAGATATAAACTCTGATAACTTTCTACCGCATAAGAAGCCGAATGCGCTTTACAGAAAGAGTAACCGGCAAAAGACTGAATCTGTCGGAAAGCTTCGGTGGTCATCTGCTCCGAATGTCCTTGTTTTTTACAGGATTCAAAAAAGTTGTTTTTTACTTCATTCAGTTTCTGAATTGATCTTTCTTTCCCGCTCATGGCTCGTCTCAGAATATCACCATCGGCATGACTGAGTCCGCCAAAATATTGCGCAATTTTAATCACATCTTCCTGATAAACCATGATTCCGTAGGTTTCTTTAAGATTTTCTTCAAACACAGGATGAAAATATTCAAACTGATTGGGATGGTTGTGACGGAAAATATATTCCTTCATCATTCCGCTTTGCGCCACACCGGGCCGGATGATGGAAGACGCCGCTACCAAAGTTCTGTAATCACCGCATTTTAAACGCCTTAAAAGTCCGCGCATTGCCGGGCTTTCGATATAGAAACATCCTATTGTTTTGCCTACTGCTAAATATTTATTACACTCTGCTTCATCTTTAGAAATAGAAGTATCGCGAATGTCAACCTCGATTCCACGGTTTTTTTTGATGAGTGCTACCGTGTCACTGATGGTTCCCAAGCCGCGCTGCGAAAGAATATCAAATTTTTCAAGACCGATGTCTTCAGCCACATTCATATCAAACTGAACGATAGGAAATCCTTTTGGAGGCATTTCCAGCGCAGAATAATTCGTAATAGGTTCTTCCGAAATCAGAATTCCACAGGCATGCATGCTTCTCTGGTTGGGAAATTTTTCCATCAGTTTGCCATATTCGTGAACCAGTTTTACCACTTTATTGCCGTCATGAGTTTCCATGGGCTTTGTCGCAAGATCATCTAGTTCTTCTTTGGGCAGGCCAAATGCTTTCCCCACTTCCCGGAATATCGACCGGTATTTGAATTCGACATTGGTTCCGCAAAATGCCACGTGATCTTTTCCGTACTTATTAAAAATATATTCGAGTATGGTATCTCTGTTTTGCCAGCTCCAGTCGATATCAAAATCCGGTGGCGAAGTCCGGTTGAGATTCAGGAAACGTTCAAAATAAAGATCAAGTTCGATGGGGCAGATATCGGTAATCCCGAGACAGTAACTCACGATAGAATTCGCTCCGCTCCCGCGCCCAACGTGCATAAATCCCATGCGGTTGCTGTACTGAATGATATCCCAGGTGATGAGAAAGTAGGCGGAAAATTTGAGATCGCCAATTACTTTAAGTTCCTTTTCAACTCTTTTTTGGGCAGCTTCATTATCGCCATATCTTTTCTGCAATCCTTCATAAGCCAGATTTGTCAAAAGTTTCATGTCATCTTCCTGAGAACCGGTAAAATATTTTTTGTTTTTGTTTTCGGTGCTTCGAGGTTCCTTGTAGATAAATTCAAAGCTGCATTCAGAAAGAATCTTCTTTGTGTTTCTGATGATTTCAGGATATTGACTGAATGATTTAATTACACTTGTTTCAGGTTTCAGATATTCTGATTTGCTGCAAATGTCTTCGTCAGAAAGTTTGGAAAGCAAAGTATTGTATTCAATTGCCCTTAAAACCCGGTGTAAATTATATTCTTTTTTGGTGCTGAAAGTTACCGGATGCAGAATTACCATTTTGTCGGTTCTGCTCTTAAACTCCGGACGGATCATTAAGTTCAATTCTTCTTCACGCAAACCTATAAATTCATTCTCATTAAGCGTTTCCGGGATGTTGTTGATGGGATAAATCACAAAAACCTGCTCAAACAACGGTGCTTTTTCAGTAAGTTCCGCGCCATCACAACTATGTGCGGTCAGCACGCGGTTGATTTCTCCTATCCCGCTGAATTCCTTCGCCACAGCAATGTAGAGCAGCTTGTTCCCTTTTCTTACTTCGACACCTGCGATTGGTTTGATTCCGTATTCTTCGCACTTTTTTTTGAATTCATAGATTCCGGTAACGGTATTAATGTCCGTTAAAACTAATTCTTTAGTTCCTGATTCATAAGCCTGCTGCACCAATGCATCAATGGAGAGCGTGCCGTAGCGTAAACTGTGATATGAATAACAGTTCAGGAACATTATTTATACATTTTTTGAGCATCAACATTCCCCTCAGAGAAATCAAATCCCGAAGCCCGCCTCACCGCATCGGAGCCAAAGCGGTTTTTGAGACGGTCCATGGTTTGGCAAAGATTCATCAGTTCTTCGGTATCTTCGAAAAGATTCATCTGGTGATTCCCATGAACTAATCCAGTAAAACGTAAGCCAATCAAGCGCAGGCGCATTCTGCGGGTGTAGATTTTGTTAAACAGATCCAAAGCAATCCTGGAAAGGGTATGATCTGCTGCAGTATAAGCCACCTTGCACTGTTTGGTCTCCGTATCGAAATTGGCGTAACGGATTTTGATGACCACGGTGGAAGTGAGCCATTTTTCTTTGCGCAATTGATAAGCGAGTTCTTCTGCCATTCCTGAAATCAGGCTTCTCATTGCAAACACATCCATAGTATCATTAGAAAAAGTATGTTCTTTTGAAATTGATTTTCTCTCCGAATAAGGAATGACAGGTGCCTCATCGATTCCGTTGGCTTTTTTCCAGAGCTCTGTTCCGTTCTTGCCAATCATTTGCTGAAGGGCCAAAACCGGCATTTCTGAAAGGGTTTTGATGGTCCGGATTCCAACTCTGGAAAGCAGTTGAAAAGTCGCATCGCCGACCATTGGAATTTTCCGGATGGAAAGTGGATTAAGGAAAGGTTTAATCTGGGATTCTTTAATTTCAAGCTTACCGGAAGGTTTGGATTCTCCCGTTCCGATTTTGGAAATAGTTTTATTCACCGAAAGAGCAAAGCTGATGGGTAATCCGGTTTCTTTGGTTACTTCGGCGGCAATTTCCTGGGTCCACTGGTAGCAGCCAAAAAATTTATCCATTCCGGTAAGATCCAGATAAAACTCATCAATACTCGCTTTTTCCATCACCGGGACACGCTTCTGGATGATTTCGGTAACATTATGCGAGAGTTTTGAAAACATCTCATAATCCCCTTTTACCACTTTTGCATCGGGACAAAGTTTCAGGGCCATTCTGATCGGCATCGCCGAACGAACACCAAAATAGCGGGCTTCATACGAACACGATGCCACCACACCACGCTCTCCACCGCCGATGATCAGGGGAATTCCGTTCAGATCGCTGTTCTGAAGCCTGGCGCAGGACACAAAAAAAGCATCCAAATCCATATGTGCAATCGCATGGTTCATGACGCAAAATTAGTTACGTTTTTAAACAATTTCTGTATATTTGTTGTTACAATTTATAACAATGTCAATTTTTTCAGATAACATCAGGTTTTTAAGAGGTAAAAAAGAAATTACCCAACAGGAATTAGCGGATACATTAATCATCACGCGGTCGCGCTATGTTTCTTATGAAGACGGGCGCTCGGAACCGCCGATTGAAGTATTGGTGAAGATCTCGAAATTCTTCAACATCAGTATTGATCTTCTGGTTTCGGTTGATATCCGAAAATATCCGCTTGACGAAATTCTGCGATTACCCGACAACCGAATTGTACTTCCTGTTGTGGTAGATAAATTTGGAAATAACAGTATCGAAATTGTCCCTCAGAAAGCCTCGATGGGCTATTTATCGGGTTACACTGACCCCGATTATATTGAAAGTCTGCAAAGAATTTCCCTGCCTTTTCTCACCAACGGAAAATACAGGGCTTTTCCTGCACAGGGAGATTCGATGCCGCCTTTTAAGGATGGTTCGTATATTATCGGAAAATATCTTGAAAGCATTGATGATTTAAAAGAGAATAAAAGTTATGTATTTGTGACGCTGAATGACGGCATTTCTTATAAACGCTTCAAGTCCAAAAACGAAAAATCAATTACGGTAACCGCAGATAATTCTTTTTATGAACCGTATGAAATTTCTTTTTATGAAATTGTAGAAATCTGGCAGTATGCTTCCGGGATTTTTCCTGAAGATTTCGAACCTTATCATTTTGAAAATCACAACTTAAAAGATATGTTTCTGGAACTGAGAAAAGACATCCGCGATCTTAACATAAAGGTTTCCGGCCTCAAAGAGGAGCAAAACTCAATCGGGTAACAAATAAAATCTTTAAAAATTGTTATCGATATTTTTAACTATTTTTACATTATATATAAACACAAGTGAGTAAAAAATTAGTTTATCTGATGCTGTTGGTCTGCGCAAATTTTTCCTTTGCACAACAAAATGATGAGTTCAGAAGTGCGAAAGACTATTTCGATTATCAGAGGTTTATGCTGAATAATGAGTTCAAAAAAAAGTTTGATAACGAGAAAAATATAGAACAGAAAATCGCCATTAAAAGAGACTTTTCCGAATTTATGGTGAAACTCGACAGCATTCAGAATACCGCATTTATAGGAACTTTAATTAAAGTTAAAAACCGCGAGGATTTAGAAAAGATTACCGTTAAAAATCTGCCCGAACTCCATTTAAATCCGAAAAAAGAAGACCTGAATAAGGAAGCCCAATATCCCGGCGGATTCGAAACGTTAAGGAAACAGGTTGCTGATTTATTCTATACCGATTCGGTTTTACCAGATCAAAAACTTCTGAAAACCAATGTGGTTTTTGTTGTAGAAAGGGACGGAAGCATTGGAAATGTGCATGCAGAAGGCGATAATTTCACTTTCAACCGCCAGGCTGAAATCGCCATGTATCTTCTCCCCGAAAAATTTTCTCCCGCAATCATCAACGGAACTTCGGTTCGGTACAGGTTTCGGTTGCCTTTATCCATGAATTTTGACTGATATTTAATAACGTATTTCAGAATTATGTTTACCGACGAATATTACATGAAAATGGCGCTTCAGGAAGCCCAGACTGCTTTGGAAAAAGACGAGGTTCCCATTGGCTGCGTAATTGTCTCCAACAACCGCGTGATTGCAAAAGCCCACAACCTTACGGAAACACTGAATGATGTT
>JAANMT010000630.1_pt1 | contig 38264 bp, 33 predicted proteins | sample 7279711 | NCBI WGS metagenome assembly JAANMT01 (sample SAMN14094538, study PRJNA606508) | bioreactor metagenome | isolation source: A lab-scale SPAN reactor treating ammonium-rich wastewater day 1 | place: Ireland: Galway | collected 2017-01-16 | reverse complement strand
GTCGTTCAAGTGCGACGGTTGCTTGTACAACGAGTTCTGCATGAAGTGGAGCGCCGAGCAGGAAGACCTGTCGCTGCTTCCCTACATGAGCGGTACGGAAAAAGAGGCATTGCGGCGGGTCGGTGTCACGACTGTGCAAACCCTTGCCACCTTGAAGGACTTTTCCGGCACGAATGAGTTGGTCGTTGCCCCTGGTCGAGAAACTCAAGTCAAACAAATTGCCGCCACCTGGCCGGTCGGTCCACGGCTCGACGAACTGATTCACCGGGCCAAAAGTTTTCGCCGGTCGGTGCGGAAGGACGGCACACAGGCGATTAGCTACATCCCCGGCAAAGGCAATAGCAGCCTGCCGGTGTCTCGCCCTGACCTCAACCCGAATCTGGTCCGCATCTATTTGGACGCTCAGCACGATTACTTCGAAGATCGGGTGTATTTGCTGGGAGCCTTGGTGGTGGCGTGCAAAGATGGCGTTCCAGTCGGCAGGCGAGCGGTAATGAGCATGACCGACGGGCCTCCCGATTCAGCAGCCAAGGAACGGCAGCTTTTTGTGGATTGGACGCACGATCTGCTGAAAGCCCTGTTGGACCTTGCCGTTTGCGACTCTCCGCCTGGCGAACCCAATTCGGCTCCGATTCACGTCATCTTCTTCGATCGCTACGAACAACGACTCATGCTGGAAGCCTTGGCTCGTAACTTCCCGCCGATCCTGGAAGCTACGCCGCCTTTATATGACTTCCTCACGCAGATTGCTGCCTTCGACTCTCCCATCGCCAGCTTTCTCGATGAGGAAATCCGCACGTTCAAAAACTTCCCGATGACATGCCAATCGCTCCAGTCCGTGGCGACCTACCTCAAGTTTGACTGGAGTACGCCCCACAACTTTCGGGAGTTGTTCAAGGCTCGGCTGTTCGATTACCTGGGGAAACTCGACATCGACGGCAACTCCGAGTGGTATACCCGCCGCTCCCGATTCGCCAGTTCCATTCCCTTGGAATACGCCTATGCCGCCTGGGATCAGTTGCCAAAGCCTGCCACGGGCAAGGGAGATGAGTTCGCTGACTTTCGAGGCGTAACCAAAGACCTGCTTACGGCGTTTGAGGGACGGCGATTAGAGGCGCTAGAGCATGTCGCTGGTTCGATCAACGGGAACCCCAACACGCAAAAGACTGCATTTACCTTGCCGGACCTTGCCAACTATGAGGACAAGGCGCACGACCTCGCTCATGCTCTCCACGAGTTTGTCACGATTGAGCGGCTGGTGACGATGAACGACTGGAAAGCGATTCGGCATGCCCCACCGGAACAGCGAGTGTTAATGGGCGAGGCGTTGTTGGTTCGTTATTGCGAAGCAGATCAGGAACCAGGCGTCGCTGAACAAAATCGAGAGAATGAGCGACGGCGGCTTTTGCGAGAGACGTATCTGGCGGAGTTGCGAGCGGCGAATCCTAACAAACAGGTTCGTTTGCCCAAGGACCAAGCCGAGGAGTGCCGGTGGTCGCCAGAGGGTCTGCGGTTTCGGCTGCGGGTGGAGTGCGTGGGGGTAGACTGCGACCTGCATGAAGCGTTGTTGATGTCCACCTTGCGAGATGGCGATCAGTTGGTGATTTACCTTCGCTGGACCGTGGACGAGCGATTGCCGGTGGCGGAAAGAAAGGAATTCACCCCAACGCCCAAGCAAATGCTTTACGGTCAACGAGCCGAGTTGCTGCGTATCGTCGCTACACGAAAAGACAAAGCAGGCCAAGTGACCGAAGCGTTCGCCGAGGTTGAGTTAAAAACAGGCTTCGGAGGCGACTCCACCAAACCGTTCGTTTTCCCGGCGATCAGTCGTCCTTTGGAGGAAGGCAAACTCTACACGCTCGATCCTTGTCCGAATGAATGGTACGCCTATTGGTGCGCCCAGGTCGTGAACGGATTATGCGACCGTGAGCCGAATGTCCTCTACGACCGCTTGGTGAATCCTCCAGCATCCGGCGATGGCTCAGGGTCCAAAGGTCAAGCGGCTTTCCTTGCCGGATTAGACGCCTTCCATGAAGCGGGCTTACTGCACGACTTCGAGGACAGCAAACGCTGCTTCATTCGGGATCACGCTCGCAGCCCGGCGCTGTTGGTTCAAGGGCCACCAGGGACGGGCAAGAGCTATGGCGCTGCCTTTGCCATTTTCGCCCGTTTGCAAGGGGCGATGCACGAAGGACGCAACCTTCGAGTGTTTCTGTCCTGTAAAACGCACGCCGCCACGGATGTACTCCTCGAAAATGTGCTGGAAGTGCAGAAGAAGCTGCGGCAGTTGAAAGCCACCAAACTCAAGCTATTTCAAAAGCATTTCGATGTTCGGCTGCTCGATGTCCCGCTGTACCGAGTCGCTCCGAAGCACGTCCCGCCCGAAGGCATTATTCCACTCACCAAAGACGCCGAGAAGGAGAAAGGCGAGAGCTACAACGCCGACATTATCCAGGAGCATTCGTGGGCGGTGGTGGGCATCACGCCGGGCGGTGTATATGGGATGCTCAAGAAGAAATGGCCCAAAGGGATTTTCGGGCAGCAGCTATGCGACCTGTTAGTGCTGGACGAAGCCAGCCAGATGAATCTGCCGGAGGCGTTGATGGCGGCGTTGCCTTTGGCTGCGGATGCTCCCGTCATCGTTGTGGGCGACCATCGGCAAATGCCTCCCATCGTCAAACACGATTGGGAAGGTGAAGCCCGCCGTACTTTTCGGCAGTACCAAGTCTACGAAAGCCTGTTCGACACCCTGCGGGCGCAAGACCCACCGATGATCCGCTTCGCCGAAAGCTTCCGCCTTCACGCTGCGATGGCGGAATTCTTACGGCAGGAAATTTACCGGCACGACGGCATTGCCTACCACTCGAAGCGAAAAGACAAACTCCCTTCACACCCCGTCAGCGACGACCTGGCAACGGCGGTTTTGCACCCAGACTATCCCTTGATCGTAGTCGTGCATGACGAAGCGGAGAGTCAAATGCGAAACACGTTCGAGCAATCGCTCATCGACCCGATCTTGCGAACCTTGGCCGACTCGTCGAAGTACGGCCTCGACGCCATTGAAGGGTTGGGGATTGTGGTCCCGCACCGGGCGCAGCGAGCGGCGCTCCAGCAATCATTCCCTGAACTCAATGTTATCGATCCGGTCACAGGGATGCCGGTCCGGTCGGCTATTGACACGGTGGAGCGATTCCAGGGCGGCGAGCGTACCGTGATTTTGGTGAGCGCTACGGAAAGCGACCGAGCGTACCTCTTGGCCTCCAGCCAATTTCTTCTCGATCCTCGGCGACTGACCGTAGCCTTGAGCCGGGCCAAGCGGAAGATGATCCTTGTCGCTTCACGCAGCATCTTTTCATTGTTCAGCCCGGACGAAGAAGTGTTCGCCAACGCACTATTGTGGAAGAACCTGTTGCTGCGAACGTGCTCGACGCCACTTTGGGAAGGAGAACGGTTGGGGATGCGAGTTGAAGTTTGGGGCGGGAGAGAATGAATTGAGATCGCACTACCAGGAGCCAATTGCCGTGCTGAAGGTGATGGACGAGGAGCAGGTTCGCCAGGTGAGGAAGCAACTCGATGAGGTCCACAAAATGGTCGGGGGCGGCGGGGCGATTGCTCATCTCCGGCGACCTGGAAGACGTGCTGCCGCTCGAAGATGCTGATGCCTTGGCGAAGGCGAAGCCCATCTCGCCCAGCGGCGGCGTGAGGCTGGACCCTGTGAAGATCGACGCTCGGCACGACGCCCAGGTTAATGCGGTGTTGAAAGAAGGGCCGGTCGCCGTGATTGTGTTGGGCGGGGCGCACGACCTGCGTGTTAGCGTGCAGCGGCTCGGCGGCGGCAACTGCGAGTGCCTGCGAGTGACGACAAAGCGGTACATGGAGATCGGGGACTGACACGGCGAACCCAAGTTCCAGCTTGGATGTCAATAGTGGATCAACGGTAAGCTGTCCGCCCTGCGTTGGGTTCTCGGCGAGGATTGGGAAACGACGCTGGATACATGACTGGAGAAACGCTTGATGGCCCGACGACCGGCTTTCATGGAAGGGTGGACCGAATTCTACCCGTACTGCTACCTGCTGATTGCTGCTGACACTGCCCTGGATGCGGCCAAGCTGGAGTTGCCGGGCAGGAACTACCACTACGTCATAGCCGTGACCTTTTCGGCGTTTGCGGTTGAAGCTGCGGTCAACCATGTCGGCATCGACTACTACCCGGACTGGATGAAGAAGCCGAAGGAGGGAGGCCACGAACGAAAGCCGTGGAAAGAGAAGCTGGAACTTCTGGCGACGAAATTCGGGATGCAGTTGGACTTCACGAGCGGCGCAGCGAGAACCGTGATGGAGGCGTTTGAAGTGCGTGACAGACTCGCTCACGGGAAAACTTGGGTCGGGGAACAGTGCTACTTGGACGACGGCCAGGGAACGGACGACGTAAGTTTCCCTGACTGGCTACAGCCCTACCTGAACGAGACAAGGGCGAAGCAGGTCATTGATGATGCACGGGCGCTGATCGGTCAGCTTTTCGAGAAGGCGGGGTATCCGCCGCACAACCTCTACAGCATGGGACAGGGTTTCTACGGCGAAGTTCCAGGCCCGGCACGACCAGCAGTTTGGACGGTCAAAGGGACGACGTGACCCTACCGCTTTGACTGGTGGCGCTCGATGCGTGCGACGGTCCAGTTCTGGTGAACATTCGGCAGCGCCCAGGCCCCTTGACTCTGACGCAATGTGGACGGTCCCACGTCACCACCTGATCGGCTGAGGAACGCATCCCACAGATTGAGGTCGAATCGCTGGAAATGGCCCTGAGCCTAGAGGATCGTTGACAGGCGATTGCAGAAGTTCGGCGAGCATCACGACCCGGTGACATCCCAGCAAGAAAGCGTTGAGGCACGAATGACAAAACGGCCCCTTGTGATCTTGGATAAGAACTTCTTGCAAAAGGAAGATGCGTCAACTCCCCGCCTTCGGGCGCTGGCTCTGGCTGGGTGTGATTTCATCCTGACGGACACCCTGCTATACGAACTGTGTTCGGATAGCCACCTCCCTCAACTATGGCCTTCAATTCAGCGGAAACTATTTCGTTTCGTGGATCGAATTCACTTGTGGTTTCACACGGCTGAACTCCTTCGCCGGGAAATAGCCCAAAACGGCCCGATCAATGGGCCAGAGGGCGCTGATGCCACTCGTCGGCTTCGTGAGTGGTTTCGCTCAGGAAGCGTCTTTGTACCGAGCAATCTGAAGGAAACCGTGGAATCGGCGTATCAGCAACGAGAAGTTGATTCGATGGAGAAGGTCGCTCCGATGGCTCGTGCCGTAGGAGACATGATCGCTGACAGCTTGACGAAGGTGACGAAGAGGAACGCTACAAAGGACGATCTAGGGGGCTGGATTGAGAACAACTTCAACGACGAACGCCTGATTCGATGGGTTCTTCGAGCGTGTTACGGCAACGTGAAGTCACCGGAGAACCACATCCCGAATGCAGAAAGCCGCATTACTCCCGACTGGTTCGCATTTCCCAACGCACGGGTCACTCTGGCACTGATCGGCATCTTTCTCGTGAAGTACGGCTTGTCAGAATTGCCGGGAAGAAAGTTCCCGAATACGAAGCTCGACACGGACTATCTCGCTTTGCTGCACTACGCCGACGCACTCGCAAGCGATGAAACGTCGGGCGACATGGCCCAAATGTGCGGTTGGCTTTACGGTTCTACGAAGAAGTGTATTTCGTCGGATCGTCTGTTTGCGGCGATTCCCAGCGAGGATGAGGTGCGCCTCAACGGATACTATCGTTGGGTCGAGTCGGGCCACACACATGGGCATGATGTTGCAGACTGGTTGAATGCGGAGGAAGAACTCTATCGCAGAATGTGGGAATCACTTTGAACCAAGCCACTGGTCGTGCGGTCTTCAAATCACCGCCCGGTACAACACCGGGTCAAGCTGGCACAACTCACTCAGCGACCCGTACAGGATGTAAAGCCGTGGCTTCCGCCCGAAGTCGAACACCCGGAATAGCTGAAACTGGTTCGGGATGTCCTCGGAGCAGCGGACCTCGTTGCCCATGACGTAGAACGGGAAGAACTTTCCCAGCCCGGTCGTCTTGGGGGCAAGGGGGTTCGTGTGGGGCATCGGCTTACGCAGGAGTGCTTTTCACGCTGGAGACTTCGGCATAATCAAGTTATCCGCCGAAGTACCGTACCGCCTCGTCAAATCCGATCCCGCTCTGCCAGACTTGCTCTCCAATCTTGAACTTCGCAGCCTGATCTTGCATTTCGACTTCAATCGGGCCAGTCCGACTTAGAACGCCACTTCTCGATCCTTCCAAAGACTCGACCGCCTCCACAATCGGCGTGATCCTTGCGCCGATGTCCGTGACGAACTTGACCTTCTCCCGGATGGTGATGCTGTCGATTTGCTCGTCTTGGTCCGAAAGAACAACAACGCACAAGACGTAACCGTTAGGCTGCTCTTTTGCGGTTTTGCCTTGAACCTCGGTCATTCGCACGTGCCGCCCGACTGTCGCTTTGATCTCAATAAGAAACTTGCCCACAGGCGTGCTGATCCCCAAAAGTATCTCGTTGCCACTGTCATCCAGAAAATCGCTATCCTGCTCTACCGAGTAATCTGACCCCGTGCCGGTGCGCTCGACCTTCAAGCCGTGGCCACTTCCCAATGCGCTTTGCAACGCTTCCTCGACAGCCCTGCCTACATCCTGATTCTTTTTGATCTTCTTTCTAATCTCTCCCTGCTCTCGGATAGCCTTGATCGCTTCGGGGTGAGCAGCAAGCTCGTTCGCCAGATCGCTCATTTCCTGAATATCACCGCCCACGGCCCGAAACATCTGGATGAACGACTTGCTCAAGGTCACTCGTGTATCCTCGTCTGAAGACACGGACCTCATGAGAAAGTCACCGGCACTGACGCCGATTGCGGTGAGAAAAGACGGGCCTTCGCCTTCAGCGAGCAAGCTGATGATTTCCTTTTCGTCCCTGAGCAATCTCGCCAAGGAATCCGCAGTCAGGTTTTCCGAGCGGTTCTTGTCCAGAAAAAGCCACTTGTTCTTTTTCAAGGGAACGACCCAGCCCGCTCTCCAACAGCGGTGATGGTGATCGCATTCGCATTCGACGCTGAGTTGTTCCTTCCATGATGTGTCGCTTGGGATCATATAGGAAGCAAGGAATCGCAAAAGCAACAGGCACTTCGCCCTGCTCTTGCGTGCGCTGTCCATCAGCCCCACATTCTTCTCTCGAAGAAATGCGATTTGTGTCGTTTTAATCGGCTGCTTCGACTTGTGGGTGTCGTCGTCGGTCAGTGTGTCGTCGGGAAGGAAATCCTGCACATAGTCTGTCGTCTCAAATATCGGGGTGACTCGCACAAAACCCTTCTCCGAAGCCGCAAACCAGAGTTCCGGCTGCCCGCACTCTGTGTAGTAATCAGACGAAAGGACATAGCGCAGAGGAAACAGGGCTGAGAACTTCCTGGTTTCTTCCGGCCAGCACTCTGGCGGTGCTAAAGGAACGATTTCTGGCTTTCCATTCTTGGTCAACAGGAGCGTAGACAGCATTCCGTCGCTGACGATCTCCTGGGTTAGAGCCGGGAACGCCTCAAGATAATCAAGGGCGTTATTCTTTAGCATCCATGCGAACAGCCGGATATTGCCACGCCGAAAATCAGGTTCGGCATTGGCACTCTGCGCCTCTTCCTGAAGATGCTCGGCGACTTCGGCCAGAACATCGTCTTGGGTTTTGGCCTGGAGCAACCTTTGAATTTCTGGAGAGCCGACAGCTTTGTGAAGCAGTCCGGCACGCACAGGCAGCCCCAGCAATTCCCCGATGTCTTTCAGGTCGTCGTCAATGTCACCGTCCAACCGCAGGTTGTTCCGCTTCTGAAAAACCCCGTTCTGGTCGGGCAGAAGTGAAAGGTTGTCGAACAGGGACGTTTGGCCTGCCACGACGAGCAGGCCGTATAGTGTGTTGCACCATGCAACTGGATCGGATTCGGCATCGAGCGATTCACGCAGTTTGTCCACCGATCCGAACTCGGCGAGTTTGCTGGCGCAATCCTTCAGGGTGTAGCATTCCTCAAGTTGTTCGGGAGGAACGCCCAACACCGTTGCCCACGCTCGGAGGTTATCCTCCCAATACTGTGCCGTGGACTCCTCAACGAGTATTCCATTGCTTATCTTGCGTTCTCGCAAAAGACCCCACAGTTGGCTGCCGGGTACGCTCGATGAGCCGAGAGGAATCCATGCGTCTTGCGCAGCAATCAATTGTCCGCCGCAGGAACGCAGCAATGGGACCGACCTAATCGGCTCCACCAAAGCTGACCTGGTTAGCGAGTGAAGCCATTCCTCATCAACGCCTCTGGGAACTTGCAGCATGAGCTTGCACAGTTGATGAATGCCACGCCAACGTGCCGTCGCACACTCCTTGAGGAGAGTTACGAAAAGCGGGCAGGCAGCCTCAATGAGTCTCTTGTTTGTGGTGTTGTCATCGGTGATCTCTGGTCCCAGGTAAAGGCCATCTCGGTCCTTCTGTGGTCGGAAACTGCGACTGTTGATGACACCAGGGAACCCCATCCTTTCGGTCCCAAACAGCGGAAAAGCCATGAAGAACCGTGGAACGTCCGGGCCGTAAAGGAGGTCAAGGCCATCTCCCGTCTCCTGTGACAGAACTGCTACTGTAATCGACTCGCTTATCGCCGTGGCAACGACAAATGGCGGAACGTGTTGACCGAAACATTCAACTTCTACTGGAGTCGTCTGAACGATTCCTTTGCCGGTAGCGCTACCGTCATCCTTCAGCGGTTTGCTTGGGTGACGCAGGTAGAGGCGACGTGCAGCATCCTTCACGATTTCGATGGACTCGATCTCTGGGTTAAATGCCAGAACGTATGGTGCGTAGGACTCTAACGAAGCGACACCTTGTCGAGCGATTTCTTCAACGTCAGCAGAAACCGGGTAAACGTATCGGGTCGAATGGGCGGAACGGGCGGCGGGAGTGCCCGGCGATTTCGCAACGGACGCAACAAACTCCTTCGATGACCGATCCATTGAGTCTGTGAGTTCTTTGGGCGTAGTCCCCGTGCGGTCCAGTACAAAACTGAAGCCCCTACCATCGGTCAGCCGACCGGAAACTCGTGGAACTTTCGAGATGATATGGGTACTGAGGAACCCCGTTCCGAAACGCCCCACTTGCCCGTCTTCTTGGTTCTTGGTGGAGCCGTGATGGATCAGGTGAGCCACTTGATCGGTATTGAATGCCATCCCGTCGTGCTGAAACGACACTTCGCTTTCAGTGAGGCAAACGTGGACATGAAGCGGTGAACCGGAGTCTGCCGCATCACGAGCGTTTTGGAGCAATTCCCATATCCATCGAGATGCGTGCAGGGAGGCATGGTTCACAAGGTCTTTCAGATTGTTGAACACATCCTGTGCAGTGTTCTCCACGAGTGCTTTGCGCTCGGCAGCCTGAAATTCCTCGGCGAACGACATGGGTTTCCCTTTGTGGCGATGGGGGAGCAGTATTACGCCTTCTTCGCCTTCCTCGGCCTCGGCGTCTGGCCGATCTCGACCATCAACTTGTCGAGCGTGGCGTCGTCGCAGGTGGCAAAAGCACAAAACGCATCGGGCCGCTGAAGAACCCGCTGTCGGATCGGCTCCGGCACCCGCTTCGCCAGGATCAGCAACTCGTCCTCATCGGCTTCCAGAGCATCGGCCAGCCGGTGGATCAGGGCGTCGGATGGATAGTCGCCGAAGTTGAGCCGTTCGTTCTCCACACGGCTCAGGTAAGTGAAGCCAACCCCCACCTTTCCCGCTAGATCACGTAGGCTCCACTTCTTGGCATGTCGAAGCTGCCGAACCCGTTTCCCGAAGGTTGCCACAAAGACGCTCCTGGTCAGCACTTGCTGGTTGCTGATGACCCCTGCATATCGTAGGATGCTTGCACTTCGCAGACAACACCCGTAAGCACGGCAGGCGTGCATCCCCTCAGCCGGTATTGAAGCGCCGAGGATGCGGAATTGTGAACATAGGACCAGATCAGCCGAAACTCTTTGCCAACGCCCCATTTGCATTCGCCGACCGTTTTTTGCAGGATCACGCAGGGCAAATCATCAGTGAACCTCGAACGGCGATCCTCGAACTGATCGCCAACGCCTACGATGCTGGGGCCACGAAGATCGACATCACTTGGCCAATCCAGCGGGGCGAGAAGTTTTCCGTTGTGGATAACGGCATCGGGATGACGAGAGCCGAGTTCGAGCGGCGGTGGCGAACCCTTTGTTATGACCGAGTGGCCGAGCAGGGAACCCAGGTTGTTTTTCCCAAGGGCGTGCGTGGCATCAAACGAACGGCATTCGGGCGCAGTGGCAAGGGCAGGCACGCTCCCTTCTGTTTCGCCGATGCGTATGAGATTGTCACGACGAAAGATGGTGGGTTCATTCACATGCGAGTCGGCCTGGCGGTCGCTGGCACCACGCCCTTTGAAATCACCCTGCTCCACGAATCGAAGAAAAAAGGCCACGGCACCGAAATTTCCGCAGTCCTCGAACGCCACCTGCTCGATCTGGACGAACTACGGCAACTGATCGGGTCAAAATTCATCGTGGACCCGTCGCTGTGCATCAGCGTCAATCAGCAACAGGTGCAACTCCTTTCGCTTGAAGGACTGAAAACGACCGAAATCCCGGTTGAAGATTATGGCACAATCACCGTCCACTTTATTGACTCCATCGAGCATTACCGAAGCTCAAAGCTCCGAGGAATTACTCGAAAGAGATTCGGAAAGCGGGCCGGGTGAGTGCATCGACCGAGATCGTCGCCTATGTCCTCGGTGCGACTCTGGAAGAAGGGCTAGGGCCTGCCGACTACGGCGAGAACAAGAATCTTCACATCATTCCGATGGTGTATCAAACCGTTCTTCGGAAAGCGAACCAACGGACGTTTAACCTTCAGAAGCGTCTCCAAGAAGTGCAGCCCACGATCACGACTGATCCCGAAGTGGAGGAGGTCTTGCGAAGCGACGGACAAAAGGAGTTGTTCGAGAATGTGGTGCCGGAGCCGCATGTTCGACCTGTTGACGACAATGGGCAAGCCGAAACGGTTAAGCAGACGAAGCGAGCGGCTTCCGAAGAAGACGGACAGGCCGGGCAAAAGGACAGCGAGGCGGGCCAGTGACGACCGAATACCACTCCCAATACTACGCCTATCAACTGACGAAGCGGTTGGCCTCGGACAACTCCGAGAAGCTGTCGCAATCGCTGTTGAACGCCACCGTCGATCTGAATCCGCATCAGGTCGAGGCGGCGCTGTTCGCCTTCCGGTCGCCGCTGTCTCGTGGGGCGATTCTGGCCGATGAGGTCGGGCTGGGCAAAACCATCGAAGCCGGGCTGATCGTCAGCCAACTTTGGGCCGAACGGAAACGCCACATCCTCTGCATCGTTCCGGCCTCGCTTCGCAAGCAGTGGAACCGGGAACTGCTGGAAAAATTCTTCATCGACTCGCTCATCCTGGAGTCCAAGAGCTTCCGGGCCATCCAGAAGGAACGGGGCGGCAACCCGTTCGATCAGGACGGCACCGTGGTCATCTGCTCGTATCAGTTCGCCCGCTCCAAATTCGAGGAGTTGCGACGGGTGCCGTGGGATTTGGTGGTGATCGACGAGGCCCATCGCCTGCGGAACGTCTACAAGAAGGGCAACAAGATCGCCCGTGCGATTCGGGACGCTGTGATCTCCCGGCCCAAGGTGCTGCTCACCGCCACGCCGCTCCAGAACTCGCTCATGGAGCTTTACGGGCTGGTGAGCATCGTCGATCCGCTGATGTTCGGCGACGAGGAGTCCTTCCGCAGCCAGTACGCCACTCGACCGGGAGCGGCCACGGACGGTCAGCTTGGGGCGCTCAAGCAGCGAATCCGTCCTATCTGCCAGCGGACTCTGCGCCGCCAGGTCACGGAATACGTCCCCTACACCAACCGCATCTCGTTCACGCAGGACTTCACGCCGACCGACGCCGAAGTACGGCTCTACGATCAGGTATCGAGCTATCTGCAAAAGCCGGAATTGTTCGCCCTGCCGTCCGGCCAGCGGCAGTTGATTACGCTGATCCTGCGGAAGATTCTGGCGTCCTCGTCCTTCGCCATCGCCGCCACGCTGGGGACACTCATCGACCGGCTGGAACACCAACGGGCCGAAGTCGGCAGAGAGGTCGAGGAAAGCGTCACGTCACTGCTGGGGGACGACCTGGAACACGCTGACGAGATGCAGGACGAATGGTCTGAAGACAGAAATGGCGATGCCGCCGAAGATGGTGACACTGAAAAGATCGACCCGGCCACGGTGCTGAAGGCCATCCAGTCCGAAATCTCAGAGTTGCGGAGCTACAAGCAACTCGCCGAGTCGATCAGCCAGAACGCCAAGGGAGACGCCCTACTCCACGCATTGCAGGCGGGCTTCAACAAAGCCGAGCAGCTTCGCTCGCCGAAGAAGGTGCTGATCTTCACCGAGTCCCGCCGCACGCAGTCGTATCTCAAAGACCTGCTGGAGAACAATGGCTACGCCGGGCAGATCGTCACGTTCAACGGCACCAACACCGATCCCGAATCGAAGGCCATTTACACCAACTGGCTGGGGCGGCACGAAGGCGAAGATTGCGTCGCCGGCTCTCCTACCGCCGACATGCGGTCGGCTCTGGTCGAGAAGTTTCAGAACGACGCCACCATCATGATCGCCACCGAGTCGGCGGCGGAAGGCGTGAACCTCCAGTTCTGCAATCTCGTTGTGAATTACGACCTGCCGTGGAACCCGCAGCGGATCGAGCAACGGATTGGGCGCTGTCATCGCTACGGTCAGAAGCACGATGTCGTGGTCATCAACTTCCTGAATCGGAAGAACGAGGCCGATCAGCGGGTGTTTCAGCTTCTCTCCGAAAAATTCCGGCTGTTCGACGGCGTGTTCGGGTCGTCCGATGAAATCCTCGGCACGCTGGAGTCGGGCGTCGATTTCGAGCGGCGGATCAGCGAAATCTACCAAGCCTGCCGCACGCCGGAGGAAATCAACACCGCCTTCGACCGCTTGCAGCAGGAGTTGGAGGAGCAGATTACCGCACGCATGGCCGACGCCCGAACGAAGCTGCTGGAGCATTTCGACGAGGAAGTGCATGAAAAGCTGCGGCTGCGCCAGGACGAAACGCAGCATCAGATTGACCGCTTTCAGCAGTGGCTCTGGAGCGTCACCCGGATCGAACTGGCCGATGCAGCCGAGTTCGACGACGAGCATTACGCCTTCCGCCTGCTGCGGTTGCCGGACGGGGCTTCGCCGCACGAGGTTCCGCTGGGCCGTTACCGTCTCGTCACCCAGCGGGCCGATTCGACCGAGCATCAGTACCGTTTCGGCCATCCGTTGGTGGCTTGCCTGATCGACCGGGCCAAGCGGCGGCAGCTTCCGGTGCAGACCGTTCGGTTCGATTATTCCGGCTATCGGGGCCGGGTGATGCTGGTCGAGCAGTTGCAGGGACAGACCGGCTGGCTCCGGGCGTCCCTGTTGTCGATTTCGGCCCTGGAGACGGAAGAGCATCTGGTGCTGACCGGCATGATCGACGAGGGCCGGTCACTCGACCAGGAGACTTGCGAGAAGTTATTGAACATCCCTGGCACAGTGGACGGGTCGGAGGCAGTTCCGCCCGCTGTGGCCGAGCGGCTGGTTGCCGAGTACGAGGCGGCGCAGACCGCCTTGCTCCACGAAGCCCAAAGCCGGAACATGGACTTCTTCGAGCAGGAGATCGAAAAGCTGGACCGCTGGGCCGACGACCTGAAGGAAGGAGTCGAGCGGGAACTCAAGGAGCTTGAGGCCGAAATCCGGGCGATGAAGAAGGAGGCTCGGCAGGCAACGACGCTGGAGCAGAAGATCGCCGGTCAGAAGCAAGTCAAAGACCTGGAGAAGAAGCTGAAGGAAAAGCGGAAGCGCCGGGACGAGGCGCAGGACGAGATCGAAGAGCGGAAGGACCGGCTGATCGAGGAGATTGAAGCCCGGCTCAAGCAGCAGGTGGACACGAAGGAACTGTTCACGATCCGGTGGAGCGTTTCATGAGGGCATTGTGATGAATATCCGAAGCGACATTTTTAGCCGCCCGAACCGCTCACAAGCGGAATTGTGGAGCGATTCAAAGACAGTGCGGTATGAACTCGACATGCTCCTGTCCGATGCAGAGGCTTACGCACAAATTGCTGAAACATCGGCGGTGGTGTTGAAGAATGCTCTCGTCGAGTCCTTCGCCGTCCATTGCCGGGCAATGATCTTTTTCCTGTTTGGCCATCTGGATGGAATAGCGGCCAACGGAGTCAGCGAAGGCTTCGCCAAGCCACGTTCGACCGACGTTCTGGCGTTCGATTTTTGTTACGGGTGGAGTTCCACTTGTCCGGCACCGAGCGAAGTGCTTGTGCGAGCAAAACGCCAGGCCGATAAGTATGTCGCTCACATTACAACCGACCGGCGTGAGGTAAACCAGCCAGGTAGCGGCATCGAATCGGTGTGGCGCTTTGGAGAAGTTGCGGCTGAGATTGCGAAGGTGATGGACAGTTTCTTGCGAACGGCTCCTGCCAATGTCATTGAGTCGTCCGAGCGATGCCGCATGAGCGATCTTATTTCACCCTGGCTGCCAACTCACGCCGCATCTGTCCCAACTCCATCTACCATGCCGCCGTCATTTCACAATACAGGCCAAGCTCTCTGCGGGCGAACCGAACCAAAGACGGTTTCGCCGCCACCAGGAATCAGTTTCCACGGACGAACGGAATAGACATGAGCAAGAAGACGAAACTCGAACTCACCTGGATCGGGAAGGACCAGCGGCCCCGGCTGGAGCCGAGGGTGCTGGTCGAAGACCCGGCCAAGTCATACCACGCCGAGCATCGGGTGTCGGAGAACGACTTCTTCGACAACCGGCTGATCTTCGGAGACAACCTGCTGGCGCTCAAGGCGCTGGAGCAGGAATTCACCGGCAAGATCAAGTGTATCTACATTGACCCGCCGTACAACACGGGATCGGCGTTCGCAGAATACGAGGATGGTATTGAGCATTCGCTATGGCTGTCAATGATGGCAAACCGGCTTGAACTGTTGCGTGGCCTTCTTTCAGAAAATGGATCACTTTGGGTTCAGCTCGATGACAACGAGTCGCACTACTGCAAGGCCCTCCTGGATGAGATTTTCGGCCGGTGCAATTTCATCTCGAACGTGATTTGGCAGAAATCCTATGCCGTGCGCAGTAACGCTGGTTTTATTTCAAGCTCACACGAACACATTCTGGTTTATGCAAAAAATCGTGAACGACTGACACTCAATGGCTTCCAGCGCACCGCAGAACAACGGGGCCGCTTTCGGAATCCCGATGACGATCCAAGAGGCCCTTGGCAATCCGTTGCGTTCACTATCAGTCTTGTCGGTGGAGCAAGAGGAAGACAGTTCGCAAAGACTGGACAATCCGACAACATCTACGAAGTTGAGTCGCCAAGTGGCAAGCGTTTCCTTCCACCCCCTAATCGCTGCTGGGCTAGAAGTCCCGAAGGATTCGAGCAGCTAAACCATGAGGGGCGGTTGTACTGGGGGCCGAACGGCGACCGTGCGCCCCGTCTGAAGATGTATCTGTCGGAAACTTCTGAGGAAGTGATGCCGACATCACTTTGGGCCGGTGGGGAACTTTTCGGGTTCAATCAGGACGGAGTTCGAGAAGTTCGATCACTCGAATTGGGAGAAGTGTTTCCTACAGCCAAGCCAGAGAAGCTGATCCATAAGGTACTTACCTTGGCAACTACTCCGGGTGAGTGGGTGTTGGATAGCTTCCTCGGTTCCGGCACCACCGCAGCGGTTGCTCACAAAATGGGTCGGCGATGGATCGGTGTTGAGCTTGGTGGGCAAGCAAATAAACTGTGCGCTCCTAGACTGAAGAAGGTCATCGACGGCAACGATCCGGGCGGCATCACGGAGACGGTCGGCTGGAAGGGCGGCGGCGGCTTCCGATACTTCACTCTCGCCCCGTCGCTGTTAGAGCAGGACGAGTTCGGCAACTGGATCATCAACCGGAAGTACAACCCCGAACTGCTCGCCCAGGCAATCTGCAAAATCGAAGGCTTCACCTACGCCCCCAGCGATTCGGTTTATTGGCAGCACGGCCATTCCACCGAGCGGGACTTCATTTACGTCACGACGCAAACCCTCACCCGGCAGCAGGTCGAGGCCCTGGCCGAAGAGGTCGGCCCGAACCGTTCGCTGGTGGTCTACTGCCACGCCTTCCGGGTCCGCAACGTCGAGGATTTCCCCAACCTGACGCTGAAGAAGATTCCCAAGGCCGTGCTGACCAAGTGCGAATGGGGGAAGGACGACTACAGCCTGGAGATCAAAGCCCTGCCGCCCGCTCCCGCTGCGGAGCCGGACGATTCGCCTCCACCGCCTCGGCGTCGGCGAAAGAACGAGAACGGCCAGCCCACGCTGTTTGCGATGGAAGGGGAGCAATCATGAGCATTCAACACGTCAATGCCGTCGCCAACCGCCTGAGCCTGCGACCGCCGCAACGGGAGTCGCTGCGGATTCTGGACCGCCTGTGCGAGATCGTCGATTTCCAGAAGGCGACCGACCCGGCTGAAGCCCTGAAGGTCATCCAGTCGGAATTCTCCCACGTCGAGGATTTCGAGCGGGATTTCCCCTCGTTGTGCTTCGCCCTGGCAACCGGCGTCGGCAAGACCCGACTGATGGGAGCATTCGTCACCTACCTGTACCGGGCCGAAGGCATCAGGCACTTCTTCGTGCTGGCCCCGAACCTGACGATTTACAACAAGCTGATCGCCGACTTCTCCCCCAACACGCCGAAGTACGTTTTCCAGGGCATCGCCGAGTTCGCCATCGAGCCGCCCGAAATCATCACCGGCGACAATTACGAGAGCGGTCGTGGTGTCCGGGGCGGACGGCTTTTCGAGGAGGATGTCGTCCACATCAACATCTTCAATATCTCGAAAATCAACAGCGAAGTCCGGGGCGGCGCTTCCCCCCGGATCAAACGGTTGAGCGAGTACGTTGGAGAGAGCTATTTCGAGTACCTGTCGAAGCTCGACGACCTGGTTCTGCTGATGGACGAATCGCACCGCTACCGGGCGCAGGCCGGGATGCGGGCGCTGAACGAACTCAAGCCGATCCTGGGCCTGGAAGTGACGGCCACGCCGCAGATCATGCAGGGCCAGAAGGTCATTCCCTTCAAAAACGTGATCTACAGCTATCCGCTGTCCCAGGCCCTTGAAGACGGCTTCGTGAAGGCCCCCGCCGTGGCGACACGGGAAAATTTCGTCGCCTCCAACTATGACGAGGCCGCCCTGGAGCGGCTGAAGCTCGAAGACGGCATCCACATCCACGAGGAAACCAAGGTTCAATTGGAGGTTTACGCCAGGGAGACCGGGGGTAAGCGGGTCAAGCCGTTCATGCTGGTCGTCGCCAAGGACACGACGCACGCCGGGAAGCTGCGGGAGATCATCGAGTCCGACGATTTCTTCGCCGGTCAGTACAAGGGAAAGGTGGCCGAGGTCCACTCGAACCAGCGGGGCGAGGAGCGGGACGAAAACGTGCAGAAACTCCTGGCCGTCGAGAACCCGGACGACGAGACGGAGATCGTGATCCACGTCGATCAACTCAAGGAGGGCTGGGATGTCACGAACCTCTACACCATCGTTCCGTTGCGTCCCTTCAACTCCCGCACGCTGATCGAGCAGGCCATCGGTCGTGGCCTGCGGCTTCCGTATGGCAAGCGTGTCGGCGTCCCGGCAGTGGACCGGCTGACCATTGTTTCGCACGACAAGTTCCAGGAGATCATCGACGAGGCCAACCGGGGCGACTCGATCCTCAAGATGGGTCTGGTGCTGGTCGGCAAAGACATTCCCGACAAGCACTCCAAGGCTGTCACCGTGCCGACCAATCTGGAGCAGCGGTTGATCGGCACGCCCGGTGAGGACGGTCAGCCGAAAAGCAAGCAGAAGCCGCTGTTCGACACGGAAGCGGAGAAGAAGGCGGCGCAGGCCACGCTGGAGGCGATCCAACATTTCGAGCGACTGCCCCGTTCGACCGATCTTCAGTCGCAGGACGTGCAGAAGGAGATCGCCGAGCGGGTCAAAGAGGCGATCAAGCCGACGCAGCCGGAACTGCCCGGCACTGCCGAGGAGGTCGATGTCGAGCAGGTCGTGGCCGAGGTCACGAAGCAGTTCGTCGAAATGTCCATCGACATTCCCCGCATCGTCATCGTGCCGTCCGTTGACGCCACCTACGGGTTCCGGGATTTCCCTCTCGACTGCAAGCACATCCGGCTCCAGCCGGTGTCCCAGGACATCCTCATTCAGAACCTTCAGAACAACGACCGTTACAAGCTCCAAGGGACGAGCAACGTCGCCACCGAGGTCCGGTTGGAGGATTACCTGGTCCGGGAACTGATCGACTTCGACGACATCAGCTACGACGAACACGCCAGGCTGTTGTACAAGCTCGCTGGCGAAATGGTGGCCCATCTGCGGTCGTACCTGGCGAACGACGACGAAGTGCTGAACGTGCTGCTGGCCCACAATCGGCGGCTGGTGGACACGATCTACGCCCAGATGCAGGAGCATTACTACGAGACGGCGACCTCGTATGAAGTGAAGGTGACGAAGGGCTTTCGCACGCTCCACTCGACCAACGTGCTGACGGCGGCGGACGAGAACGTGCGGCACTTCCGGGAGCCGGTGGACGACAAGAAGTACATCCGGGGAATGCTGTTCGGCGGCTTCGCCCGATGCCTCTACCCGTCGCAGAAGTTCGACTCCGACTCCGAACGCCGCTTCTCCGTGCTGCTGGAGGACGATAAGGACAACGTACTGAAGTGGTTCAAGCCGGGCCGCAACGTCTTTCAGATTCACTGGCGCTGCGGCGTGGAGGAAGGCGACTACGAGCCGGATTTCGTGGTCGAGACGAAAGCGGCCAAGTACCTATGCGAGCCGAAGGCCAAGAACGAGATGACCGACCCGGTGGTGATCGCCAAAGCCGACGCCGCCGCCGAATGGTGCCACCACGCCAGCGAAGTCAGCGACAAGCCCTGGTCCTATCTGCTCATCCCGCACGACGCCATTGATTCATCGAAGACATTGGCGGGCCTGGCGGCGACGTACACCTATCATCGGAACCATGCGTGACCTCAACGATGGGAAATCGCCCCGACGCCTTTGTGGGTATTGACGTGGCATTCGCAAAAAAGAAATTGCTGCCAGTGTCGGTATGCACAGCGGTTGCCGAGACGGGCATCGACATCCTGCCGCTCCGGGTTGCATTTGAGAAGCCGCCGGTTGGCCGTGGCAATGTCTTAGCTATGGACGCTGCTGTACGACGGGGATTCGCCGCCCAGGTTTTGGCCTGGATCGTCAAGCTAGAGCAGACCAAGGGGCTGACGGTACGGCGCATCGCCATTGACGCTCCCAGCGACTTCTGCCGCCATCCATCTGGACGCCGTGCTGCTGAGTCTGCACTTGATGCTCAAGGAATAAGCTGCTTCGCCACACCTACCGAGAAGGAATTTGAGGCGAAAGTTGAGGCGTCCCGGAAGTTTCTGGCCGATGGTGGAAAACCAAGTCGCCTGCCGAACGCTAACCAGCTATGGATGCTGGTGGGCTTTGAATTGTTTCGGACTCTGGAGCAACGGTACGAGTGTATCGAGACGTATCCGCAGGCCATTGTCCACGTCTTGAAATGCGCAACCAGCCACAAGTCCACGAGCGCCGGATTGCAGAGCCAAGTTGATGAGGCTGCGAAGCTGCTGAACGTAACAGCGACGGACTTGCAAGCAAAACTGCTTACGATGGGTTTTGGTTTAGTCCACGACCGCCTCGACGCCTTATTATCCGCCTTGGTTGCAAGTTTGGACGAACTCAGTCGCACGGCGTTTGGTGTGCCACCGCACGATGCCATCTGGGTTCCTAAGGTGGCAAAATGAGTTGCATCGGAGAAGGAGCAAAGTCGTGTGAAGGTTGTAACGCCGTTCACCGCCGTTGATTCGATGCAGAAGGTTTCGACGAAGGCGTGGTTTGGTGACGAATAACGCCCGGAGGACGAGATGCCCAAACTCTTTTCCTACGTCGTTGACCATGATCTGGGGTTTGCGCCAAACCCGTTCGGTGGCTTTTGCTCATTGGCGAAATGCAAGTACGGTTCGATGAAGCGAAATATCGTCGAACTGGCTGAAGTCGGCGATTGGATCGCTGGCACCGGTGGGGCCGACCTCCGAAAGAGCGCTGGGCATGGCAAACTGATCTACGCCATGAAAGTCGATGAGATTATTCCCCTCAACGAGTATTGCCAGGCGCACTGCGGCGACCGCATTGATGCTGATCCGGAGGGGGATGGAGATGACCGATTCGCTCTGATCTCTCAACACTTCTTCTACTTCGGAAGAAACGCAATCGACATCTCGAAAATACCTCGGAGGCACCTGGATCATCCTTTTGAGAAAAGCGGGCCAGGCCACCGATGCGACTTCAGCGAGGAATTCGTTGCAGAGTTCGCCAAATGGTTAAACGCCAGGTATAAACGAGGGGTACATGGCTTCCCTTGTAAGCCTTACACCGGCCTGGACCTACCAAAGTGTGCGCCTCGTGTGCGGCGGAAAATATGCCGCAAGTAAGCGAGTAACCCTGCCACATGAACAAGGTTGAGTCGCTTTACGCTTATCACCGCCTGGTTACGACACCATTCGGTCTTCTGGGAAATGACGAGAATGCCCTATCGTTTGCGCTTGCGTACACCTTGCAGCAATGCCCTCCCTTCTTGCAATGGTTTCTTAAACACGTCGAAGTCGCTGGAGTTCACCCTTCCTCGTTACCAAAGGTAAGAATCGACCTGCAACGACACCGGACTGGCGATCCCAACCAAGGGATTACCGATATTGAAATCCACCTTCCCGGTCGCTTTCATGTGATCGTCGAAGCCAAGATCGGATTAGCCATCCCAACGATTGGACAATGCCTGAAGTACGTGCATCGCTTGAGTGAAAAGGGTGAACCCGTGCAGCGGCTCGTGGCGCTCGTCCAAACACCTGACGAAAACTTCGTGCAGGAGTACACTCGAAGCGACAAGACCCTCTCGAAGAGACTTGTGCTGTTCAGTTGGGCGCAGTTCCTTCCGGTATGCGTTCGGCTCATGTTGAGTCAAGCAGTCGATCCTCAGGCGAGGGAATGGGTGCGATGCTTTTACCGCTTTTTGGACGAAGAATATGAAATGAAGGCGTTTACAACGGAAGTTTGGATTTTAGCCGCCAGCACCAAGGCTCTTTGGCCGAACGGAATGAGCCATTGGGAAATTCACCAACAGCGTAGGGTTTGGTGGGACTACAAAGAGCCAGCCGTTCGGCCCCTTTATATGGCCTTTCGTGTTGAGGGCGTACTCGAATCGATTTGTCGTGTTAGCCGAGTGGAACATGGTGTTCCGATCATCGACGTTGTTCCAGAATTGGGAAGTATCAAGAAGCCGTGGCCGAAAATACCATGCACGATTTGGCACTTTGATCCGCCCGTGAAGCTTCCGAAGTCAATCCGAACCGGTGGTGGCATGTATAACCGCCGGGTGCGGTGCGATTTTGACCTCCTTTTGTCTTGCAATACGGTTCAGGAAATCGAAGCTGCAATGGGTGAACGACGGCGGCGAGGAAAGGAATTAGAGGAATGAATAGCGGGAATAACCGAGTAAGCTGGTGCATGAAATCTTGACGACAGTGAGAACTGCAATCTAACGCCGCCAGGGGCAATGCCGAGACGCACTTACATCTTTGGCACTGCCGCCATTGGCCTGATAACACAACAAGAGGCACCGTCATTGGCTGGCTGGGCGTGCGGTACGGGGACGTGCCAGCGACCAAGGAGGATTCGACCGAGCCATGATGAACGCAATCGTGATCTACTTGAACCTCAGCTTCGTGATGAGCGTCGTTTCCTTCACCGCCTACGGTTTGGACAAGCGGCGGTCCGAGAATGGCAGTCGCCGAGTGCCGGAACAGACCTTGCACATTCTGGCGCTGTTGGGCGGCTGGCCCGGTGCGTTGCTGGGACAGCGGCAGTTCCGTCACAAGACAAAGAAACTGTGTTTCCTGATCGTGTTTTGGTGCATCGTCGTGTTGCACGTCGCCGTCGTCGGTATAGCAACATATGTGTTCTTCGGCAACCCAATGCAAAAAGCGGCGACTCACGGATGAGCAACACCTTCAGTCCCGGCCCAACGCTGAACACCGTCCGAACCGCTGATGGCAAAGTTCTGAACGTGCCGAATGGCTGGGTGCTGCTCCCGCCCGGCGACGCTGCTCTAACCCGACGAGTAAAGGCCGCTGGCGATCATTGGGTGGTGCAGGAGAAGAAAGGCCGGAAGGTTTTCTCCAGGGGCATCTGGGCAGCGGCGGCGACCATTGAACGGATTCGGGCCGAGCTTGACGCCGAGCGGTCCACGGATGGGTATGCCAAGAAGAAGGAATCCGCCGCTCGCCGCCGAGAGAAGGTCCAGACAGAATACGTCGAGGACTTCACTGAGGCAGTGCGAACTTTTCTGAACTTCCACCCAGATCATGCCGACCTTGCCGATCGACTGACCATTGCCGTAGCCGAACACGCAACTCCCGTCGGCAGCGGTACAGTCGCCAGAACGCAACGAATCCCGGTCGAACAACGAGCGGAGGCTGCGGTGATCGCCTGGCTTCGACATCGCACGACCACCTACGACGACATGGTGATCCCACGAGTGAAAGGAAAACGACGAGAGGTTCGGCGAATGTTAGCCCAGCGGTCGAAAGAACTGCTTGACCGCTATCGGAAAGGTGAAGCAGCGGGACTAGACTGCCCCTTGATGGCGGCGTTGGCGGTTAAACCCACTAGCCTGGAAGGCGAAGACAATCAATGAGGCTTGCCACCTACAACATCCTGAAAGGTGGCTCACATCGGGTCCATTGGGTCAGGATGATCGAGGACTTGGGCGTGGACCTCTTGTTAGTTCAGGAGTCCTTCCCACACCACGAGCATTTGCCACCACTGTTGTACCCCGATGCTCAGAAGCAAACGGCATGGGAGACGGTCGAGCAGTGTCGATGGGGGAGCGGCGTTTACTCCAAGACCGGAGTGGTGAAGCTGGTCGGGGTTCCCGGCTTCTCCGGTTGGGTCGTTGGTGCAGAAATCAGCGGGGCGTCGTGGCAAGGCGGGATCGCCGACCCGCTCCTGGCGTTCAGCGTTCACGCTCCATCAAGAAAGGAGAGCTACCAACGGCAGGTGAACAAGCTGCTTGACGAGATCAAAAAGATCGCTGGTAGCCAGGAGGTTGTTATCGGCGGCGACTTTAATCTCTCGGTGAGCTACTGGCCCGGCTCCGAACGGCCCGTAAGCAAGAAAGACATGGCGATCCAAACAAGGCTGGCCGACGAGTTCGGGCTTATCAACTGCTGGCAGACCACAAACCCAGACCAGCAGCCGCACCAGACGCTCCGCTGGACCAATGACCGGACGATCCCGTATCACTGCGATGGTTTGTTCGTGCCAAAATCGTGGAAAGATCGGCTTGAGTCTTGCGTGGTGCTGGCGGGAAAGGAATGGAATCGCCTGAGCGACCACAACCCCGTCTTGGCGCATTTTCGGTAGAAGTTGCTCCGTCTTGGGTTTTCCTGCGAGTGATGCCAAGCCGAGATCACGACTAGCCCCGAAATGACAGCTTATCGGCAGCGGCGGTAAAATGCCTTACCTATGCCCGAAAACCTCAACGGATTGATCGAACGAGTCACCTACCACAACCCGGAAAACGGCTTCGCCGTGCTACGGGTCAAGGTCAAGGGGCGAGAAGACCTTGTGACGGTGGTGGGCAACACGACCTCCGTGACCGCAGGCGAGCATCTTGAGGCCACGGGCCGGTGGAGCATCGACCGGCAACACGGGCAGCAGTTCAAAGCCGATGAACTGAAAACCACCCATCCAGCCTCCGCAGAAGGCATCGAGAAGTACCTTGCATCGGGGGCCATCCGCAGCATCGGCCCAAAGTTGGCCGCTAAGATCGTCGGCATCTACAAGGACCGCTCGCTGGACGTGCTGGAAAAGTCGCCCGACTTCCTCCTGCACGTCAAAGGCATCGGCAAGGAGCGGCTCAAACGCATCACCCAAAGCTGGCAGGAGCAAAAAGAAGTCCGCAAGATCATGCTGTTCTTCGCCGAGTATGGGATCAGTTCGGGCCGAGCCGTGCGCATCTACCGGACCTACGGCCAGGACGCCATTGCCCGAATCAAGGAAAATCCCTACCAACTCGCCGACGACATTCGAGGGATCGGCTTTAAGACGGCGGACCAGTTGGCGGCAAAGCTAGGAATCGACGGTCACAGCCCGTATCGGGCACGAGCGGCTGTGCGATTCACGCTCCAAGAATTGGCGAGCGATGGGCACTGCGGTTATCCAGAGCCAGGAGTGGTGGAGCATACAACCAAGCTCGTGGAGATCGAACAAAGGATCATCGAGGCGGCGGTCGAGAGTGCGGTGCAAGATGGGTCCGTTGTGCGGGAAAGGGTCGAAGGCGATCCGTGGCTTTACCTTACCGCACTTTATCGGGCCGAAGTCGGGCTGGCGAACAACGTCCATCGAATCGCATTAGCGGCTCCGCATCCCCTGCCTCGCATCGACGTGGAAATCGCCATCGCCTGGGTCGAAAAGCGACTTGACATTCAATTGTCGCAGGGCCAGCGGGAGGCGATCCGCCAAGCGTGCGACCAAAAGCTACTGGTTATTACGGGCGGGCCAGGCGTGGGCAAAACCACGCTGGTCCGCAGCATTCTCGAAATCTTCGCCGCCAAGAAGCTGAACTGCGTATTGGCTGCTCCCACGGGCCGGGCCGCCAAACGCCTGACCGAAACCACGCAACGCCCCGCCAAAACCCTGCACCGTTTGCTCGAATTCGATCCTGCCACGGGAGAATTCAAACGTAACCAGCGCAATCCGCTCGTTGGCGACGTGTTCATCCTGGACGAAGTTTCGATGGTTGATGTCGTTCTCGGCCACCAATTCCTACGAGCCGTTCCTTCACAAGCCTGCGTGATTCTCGTCGGCGACGTGGACCAGCTTCCCTCCGTTGGTCCTGGCTCCGTCCTGGCAGACTTGATCTCCTCCGACACGGTGCCGGTGGTGCGCTTGTCCGAGATTTTCCGCCAAGCCAGCGAAAGCCAGATCATCACCGCCGCCTACGCCATCAACCAGGGCCAGATGTTGTCCCTCACTGCATCCGAAAGCCTCAGCGACTTCTACTTCATCGAGGCCAACGAACCGGAGAAGATTCAGGATGTAGTGGTCAAGCTCGTGAAGGAGCGAATTCCGGCTCGTTTTGGCTTTGATCCCAAGACGGACATCCAAGTGCTGACGCCGATGAATCGGTCGCTGCTGGGAGCCAGGAACCTCAACCAAGTGCTGCAAGCGGCGATCAATCCCAGCGACGGCGAACCAGAAGTGGAGCGGTATGGCTGGACCTTTCGTATCGGCGACCGGGTGATCCAGACCGAAAACGATTACGACCGGGATGTATTCAACGGCGACTTGGGCGTGATCGAGAAGATCAATCGCATCGACCAGGAAATGGTGGTGAATTTCGAGGGACGGTCGGTGGAGTACGACTTTGGCGACCTGGATGAATTGTCGCTGGCGTATGTGTTGTCCATCCACAAGTCACAGGGTTCGGAGTTCCCATGCGTGGTGATCCCCCTGCACACCCAGCACTTCCTGATGCTCCAGCGAAACTTGCTGTACACGGCGGTGACACGAGGCAAGCGGCTGGTGATCCTCGTTGGCTCGAAGCGGGCGTTGAGTTTGGCGATTCAACGGGCAGACGTGGGGCAAAGGCACACGGCGTTACGAGCGAGGCTCCAAGCGGTACTCAATTGCCCTCGCTGAAGTGTCCAGGAGCTAGCGCTCGTCCAGCTTTGCCCGGTCCTGGCAATGCTGGCAAGCGGATCGTGGGTGATAAGAGCGAGTTCGGTTTTGTTGAGGCCCGAAACCAAAATGGCTAAAATTGTGCCACCCTCGATCATGGCACTCAAATGGGCGTCGAAAAGTTGTTGCCTTCGGGTCTTCGAGCTAGAACGGCGTCCGCCTATCCGGTCTTGGCCAACACACCATCCAGCGCATCGGCTTGAACATCTGGATGAATGTGCCGGTTTCTGACGTTGGGGGTAGGGCTAGTTTGGATGTGTTAGAGGCGAAGGGTTCGGTCACGATTCTCGTACCAATACTTAGATACTGCCTACAACTTTAGCCACAAAATGATGGCCGACTTGTTCGATAGCGTTCTCGATATGGTGCCGCAGTGGTACATGGCGAAACATGGCCCGCACGAATACACCATCAGGCTCGGTGATGAGCCACACTCGTTCTGCTGTCATCGCCGCCTTACCCCCAAACTCGACACCTTTCATCGGATTGCGCAAAACCATGTCCGAACAGCGGCAACCGTGGTTGGAGCGGCTTCACCTAGTTTCTCTGACGTTTTTCAGGAGCAATTGGCACTCCGATGGCTAGGTTTGCATAGCTCCGAGGTGGACTGGGATAAGGTACTTAGATATGTTTACCTCGTCTCAAAACGAACATACGAGAACAACTCGGTTGCCGTAAACGTGGTGATTTCGAGCGGCGACGGCTCTGAAGATATTACCGTGCCACGTCACCAAAAGGTTTTCGATCAACTTGCGGCGTCCCCGTACACCTTCTTTCGGGTGGACAAGAGATTGCAGTTCCTGTCATACGAGGAAATCAAATGGTCCGAAATCAAAGACAGCACAGCGTATGAGTACCATCCATCGTTCCTTCATCCTTTCCATTGCATCCTTCGACCTAAAGAATTCTCCGTTCATCTTACGTCGAATGGCGACGTGGTAATCATGGACTGCTACGGCATGATTGCAGCACGGCGCAAAGGGCGGTGGAAGGTTTATGACACAAGTACGTTTAAGAATTCGATCGTGGATGTGATCAACGGTTATGCAACTGGAGCAAAACTTTTTGAAGTATTGTTTGACCTTAGCTTTAAGCGGCATGGTGCGCTACTAATATATGACCCCGGATTTAAGCTAAGGCAGTTCATCATCAACCAGGATTGTATCCTAGAGGCAGGGCATCCGCCGGATATGTCCCCTCAAAAGGTTATTGCAAAAAGCATTAAGGGAATCTGCATAGGTGGCTCTACAAGTGAGCCAATACAAAGCAAGCGGCTTTTGGTTGAAGTTGCGAGCATCGACGGGGCAGTTGTTTTTGACAGCGATGGGCTGCACGCTGTCGGCGCTATTATCAAGACCCATGAGAACGCTCAAGCCCTTGGTGGCGCAAGGACGACAGCCGCCAAGTCTGCATTTGAGTACGGGGCGACTCCAATAAAAATCAGTTCGGATGGGGAAATTACCATCTACTTCAGAAGCCAAGATTCCGAAGGCAATTCCTGTTTGGCGGTAATGGAGTTCCTATGAACCCGCTCCGAAGTGCAGCTATAGGTGCGGCGCAGGAAAACGGCCCCGGTCCGCAACTGGGTCATCAGCAAGTACCACTCTTTCCCGTGCTGGGTTGAATCATGGCTAAGAAGCGGATGGAACGTCCAACTGAACTTGAAATAACCCAGGAGATTAGCGCTCGTGTCGCAAACCTCCCCAACTGCGACTTGGCAAAGACTGTCGTAGTAAAGGATGGTCCTCAGACATACAAGGTTGCAACAATTTTGCAGTTTCGGAATCCATCTACAGGCGAGGTTACACACCATGAACTTAGACTGAACTCCTTCCCCTTTCGAGTTAATGGTGGCATCGACTACTCGATCACTAACAGGCTCGCTCATTGGGAGTGTCGAGATCACGAGATCGAACAACTGCGAATTTTTCTCGAAAGCCATAGGGACGTGTCAACAGTTGGTAAGCACAAAGTTGTCGATGCAAAACTACTACCATCTATTGAAGTTGTCCTAAAGGTTCTTGGTGAAGCTGATCTGACTACGCACCAATTCATTGATTTGATACAAGCATTAGCGGAAAAGGCCCACGAGTTGCGGAAGCTGCCTGAATTGGGAGAAGAAGGGAATGCCAGGATGGTGGCAGCAGCGTTGCGGGTTGCCCACCGTACAAATGCACTCCAGAGGCTACTGCAATTGATCGAAGAGGATGCGAAGGAAATCGCTTTTCAGAAATTGCTAGATCAAAACTGGTGGATGCTCGGAGGGCATTATGTCTGGCGAATAGGCAAGCGCCATTGGACGAACCGAGAAACTGTAGACATCATGCTAAAGAGCGCTGATGGGTTTTTTGAAATCATTGAACTCAAGCGCAGTTCTCCTCAAATATTCAAGCTCGACCATGACCAATGGATTGTAACGGCAGAAGTGAATGATGCGGTCAACCAAGCGGCTCAATACATTTCATTTATCGAGATGGACCGGGCGAGCATATTTAAACGGTTTAATGTTGATCTTCATAAGATCAAGGCCAAGGTTCTTATCGGGTGGATTGCGGAGGAGGACGAATTTGCAAAGCAAAAGCGAGAGGCGTTGCGAATCTACAATTCACATTTGCACGGCATCCAAGTAATGACCTACGACGAGTTGGTACGAGTCGCTGATAATGTCATAAACGCAAACATGGGGGAAAGCGGCCAGGAGACGTTCGACGAGGAGATTCCCTTTTAATCAACACTCCCAGGCCGTTTTTGCGGTGCCGTCTTCCCCACCGACACCGTTTGCCGGACCGTTGGGTTTTGCGCCTGGGTGCGGCGATTTGCGGATGCAGGCTTCCCAGATCGACGGTCGGAACCATCCCCACCATCGTTCGTCGGACTTGCGGAAAAGCAAAAAATCCTGCTCCAAATCCAGGCGTTGGAGAAGGCGGCGGTCGGCAGGATGGAGGAGCGAAGAAGTCACCCCGGCTGTTCTCCCCTCGTATTGTCGCTTGCTTTCGCAGTTCGTGGGAGGTAGCTTAGCCCCTTAACGGACCGGCGTTGCGCTGAGTCCACGTCCCCGATCCAAGAAGGAAACAAAAGCGATAACCCGTGGCCGAAAGACGGCTGCGGTGACAACTTGTTGACGCAATTTCAAGTGCGTCAAGTTTCTGCTTCCAGAGAAACCGCCAACCTGGCCTGAAAAGGTCTTGACCAGTGAAGCAGCGCTTGGCCGCTCCCGCTGAGGGAGCGCCGCCATGTGCTGTTCACTGGTGCGCCTTGGCGGGCGTCTCTGGAGCGGCCTTGGTGTGCGCTCCTTTTTCTTTGGCGAGTGTTCTCCGCCCACCTTTGCCGCTCGGCAGATTCTCTTGGCGCTAAAGCCCCGCAGGTCCTACGGATCAGGGTATGCCCCACGCATCACCAGAATGCTGGCCCTCTGGTGCGGACCAGCCGTGTCCGGCAGTTCAACAATGATGAGGTAAGCGGCAGGAACAAGAGCAAACCACCACTCGTCTTTTCAGGGCAAAGCGATGAAGAAAGCGCTATTACCGGGAATCGTTTTAGCATCGATCCTCCTGGCCGTCGTTTCCGCACAAGCACAGAGCGGATCAGGTATTTTGGCGACCGTTGTTACCAAAGATGCGGAATCTATTCTGGGCGAACTTGGTCGGGAGAACGATACGCACATCGAACTCTTCGACGTAAAGACCAACCAAGCACGCATTTTCTCCAAAGCCGAGCTTCAGTCGATCAAGAAGAACGTATCGGATTCAGTTGCGATTGATCGCCTGGGTCTGCCCACGTTCATGGCGTGGCGGATCAAGAAGGTGCTACCGGCTGCCTCGGCCAGCGGCAAGATCGCTCGTGTCGAGGGGGCTGTGGTGTACGTTACGATTGGCGGCAACGTCGGGCTGGAGGTCGGCAAGGAGTTAGCTGTTTATCGGGGCGACAGCGAAATCAAAGACCCGGATACGGGGAAGGTCATCGGGAAGACCCGGCAGAAAATCGCCAAATTGGAAGCCACCGAGGTCTTGGACAACTTGACCAAGGCGAAGCTTACTGGCGACCTAGAAATCAGTCTCCAGGTGGGCGACGTGGTAGAGCCAGCGGTTGTATCGAATTCAGTCGCAATCCTCCCGCTCGTGAATGACGACGGTAGCGAGACGGCGGGGACAAGGCGACTTGCTGAGCAGCTTACAACCGGCCTGGTGAATTGCGGCGTGTCAGTCGTCGAACGTCGGCTTCTGGACCAGGTGATGGGAGAGTTGGGGCTTCAACAGGTGGGCGGCTTCGATGCAACCAAAGCTCAGCGAGTAGGCCGTCAGCTTGGCGCTTACGCCATCGTCATGGGAACGGTGGCCCCGAAGAACAAGTTCGCCGAGGCTCAGTTGCGGCTCGTGCGAGTGGAAACGGGCGATATACTCGTGGCGGCTACGCAGTTGATTCGAGACACACAAGCTTTCTTTGCCTCAGAACCTCAGCACCCGAAAAACGAGGATTGGGTGCGTATTTTCGACGGCAAATCACTCGCTGGTTGGAAGGCGAACCGTCCTGCTGCTGCATGGGCAGTCAAGGATGGTGCTATCGTCGGTTCTGGGCCAATCCCCAATAGCGGCTGCCTGTTTTACGTTGGCGATGAGCGGCCTTTCGTTAACTTCGAGTTTCAAGCCGACGTAATGACGACTCCTGGCGTCAACAGCGGCATCTTCTTTCACACCCGTTACGACGAGTCGCAAATGTTCCCGAAATTCGGCATCGAGGTCCAACTTGAGAATTCGGGACGGGACGGAAACAAGACCGGCAGCCTTTATGGATTAGCCACGGTTGCGACCTCGCCTGTGCCTGATGGTCATTTTTTCCAGGTTCACATCACTGTCCAGGGCAAGCGTGTTGTGGTGCGATTGAACGGCAAGGTCGCAGTGGATTATACCGAGCCAGACGGCAAGCGCCCCTTTGCGCCAAACAGTGATCGGAGAATAGCGTGGGGTAGCTTTGCGCTCCAATACCCGACCGTGCCAGGCCAGGTTTACTTCAAAAACATCCAGGTCAAACGTCTGCCCAACTGAGTGCCAACGAAAGGATCGGAGAAAAATCACTCGATCTTCTCTATTCCCTCCCCAAACGCTCGCTGCACTGCGACAAAATCTGGACGGCAACCTGGTTCGGATTGTAGCCGCCCGGCAATCGCACAAACGGCTTTCCATACCGGTCGCAGTGTGCTTGGACTCCGCCATACGAATGACTGGACCAGCGGATCGCCAAAATAACTACGGCGACGTCGGGCCGGGCGATGTACGGCTCGAATACGTCGATGGATTGATGTTCTCGTGTTTCGATCCAGTACAATTCCTGCAAACCGAAGGCGTCTTTTATCGCTTCGTAATGTTCTGGCCGCCGACTCCCGCCAATCAAGACCACTGATCGTCCTTGCAAGAGACGGCGGGCTTCCTCAACCTCTGGGGATGGCTGTATTGCAGACGTAGCCCTTGGCGACGGAGAGGACTCTCGCAAGCGATCGATTTCACGTAGAACCTTTCGGAAGTTCTGCGGGGCATCCATCATTTCCGGCAACTTGTCGATAACCGGCAAGAGCAACTCTCGAAGCTCCCGATTGCTCGGCGGAAGTCCCTCCCTCACCAATTCATCCACGGTCGAGACAAGAATCGGTCCATGCTCGTCCACGCTTTTCGGATCATCGGCGATCAGTGACGCCTTGTGTCGAACCTTTCCCAACAGTTTTCGGCGTTTGTTGGCCAGTTTGCGAGTTTCCTCGACTTGCGCATCAACGGCTTCGATACGGGCGGAGAGATCGGACCATAGCGACGGGTCTGCGGGGTCGGTTACTCGCATATGCCGCTGGATGTAAACCTGCCTTTCACTAGCGGTTGCCTTTAACCAGGCAAACACCTGTGATTGGTCTGCATCTGCGGGACCGCCGATGGTGCCGATTGCAACTCGCAAGGCTGACTGTGCCTCAGCCAGCAGGTTTAACAAATGCTCGAATTCCGCTTTGTGCAGGTCCGGGTCATTTTGCGTTCGCCGGATTACCGCCAGCGTATCGGCGACCGCTTCAAAGCACCCCGCTATATCGGCGTAAAGAGCGGGATTGGTGGGTGACGGTCCGCTGGGATGGGACATCCAAAGAAAACAATCGGGAACCAAATTCGCCTTGGCGAACAGTTCCCTGTCTCTTGGCTCGATTTCCGTCTCGAAGTTTGCCCCTTCGGAGATGCGTTGAAGTCGAGTTGCCGCCCAGCGTGTCGCCTCGGCCTTGATGCGGCAACGAGACTCGATCACCGCCAAATCGGTCTGAGCCGTTACTCGCTTACGTGGTGGAGCCAATAAAGCCGCAGACTCGACCGGCAGAGCAATTCGGCCCAAAGTTAATTCAGGAAGAACTTCGCCTGTTGCTTCTGATAAATCGGTTCGCAATGGCGTTACGGCTCCCGACGCCACTATTTGATTCGATTCACCGGCGAGCGATAACGTATCGTCCGCAACGGCAGCGATGGACGCTTGGACCTCGACCGAACCCGGTGTCGGTTCTTCCTGGCGAGCCGTCTCGGTCGCCTCCAGAATGGCTTGGGCCAACTGCCGAAGATTGGCTCGCAGGTCGGCGTCCTCCGAAGCCAATGTTACGAGTTGATCTGCAACGGCGATCAGTGCATTCGTCAAATCTGTAGGCATACGTTGTCTGTTAGAGGTTACGGGTGATAACAAAACAGTCTCTCGAAACTCGTAGGGCCACGAGGTCTTCACTCAACCAAAGTTGCCCTTCCGCATTTCGTTTCATTCCGTCAAATTCCTCACCGGCTCAGAAGAAAAGGTTTCTGAAGGAGTCCCAAAGATTTTTGGAGTCCCACAAAAACAAACGGACGATCATGCACGTACACCCCGGTTCGTATGGAACCAGGTCCAACCTTTTTGCACGAAAGTTTTTCGATTGTTAACTTTGCAACATCGACCGGTGAGTGCGCAGTTCTGTGCGAACGGGGGCAAACAGCGCTGGGAGGCACTGCGGCTCATTCCTCCAGCAGTTTCACAAGCCTTCGTTTGTCTTGTAGCCCACGAGCGGACTTCACGACCTGGCCACTTCGGAACACGAGCAGGGTCGGGACGGCGATGACCTTGAATTGCAAGGCTAGTTCGGGTTCTTCCGAGACATCGAGCTTCACCACCTTCACGTTAGGATGCTCGACTGCCAGTTCTTCAAGGACCGGTGTTTGCAGGCGGCAAGGACCGCAACCAGGAGAGTAAAAGTCCACCAGCACAGGCTTGTTCGACTGCAACACTTCTTGGGCGAAGTTGTGGAGGCCAACGTGGATGATCTTGGTCATGGCTTGTCCTTTGCGAATGGGTTCGGGGATTTGCGGGTACAATGACTTGAAGCGGAGCAATGGCCGCATCTTCACGTCGAGCTACGGTCTTAACGAGACGTTACGCCTTCAACGACCGTGGACCTTTGGCGTTGCGACACGAAAAGACGAAGCGAGTCACTGGCTACAACGAACTCCTCAAAAGATGCCTACGGTCATTTAAGAGCAACCGCAGGCGAGTTCGCTGCGTTGCCCATTGTCCGGCCTGGCGAGGCCGCCCCACGAATCCCACCACACCAGGACAGGCACTCCCGGTAGGTTGGTGACTGGCTCCTCGTGGTGATTGCCAGTCGTCGAAATGAGCTAGGGAAAGATGTTCCGATTCTAAGACGACGATCTCAGCGAAAGGTTCAGGTTGCGACCGCTGTAACCGGTAATTCAATACTCGTCCGGCAACAGGATGCACGTCGAGCTACGGTCAGCTTCGGTGATGATCCAAACTTTCACGCCCTTGAGCGTGCGGTACGACGAAATCACCCGGTCGCCGTGGACCAAGGCTTCATCGTTGGCGTTCCAGTCGTGGACATCGACCTCGCCCCAATCGCCTTGGATGTGTCGGTCGAGGAAGAAGTCAGGGGCCTGCCCGCTTTCGGCAAGCACTTCCAAAGCGGCGGGGGTAGCGACGAGGCGACCCAGGGTGAATTTTTCTCGGTTGGTCATGTTCGTTCCCGCTGTGCTTTGCTATCCCATACCACTGTGTTGTTGTGCAGCCGGTCATAAACCGCCGCTTCGTGGCCAGGGATACCGGTCAGATGCTCGTTTGCGTACTGTACCGCTTCGTTCAGGTTATCGAAGTGTTGTTCCTCGATGCGAACGCCTTCTCGGTCATAACGAGCGGCACAGTAGGGAAAGGCTTCATCAACTTCTCGCTCCGTTTCCTTGGCGAAACCGAGATCGATAATCTGCGGCTCTTCCGAACGGATGTCGTCCCAAACAAGCAGCCGCAACTGCCCTCGATACTGCTCGATGACGATAGGACAGCCGTAGCCAGGGCTGCTCGTTGCATCGCCATAACCGTGTGCCATGACCATTAAACCATCAGGGCCAGCAGAAATAGCAACCGGCGTTTTCGGAGCCTCGCCGGGATCGTCTACGCCTTGGTCGTGGAGAATGGCGAGCGGCAAGTGGTAGTCGATCAGTTGGGGAGCAACGTCGCCGGTTTCAAGCGTAATGCTCGTGGCGGTGTAGTTGATGTGGTGCTTGCGTCCACAATCGTTACAAGTGACTTCGACGCTGCACTGCTGGGCCGTGGGACACCCAAGGTCACTGTTGGCCAGATCACGACTGCCGCAGTAGGGGCAGGCATCGTCGAGTTTATCGGCGGGCTGTGGGTAAAGTGCGTTCTGCATGGATGAAGCTTCGTCGAGGAATGTTCTAAACGAGTAACGTCGCCAGAAAACGGTAGTCACTTTTCATCCACCAGTTGTCCTGCCCGAACGTCGAGTCCGAGGCGATGGGCCATTTGCTCGATCTCCGTCAGGATATTTTCAGCAAGGTCGGCGGCCTTTTTGGTGGAGTCGAAATTCGGCCCCCAATCATCACCGACGTACCGGCGTAGCTCGACGACTTGACCAAGCCGATTGACGTAGGTGACGAGGACCGAGATCAGATTGATTGGTCCCATGCCGCTGGACTGGCGCAACCTGGTGGTGCGCAACAGGCGATCCGGCGGCGGGTCACGTTGCAGTTCCTCCAAAAACTCGTTGACGCTGTTGTAAAGCACCTTCATGGGTTTGACTCGTTAAGGAAATTGGCCGAAGGTAACTGGCCCTATGGGTACAATGATTTGATCTCGGCTACTGTTTCGGCTCCGGGCGGAAGTCGAAGAAAATGCGAGGATCGCCGTGGAACTGGATCGTCCCTCGCATCCCGTCCGATTTGCGCCGAACGATGGTAGGCGAAATCATCAGCCCCAGAATCTCGAACTCCTGCCCAAATTGCTCGCTGGTCCAAACCTGACCTTTGGGCGGTTCAGGCTTGGGTTTTCGTTTGGTGGTCATGGTTCAGGCAGCGCCGTGGTTCCTGCGTTCCTGTTCAGCAAACTGCGCCATCGTGCGGAGGAACGATTGCAAGCGTTCGTCCTGTGATCCCTGAAACTCCAATTGCTCGAAATTGGAGAAGTCCTGGATCGGGGCGACGGCTCCTGGGCCGGATGAGTCCAACAGGTCGGTCATTGCGCCGGTAAACGCAGCAACCATCCCGTTCCACTCGCCAACCTCTTGGGCGAGCGCCTTCGCATCGTACCGGCCTTCATGCCAGCGGTAGGTTGGCTCTCGACCTTCTGCCTTGGCTACTTGCCAGTCGTCGGAATAGTGGGAGGGTCCGAATTTCCCTTCGTCGTCGATCTGGACTTTCACCGTCGGAAGTTTGCCGATGCGGTCCAGCAGCGTGACGACACTGATGTGGCATCGCAGGAAATTGGCGATGCCTCCGTATTCGGGACCGCTTGCGTATTGCGTCTTGGTGAACGCCGACCACCACCAGCCGCTCAGACGGGTCTTGACCTTGCGGACCTCGATAAACCGCTCGTCATTTGGGCTAAGGTACGACGGGTAGTTATTGCGTTCGAGCCACCGCCGCCATTTCCGCCAAGAGAATCGCCAAGCCGTGCTAGAAGGACCGTGGGGGCGATACTCCTCTTGAAACCGCTGGTCGTCCGAGGGCCGATACTCCCACTCGATTTCGCTTCGATAACGGGCAAGGCCAATGTTCGTCGGTTCACTGCCAGGACCGGAAATCGCCGTGAAGGCCGCCACTTGGACCGGCGATACGCTTCGGCTGATGTGATGATTCCAAGGACAGTCGATGTGTAGGCTGCTTTGGACCAGTAGCCAGAAGCGGCTTTCGTCTATCTTGCCCCGCTGCTGCTCAAAGTCGGCTTGTTCGCCTTCCAACGTGATGATGTCTCCGACTTCCTCGAAAGGAAGATCGAGAGCCAGTTGGCGCATTTGCTCGACCAGGCGGAGAGCCTTCTGATCGCTACGGGTGTGAGAGCGAAGATGGTAAAAAACGGTCAGTCCCATGATGTGATCCTTTCGAGACGAGATCGGTTGCGTCCCCAGCCGTCAAAACCGAGGCACCCGGTTGGGATGGGTACAATGATTTGTTCAGCCAATCAGCCGCTCGCCTCATGCGGTTGGAAGCTGAAATAGAGCCGGGGCTGATGTTGGAATTCGAGGCTGCCCTTTGCACCGTCGCTTCTTCGCCGAACGACTACCAAAGGGGCCATGAAGCCGAGAACCTCGAAGTCTCTGCGTAGTTCGTCCGTGTTCCAGACTTGGCCGTATTGGGCTTCCAGCGTCTCCCGGCTGCCAGGTTCAGCATTGATCTCAGCAAGACGCTGGCGACGGATTTCTTCGGTCGAATCGTACATGCGTTTCCTCTCTTGGTTTGTGTTCACTCGAAATAGCCGGGGTCTGCGACGGATTCCCCGATGTGGCCGTCGAGAAATTGCTGCGCCTCGGCGATCATCTGGCTGACCGTTTTATGGGCGCAGTTCACCGTGCCGTCCGTGTGACCGCAGGGGCAGGGCCGCCAACCAAAGGCAGTGGCGATGCCCGGAAAGTCCCAATCGGTTTGGATGAGCAACTGCTGGCCGTCTTCGGCAAAGAGGAGGTACGTGCCGAAGCCGCCGGATTGAAGCATGATGAGCATGGTGCGCCTCGTGTGCTTGATGGTCAGCACACGGGGGTACAATTACTTGAGGCCCCGTCACTACTGTTTGCGACCAACTACGTGGTGCGTCGAAGCTGTAAGAACACAGCCCGCAAAACTTCGCCCTGGTCAAGCCCCGAAATGCCGCCGGGGTACAGTTCACGAAGCACCACCTCTACCTGGGATGTAGTGGCGGTTGTGTGGCCGAGGGCTTTCAGACCGTCCAGAAGCGCCACGATTTCGGGATTGTTCGTTGAAGCCTTGGATGCCGGTCGTTTCGGTTCGCTTCCGGCATTGGCTTCGCCCCGGCGGGAATAGAACAATACCGTCACACCATTCACGCCCACGTTTCTTTGGCGGACCTCCAAGCAAAGACGTTGCTTTTCCTCGGAGTAGTAGGGCCTGCCCGTGTTCGGCTGGCGGTCAGGTTTAGGGAAAATACCGACCTGCATCAGTTGGTAAAACCGGGCACGAGATAGCCCAACCATCCGGGCCATTTCGCTGACGCTGATCGCAGACTTTGACGGGAACTCGACAGACATTAAGCGCCTTTTGAACGGGAATCAGACACAAACTGGACGCTACGAAGCAAGGTGATCTCGCCCCAGCACCGTAAGCTGCCGCCTCGACTGGTCATCCTTCACCACCAGGCCACTACGAAGCAGAAATGGCTCGTTGACTTCGGCGACAGTTCGTGCGGGAAGTCCGAGTCGGCTGGCGATCACGTTCAATCGGGCCGGACCTTCAAGCAGGATACGGAGGTATTGTTGCTCGGTCGGTCCCAATCCAAGGGCGTCAATTTGCTCTAACTGGCAGGCCCTCTCCAGGTGAGCGAGGGTGACCAGACTTTGGCCTTCGGCCCGTGCCACACGGCGGGCCGCTTGAAGCAACCGCAATGCGAGCCTGGGCGTGCCACGACTGCGTTGTGCGATCTGTGGGAAAACGTCGCTTTCGACTTCCCACCCCAAAGCACGACTGCGGAGCCGGGCAATCTGCACAAGCTCGTCGGGCGAATAAAACTCGAACCGCAACGTCAGACGCATCCGGTCCCGAAGCGGCTGGAGCAACCGGAATTCGTCGGTCGTGGCCACAAGCAAAGTGAAGTCAGCAATCGGGATTTGGAATGGCGTGCCTCCCCTTCGCTCGCTTTGCGCTACGATCCTGCGTTGGTCCAGGGCAAGGTACAACGTCGTCTGCAAGGACCGGGGAAGCTCATGCGCCTCGTCGATGAAAACAACGGCTTTGTCGGTGGCCTGCATCAGTAAGGAATTCAGGT
>JAANMT010000626.1_pt1 | contig 38378 bp, 36 predicted proteins | sample 7279711 | NCBI WGS metagenome assembly JAANMT01 (sample SAMN14094538, study PRJNA606508) | bioreactor metagenome | isolation source: A lab-scale SPAN reactor treating ammonium-rich wastewater day 1 | place: Ireland: Galway | collected 2017-01-16 | reverse complement strand
CATCGTGAGCGTGGGGCTTCTGGCGGCGCTGCTGGGAATTATCCTGGCCCGGCTGGTATCGCGCCACATCACCGGACCCATCCTGATGCTGGCCAGCAAGATGCGCCGGGTGGTCGAGCAGGGCGACCTGACGCCGGCTCAGCCGGAAGGAAGCCGGGAGATCATGGAGGCCTCCGAGGCCTTCAACCAGATGGTGGCCGGTCTGCGCCAGAAGGACGTGCTGGAGAAGTTCGTGCCGGAAGAGACCCGGGCCGAGGTGGCCCAGGAGGGCCGGCTGGTGCTTGGCCAGGCCCAGCGCGTTACGGCCACGGTGATGTTCAGCGACCTGCGGGGCTTCACGTCGCTCTCGGAGCGGCTCGACCCCAGCGAGCTGGTGGAGATCCTGGGCGAGTACCTCAAGCGCATGACCGCCGTGGTTCTGCAGAACAACGGCTCCATCTACGAGTACATTGGCGATGCTATACTGGCGGTTTTTCGCGATCGCGAGGGGGGGAGCGGAGCGGCTCAGTCGGTGCGGGCCGCCCTGGCCATGCACCGCGAGCTGCAGCTCTTCCAGGATTCCTCGGAGCATCCCGAGGTCAAGGCGATGCGCCAGGGGATCGGGCTCAACACGGGCCTGCTGGTGGATGGCAACATCGGCATGGAGGAGCGAGCCAAGCGAGCGGTGATCGGGGATACTGTGAACCTGGCCGCTCGCATCCAGGACCGTTCGCGCGACGGCAAGCACACCGACATTCTGGTCAGTCAGACCACCTACGAGGCCACCCGCGACGAGTTCGAGTTCGAGTTCTTCGGCGAGGAGCTGTTCAAGGGCAAGAGCCAGCCCGAAAAGGTCTGGGAAGTTCTGCGCGAGCGCTCCCCATAACACAAAGAAGCGCCGCTCGGAGGCGGCGCTTTCAGGTTAGCGGCTCGAGCGCCGCAACCAGTAGATGCCGTCGAGTGCGCTCGGATTGGAGGGCCCGCAGGTGTCTGCAGACGGCTCGCTGTTTTGGGACCGGGTATCCATAATGTTTGTCCTCACTGGGGTTCCTGCCGCGGTTTGTTGATTGGCCCAGCTTTCGCAGGTCCAGTCGAGTCGGCTTCGCGGCTCCCGGCCAACTCGTTCTGCTACAGTGATACCGCAGGCAGCCAGGCGGGAAGATGAATATTTTGTGACCATTCTCACAGCATCTCGTCGATCATCCGCGAGCGCAGCTTTTTCCAGATCTCAGGCGGCAAAATCGAGCGGATCTCGAAGAGCTCGTCCACCACGCTCTGATTGATCTGCATCTGCAGGTCGTTGATCTCGCGCACCTTGGCGTTGACGGCCGCTTTGTCGGGCTGATCCTGGGCGAGAAGCTGCAAAAGCTCGAGCCGCTTGGCCTTGACCTGGGTCTGAATCGGGCCTCTCAGCTGCTTGTAACGACCGCGAACCTCGCGCAGTTGCTGGCGCTGGGAGGCGGTCAGCCGCATTGGGCGCTCGGGAGGATCGAGCGGGTCTTGAGCCGTCGCCGGCGCCAGCATGAAGGCCACCAGTAACAAGAGCAACAAAGACCGAGCTGTCACAGCCTCTCCAGCCAGTCCAACTCGTTCTCCTCGTGGCTCGGCTCTCCCAGGCCGCTCAGGTCGGGCAGGGTCACTTCGACTTCCTCGACCAGAGCCAGCAGCTCAGGGTCGGGAACGGCCGGCAGCATGTCGACCTCGGTCAGACGGGTCTCCGGCAGTACCTCGCTGTAAGCCACATCGACAATTTGCTGGCCCTGGTTGTAATCGCGCAGGGCGGGGTAGCCCACCAGGGCCAGTACCACCACCATGGAGGCCAGCGCCAGGGTGACCTGGGGCCGGAAAAAGCCAGCCAGAACCTCGCGCCAGCCGGGCTTCGGGGCTGGCTCCTGGCGAATGCGCTCCCAAACCTGGGCCACAAAGGTCGGGGATGGCTCGAGATCGGGCCAGGCCGAGTCCACCGCCGACAGAGCGCTCTCAAACAGGCTCAGCTCCTCGCGGCAGGCCTCGCAGCTGTCGCGGTGAGCGCAGAACGCCTGGCGCTCGGCCGGCCCGAGGGTGCCATCGGTGAACTCGGAGAGGTGGTCCTGGAATTCCTGGCAGTTCATGGTGTTCTCAGCCCCTCAGGTAAGGGGCCAGCTTCTCCTTCAGGGCCAGCTTGGCTCGGTGCAGGCGCGATTTGACGGCCGGTACCGAGAGCTTCAAGATGTCGGCGATCTCCTCGTAGGAAAGATTCTGGAAGCGCTGCATCATCACTGCCGTGCGCTGCTCTTCGGGAAGCGAGAGCACCGCTTCGCGCACGACATCCCCCAACTCCTGGCGGGTGAGAAGGTCTTCGGCCGAGCCGGAGGGGTCTTCGATCTGCCGCACGCTGTCCGGCTCGCCGTCCTTCAGGGGCGCATCCAGGCTGGTGTTGCGCTTGTGACGCACTTTGGCGCGCTCGTTGCGGCAGAGGTTCAGAGTGACCTGGTAGAGGTAGGTGAAGAACTTGGCCCGGGCTTCGAAGCGGTCAGCGGCCCGATAAATGCGCAGAAAGACCTCCTGGGCCAGGTCTTCGGCCTCCACGAGGTCGCCGGTGAAGCGATAGGTCAGGTTCAGCACCGTCTTCTGGTATTTCCGGATGATGTTGCTGAAGGCCTCCGTGTTGCCAGCCTTCACCTGCTGCATCCAGAGAACGTCTTCCTGGTCGCTCGTCAGGGCGCGTTCGGTCACTTCAGCCCTGCGCCTGACCAGCGGAATGGGGGCAGTGAGCACACTGGTTAACAAAACAACCTCCCTTGCATGGCGGATGGACATTCCATCCCACCATCCAACCGGGGAGGTCAGGAAAGGTTTCTCGATTTTCTTGGAAGACAGATGGCCCCCTCGAGGTGACGATCCGGATGGGCCGGATCGTCACCTCGCGCGGGGTGTCTAGTGGCTCTCCCGGGCCGCCGCCATGAGTGCCAGACCGGCGAACATTGACCCGATCATGACTGGGGGACCCCAGGGACTCCCCAGAGCCGCCCCCACCATGATTCCGGTCATCATTACGCCTACGCCCGCCATCGACATGGCTTCCCGCTTGCCCTGGGTGAAGGTCGGCCTGGTGTAGAGACCTTCCAGGGAAGTGGGATTGGAGGGCCCGTAGGTGTCCACAGACGCGCTCGACGTTGAGAACGACGAACTCCCCCGCAGCAGCCCGGAGAATCCCCCGACCTGCGGAGCGGTGGCTATGGTCATGATGTCTCCCTCCTGAGCCTCGAGGTCCTCCTCGCTGCTCTTGCAGCCAATTTATAAACCGAACTGCAGGCAGGGTACGTGAACCGGTTGTGACCATCCGGACAAGCCGCGCAATCGCCTGGGAAGGCAAACTCTAGTTCCCACCCGGCTCCCAGCGCGGCAGGCCGAGCTCGGGGCAGAAACGGCGGGGGAGCGAGGTGGGGTAGGGGAGCACGAAGAGCTCGAGCACGACTCCGACCCTGGCCTCGAAGAAGTGCCCACCGAGGGCCTGGTAGTCGCTTCCCGACAGGAGCACATGGGCGTGCAGAAAGGGCTTGCCGTCGAGCAGGCTGAGGTTGCCCTGCAGGCTCAAAAGCTCCCAGACGCCGGGCAGCACTTTCTTGTGGTAGATCTTCTGCTCGAGATCCCAGCAGCCCAACACGGGCTCATCCAGGGCTCCGATGGCGCTGACCTGGGCTGCCACCAGGCCCTGCTCCAGGGCCAGCTGCTCCAGCCTGGCTCTCACCGGCTCGCCCCGGGTCAGGCTCACCACCAGCCGACCGTCCGTTTCGCGGTGAAACTTCATGCTCTCGGGCGCTTCTGGCCGGGCCGGGGTGTCCCTGCCCGGGCTACCAGGTCAGTCCGTGCTTGCTCTGGTAGGCTGAGATGCGCTCGGCGTTCTCGCGCTCCATCACTGACAGCATCGAGTCCTGGTAGCCCTCAAAGGGTCGATACCAGCTCTGGGCCTCGAAGTGCTTGCGCAGCGCGGCGTCCTTGAAGGGCCGTCCGTAGCGGGCGAAGATCTCGTTGCGCATCAGCGTCAGCTCGCGGGCGCCTCGGCCCTTCAGGTCTGGCTCGGTCACCTCGCGCAGGGCGCTCTCCGGGAAGAGGCCTGACCTGGCGGGAGTGTAGACCACCTCGGCTGCCTGCTCGGCCTCCCAGTCGGTCTGCACCCAGGTCAGGCGCTGACCATCCGACTTTAGCCCTGGCAGGGTCTCGAGCAGCTTGAAGCCGGTCGGGTGGATGAATACCTCCAGTTTGCTCTGCTCCACCTTGCCGCGCCAGTTGCCTCCGCTAAAGACGTATTTGGCCTCTTGCTCGCCTCCGGCGATGGTGCCGATGGGGGCAACGTAGCGCACTCTGACCTGGCGCTCCTGGCCGGCTTGAAAGGACACCTCCTTGACCCAGTGGGCCTCGTAGGTCTGGTCCTTGGTGAGTTGCACGATCTCGCGTTTGGCTTTGACTTTCTCGCCGTCCACCCAGGTCTCAAAGGCAAAAAAACCAGGCTTGTTGCCGAAGTCGTGGGGATCGATGTCGCCGCTGCCGCTCTCGGGAAAGCCCATGATGACCTTCGCAGCCGGGCCCTGATTCTTGAAGACGAAGTCGCAGGTGGCGAAGATCAGCCGCGGGTAGACCTCCAGGCTAACCTTCTCGCGCACCATCTGCACGCCGGGATGCTCTCCCTTCGTGGCTACCAGCGAGCCGCCCACGCCAGAAAGGGAGCGGTCGTTGGCCAGGACCGCCAGGGAGAGAGCCAGAATCAAACAGACAACGGTCTTCCTCATGCTCGGGCGATTCTTTCCGAGCCGGAAGAAACCTGGCCCGGCCGACGACCAACCGAAGAAAGCGGGAGGATTGCCATGCGAGCCAAACGTTGGGTGGACATCCTGTTCCTGGCCTCGATTCTGGGCCTCATCGCCGTCAGTGCCGGGGTGTTGCGGCCAGAGACTCCGCCCGCCCCACCTCCTGTCCCGCCAGCGGCCTCGGTGGACATCGGATCGAGCCATTCCTCGACGGCCAGGCTCACCCTGGCTGCCGGAGCCGAGGTCCTGGCGGTGGCGTTGACTCCGGTCAATCTTCCCGCCTCCATCGTGGTCGGCTCGGTCGGCCGGGAGACGGCCGCCTCCAGGGAGGAGCCTGCCCGAACGGACCCCTGAGCCAGGCCCCGCCACGTCCGCGATGATGGGCATGCGGCTGTAATCGGCCCGCGCCGAAAGGGCCGGGCCTCTAGGAATGAGGGGGAGTGGCCCGAACAAGCTTTCCATGAAGGTCAAGAAGGCCGAGCTCATCACCAGTGCCCCCAGCCTGGTGCAGGCACCCAATCTCGAAGGCATGCCCGAAGTGGCCTTGCTGGGCCGCTCCAACGTGGGCAAGTCGAGCTTCGTCAACAGCCTGCTCAACAACAAAAAGCTGGCCCGCGTCTCGAACACGCCCGGGAAGACCCGCCTCTTGAACTTCTTCCGAGTGGACGAGCGCTGGATGCTGGTGGATATGCCTGGGTACGGGTATGCGAAGGTCTCCAAGACCGAGCAGGCCCGCTGGGGCAAGGTGATGAGCGAGTTCCTGGCCAAGCGCGAGAACCTGCGCCTGGCCGTGGTGCTGCTCGACATCCGTCATGGGCCCCAGAAGATCGACCTGGAAACGCTGGGCCTGCTGGCCGAGATCGGCCTTCCGCGCCTGATCGTGCTCAACAAGGCCGACAAGCTCTCGCGCTCACAGCAGATCAGAGCGGTCGGCGAGGCCGCCCGCAGCCTGGAGATGGTCCGCACGGACGTGCTGACTTACTCGTGCGAGACCCACGCCGGGCGAGACGAGTTTCTGCGGGCGCTGGCCCCCTGGCTTCAGGCGTTGTAGGTACCGGCCGTGACCGCGCCCCCATGGCCGGTCCAGTTGGTGTGGAAGACCTGGCCGCGTGGCTTGTCCACGCGCTCGTAGGTGTGGGCCCCAAAGTAGTCGCGCTGGGCCTGCAGCAGGTTGGCCGGCAGCCGCTCGCGGCGATAGCCGTCGAAGAAGGCCAGCGCCGAGCTCAGGGCGGGCACGGTGATGCCCAGCTCCACCGCTTTGGAGACCACCCGGCGCCAGGCCGGCAGCGCGCTCTGCACCGCGTCCTTGAAGTAGGAGTCGAGCAGCAGGTTGACCAGCTTGGGATTGCGGTCGTAGGCTGCCTTGATGTTGCCCAGGAAGGCTGAGCGGATGATGCATCCCTCGCGCCACATCAGGGCGATGCCGCCGAAGTTCAGATTCCACTTGTACTCGACGGTGGCCTGGCGGAACAGCATATAGCCCTGGGTATAGCTGATGATCTTGGCCGCGTAGAGGGCTTGCTCGAGGTCTTTGAGGAAGGCCGTCCGATCGCCGCTAAACTTGCCATCGGGGCCGTGCAAGACCTTGCTGGCCTCCACTCGCTCTTCCTTGAGGGCCGAAAGGTTGCGGCTGAAGACCGCCTCGCCGATCAGGGTGAGGGGCACACCCAGGTCGAGCGAGTTGATCACCGTCCACTTGCCGGTGCCTTTCTGGCCGGCGGTATCCAGGATCTTGTCCACGATGGGCGAGCCGTCCTCATCTTTGAAGGCCAGGATGTCGCGGGTGATCTGGATGAGGAACGAGTCCAGGTTGCCCCTGTCCCAGCGGTCGAACTCCTGGCTCATCTCGTCAGCTTTCATGCCCAGCGCGTTGGCCATCAGGTCATAGGCCTCGCAGATGAGCTGGATGTCGCCGTACTCGATGCCGTTGTGCACCATCTTGACGAAGTGGCCGGCTCCTCCCTCGCCCACCCAGTCGCAGCAGGGGGTGCCGTCGGCCACCTTGGCGGCGATGGCCTGGAGGATCGGCTTGACGTGCTCCCAGGCGGCCGGTGAGCCACCAGGCATGATGGAGGGGCCGTTGCGCGCGCCCTCCTCGCCTCCCGAGACGCCTGCCCCCACGAAAAGGAGGCCCTTGGACTCAAGCATCTCGCAGCGGCGGATCGAGTCCTGGTAGTTGGAGTTGCCCCCGTCGATGATGATGTCGCCCGGCTCGAGCACCTCGAGCAACGAGTCGATGGTGGAGTCAACCGCCGGACCGGCCTGCACCATCAGCATCACCCGGCGCGGCTTCTTGAGCGCGTCGGCCAGCTCTTTGAGCGAGTGGGTGCCGATGACCTTCGTGCCTTTGGCCTCGTTGGCCAGAAAGTGGTCCACCTTGGAGACGGTGCGGTTGAAGACGGCTACCGTGAAGCCGTGGTCGTTCATGTTCAAGACCAGGTTCTGTCCCATCACCGCCAGGCCGATCAGGCCGATATCCGCTGTAGCCGCCATCTGATTGCACCCCTTCTTTTCGCCGGAATGGAAGGCGGTTCGCGGAAATCGGCCCGGGCCCTGCGCCTACCGGGAACCGTGTGACTTCTGGCCGAAGCCTCGGCTCGATGCGACCGTTCCGAGAGCGACTTTACGAAGTTGTCTTTGAGGCCGACACACCAGGTGGAAAACTGTTTGACCTGGTCTTGATCGTCTTGATTGTGGTCAGCGTACTGGCCGTCTGTCTCGACAGCGTTCATTCCATCCAGTCGCGCTACGGACACCAGTTGATGGTGCTCGAGTGGTGCATCACCATCGTCTTCACCGTGGAATACTTGCTCCGCCTCTATGCCGCCCCGCGCCGGTTGGCTTACATGACCAGCTTTTTCGGGGTCATCGATGCCGTCTCGATTCTGCCCACCTATCTGAGCTTGCTCTCGGTGGATTTCCATTACGTGATGCTGGTTCGAGTGCTGCGGCTCTTGCGGCTTTTCCGAGTGCTGAAACTGACCCAGTTCGTCCTGGAAAGCGACGTGCTCTGGCGAGCCCTGTTGGCCAGTCGGCGCAAGATCATCGTGTTCTTGTTCGCCGTGCTAACGGTGGTGGTCGCCGTGGGGGCCATCATGTTCGTGGTCGAGGGCCCCGATCACGGGTTTACCAGCGTTCCGGTCTCGATGTACTGGGCCATCGTGACCCTGACCACGGTCGGCTACGGGGACATCTCACCCAAGACTCCTCTGGGGCAGATGATCGCCTCGTTTGTCATGGTGTTGGGCTACGGGATCATCGCGGTCCCCACGGGGATCGTCACCGTCGAGCTGGCCTCGGCCTCACGCTCGGATCCGGTCAGCACCCAGGTGTGCCCGGCCTGCTTTTACGAAAGTCACGACCACGATGCCACCTATTGCAAGCGGTGCGGCTCGGCTCTATAAGGTTACGGCTTCTTCAAGCGAATGTAAGCCCTGGCCCCTGCCGCCTCGAGCTTCTTCTCGAGTGCCTCGGCGGCGGCTCGCTCCAGGTCGGACTTGACCACTTTGGGGCAACTTTCCACCATGTCCTTACAGTCCTTGAGGCCAAGTCCGGTCTCGGCGCGGACCACCTTGATCACCTCGATTTTTCTGGGACCGCACTCGGTCAGGACGACCTCGTAACGGCCGCTCTGGGCCAGAGCCAGCGCCGTCACGAGAACCAGCAAGGTCAGTGTCAGCAGTTTTCTCATTCCAGAGCGGCGCCTTCCTGTCGTTTCTTGATCCGGCTGCCACCGATGGTCAGGTGGCTCGCCAGCTCCTGGATGGTCGCCGGGGCTCGCTCGTAGTCAGCAGAGCCCCCCAGCAGGCCGTTCAGATTGAAAAGCTCGTGGGCCACGATGTCCATGGCATGGGGGAGGGTCTGGCCGCTGGCCAGCAAGTCCTCCAGACGCTGGTAGCCGCGGAGCGTGTCTTCAGCGGGGCGCTCCGAGTCTTGAGCCTGGACCAGCTCAAGCAGTCGCTCGGCCCACTCCAAGCGCTGATTGATGGTGCTCTCGGGCCCCCGGGACTGAACCTCACGGTAGAGCGCCAGCACGTCTGGCGGCTCTTTCAGCCGGGCCGCGATGGGGGAGAAGGCCGGGTAGAAGGCCTGCAGGGTGGCAACCAGCTGCGCGTCACCCAGGCTGGCCGCGACCTTCAGGGTTTCCTCGCGCACCGCGTCGCGCTCGAGTGGAAGGCGGCTCAGGTTGCGGTCGAGCAGTCGGTGGCGGAGCCGCGAGGCGGCCTGGCGCACGCCTTCCACCGGAACCGCGCTCCAATCTTGCAGGAGGGTCTTGCTGGCGCTGGCGAGCCGGTCGGCCAGAACGCTGTCGCGCCGCGAGAGGTGCTCGAGGATCTGAAGCGCGGCGCCCGATTTGGGGTTGGCGGGGCCATCGGCGAACTGCTCGAGCATCTCGGCCACGTGTTTGCGGGCCGCCTTCAGATTCAGACTGAGCGCTCCATCCTCGACCGGCGCTACGGTGGGAACCGGCTGCTGGCCGTAGATGCCGTGCCAGAGGTGCTTCTCCATCTCCTCGGTCAGCCCGCTGGCCCAGCCGTTCTCGAGGTGGTGCCACTCCGAGTCGGCGTGAGCGAGTTTAGCTTCCACCAGCAACTCCACGGTGTGCCGCAGGCGAGGAAACGTCTCTTCCAGCTGCCAGTTCCGACTCAACTCCGAGTTGCAGGCGCTGGCCGTCAGCACCAGCAGTCGCACCAGGGGCCCTGCTTCCTCAGAGTCTTTGTGGGGTCGGCGAAACTCGTCCTCCAGCGCGGCCCCGAACTTTCTCATGAATTGCTGGTCCTCGGCCTGGGCCACCAGCAGGCCGAAGAGCCGCTGGCCCCGGTCGGAAAGGCCGGCCAGGCTGCCTGCGGCTTTCAGCTCGGTCTGGAACTCTCCCAGGAGCCCGTGAAGCCTGTCGGTGTCCGGGAAGACCAGTTGGTAGACGCTCTGGGCCAACCCCGAAGACTTGCCCGGATCGCTGTAGAGGGCCACGCTGGAGTCGGCCAGCACGGTCTCGAGCAAGCGTCCGGCCAGACTCTTATCCTCCACCAGGGGAGTCAGGGCAAGAAGCTGCTGGCGATGAGCCTCCAACTCGGGGTCCTGGTTCGGGCGGCCGAGAGGCTGGTTGGCGAGACAGGTCAGCGACCGCTCCACCCGCCCCTCGAGGTGGGCCCGCAACTCGGGGCCGGGCCGTGACGAGGAAGAGCTGGTGCGCGGGAACTCGCCTTGCAGCATCGCCCCGACCTCCTTCCCCACCGGCTGCTCGAGCTTAAAGAGGGGAGAATACCTGGCGTTGCGCTCGCGGTAGCCAGAGGCGGCCCAGAATGCCCGCAGTGCCTCGGCCGCTCCCTTCGCCGCCGGGCCCGCAGAAAGACGGGGCCACAGCTCGCGCTGCTCAAATCCGGCATCGGGCTGGTGACGGTCTTGCAGCAGCCGGCGATTGAGATCCATGTTGCCCGTGCTCCAGATTCGCTCATGGAAGGGCTCGAGCAGGCGTCGCAACGGCTCGTCTTGCCGAGCGGCCGTGAGCAAGCCCGGGAAGCGCTCGAGTCCGGCCGGATGCTCGAAGAGTCGCTCGAGCTCCTCCCGCGCCCGGTCGGGCTCGCTGCTTGCCCACCCGGTCAGCTCGGCCGTGGTGGCCAGGCGAGTGGACGGGGCCGGGGACTCCTGCGCCGGCCCGGGCGAGGCCTGTTGGGGGCGCGTTGAGAGAGGGGAGTTGATCCCGGTCGGGACGATCTGCACCCCGGAGGATTCGCCGTTCCGACTCGTTCTTCTTTTCGGACTTTACAGTCTGGCTGGAAGCTGGCAGAGTAGACCCCGATGATAATCGTCTTCACCCTTCTGCTTCTTTTGCTCACCGCGGGGTGGCTCTTTATCCGCTGGTCAAGCCGCTGGGGAGCCACCGATGAGGAGTGCGAGCAGCCCATGCCCGGGGACGAGTACCTCCAGGGCAGCTCGGCCCGACGGGCGCGGATGACCCGGGCCATCTGCCTGGCGCCCCCGCCCGAAGCGGTCTGGCCCTGGCTGGCCCAGCTGGGCCGGGGGGCAGGTTTTTACAGCATCGATGTGCTCGACAACGGGGGCCGAACGTCGGCCCGCCACATCGTGGGCTGGATCCCTCCTCCCTGCCTCGGAGACGCCGCGCCCATCGGTTATCTGCGTCATCTCGAGCCGGGGCGCGCCCTGGTGTGGTGGGTGAAGGGGCTGACCTGGCTGGGGTCGCAGGCTCGCATGGTCACCTCCATTCAGCTGACTTCCCATCCGCTCGGCTCACGTCTGGTCATTCGCATCACCGGAGAGGCCAGCGGTCCCGTGGCGGCTCCGGTGCTCGGCTTCTTCCAGCTCATCGACGGGATCATGGCCACCTGGCAGCTACTGGGCATCAAGAGTCGAGTCGAGCGTCACGGCCTCGAGCCCCAGGCTCCGGAGACGGGGGAGAGAGATCAATACCAGTACTACGAGGCCATCTATGCCTCCGGTGAGCGCTGCGGCGTCCCGGGCAAGGAGGATGCGGCTCGCTGGCGTCAGGCTGCCATCGAGGACGGAGTCATCGAGTCACCAGCTTGAGCTGCGGACGGGTGCACGTTTCCGGGAGCGGGCCTGGTAGACTATCCGAGTGAAATTCCTGCTGTGGGTCATTCATCGGACTCGGAGGTTGAGGAGCTGGAAACTCCCATCCACCACGTTGGGCACGTCGCGGAGCTTCTGGTTGCTCCAGATGGACTCGCTCCAGATGAACGGCTTGCCGTTGATGTGGGGGGTGCCGTATTTCGCCCAGAAGGCCTGGTAGGGCGAGTTCAGGTCGAGCACTCCTTCCAGGTCGCTCACAAAGGCTGTCGAGTTCGCGGAGGTGACCTTGGCGTCGATGGAGCCTTCGGGTATGGTCTTGGGTCTGGGCGTGTCGCCGTAGCCCAGGTCCCATCGGCCGTAAATCGACAGCGGGTTGGTCGGGTCGTCGACGTAGGTGATCAGGGCCTTTGCGTCTTCGATGGTCTCGACGCCACCGATGAACTTCAGGAACTGCGTGCGGCGGGCAGGGCGGTTGTTGACCGACTGCAGCTGCTCACGAATGGCGAAGGAGCCTGGCATGTTGTAGCCGAGAATACAGGTCGGCTGGATCATATCGGTATCATAGTCCTGGCGGACTCCATCCGGCTTGGTCGTGACGTTGACCGTGTTCTGGCCATCGGGACGGAAGAACACGAAGGTGTCCCAGGACATCTCGACCAGGCCGAATTCGCCGGTCTTACCATCGAGCACCATGTAACCATTCATGTAGGTTCCCGAGGCTTCAAGGGACATGTACTCGAAGAACTCGTCGATCGACCCGGAGAACTGCTCGGCCAGGGTGGCTCTCCAGATCATCCACAGAGCCTCAACCTTGGGCTGGTCGGCATCGTAAAGATGGGTGGTCTCGTTGAAGATGATCCGCTGTTTGTTGTAGCCAAAGTCGGTGTAGGACGAGAGCATGCCGGGCTGGATAGCATTGAAGGTCATGAAGGTGTCATTGACCACCAGGGTCATGGCCATGGTCTGGGACAGGTAGCTTGACCAGCTGTTGTGTGCCAGGAGAACGTCGTCGGATGTCTTCTTCACGAAGGCCGAGCACTTGGAAACGCGCCGCACGGTGGCTTTGGTCGTGGGGGTCGGGACAGCGTAGATCGCGTCTTCGAACGCGTTGAGGAAGTACACATCCATGAAGGTCAGGCTGGCGGTCTCGTATCCGAGTTGCAGCTCCTGGGCGGTGAAGTCGGCCAACTCGGGCAGCCTGTCACCGGAGAAGTCGACCGCGGGGGGATTCGTCAGTGTGCCGTGATAGAGCCCCAGCAGCCGAAAGAAGAGTCGCCTGAGGTTTCGCGATACGGTCGGGTCGGGATGGTTCAGGGCATAGTTGACCGTGTAGGCGTAGTTGCGCGCCAGGATATCCTGCATCACCTGCAACTCGGCCCGGCTGGGCGGCAGTTGTTGGGGGAAACCGTGGTTCGGGTCGAGCAGGTAGAAAGAGTCCCAATCGTTGTCGCGTGCCGCCAGCATCGCTTCGCGCTGCAGTCGGGCCTGAGCCACGCCCGCATTGTATTCGGCCTGGAAGACGTTGGGGTGCTTGGAGACGATAGTCGTGCTAACGAGGTTGTCTGTCTTCTCCTGGAAAGACTGGACGGTTCCGCCATCTGGGCCGGGGGGAACAGTGACCGGGCTCGGCACGGTAGCCGAGCCGGCGCAGCCCCATACCACACAGATGGCAAGAATCAAAGAAGTCAGTCGGATTCGCATCGCCGCAGGTTCGTTTCACCTGGCAGACTCCCTTTCGCAAGTCTGAGAGAATTGTCCGCCTCCACCGAAGGCGCCTGCCGTGCCAATCAACAGACACCGTAATTGCGTCCGAGGTTCCGGGCGCCGTCGACGAGGCCCTCTTGAGCTCCGGCCGGACCGGGCCGCTCCGCCCTCCGGGGCGCCTTCCTCAGGCTCATTGTGAGAACGGCTGCCTGAGGACCTCGGCGAGGAAGTCTCTTACGAGCTCGCGCAGCCCCGCATCCTTAACCAGGCTCAGCCCGGTCGCGAGCAACTCGCGAGCCCGCACGTCGTGGCCCTGCTCGCTCTCTGAGATGGCTTCCAGGAGATAGGCGGTGGGATGATCTGGGAACTGTTTCTGGGCCGCCCTCAGCAAGAGCTCGGCCCGGGCATTCTCTCGCCGGACGAGCAGCCGGAAGGCGGCCTGTAAGGGGGCTCCCGGGAGGTCGAAGTGGAAGTTGGCGCCGGCTTGCAGCATCTGGGTGGCAAACAGGTTGTCCCCCATCTCGGCCTGCACGTCTCGGGCCAGCCGATAGCGCAGCAGGTAGGGCATGATCTCGTCCGTCAGTCCGAAAGGAAGTCGGCCGTACTCTTGCAGGCGCTGCAAGGCCGTGGCGCGGCGCTGAATCTGGGCGAGCTGTTCGTCGGAGAGCCCGGTCACCAGGGTTTTTAGCTCGGACAGGTCGCTTATGCGCAAGTCGCTGACGGGGGGCTGCAAACTCATAGCATACTCGAGATACGGGTGATCGTCGGAAATCACTCGACTACCCGCCGCGTAGCGCTCCAGGCCTCGCGGGCCGCGCTTGAAGGTGGCCAGCAGGTCGATGACGTTGTCCAGGCCGATCTGGCCCAGAGGCGCCGAAAGCGCGGCTAGCCGCTCTGCCAGCGCTGCGGCGTCGATCTGCGTGGGGCGGGCAAAGCCCACCAACAGGTAGTCATCGACGCCGCCCTCCCACAAGGTGGCCTCTGGAAAGACCTGCAGGAACGTCTTGACGATCATGCGGTTGGTCGGATCGGAAACCAGCGGCAGCGGCAGCCACTGACAGACCATGCCGTCCTCGGTCAGGCGCTCGCGACAGAGCCGATAGTAATCCTCGGAGTAGAGGTTCACGACGCCCGGATTGCTGGGGGGGGGCGGTTCGAAGGTGATCAGGTCAAAGCGCTCCCGGGTGCGTAGCAGGAAGTTGCGGCCGTCCCCTTGCAGGATGCGCACGCGCGGGTCCTGGCTCTGGGCCACGCGCTCGTTGGCCTCGGAGAAGTGGTGCGCCGAGCGCAATACGGCCGGGGAGAGCTCGACGCACCAGGTTTCTGCCAGCTCGCGATGTAAGCTCGTGGCTCCGAACGTCATCCCGGTTCCAAAGCAGATAACCAGGGCTTTGCGAGGCGCGGCGTGGAGCAGCAGCGGCAGGTGGGCCATCAACTTGGCATAGCGATGGGCCACGTCTTTGGAGTTCATCATCATGGTGCCGTTCATCAAGAGAACGTCTCCCACGCGCGTGTTCTTGGCCACCACAACGGTGCCGTAGAGGTCCTCCTCGGCGCTCACGATCTGGGATTGCTCGATTCCGTAAGCACGCTTGTAAACGTAGAGGTTGAAATGGCGCATCAGCCAGTCGGATGGGAGAGTCATGAAGGCCACCACCAATCCGGCAGCTAAAGCCAGAGCCCCCCCCGCAGGCCAGCGAGGGGCCTCGCAATAGGGCAGCACCAACCCCGCCGCGACCAGTAACAGGGCCCCAAGCAGGGCCATCGAGCCCTGGACCCCGAGCCCGGGAAGCAGCACGAACCCGGCCGCCAGAGCTCCCAGGATGGAGCCCAGGGTATTGGCCGAGTAGAGCTGGCCGATGGGCTGGCCGATGCCGCCCTGGCCGCGCAGAGCCACGGCGCAGGCCAGGGGGAACGCGAAGCCCATCAGAAAGGTCGGCAGCCCGAACAGAGCCATCGACTGGAGGATCACCGGGGCGATCTGCAACCCCAGCTCCGCGCCGAAAGGACGGGCCAACACGAGCACCAGGTTGGCCAGAGGGGGCTGACGCAAGGCTTCTTCGAACCACCGCAGGCTGACCACCAGGCTCAGGCTGGTGACGGCGATGGCCACCAGCGTGAGGCAGAGTGCCACGCCTGGCCGGCGGATTCGGGTCGAGAAGGGCGAGCCCAGGGCGCTTCCCAGGGAGATACTGGCCAGATAGGTGGCAAGAATGATGCTGAATACGTAGATCCGGGGAAAGACGGTCACCGCTAACAGGCGGAACCAGACCACCTGCAGGGCCAGCGCGCAGAAACCGCTCAAGCCGTAGGCAAGCAACAACCAGATGGCCCGAGTTTGATGCGGCACTTCCCTGGGGGCCAGCACCGACGGGCCGATGTTTCCCCTCAGCGCCAGCGCCAGAGCACCTGCCAGCAGGTTGAAGCTGGCCGCCAGCACGGCGCTCTGCCACACACCCAGGCTCGGGACCAGCACCAGGTCGGTCAGAAAGGCTCCCGCAACCGCCCCCAGCGTGTTGACTCCGTAGAGCCAGCCGATCATCCGACTGGGGCCCTCCATGCTGCCCACGGCTCGACTCAAGACGGGCAGGGTCGCTCCCATGAGGGTGCAGGGCACCAGCAAGGCCAGGCTGGCCAGCAAAGCTTCCAGCAACACAACGCTCTGAGACGACGAGGTGTGGGGGCGGGCAAAGAAGCTGCTCCCCAGGATACCGGGGAGGGCCGTCAGGAACCAGGTGGCTGCCAGGGCGCTGGCGCTGATGCCGACCTCCAGAAGGGCGTAGGCTCCTACCCCCAGCGAGCGGCGGTCGGATACCTGGGCGCCCAGCCAGCCGCCCAGGGCCAGCCCGCCCATGAAGCCCGCCACCACGGTGGAGACAGCGAAGACGGTGACTCCCAGCGCCAGGGCGGCCAGACGGACCCAGACAACCTCCAACACAAGTCCGCTGAACCCGGACAGGAAAAAAAGCAGGAAAAGGGGGAGCACGGAGCGCCTCGGCACGACGCGCATGTTCGCCTCACCGGATGGTTGACCTCCGGCCCGCGTTTGAAGGAGGTCTGACTGCTCAAAGTTTGGAACACCCGGAAATGACCGCGGAAACACTTCAGGCCCTGGAACACCTTGATCGGGGCGAGCTCGAGCGCGCCGGGGAATTGCTCGCTCACCACCAGGATGCGGAACTCTGGCGTATCGCGTATGGCCCCCGCTGAGGTGGCGGGCTCCTGTTCCCCGGCGGAGATCCGGGCCTGGGAGCGAACCTGCTCCTGGTGCTCGATCTTCTTCGCCAGATGGACCCCGCCGCGCTCGACCTCGCGGTTCGCTCAGGTTTGCGCCCGGGACGCAAAGAGCTTGCCTACCTGGTCGGTGAGCGGCTGCCCGATCTCAGCGTCGAAGCCCGCGCCACCCTGATCGATCGACTGCAGCGCGGCTTTACCACCGCCCGCAAGGAGACAGCCATCCGAGAGCTGTTCCTGGCCACCCACGGAGCCGACCTGACGCGCCTCAAGCGGTTGATCGAGAGGGGGCCGGACCACCGTGATCTTGCCCAGTTACTCTACCACGACATCGATCTCTCCTCGGTGCGCCAGGACATCCTGGACCACTTCCAGCGGGAGGCCGAGCAGTATCGCTGCGACGAGGTCAAGGTGATCAGCGACGTGGACGACACCCTCTACCGCAACTGGGTGGACCCGCGCTTTCCGCCCCGCACGGTCTATCCGGGGGTGATCCAGCTTTACCGCGAGCTCGAGGGGCGTGAGATCGGGGACATCGTCTTCCTGACGGGGCGACCTGGAGAGCGCTCCGGAAAGCTCAAGCGCATGTTCCGCCGTCGCCTGGGCGCGCTGGGGGCGCCGGAGGCGAGCATGCTGACCGGCAGCCTGGCGCACCAGTTCGTCCACCCCTGGGTCTTCGCGCGCAAGTGGCGCAACTTCGAGCGCTACCGCAAGCTCTACCCGGAGATGACGATCGTGATGTTCGGAGACAGCGGACAGGCCGATCCGGAGTTCATCGGCCAGGCCCTGGAGCGCTTTCCCGAGCACGTGCGGGCGGGGCTGATCCACCGGGTCAAGCCGCTCGACCCCGAGCGGCTTGAGCGGTGCCAGCGGCAAGGGGTGCTTTTCTTCGATACCTACGTGGGAGCGGCCATCCACCTCAATCGGTTGGGCTTCTTGACCGCCGAGGGCCTGGAGCGCGTGGGGGCTGCGGCCCAGAGTGACTTCGAGGCGATCAAGTTTCCCGACGAGGCGATGCGTCAGGCACGCCAGCTCGAGCTGGCGGCCGATCTGACCGGCGCCCGTCAGGGCCCGAGCAGCTCGCCCACCCAGTCATAGGTAGGCCGAGGAGGCGCATCAGTTGTTCAGCCTGCTGCTGACTTTGTTGACGATGGAGTTCGGTTGGGTGGCGTCGTGGACGTCGCCGGCCAGATCCCAGATCATGATGCCTCCCAGGTCATACCCTTTGTTCGGGGCGGGGAGCTGGGCTTTGACGTAGTCCACCTTCTTGCTGATGGCATTGTCCACGTCGTCATAGGTGATCATCACGCTGCCCTTGTCGGGCTGTTTGAAGAGCCCGGAGAAGGTCCAGGCCGCGATGGCGGTGCTGTCGTAGTGCTTGAACTGCTTATCGGTGCCCGAGTCATAAAGCTGCGAGATGTGCCAGTAGTCAAACACTCCGGTGAGATCGCTGGGAGTGGCCTTCGGGTCATCGAAGGTACCGATGGCATTGCCTTTGGACACGTCGAAGCTCTGGAACAGCCCATTGTTGTCGATGCTCGCCACCTGGGGAAAGCTGCGTCCATAAGCCGGCACACCCACGATGATCTTCTGGGGCGGCACCCCGGCCGCAAGATAAGCCTTCACCGCCGCGTCGGTGTTGAAGTCGTCGGGACCGAACGGATCAGGTACGGACCCGCTTGTGCCCGGGAACAGGGAAGCCAGATGACCCGTCTTCGGAGGGCTCGCGTCGAAAGAGCCATGGTAGTCGTAGGCCATCAGGTTGAACCAGTCGACCGATTGGGCCACCTTGCCCAGCTCGATGTGGGCGAAGGTCTTGGGAGCGGCCGGGACGGCGGCGCTCAGATAAAACTTCCGATTTTCATTTTGACCTTTGGCATCGAGGGCCTGGCGCAACTCACCCATCAGCGCGGTGTAGTTCTTGGTGTCGGCGGGGTCGCCCGGAATATCCTTGCCGTCCGGACCTGTTCCTTTGCGCACGACGGGGTACTCCCAGTCTATGTCGATGCCGTCAAAGCCGTACTTGCTCATGAAGTTGACCGCCGACCTCACGAAGAGGGCTCGCTTCTTGGAGTCCTTGGCCATGTCGGAGAACGGAGCCGTCAGAGTCCAGCCCCCGATGGAGATCATCACCTTGAGTTGAGGAAATTTGGCTTTGAGCTTGGCGATCTCTTTGAAATTCCCGCGGAACTCGTCGGGCGCAAACTTGGTCGGATCTGCCCAGGTGTCGGGCGGATAGGATTTTCCCCAATCGGCCCAGTAGTCGAAGGCCACCACGGTGCCGGGCGGGCCTTCCAGCTCGCCCCGTTTATAGGGGTAAGTCTCGCCCTGATCGACGATCCTGGCGAAGGCATAGTTGACCACGTTCATCTTGTCGGCCGGAATCTGATTGGTCGTGTCGCTGGGATTGCCCGCGTTCTGAAAGACGTTGTAGCCGCGGCTCTGGGCATCCTTGTCGGTGCTCCCCGTGGGCTGACCGGGATAGCCGCGATAAGCGGTCCAGTTGGCGTAGTACCCTACCAGCATGCGCGTCCCGTCGATCGGACCGGCCGCCTGAACCTCGTCGCGGGCCTGGGGAGCGGTCACCACATCGTCCACCGTGCCTGAGACCGCCACCAGCGCGTTGACAGGAGGGGTCTGGAGGGCGGTCTGAGCCCCAAACACGGTTCGGGTGCCCTCAAAGGTGACCCAGACGCCCGGAAAGCCCACCCCCTGCGAGCCCAGATGCGGGATGGCCCGCGCCCGCACCTGGATGTCTCCGGAAGTCAGCACCAGGAGGTCACCGTTTGAAGTCACGGTCAGCGAGCCGAGCATCTGCCCGTAAGCGCTGTTGGCCGAAGGGTCGAAGGGTGTGGAGATGGGCTCGAAGCTGGGGTCGAGCCCGAAGCTTTGCTCGATGGGTGCGGTCAGGGTGCTGAGGGCCTCGGCAAATTGGGACGGATTGGGCACCGGGCTGGCCAGGGAGAAGTTCGCGAAGACCGCCTCGGGCGAGGTTCCAATGGCTGCGTAAAAGGCCCGCAGCAGCCCGTCCTCGAGAGGGCTCACGTTGACGATGGAGTTCCCGGGACTCAGGCTGAACAGCACGGTTCCGTCAGCCAGGGTGGCCTGCACCAGGAAGGGGCCGGCGTTGTCGCGCACGAGAGGGTCGACGCTCAGGGAGTAGTTCCCCTGTTGATCGGAGAGGGCCGTGCCGATGACGGTGCCGGACGCGTCCTTGATGACGATCTGGGCACCGGGCTGGGCCCCCCGGGTGGCCACCGAGCCGGCGAAGGTCGAAGCCGTGCCCTGCGGCAGATTCTGTGCCGGAGGGATAATCTGAGCCCCATTATCCAGAATCGCTCCGCCCGAGCAGCCCAGCGCGAGGCTGGCGGTGCACAAGCTTACGACAATCAGGTGGTGGGACAGTTTCATGGAGCTCCTCCTGAGAACGGAATCGAACAGCGTTCGAAGGTCGTGGTTGGCCTCCCTGCCCGGGCCGGAACGGAGGGTCCGGCCTGGCCCAAAGAGAACATGCAAGGTCCAAGCATGGACATCCGCCCTACCAACGGATTCAACCTTCTGCAACCGGGCTGGAGCCTGCCGCAAACCGCGTCGGGAGGACCCCTGCCGGACAGCGTCCAGCTGTCCTCTCTTCCCTCCTGGTCTCCGTCCCGGCCTGTCGTGGCTGCGTCCCCTGCGCCTCCTTCCTCCGGCTCTCTGGCCAGCACCGCGGCCGAGACGCTGCGGCGCACCGGGGTCAGCCTGCTCGGCTGGCTGGCTCCCTTCAGCGAGCCCGCGGCTCAGCCGCCGGTCGCCACGCCCTCGGAGCCGGAAAGCCGACTGGCCGCCACCGTTCGTCAGGGCCTCGTCGAGCTCGAGAGAGCCTCCGGTCGGCCGGCGGGGGCCCCGGAGGGCAAGAGCGGCCCGGCCACCCCCGAGGAGGCGTTCGAGAACATCCGGGCCGGGCGGGGGGCTTACCTGAGCGGCGGGGTTTACTGCTACAACGTCAAGACCCTGGACGAAGCAGGCTTTTTCCTGTTCATGTCGGGTCGTTGCAGCGAGACCGAGCTGGAGCGCCCCGACCTGGCCCGCAGCTTGAAGTGGCTCACCGAGAAGGGTCTTTGTTGCGACGGGGCGCTCCATAGCGAGATTCCCCTGCGACTTTACCAGGCGCTGAAAGCTCCCGAGCACAGCGTGGAGATTCGCACTCCCGAGCAGGACCGCAAGAAGAGCCTGTCGCTCGGACGCTTCAGCGCCGCCGAGATGGAGCCTTTCGAGGCCTTTCTCGCAAAGGTCGAGCCCGAGCTTGCCGCGGCTACGCTTGCCGAGCGACACGGCGACCGCAGGAATGATATCTGGACACGGATTCACAAGACCGAGCTGAATCACCAGGAGGCCGACATGGTGACTCGGGCTCAGGCCGCGGCGGCCACCTCTCGTTTAAGCTTCAGTGCCGACCTGGGCTATCAGGAGCTGCTGCGGCTCGCTCGCGAGCATCCCCTGGCTGACCTGATCGGCTTTCTCCGGGATTTGCCGCTCAAGAACGGAGAGCAGGCGATCCAGGCGCTGGCCCATTTCGGACAGGTCTCCTCCGACAAGCTGGCGGAGACGATGCGCAGGGTGGAGGACCTCGACCTGGCTCTGACAGCGACCCATCTGGCCCGGAGCCCGGAGCGGGCCGAGCAGCTGGAAAAGCTGCAGGATGCCGTCCTTCGCAAGGAGGTCTCCAAAGAGCTGATCGCAGGCTGGGTGGCCCGCCAGGGGGAGGTCGACGTCGAGGCGGGGTTGGCGAAGCTCGACAAAGAGCGAGATTTCGCGCCCCAGGTCGCCCGCATGTGGAGCGAGCTTCCCACCGAGCAGCACGCGCTTTGCTTGCAGCTGATGGTCCGTCCGAGTCAGGACTTTGACCAGACCCGGAAGGCAATGGCCGCCGTCAACCAGGCTCCGACCCGGGCAGCCGCCTGGCTGGCCTGGAACGAGGAGCTCGATTCCACCAAGAAGGCCAACTGGCGCGCCGAGCAGGCCACCAGGTTGCTGGAAGGCTGGACAGGCTCGGACCTTTCGCGCGATGGGCCCGACTTTGCCCGGGTGCTCTCGTGCTGTCAGGGCGATCCCGACCGGGCCCTGGCTGCCTGGTCTTCGCTGCAAGAGTCGCCCGATCGCGATCTGGGGCTGGCCGTCTTGCAAGCCACCGGCTCGGTCGCCCCCGGGATGGTGGACCGACTGATCGAGCAGGGCTTCAAGCAGCAAGACCGGCCCGCCGGGGTGCGCTTTCTGGTGGAGCAGGGGGTGGGCCTGGAGGCCTCCATGGACGCGACTTCGCTATTGAGCGGGCGCGAGCGTCCCCTGGGTGACCTGCTGCAAGACTACAAGACCATTCGCAATCAGATCGAGACGCTGCCCAACGCCGATGCGCGGACCCGGGTGGCCATGCGGCAGGCCTTCGAGCTCGGCCCCCGGGCCACCGAGTCGCTGGCGGCCGCTACCCGGGCCTGCTGGGACCTCACGCGCGGGCTCGAGCTCCTGCCCCTGCTCGAGCAGCCCGGTCGCGAGGAGCACCTGGCCAACCTCGAATGCGCCGGCTGGCTGGCCGCCGGGGACCAGGGACGCAAACAGCAGACCGCCCAGTACTTCCGGTTGCTGCAGGCCGCTGGCGCCGGCCCCGAGCAGCGCGCCGCGCTGGCGGGCCCTCTGAAGGGGAGCAAGCTGGCCGAGGTAGAGGACTTCCTGGGCCATCGGGCCGGGGAGGCCGACGACCAGCTGACCCGCATCGGTCGGGCAGCCAGGCTACTGGGCCGGACCGGATCCGACTCCGAGGCCACGGCCGAGATCGCCCGGCGCCTGGGCGGAGTCGACTGGACCCTGGAGGCCGGAGCTTTGCTCAAGCTGGGCCCGGCTGCCGAGGAGGTGGCCCGCCAGCTGGGCTCGCCCGAAGCCCTGCGAACCGCCGCTCCGCTTCTCTACGCGCTGGGAAGCGATGAGTATGCCTCGCGCGGCTTCACGGCCCTGTCGACCCCGGTCGGTCAGGAGAGTTTCGCGGAGCGCTGCCAGGCCGCTTTGAGCTGGCTCCAGGCCTGCCCGGGTGACCTGAAGGAGGCAACCGAGGACTGGGCCGCCCTGACGGCTCGTCTCGGGCCCGGCGAGACCCTGGCCGACACGGTGGATGCCGGCGTGCGGCTGCGGGCCATGCTGGGCGAGCGTCAGGATTTTCGCACCGTCGTCGAGCGGCTCCATGCCCTGGGCCGCTGGGAAAATGGGCCGCGCTTCTCCGAGGCCTTCACGGCGTTCACCGCGGCCGCCTCTCGACTCGGGCCGGACACTCTGTTTGGCAAACTGGATGTCGAGGCGGTGCTGGCCGAGATGTCCCGGCCCGGTGCGACCCCCGCCCAGGCACGCTCGGCCACGGTTCTCGAAGAGGCCGGCCAGGTGACCCTGCCCGGGGTCCGGTTACGCAAGCGTTCCTGAATTGATTGACGCTCTCGGCCCAGGTCAGAAAACGCCTCAACCGCGCACCTTGACCGGGACCCGCACCCCGCCCACGACGACCGAGCCCTGGCGTATCTCCAGGCCGCTGGCGCCGTCCGGGCTCGAGCCCAGCTTGCCCACCTCTTTCAGCTCGCCCAGTTGCAGCTCCCAGCGGTCCAGGGTGTCGCGCAGCAGGGCCTGCTGGTCGCTTCGGTCCTGCATGAAGATGCCGGCCCCGAACAGGCCGCTCATCAAGACCGAGTTGGCGATGCCCACTCCGGGGGCCAGCTTGGCCGTGACCATCAGGGCCAGCATGTTGACCGCACCACCCCCGAAGAGCCACAGGGAGCGGTCGCGCATCTGCTTGCCCTGAAGCTCGGAGGCGGCCCGCATGCTGTCCAGGGTCTCGCCCACGGCCCCGCGCACCCGATTGAGGTCTTCCTCGACCTGCTTTTGCGCCCCGGGATGGCCCGCAAGACCCTGCTTGACGCTCTCGAGCAGCTCGATCAGCTCGGCTTTGGTGGCCGTGCTGTCGCCCTGGGCAAGCTTGCGGGCCAGCTCGCCCTGGCCGGAGGGAAGCGCGCCCTCATGGCGCAGCTGCTGGCTCCAATGGGTGAGCACCGCCTGTTTGTGCCAGGTGCGGTCGATCTTGTCTCCGGTCATGCCGCCTTTGGCCACCAGGGCGGCTCCGCCGAAGGTGGCCCCGAACTGCAGGGCCGTCACCCACCCGGAGGTGGGCCCTCCGGCGCTCAGCACGGCGTTGACCGCAGCCACGGCGAACAGGCCAAGTCCAGCGGCCAGGCATCGATGGCGAGTCTGCAAGAGCTGCTGGCGCTCGAGCTGGGTCTGGTGGAGGGTGTCGCCCAGCGTCTCGCCCGGGAGCTTGTCGATCAGGTCGGCGTGATAGCGGGTGGTGGCCGGATCGGCGCTCTTGTCGGCTCGCTCGCGGACCATCCGGACCACGTCAGCCCGGGGCGTGGAGAGCACCTGCATGTCAGGGCACCTCCACGAACTTGCCCGTCGAACGGCCGGTCATGAAGTTCTCCAGCGTCGTCTTGCCGTTGGCCTCGAACAGGTAGTCGGGCGAGTGGGCCAGCACTTCCTCGGCCGGCCGCTCGAGCAGCCAGCTCAGGGCCCCGCCCAGGGCCCCGGGCACGGCCACGGGCAGGAAGTGGCGAGCGAGCTGGAAGGCCAGATCGGCGTCGCTGCCGGTGTAGTAGAGGTGGTCTTGCTTGACGCCGGCCGTGGTGAAGTCTTCCGGCGACACGCCCGAGGCCAGCGAAAGCACTCGCAGCTGGCTCTCGATCTTCTGGCCGTAGCCCTTCTCGGCCAGCATGTGCAGGGCCAGGGCGGCCTCGATGCCGCCGCCCGAGTGGGTCACCAGGGTGATGTCGCGCCCCGCGTCCAGGCCCTGGCGCACCAGGTTGTAGACCGACTTCACCGCCTTGTCGTTGGAGAAGATGCGGCTGCGCAGGCTGGAGGCGTCCTCCAGGTCGGTCTGGATGCTCTTGAGATAGACCAGGTTCTTGGCCTGGCGCTGGCTGTCGTGGAGGATGGTGGTGCCGCTGCCCTCGTGCACGCCCACCACGGGTTGGCCCATGTCCGACATCAGCTCGCGGATCTGGCGTTGCTGCTCTTGCATGCTCTGATGGATGCCGTCCACGTAGACGATGACCCGATTGTCGCGCACCGCTTCCTCGGGGAGGCGCGGTCCGCGCTGAGGGTCGACCGTGCCGTCGGGCCGCTGCAAGAAGACGGCGCCGCGAAGCTCTTTCGGCTCGGGACGGACGTTGTAGAAGTCGTTCTGAAAGCGGTAGGCGCCCGGTGGGTAGTTGACGTCCATGCTCGACAGCCTAGCAAGGAGGGCTCAAAAAAAACTTGCAAACAGGGCTTTGAGCCACCGTGAGAATGACTTCGTATGCCCCTTTGCCAGGGCCGCCCACCTCCCGACGGTTTTCCCGGCCCGACTCCGGATACCCATGAGGGAGAAGTGTCTTGAGGTCGAAGTGACGGTTCGAACGTGCGACCGCTGAGTCCTGCGCTGGTAGCTCGTTGGCAGTAGCAGCTAGAAGTCCGGCTGCAAACCCCTGTTGTCGGAGGGACTCCTGATATGGGGGGACCTCGGGATTGCCGTCAAGCTTCGGGCCGACAACCGACTGGGCGCTACAGTGCTGCCGACCGGGCCCTGAAACGTACCTGGGGAGGACGGGGGGTTCCTGCACGGAAGAGACTACAATGAAGCATTTTCTGCAGTTCTTTGCAGCTGCTTTCCAGATGGTGCGAACATGTCTCTGTTTTGAATGGAGATTTGGTCGAGGCTTTCATCTTGTTCTGAGTCTCTCGTGCCTGACCCGGATGGCACCGGCGCAGCTCACGGTTCATATTCGTGAGCGCCCTGTCACCCAGACCCCATGCGTGGTTACTGGCCCCTGATGAGCGACACGGGCCCGATTCTGGAGTTCCTGACGGTCTTTGCCAATTGCCGAAACCTCGATGAGCTGATCCCGGCTTTCGAGCAGCTTGCCACCAGTTTGCTCCCCTGCCAGGACGTGCGACTGCTGGTCGGACCAGACGAGCCGCAAACCGAGTACCCCCTCCAGATTCCACTCACCTCTGCCGATGGGGTGACCGTGGGGCATATAATCGCCAGTTGCGAACCTGTGTCTGATTCGGGCAGAGCGGCCGAGGCACTGGCTTCGGTTGCTGCCATGGCCCTGCGCAGAGCGCAACTCATGCGACTTGCCCGCGAGCGTGAGGTCCTGCTGGGAGAGGTCGTCCTGGCGCGTCAGATCCTTATGGAGATGCTGCCTCGCGGTCCTCTCACCGCCGGGAGTTTTGCCATCTCGGGGCGGCTGCAGGCCGCCGACCGATTGGGGGGCGATTGTTTTGGCTATACCCGTTCCAGCCCTGGGCAGGTAAGTTTGCTGCTGGCGGATGCCGTAGGGCACGGGCTGGGATCCACTCTGCTCGTATCGGAGTGCCGGGCCATCTGGCGGGCCCTTTCCCGGGGCTCTGGAACGCTTTCCGAACGGGTCGGCTTGCTCAATCGCCTGCTGGCCGAGAACACTGGCCCGGAGCGATTCGTTGCCGCCTGCCCGGCGATTCTCGATTGCCAGACCGGCACACTCGAGCTCATCTCCTGCGGGTTGGCGCCCCACCTCATGTATCGCGCCCACACCGATGCCGTCGAACTGCTGGAGGAGGCTGAGCCTCCTCTCGGGATCTTCCCTGACTATTCGTTTCAATCCCAGCAATGCGTCCTTGCACCGGGGGATCTGTTTCTGGCTGTCTCGGACGGGGTGCTCGAGTGGCTCGGGCCAGATAGTGAGCTCTTCGGGGAGGAGCGGCTGGTGGAAGTATTGCACGGTGCAATTCGCGTTGGGAGCGATCCCCTCTCCAGCCTCTTTCAGGCACTCCGCGACTTCGGTCGGGAGAGCGTCCAGCGAGACGATGCCTGCGCCTTGCTGGTGCGGCACGCGGCATGACTTGCTCACTCATGCAGGGGGGCGGGCCGGGGGCTCGCGAAAGGGCTGGCAATGCCACAGCCGGGAAGTTTGATCTCTGAAACCGAGCGCCGCGAAGGGCGAGAAGCCTTCTTCAGCGAGGCCCGCCGTGACGCAGACGTGGTCACAGTGGCCTCCTATCGCAACCCCGAGGAGCTGGTCTTCGACTTTGCCCAGGGCTGGGTGGAGGGCACCAACCTGCAGGGCGAGCAGGTCCGCGTGCCCCTCTCGGGCGTCTCCCGCTTCGACATGGACTATACCACCCGGGAAGGCGACGAGAAGGCCGCCCACTACTTCTATCTTTTGCTCCAGGCCGGACCGGATACCCTGATCTACACGCAACGCGCCCTCGACGAGGAAGACAATCCCATCCCCGAGCCCTCCCCGCGCGAGAAAGCCCAGACCAACCTGGGCGCCCTGGCCAGGTTGTCGCGCATCGAGGGGCGCAGCACGTTTCCCCTCTCCGAGCCCGAGCAGGCCTTCCAGTGGAGCCAGGCCAAGGCGTTTCAGTCGCTCGGCAAGGGGGGCGGCCAGGGGGCCTGGGTGCTGCCGCTGGCGGCGGCGGTGGCGGCGGGGATCATTCTGCTGATCTGGCGCTGGACGCGCTGACCTCACTCAGTCGCAAAATCTCCCCTTTGTCGGTGCACCCCCACCCGGCGTTGAGGCAAGTGGGGAGGCCCTCGAGCTCGAGCGGAATCTGGCTCCAGGTCTCACCCTGGTCGCGGGTCTCGTAGAGCACCCCTCGTCCCTCGGGTCGGCTCTCGCCGCACACCCAGCCCTTCTTCGCGTCCTGGAACCAGACGTCGGTCAGGCGCACGGGCAGCTCCCCGCCTCGTCGCGTCCAGGTCACTCCGGCGTCCTCGGTGAGGTAGACGATGGCACCGTCTCCCGGTTCCAGGCTGCCGATCTGCCGACCGTCGTTAAAGCCCACCACGGCTCCGTGTCGCGGGTCGGAGAAGCGCAGGCTGATCAGCCAGTCATACTGGCGGTGGCCGGGCAGCACCAGGGGACGCCAGCTGGCTCCTCCGTCGGCCGATTGCAGTGCTGCCGGGAAGTTGCCGACGGCCCAGCCGTGCTGCTCATCCGAGAAACTGACGTCGTAGAGATCGCCCCGGGCCGCTCGGGTCCAGCTCTGGCCGCCGTCCATGGTGCGATGGAGGCCCTCCGGGCCAGCTATGAAGCCCCGAGAGCGGTCGGTGAACCAGATTCCGTGCAGGTGCTCATAGACCTTGCCTCGTCGCTGCTGCCTCCAGGTCTGGCCGCCGTCCGTGGTGTGCAGAACGACCCCGCGGTCGCCCGCCGCCCAGCCCGTGGACGGATCGGGGAAGGAAACGTCGTTGAGAATGTAGGGCATGGCGTCGATGGTGATCGCGGGCGGGTGAAAGGCCCACTTCCCCTCCTCCGAGCGCAGGGCCACCACTCCTGACTGCTTGAAGTCCCAACTGCCCCCCACCGCCAGGACGGGAGCGCTGGCCACCTGCATGAGGTGGATGGGGAACTTCTCCGACTGGCGCAACCGGGTCTCGACCTTCCAGGGGGAAGTCGGGGCAGTCGGCGAGCATCCGATTAAGACGGCGCTAAGGAGTAAGATTCCAGCTCTCATACGGGGGCAGCTCCTGGGGGATGCTCGTGTCCGGGAGAGCGTAGACCCCACTCTCTCGCAGGGGAACGGCGGCGAAGGTCTCGTCGAACTCTGCTTGCATGACCGAGCGAAAGCGCTCATACAGGCCCTTCTCGCGCAACATTGCGGCCGTCTCCTGCTCAATGCCGCCCATCAAGGCCAGAAGGTTGGGAAAGGTTCCGTCCACCGTCTTGACGTGGGAGGCCAGCCGGCCGTCGTTGGTGCCGGCCTCGCCTCCACCGGCCGGGCCCTGCATCTGGGGCCCGAGCAGCATGTTGTGGAGCCACACCAGTCCCGGGTTGGGCCCGGTCGTGCCGGCGAAGGCCAGCAGCAGCGGGAAGGCCCCGTAGATGGCGTAGGTGTGGTTGTTGCGGATCGGCTGGCTGGCGATGCCCTCGACCCCCGCTCCGTCGATGTAGCCGTCTCGACCGGGCTCGTTGGCCGAGGTGGCAAAGCCGGGATAGTCGCGCCCCTCGGCGTTCTGGGTGCGGATCTGCTCGCGCACCCTGAAGAGCTGGTCATAGCCCTCCATGTCGCGCAGGGGCAGGAAGAGATAGGCCCACGACTCGTGGGCCGAGGCCCAGAAGCCTTCCCAGGTGGTGCCGGCGGGGTGCTCGACGCGCTTCATGGCGATGCCGTCCCAGATGCGCTGGGCGGCGCCCTCGGGCAGGCCCTGGCCGAACAGGGTCAGGTAGAGCACCAGCATCATGCCCTCGTGCACACCGTGCTCGCCGCTGAGGTAGTCGGCCCGGCCGGGAACGCCGTGGTTGGTGTGGTAGGTGGTGTCGGCCGACCACGGGTTGGCGATGTGCACGTCGCCGCGCACCTTGCCTGCCTCGGGATCGAAGAACATCTTGACCACGTTCTCTTGCAGGCGCTGATTGTAGGCGGCGTAGCGCTGGGACAGCTCGCTGTGGCCGCTGTCCTTGAGGGCCTTCTCGGCCACCAGCATGGTCCACACCCACTCCCCGTTGTCCAGGCCCGGAGCATCGCCCTGCCAGTCGGGGGTGGGGTGCAGGCTGGTGCCTCCGTAATACCAGGGCAGAAAGCCCCCGTAGCCCGGCTGCTGGCGCTGGAAGTCCTCGTAGCTGTCGAGCTTCTTCTCCAGAATGCGGGCAGCTTCGTCGGCCGAGACAAGACGGCTGGCCAGCTCGTCGCCCTTGAGGGCCTTGATCAGGATGCCCATGTCCAGGCATTCCTTGGAGGGGGCGCTCCAGAAGCGAACGTCGGTCAGCTCGCCTGTTTTGGGGTCGAGGTCGTAGCCGTCGTAGGTCAGCCCCGAGTCGGGGTCGCGGGCGGCCTGGAAGTAGTCGGCTTCATGGTCGACGTAGTCGCGTACGAACTGGGCCGCCCGCTGAGGGTCCTCTACGAGCTCGCGGGGCTGGTATTGACGGGCAAAGCGGGGGTCGGTGACGATCACGCCCTGAGTCTAGTCGGCCGACCGGGGCAGAACGTGAAAGTTTTGTTACAAATCGAAGCCGCCTCGCCCAACGTCAGGCGACAAATCGCAACCCGTAAAGGAGCCCCGCCAGCAGCGCTGCCCACAGGCCGGCTTCGGCCGTCAGGTTGCGGGCGGCGTGCTTGAGCCGCAGGGCCAGCTCCTCGTCGAGCGGCGCGGTTCCGCCCTCGGGCGACTCTGCCAGGCCTTGCTCGGCCAGCCGTACGCACAGGTTGCGACGCGCCTGCAAGATGCACAGGCAGGCGCCGTAGAGGGGGAAGAACGAGGTCAGCACCCACGGGCTGCCGGGCGGAAAGGTGAAGGCCATGCCAACCGACAGGCCCAGCAAAAAGTAGCCCAGCCGGCGGCGAAACTTCTTTCCGGCGGGACCGATATTGGCATCACAAACCGTTCCGTTGTCCATGCCGGGCCCTTCCCCGTTCGGGCAGGGGTTCCTACGCGGGCCCTCAAAGTGTGCCGCCATGGAAGAAGACGACCAGCTGCCCGTCCACCGCCAGATGCGCACCACCGCCAGTCTGGAGAGCGTGTGGGACGCCTGGACCGATCCCGAGAGTCTCTCTCAGTGGCTGTGCGACTCCGCCACCGGCTGGCCAGCCCAGGGAAGCACCTTGAAGCTGACCTGGGCTCGTTTTGGGTTCACCATCGACTACTTCATCGTCGAGGTGGAGCGGCTCAAACGGGTGGTGCTGCGGGCCCAGATCCCCGGCATCGGCTACCAGTTCATGGGGGTCACCCTGACGCGGCGCGGCGTCACGACCAATGTGAGTCTCAAGGAGACCGTGCACGAAGGCTGCTCACCGGAAGAGCGCATGGAATCTGAGTCGGCCTGGGACCTCAATCTGGCCCTGCTCAAGCTGTACGTCGAGCGTTACTTCGGGCGCAAGCGGGCCACCTTTTTCGCCCTTTTGGCGGCGCCCTTCGGCTACGAGCAGATCAAGGCCCACTTCACGGAGCCGGACAAGCTTTGCCAATGGCTCGGCTCGGACGTCACCTGGGGGGAGGTGGGCCAGCCTTACTCGTTGACCTTAGACGACGGTCAGAGGATGTCGGGCACGATTCTGGCCATCACCACCCACGAGGTGGCCCTCAGCTGGGACGAGATCGACGGCTACCTCGAGCTCAAGGCCATCCCGGTGGAGCCGGGCAAGAAAGCCATCTGCTTGCGTGGGGGCGGCTACGGCCTCGCGCCTGAGAAGGCAAAGGAGCTGGAAAAGACGATGGAGGCGGCCTGTATCCGCCTCTTCGCTTTGTTGACCGGAGTTCAAATCGCTTGAGGAGAGTTGCATGTCGAGCCAGGAAGAGCTGAAGAAAGCTTGGGAGTCGTCGGATACACTGATTTACCGCGTACTGGACGCTGAAGGCAACCAGGTTGCCAACGCCCAGGTGCGCCAGTACGGGGATGCCTGGCTGTTCTTCGATGAGGAGGATGGCTATCTGGTGATCGATAGCGAGCAGGTGCAGAACCTGGTGCTGGCGTGAGACGTATCCTCCTGCTGGTGCTGCTGCTGGCTGGCTTGTGTCAGGCCGAGGCAGGCTACGAGGAGCTGCTGGTCCAGGCGAAAGCTCAGGATCCTGCCCTGGACTTCGCGGCCCTTCGCCTGGCCTACACGCGCACCCCGGAGTACGACCCCTACGCCGCTGACGAGGCCGCTCTCGAGGCTGCCGGCAAGGCGTTGCAGGATAAAGACTACGCCCTGGTGCGTCAGCAGGCCGAAAGCATCCTGGCTCGCAATTATGTCGATCTGGACGGTCACATTCTCGCTTTCGAGGCGGCCACCGCTCTGGGGGACGAAGGTGCCAAGAAGCAGCACGGCTACATGCTCGACGGGCTGTTTGGAGCCATCGTCAAGCACGGGGACGGGCGTTCGCAGGCGTCCGCCTGGGTCGTCATCTCGCCTCGCGAGGAGTTCATCGTGGCCCGACTGATGGAGGCCGAGGTGCTCGAGCAGGAGCTCGTCAACGAGGGCGGGCACCACTACCACATTCTGACCGTCAAGAAGAGGGGCGGCACTCAAACTGCCAGGCTTTACTTCAACATCGACCTGCCCTTTGCGTGGATGGATCAGAACCTGAAGTAAAGTGTAACTGGCGCCAACAGACTTGTATGAAGGGCCCTCACATTGGCTTGACGCTATCGAAATGATAGTGCTAGCATGGGTGTGTGCCAGCGATCCACATCCGCGATGTTCCTCCTGACATACTGGCCGCTCTGAAACGGCGTGCTGCCGCTAATCATCGCTCCTTGCAGATGGAGCTGCGTCTGGCCCTGGCCCGTCTGGCCGAGGAAGCTCCCGCCCCGCCACCCGTCGAGCCTTTGAAGCTGAACTTTGTCGAGGAAGCGCCCCTGTCCGATTGGAGCCGCGAGGTGATTTACGGAGAGGACGGGCGGTAACGTTCGCGACCGTTACTTTCTCGATACCAACATCCTGGTGATCGCAAGCACCCCCGGTCGGGAGGCTCACCAGCAGGCATTCGCACTGCTCAACACTGCTGACCGGCTCTTTCTGAGCGGCCAGATTGTGCGAGAGTATCTTGTGGTGGCCACTCGGCCGAAGGCTCAGAATGGTCTTGGGATGGCGTTTGAGGCTGCGATGGCCAACGTCGATCAGATCCTTCGGCGTGCCACTCGGCTCGAAAACTGCGATGGGACCTGGCACACCTGGTTACGATTGCTCGAGCGTGTGCCTTGCTCGGGAAAACAACTCCACGATGCCTACGTGGCGGCCACCGCCATCACCCACAAGATCCCGACCATCGTCACGCAGAACGTGCCGCATTTTCGTCGCTTCGAGCCCGAGATTCGAGCGGGCGGCTCGACTCCGGGCGCCTGCGTCGGCGCCGGGAGAGCAAACTAGAGAAGGGGAACGAGCTCATGTCAGCCTCCCTGCCTGAGATAGGGGCAGCCTCTGTAGCTTGGAGCGGTTGTCGGCCAGGCGCTGCTCGGCGGTCTGGATGGACCGCTCGAGCTGGTCAAGCTCGCTAAGCTTGGTCTGGTAGTCGAGCAGGTAGTCGCCGGAGAGGCACAGGCCGAGCAGAATGACGGCCACCAGGATCTTGAGCGGGGCTGACATCAGGTTCTCCTCCGATCGATCTTGCTGGACTCGGTGAGTCGCGTCACGACTTGCCCGGCGAACGCCGCGCCGCCACGTCGGGTTTGTAGTGGGCCTCGAGTTGGAAGCTGACCTCCTCAAAGGTCGCCGGTAGGACAGCTCGCTTGCGGGAAATGTTCCCGACCATGCTTTCAATATCTTTTCAGCCTGGTGAGAGAGGATGGGGCGTATGCATGTGACCAGCGTGAACCTGGCTCCGGCCTTTGCCGCCGCGCGCCCCCAGCCGGCCGGTCGACCTTCGGGGCCGGCTGACCGGGTGGACCTGTCCGCCCCTTCTGCTCCTGCCGAGAAGCCGGCCTGTCCGCCCGAGCTGCTCCAGGAGCTCCAGCAGGTCTTTACTCCTCCCGATTCTCCCTCGGACCGCTCCTATGCCGCCAACCGCGATACCAGCCGTGACAGCGGGGTCAGTGTCGAGCACCGCTCGGGGGGAGGTGGCTGCTTCGGGCCTTCCGAGCACTATTGGACCCTCAGGCAGCCAGGTCAGGGGGCTGAGGAGATCGCCATCGGCACGGGCGTGTTGAGCTCGGCCAACGGCTGCTCCGTGAACAGTGACGGAACCTTTGTTGTGGGCCAGTTCTCACTCTATCAGCAACGCAAGGAAGAGCGGCGTGACCAAGACCTGCAGGACCTGAAAGACAGGGGTCTTTATAGCGGGGACGACGCCTGGCGGAGGCCGAGCTATCTGGTGGATGTACCCCTGCGCAAGGGATTCTTCGGCAAGCTGCCGGCCGCCTTGCGTCGTCGTGGCTGGCTTCCCCAGAAGGTGTTGACCGCTCTTCCGCCCGACGCGGGAGCCTTTGACGTGGGCCCGGACAAGAGCGTGGCCGTGGCTCAGAACGACCGGGTGCTGCGCTATACTCGCAAGCACGGCCTGCAACCCTGGTTGCAGCTGAGCCAGAATGTCGAGGATCTGGAGTATCTCTCGGATGGCAGCCTGGCCGTCATGGCCACCTCGGCCCGAGTCGGCTCGGATATCTACCTCTTCCGGCCCGGTCAGGAGAGGGAGCCTGTTTTCGTGCCTTTCTCGCAGGCTTTTCCAGACCTTTACGAGCGGCGAGCTCGCGACAGCGTGCAGTCGGTCGACTTTCTTCGGCAAGTCCCGCTCGAGGAAGTGGAGCGCTTTCTCGACAACAGTGACTGGATCAAGAATGACCAGGACAGCTGGCGTCGCTTTCAGCCCTGCGCGGGCTTCAACGGTAAGGAGAAGAGCGCGGTCGTCTTGTGGAAGGAGACCCCAGAGCTCTGGTCGTACGACCGAGCATCGGGCCAGGCAACCCCATTGGGGCCGATGGCCTATCCCGAGTCGGAGCGCTTCCGCCCGCTCGATTCCCACTCATTTCGGCCCGAGATCAGCGAGGATGGAGCTTTCCTGGTGGCTCGCTCACGCGCTACAAAGGAAGGCGCGCCGGTGGACGTGGCGGTGTGGGATCTGCGCACGGGTAAGAGCGAGCTGGTTCCGGGGGTGCGTGAAGTCAAGCTCGACCGCGAGAAGAACGAGCTCAACGTGCAGATCATCACCGGCGAGCAGAAGAACCTGGCGCTCGGGTCCCTCGGCTCGCTCAAGAACGAGGCCTGGTACCTCAAGGCTCGTATGGCCGATCTGTTCGACCCGGACGCCGAGCTCAAGCCTGACCGCCAGATCGCTGAAGATCAGGAGAAGGTCATCGTGGGCGGGGTGCAGGTCAAGAAGCGGGACAACCTCTAGCCGACGGGCGGACTTGCTGTGTGAGCGGCCACCCTTCGCGTGCCGTTCGACAGGAACAGCGCCGAGGTGGTCTTCGGAGCGACGTCGCACTTGCCCGATTCGTCTTGGGCTGGTAAACTTGCTACGGATGCATCCGTAGGAGGCCAGAATGCTGGACAGACGCGTCGAAGTCCTCTTTCCAAGTGAGGTTTACGAGCAGTTGGTTGAGGTTGCTCAGCGGCGTCGGAGCTCGGTTGGCCAACTGATCAGGGATGCCGTAACGGAACGGTTTCTAACACCAGACCTGAAAAGTCGTCGAGAAGCTGCTGATCGAATTCTGGCCAGTAACGACGACCTGGGGGACTGGCCCCAAATAAAAGAGCTCATCGAGAGCCGATACGACGATTGAAGCTGCTTGATACAAACGTCCTAATGTACGCCGCTGGAGCGGACAGTCGGTGGAAAGCATCTTGCCAGAAGATCATTGATGATGTCGGTGATGGGTCCACCGACTTCCAGATTGACGTGGAAGCCCTGCAGGAGTTGCTGTTCGTCTATATTCGGCGCCAAGAGCGCGTGCGAGGGATTCGACTCGTAGCGGATCTACAGAATCTCTTTCCCGGCGCGCTTCCGACCACAAGTCGGGTTGTCGAGAGAGCGCGGTCACTTTTGCAGGCCTGCGATTTTCTTGGCTCACGCGACGCATTCCATGCGGCATTCGTGCTCGAACATCAGTTGGAAGGCATCGTGAGCATCGATCCGGTCTTCGATCGAGTCCCCGGCTTGATGCGGTTCGACCCCTAGTCCGTGGCTGAGGGCCTCGTCGCGGGACGGTCAAAAATTTCTGGCTGGAATGAAACAAATCCGCCCTCTGGGTCGTCTTACTTGGTGGAGACCCTCCGATGAGAAAGAAGGCTGAGCAAGAAATGGAGATCCCGCCCCGTCCCGCGCTCCTGTCGAGCCAGGACGAAAACTGTCTGGTGCACGGGTTGCATCAGGGAGTCAGCTTGAGCGATCTCTGGCAAACGGCCATGATGCCGAGCCGCTGGCTCGAGGCGCAGGTCTGGAAGCGCTTCGCCGAGGCGGCCGGTTGCCCGGAGGCCCTGACCGAGGAAGACCGCCGCTGGTTGGAAGCATCCTGAGGCAACCCCGATAACCCGCTGCGGCGCCGCTCCCGACCTACCTCCCCGGACGGCGCCGCAGCGGGGGCGGCAATGGGGTCAGGGGCTCAGGGGAGAGGCCGGCGAATCGGGACACGGCTCGAGCCGATCAGGAAGTAGGCATCCGTCGAGCCCAGGTGGCTTCCCTGGCTTTCGAACAGCTCACGCTTGGCCCGCGCAAACGCTTTCCTGGGGTCGGGCTCGAAAAGGCGCAGTTCCTCGAGGCGGTGCTCGAGCCTTGTCTTCCACTCGTCCTCAGTTCCGATCAGCGAGCCATTCTCGAGTTTGAAGTGGATGGTGGCGGCCGCCTTATCCAGGCCGTGCACGTCTCCGGTCAGCTCAAAGCTGCGCATCGATTGCTTCAACGCCTCGATGGGCGTTCTGTCGCTGGCGAAAGCCGCTTTCAGGGCCTCGCCGGCTACCTCGCGGGGCAGGTCTTTGAGGGTGCGCAGATACTCGCCGCACAGCTCGAGCTGCTCTACCTGCTCGGGGTTGGACTCAGGCAACTGGGCCATCAACTCGAGGGTCGAGCGGTAATCGAGCCCGGTCAGGGTGTGCAGGCTGGCGAAGGCGGGCACGAATCGTCTGGTGCCTTCGGACAGGGGCTCGGCGGGCTGGCGAAAGCTGGCCGCGACCGTCAGGGCTTCGGGCCAGAGGTCGGTCTTCAGCTCTCCAAAGAGTGCGCGCTTGGCCTCGGGGATCTCCTGGAAAAGGTCGTTGAGACTCTCGCCGGGTCGCTGCACCTTGCCGGCCAGCGCCAGCTTGCGGCTGGTATTGTGCAGCCCGGCCCCTTCGTTGAGGGCGTCGTTGAGGTTCTGGGGGGACAGGGTTCGGTCACGCAACGACCGCACGCGCAAAGTCAGCTCTTCGAGCACCGCCTCGCGTCGCTCGGCCGGCACCGTCTCCACATCCTGCAGCACTCCAAGGGCGTTCCAGGGGCTGTGCAGAAGACCAACCAGGCGCTCGAACAGAGCCACCCGCTCGGGTTGGCGGTGCAGGTAGTTGTGCTCGATGGCAAAACAGGTGCAGGCCGAGTCCTGGTCGGCCTCGGTGACCTCAGGGTCGCGGCGACCCTCGGCGTGGCTGATGATGTCGAGGTAGCGGCGATACGAGCTGACCGCCTCCTGCAGGGTGGCTCGCTGGGGTGGGGGAGAGGCCACGTAAGTGCGAGTGGCGGTGAAGCCCACGCCCATCGAGAATCCGCACTGGCTCTTTCCGGTCAGCCGGATCTCTCGCTCGAGGGCGTCAAGCGGCTCGCGAAGCTGGGCCGGGCTGGTCGCGAGATGAGGGGCGGCCTCGACAAGCTCGTTGACGATCGTCCGGCGCTGCCCGCGGGTCACCTTGGCCAGCGCACCCTCGGGGTTCTTCAGGGTCTCTCGGGTGATTTGCCGCGTTTCATCGGACTTCGCGGCAGACGCGGCCCGGCCGCCCGATCGAGCGGCGCCGACGGGTAGAGCAAACGGACTCCAGGACAGACCCACATGCATGGCCTGAGATTACCCCGCTGCCCTGAACGTTCTCTGATTTTGGGACTGCAGACAGTATTTTGTGTCTGGATCGGGGCGTCTTCATGGAGGCTCCCCATGCGCCATGTTCGCGTGGTTTCGGGATCGGTCTGGTTGGCGCTTGCCAGTTTAACATGCATTTACAAAAACGAAACGAAAAGTTCACACTTTTCCCCTGAATCAGTTGGAGGGCCCGGGGGATAACCAGCTTGCAGGGAGGGTTTGCTCGATGTCCACTACCCCCGAGACAAAGCTGGTCGGCAGTTCAAACCTGGTCGCCCAGGTGACCCAGCCGTTCGTTCGCACCGAGCTCGCTGCTCGGCCGGCGGAGTCCCCTGCGGTTGGGAAGGACAGCCTGGACGAGCGTCTCAAAGACGAGATGAGCAACCGCTGGGGGGACTTCATGGCCCGGGCCGAGGCCAGTCTGGGTGAGGCTCCCTTGCCGACCGGGGCGGCTCCGGTCAAGAAGGCCACTTCATCGACCGAGCTCATCAAGACCAGTGGAGCGGCCGAGAGCACGCTCCCGGCGCCGACCCCACCGCCTTCCCCGACCCCGTCCGAGCCGGCTCCGGCTCCTCCTCAGCAGCAGGCCCCGGCCAGACGCTCCGGCCCCCCGGCGCAGGAAGCCCCCAGGGCTACTCCGACCACTGTTCGGGAAGAGCGTCCCAGCCACCGTCCGGCCGAGAACGGTCGAGCGGGTCGGCCCGAAGAGACCCGTCACGAGGTTGCCAGAGATCGGGCCCAGCTCGAGGCCCGAGCTGCCGAGACCGAGCAGCAGATTGCCCTGGACGAGCAAGCTGCCCTGGTCAGTGAGCAGGAAGCTGAACGCTACGCGAGCCTGGCCTCCGATCACGAGAGCAACCTGACGCAGGAGCGCTCGAGTGTGGAGCGGCGCCGTGAGACGATCAACCAGGATCGCGCTCTCATCGAGCGCAAGGCACTCGACGCCGAGCGGGCAGCGGGCTTGCTCGACAATAGCAACCCGCTGAGCTCTTCGCTGCAGTTCTGGAGCACTCTGGCCCGCGAAGGCGAGCTCGACCGGGCGGCCTTCGAGGCGAGGCGACTGCAAGAGCAGCTCGACCGCCGCGACGAGCAAGCCTTCTTCCGGATCGAGCGGAACCTCGAGGCTGCCCGTAACGGAAACTTTGGCGCTGATCTTTCAGGTCACGGATTGAATGAGGGAACTCGCGCAGAGGTCAGTCTTTATCAGCTTCAACGGCGAATGGAGCGCCTGGCTTAGGATATAAACGATATTCAATTGTTTAATGATTACCAATGCATCCTTGCTGGATGCTTTTTTTTGTTCAGCCTCCTTAGTACTCTTAACAAAACAACACAGCTCTGTAACTCTACATTAACAAATCGCCCTAGACGTCAGGAAATTTTAAGGGGATACAGCTCTTGTAACCAACCGTTCAAGAAAAAGGTGGAGGTAAATACGATGGACGTTCTCAGCGCCAACCAGCAGCTCTGCAACCACAGGAGCCAGGTCTACACCTCGGCCTCGGCCGGAGCGAGCTCGGTCTCGGTCGGCTATGGAGGAGGCGGGTGCTGTCCATCGGATACTCCCGATCTCGGGCCAGGGGCCCGATTGTTCGGCTTCAACGACCGGATGCGTGGGATTTACGGAGACGTGCTG
>JAANMT010000621.1_pt1 | contig 38530 bp, 35 predicted proteins | sample 7279711 | NCBI WGS metagenome assembly JAANMT01 (sample SAMN14094538, study PRJNA606508) | bioreactor metagenome | isolation source: A lab-scale SPAN reactor treating ammonium-rich wastewater day 1 | place: Ireland: Galway | collected 2017-01-16 | reverse complement strand
AGATGATGTTTCATCGATGAATTATGACCGAGAATCGCGCTGATCACGACGTTGCGTCGTCCCGCCCGGTCCGGAATCGCCGTTTTTCGGCCCTGGCGCTCGAATAAACCGCATGGGACGCACACACACCCATGTTTGGACCGTGTCGGGACCTCACTCATCGCGCCCCCCGACACAGGGTTCACCATTTTCGGACCGGGTGAGGCGACTTCTTCGCCGGGTGCTGCGATGCGTTCGTCGGGTGCTGCGCCTCGCGGGCGATGAGGCCGCGCCCTGGCGGCCGAATCCCTCCTCCTTCCGCTACACTCTCTTCATGGACTTTGATTACACCGTCCGCTACCCGTCGCAGCGCTCCCCTGTCATGGCGGCCAACGTCGTCGCGACCAGTCACCCGCTCGCGGCTCAGGCGGGCTTGTCGATGCTGGCCCGGGGGGGCACTGCTGCCGACGCGGCCGTCGCGACCGCGATGGCGCTGACCGTCCTCGAGCCCACGAGCAACGGCATCGGCGGCGACAACTTCGCCCTCGTCTGGGCGGGCGGAGGTCTGCACGGGCTCAACGCCAGCGGCCGCGCGCCGGCGGGCCTTGAACGCAGCGCGTACGCCGCGAGCGGCGACATTCCCACCCTTGGCTGGCCGGGCGTGATCGTCCCGGGCGCGGTGAGCGGGTGGGTGGCGCTGGCCAAGGAGTTCGGCCGCCTGCCACTGACGACGCTGGCCGAACCGGCCATTCGCTATGCGCGTGAGGGTTCGTTGGTGCCGCCCGAGATCGCGTACTACTGGGGCCGGGCTGCTGACCATTACCGCCGCCAGCCCGCGAGTGCGGCCGCGCTGCTCACCCCGTGGATGGCGACCTTCGCCGCGGGCGGGTCGGCCCCGCGCGTGGGCACGCTCAACACGCTGCCGTTTCATGCGGCCACCCTCGAGACGATTGCAGCGAGCGGCGGCGAGGCGTTCTATCGCGGCGATCTGGCGGACAAGATCGACGCGGCCGCACGCGACGGCGGCAGCAGCCTGAGACGCAGCGACCTCGAGAGCCATCAGGCCGACTGGGTCCGCCCGATCAGCATCAACTACAAAGGGTGGAAACTCCACGAGATCCCGCCCAGCGGCCAGGGTATCGCGGCGCTCATGGCCCTCGGGATCGTGCGGTTCTTTGACATGGCCAAGCTCGCCCCCGACAGCCCGCAGGCCATCCACATCGCCATCGAGGCCATGAAACTCGCCTTCGCCGACGCCCACCAGTTCGTGGCCGACCCCGCCTTCATGCGCATCGAGCCCTCAGCCCTGCTCGCCGAGTCCTATCTGGCCTCGCGCGCCGCCCAGATCGACCCGAACCGCGCCCAGGACTTCGGCCACGGCGAGCCGAAGTCCGGCGGCACCGTCCTGCTCGCCACGGCCGACGCCGAGGGCATGATGGTCTCGTTCATCCAGAGCAACTACACCGGCTTCGGCTCGGGAGTCGTCGTCCCCGGCACCGGCATCGCCCTCCACAACCGCGGGTGCAACTTCAGCCTTGAGGCCGGGCACGCCAACGAGATCGGGCCGGGCAAACGGCCGTACCACACGATCATCCCCGGCTTCGTGACCCGCACCCGCGCCGACGGGAGCGACGAACCGCTCATGGCGTTCGGCGTCATGGGCGGGTTCATGCAGCCCCAGGGCCACCTGCAGGTGCTCCTGCACATGGCAGACCACCGCGCGAACCCTCAGGCCGCCCTCGACGCCCCCCGGTGGCAGGTCGAGAAGGGCCTGCGCGTGAGCATCGAGCCGGGGTTCGACGCCGGGGTCTACGAAGGACTCCGCGCCCTCGGCCATGACCTGAACGTCCACGCCAGACCCAACGCCGCCTTCGGGCGCGGCCAGACCATCGTCGCCGTGGACGGCGGATATGTCGCGGGGTCGGACCCCCGCTGCGACGGACAGGCCGTCGGGTTCTGAGCAAGGCGCGTTCGTGTCCGCACGCGCTGCGCTCGGGTCAGCACCCGCTGCGCTCAGGCCCGCTTGAGTGAATCGCGGATCTCGCGGAGCAGCAGCACGTCCTCGCTCGGCCCCGCCGGCGCGGCCGCGGCCTGCTCCTTCTCGAAGCGCTTCTTGGCCGAGTTCATCAGGCGGATCATCATGAAGATGATGAACGCCAGGATGATGAAGTTGATCATCACCGTGATGAAACTGCCGTACGCCATCACCGGCCCGAGCGCCCTGGCATCGGCCAGAGGCAGCGGCGCCCCGTTGTTGGCGGTGGCATAGGCCTCGGCGGCGCTGCTCACCGCAGCGTTGAGCGGGAAATACAGGTTGGTGAAGTCGGCCTTGCCGACAATGCCCACCACCGGCATCACCACGTCGTCGATCAGCGCCTTGACAATGCCGCCAAAGGCCGCGCCGATGATGATGCCCACCGCCATGTCCATCACATTGCCGCGAAGAGCGAACTCCCGAAACTCCCTGACGATGCCCATGATGAAAACTCCTGTGTGCGCTGGTGCAGAATCGACCGACACAAGCAGGCAGAACAGCCCGCGCCGCTTAGTGTAGCGAAGCGTCGCTCCCTGCGGGCGTGTCCACCCCGAGCAGTCGCCCCGCCGCCTCCGGAGGATTGGCATATTGGCACCGCCGCACGCCGACATACACCAGAATCTCGAACCACAGCAGACCCAGGAAGGCCCCCACCCCGGGTCCGATCGCCGGCGCGACATAGAGGTCGTATGCGGTGAAGCCCGCTCGCGTCTCGCTGAGCCAGAACAGGTGTGCCCCGAGAAGCGTGCCCGCGAACACCAGCACCGACGCCGCCACCCACCCGGCCGAGGCGTGCGCCACGATCGTCGAGGCGACCGCCGCGTTGATGCGCCGCCCGCCCGCGCGGCCCCAGAGCATGATCCCGCGACGCTCCACCTCGCTCAGCAGCGCCAGCAGCAGCCACAGCCCAGGCAGCAGCAGCACCGCGGCCACGAGCAGAATCTCCGCCACATGCTGCCGGCCCCACATCATGGCGGCCATGACATGCGCCCCGCTCATCACCGCCGCCGCCAGAGAAAAATGCAGCCACTTGAGCACCTGCACCGACGCCGCGTCGATCCGGCAGACGTCAAACATCCGCCGAGGCCGCGCGAGCCCGGCACGCAGCGTCTTGACATACCCGAGGCGCTCGCCGCGCTGCCACGACGTGCCGACACGCGCGTCGGGATGACTGGCCTCGATCGGACGGGCACACTCGGGACACACGCGGTCGCGCGCCAGCCCATTGAGCTCATAGCCGCAGCGGCCGCACAGGAAGTCATCGTCAGCGTGCGCTCGCGCGCCCATGAACCAGCCTCCGGCCCGCTGCGGGCGCTCATACACTCTACCCCGTCGGAGACAGTCCGCACGAACAGGCACGGGGGTTTCGTCTTGGCTCGCATCAAACGCATCACGCTGGATCACCCCCTCTACGCCCAGGAGTGCGACCTGCGCGATCAGGTGCTGCTCAACCCGATCGGGTACGACATGGCCCGCTTCCGGGCTGAGTACGCGGGCATGGAAGAAGCCTTCACGCACTTCGTGGCCGTCGTCGATCACGCCGCAGGCCCCTGCGTCGTCGGGTGCGCCCTGCTGCGCCCGCACTATCCGAGCCCCGAGCAGGGAAAGGTCATGCAGGTCGCCGTCGATCCGCAGCGCCAGGGCGAAGGGATCGGCCGCCAGCTCATCATCGCCATCGAATCGCACGCCTTCGGGCAACTCGGCCTCGAAGAAGTCTTCTGCCACGCGCAATTGTCGGCCATCGGGTTCTACGAAAGGCTCGGCTGGGCCGTCGTGAGCGAGGTCTTCGAGGAAGCAGGCATCGACCACCGTAAACTTGCGCTGCACAACAGCATTCAGGACGCCGCCCCATGAACACGTCAGCGAGCCCCCATGTTCATTGAGATCGAACAGGTCCTCATCGATCGACACCGCATCGCCCGGCGCGTGCGCGAGATGGCCGGCGCGATCGCCGCCGATCTGGCGGCCATCAGCGCCCACGAAGGAAGCAGCGTCGAAGACCGCGTGGTGTTCGTACCGATCATGACGGGGGCGATGATCTTCGCCGCCGACCTCGTGCGCGAGATGCCGATCAAACTCAGCCTCGAACTGGTCGCCATCTCGAGCTATCCGGGGCAGTCCGTCGTCTCGCGCGGTGCGCGCCTTGCGAGCGAACTGCCGCGCGATCTGGCGGGAAAGCACGTTGTCGTGATCGATGACATCCTCGACTCCGGGCAGACGCTCGACCTGGTGCGCAAGGCGATCCTCACGCAGAACGCGGCCAGCGTCCGCCTCTGCGTGCTGCTGCGCAAGAACGTCCAGCGCGTCGTCGAAGTCGAACCGGATTACGTCGGGTTCGAAATTCCCGACGCCTTCGTCGTCGGGTACGGCCTCGATTACGACGGGTACTACCGAAACTACCCGGAGATCGGCACCCTCAGCCCGCTGGCCATCGCCCAGCACCCTCCTGCGACATGATTCTGACGTGATATGACTCCACATGGCGAGACAGTTCGCGCTCACGCCTCGCGTCGCACCGGTCGCAGCGTCGTGCCCGCGGGCGAGAACATCCTGCTCGACCAGAGGCCCAGCGCGTGGCTCATCGCCTTTCGCGCGGCCCCGCGCATCGGCCTGGTCGCGGCCTGCCTGCTGCTCGCTGTGGCGCTCTCGTCGGCCGCGTCGATGCTCACGCCGCAACCGATCGACCTCGCATCAATGCTCATCATCCCGGCCATTCTGATGTGCATCGCCATTCTCGTCGTTGCTGTGCTCGACTGGCTGCTGCGCAGATACATCCTCACAGACCGTCGAGCGATCACCGTGCGCGGCATCCTGCATCAGACCGTGGCTGATGTTCCGCTCGAGCAGATCCAGAACATCGGCCTGTCGCGCCCGCTCGCGGCGCGACTGGTCGGCATCGGACACATCGGCCTGGCCACCGCAGGTTCCGACGGCTGGGATCTGACCTGGACGCACACACGCCACCCACACGCACTGATCGCGCAGGTTCGCAAAACAATGGACCAGACCAAGGCATGACACAAAGGAAGCACAACCTTTTCGTGATCATCGGCATCGCCGGAGGCGTGGGTGCCGGCAAGAGCACCGTAGCACAAATGCTCGGCGACCTTGGTTGCGTCGTCATCGACTCAGACGTGGCTGCCAAAGATGCGCTGCAGCGCGCCGACGTCATCGCCACCCTCCGCGCATGGTGGACAGACGCGATTCTCACTCCGACCGGCCAGATTGATCGACGCGCCGTCGCCAGCATCGTCTTTCGCAACCCAGCCGAGCGCACACGTCTCGAATCGCTCATCCATCCCCTCATCGCACAGGAGCGCGCCAGGACGATCGAGGCCGCCGTACGCGCAGGACTCCCCGGTGCGGTCATCGACGCGCCGCTGCTCTACGAAGCTGGCGTCGATCGCGAATGTGATGTCGTTCTGTTCGTCGATTCCCCTCGGGATCAACGCCTCGACCGCGTCCGCAAAGCCCGAGGCTGGACCGAAGAGGATCTGCGTCTGCGAGAAATTGCTCAACTCCCCCTTGATGTCAAGCGAGATCGAGCCGATTATCATGTAGTCAACTCGGGCGACCCGGAAGTACTCCGGGAGCAGGTGACCCGGGTTTTCAAAGAGATCACAGCACATCGCTGCATCCCAACGGACCCACCGGGCCCCTGAAGCCCGTTGCTCATGGAACACAGTCGGCCTGCCACGCGGCACCCGCCTCATTCGCGTGGGTCGGTCGCTCCAAAACGCTTTCAGTGCAGGCTCTCAACGCCGCACTCGCATTCAAGGTATACCCCCCTTTTCGACTCACACCCGAGTTCCCTGCGATCCACCATCAAGATGGCTCGGGCGGAACATACATCACGGGCCACATTCGCCTCCCGGCGATGTTCATAGCCCAAACCAAGGACCGAACATGACCAAGACAATCCCGGCTGCCGACGGTGAGGCCGACGCCAAAAAACCACGTACACGCGCTCGCAAGCCCAAAGCCGACGATGCCGGCTCAGCCCAGGAGCCCGTCGCGCCAGCCCCCAAGCCCGCACCCGAGGCAAAGCCGGAACCTCGCCCCGAGCCCACGAGGAGTGAAAAAGTGACACCCGAAGGCCCACGTCCTGAGGAATCTCGCTCCGCACCACAAGGCGACTCATCCGGATATCGCCCACGGGAATACGACTCGGGTGGCGGACAGGGCCGCGATATGAACGGCGGAAGATCAGGGAAGAACCGCCGCAAGCGCAAGAAGCGCAAAGGTGGCGGAGGAATGCCCGGTTCCGGTGGTGGTGGCGGCGGAGGTGGGCAGTATCACTACAGCCCGGCCTACGACCACCTCCCCAGCGACGAGGAACTCGAACGCGAAGCCGCGGAGCTCGAAAAGATTGCTGCCAAGGTCGGGCCCCTGTCCGAAGAACACCATCTGACCATCACCGAACTTCAGCGCATGGAGATTGACGAGATCTTCAAAGTCGCTGAGGACGAAGGCCTCGAAGACTACCACCAGACCCCCAAGCAGGATCTGATCTTCAAGATTCTCAAGGCCCGGGCAGCACGACTCGGGATCATGTTCGGCGAAGGCACGCTCGAAATCATGCCCGACGGGTTTGGTTTCCTGCGCAGCCCCGAGCAGTCATACCTGCCCGGACCGGACGACATCTACGTCAGCCCCAGCCAGATTCGACGCTTTGGGCTCCGCAAGGGAATGACCGTGCGTGGTGCAATCCGTCCGCCGAAGGAAAGCGAGCGGTACTTCGCGCTTCTCAAAGTCGAAACCGTCAACGGCCGCAACCCAGCCAAGATCCACGACATCGTGAACTTCGAAGACCTGACCCCGCTGCATCCCGAAGAGCGATTTGTGATGGAAACCACGCCCGATGAGATCGAAATGCGAATCGTCGATCTTGTCGCCCCGGTCGGGAAGGGACAGCGTGCCCTCATCGTCGCGCCGCCTCGCACAGGCAAGACGGTCCTGCTTCAGAAGATGACGCGCGCGATCACCAAGAACTACCCGAAAGTCAGAATCATCGTGCTTCTGGTCGACGAAAGACCCGAGGAAGTCACGGACTTCCGTCGGCACACTGCTCCCGAAGTCGAAGTTGTGGCATCGACTTTCGACGAACAATCCAGTCGCCACGTCGCAGTGGCCGAGGTCGTCATCGAGAAGGCCAAGCGCATGGTCGAGTTTGGTGACGACGTCGTGATCCTGCTCGACTCCATCACGCGCCTGGCGCGGGCGTACAACTCCGAAATGCCGCACTCGGGCAAGATCATGACCGGCGGCCTCGACTCCAACGCCCTTCAGCGCCCCAAAAAGTTCTTCGGTGCTGCCCGCGCGATTGAACGCGGCGGTTCGCTGACCATCATCGGCACCGCACTGGTCGATACCGGGTCGAAGATGGACGAAGTCATCTTCGAGGAGTTCAAAGGCACCGGTAACTCGGAGTTGCACCTTGATCGCCGCTTGGTTGAGAAGCGCATTTACCCGGCCATCGATGTCGCGGCCTCGGGCACGCGGCGCGAAGAACTCCTCATGGACCCGAAGGAACTCGAACTGGTCTACCGCCTGCGCAAGGTGCTGGCCGACATGAACGTGGTCGAAGCCATGGAACTGCTCAAGGCAAGGATGAAGAAGGTCAAGACCAACGCGGAGTTCCTGATGACCATGGCCATGGGATGACCCCCCTGTTTCAGGAGATTATGCACTCCCACGTAGCTTGTGATATATTCGGCTTCCAGACGGGCACCATTGGCCCGCGGGAGGCAGTGTGGTACTCTCGCATCGGGTTGTCTTCCGATGGATTGTGCCCGTGGTCGCGGCGGGTTGGTCTGGTGCGCTCATCCTTGCCGGGATGTGGGTGATTCTTGAGGCCGCGACCCGATGGCCGATCTTGTACGTACCACTGGTCGCCGGCGGGACATCGCTGCTCTCGGCCGGAAACGTCGTCTTTCTCGCGGGTGTGGCGGATCGCCTGTTCCCCAACGCTCGCCTTGCGATTGTCGAATGGCTGGAGATCATCTCGTGCCTCATGTTCTTTCTCAGTTCGGTCGCTTGCCTCGTTACGCTGGCCTTCGCCTGATCGCGACGGTCGGAGCAGTCCTCTGCCTCACGACTCACTTAGACGCGCAAGTGCAGCCAACCATCGCACCCGAGATGCACGCCTCGCGGGCGATTCAGCAGCACGCCATGCTCGAATTGCGAATGCAATCCAAACCCACGCCCGACGACTTTCGCATTGCCATGCTCACCCTCGAACTGGCACGCGACCTGTCGCCCAATGATGCTGAGCTGGCGCGATCGATCGCGGCTGCGGCCTGGTCAACCGGGCGGGCTGACCTGCTCATCGAAGCAACGCGAAACCTCGTCAAACTCGATCCATCGGACACCGTCGCACAACTCCGACTCATCACCGCCACCATCGCGCAGCTCCAGACAGCAGAAGCCCGACTGTCGGCCTATGAGCGGTTCCTCGGCCCGGCAGGAGCATCGCTCGATCCATCCATTCGAAGCCGCCTTGCGCTCGACGCGGCCCTGCTGTATCGCGAGCGCGGCGAGGACGAACGCTTTGTCGATGCACTCAATCGAGCGATCGCGCTCGATGGAACCAACAAGGCAGCTGCCCAACTCGCGCTGACGTTTTACACAAATCAAACCGTGGACCCGATCGGCGCCTTCGAACTGCAACTCAACCTTCTTTACGCCGACCCGCTGGATCCGAATGTGCATCAATCGCTTGCTAATGCACTGGCGCTCGAAGGCGCGATGAACGAGTCGCTGCGGTTCCACAACCACGTCATTCGCCTGGCAACACTCGAAGGACGCTTTGGCGAAGCACTCGAGATGGAATCTCTTGCGCTGGCGTGGCAGTTGCGTGGTGGTGAACCGCTGCTCGACGCACTCGAAGCAAGACTCGCTCGGCAACGCCGCGAAGCCCAGGAGCAACGCGTTCTTGCCATTGAGAGAGACTTACCACTCGACAACCTTGTCGACCCAAAAGATGTCCGCCTCGACCCTGACAAGGACAAACTTCGCATCCTGCTCGGGCTTGCGCTCGACAGGCCCGAAGTCGTACGTGCAGCGCTGAGCGACTTGACGAACTCGATCTTCTTCGCTGCTCAGCGCCTCATGGATCCTGCCACTCGACCCGCAGGCATGTCCGAGGAACAAGGTCTCTCGCAGCTGATCGGCATGCTGGTGGAACTTCAGTTGTATCGATTGTGGGCGAACCTCGATCGCGAACAGGTCGATTCGGATCTTGATGTGCTGCGCGAGCGCGCGGTCGGCGATGTGGACACGCTCCTTGAGCCCCTCAAGCCGTGGCTTCTGCTCCGCGACGGAAAGCCCGAAGAAGCCATCGAGTTCACCATGTCACGCCGAGGAACCATCGGCAGGCTCGCAGAGATCGCAGCCGCTCTTGCGATGATCGAGCTCGACCGAAAGACCGAAGCCTCAGCAATTCTCATCGACGCATCGAGGCCTTTGGCCCTGTCGTCGATCGGCGCGTGGTGCCGACAGATGGCCCTATCACTCGACTCGAAGGCGAAGATTCTCTCCCCGACGGGTCGTGCCCTGGGCACGCTCTCAAACGAAGTCCCAAGATTCATTGACGACATGATTGTCGACCCGAGCACGTTCATGTCGCTGCGCATCGAGACGGATCATCGCAGCCTCGGACCGATCGATCCATTCACGGTTCGTGTCAGGCTACGTAATCTGTCGCGAATCCCTCTCGGCGTCGGGTCCGATCGCCCGCTCAATAGCCGCATCCTTCTCCAACCCCACCGCGACAACAACACAGCATACTTTGCGGGGATTCTGTTCCCGGAAGTCATCGAACTCGATCGCCGCCTTCGACTCAACTATCTTGAGTCCATTGAAGTCGAGGTGCCCGTCGATCTTGGTGCGACCGGCTACGTCATGAGCCTCAACCTGCTCTTCAATCATCGCATGCGCTGGCGCGCGTTACAGGGATTTCGTATCGGCCGACTCGGATCATTCGTTCCAGGTCCGTTGTGTCTGAGCGACGAGACCTTCGCTGTCGAGAAAATCATGGCCCCCGAACGCGCGCTGCTCAGAGGCGTCGAAGTCGACATCCTGACCGTTCGCATTCGCACCGCGACCACGGCACAACTCCCCCACCTAGCCCAACTCGTCAGAAGCCTCATGCTCGGCTGGCCGGACCCGAATCAGCGCAGACCCGACCCGCTTGCCGTTGTGCTCGCCGAAACAGTCACCCTGCGCATGCGGGACGGCCAGCCCATCGAACAACTCTTGCTCGCATCAATCATGCCGACCGAGCCGCTCGACCCCTCCATGACACGATTCGATCAGGTTGCGGTGTTTGTGCCACAGCAGCCCGACTTTCGTGACCAGCCTCACGCTGCGCTGATCGAAGCGATGGTCCTTCTGACTCGGGTCCGCAACGCCGACGATCCGTTCATTGAGTTTGTCCAGACCAGTCCGGACCCGCGTCTGGTCGAACTTGCAGGGCTTGTGCGCGAGCGACTCGAACAATCTCGCCCATGCATCGCGCGAGCGAAACATCCGGCGGAGTTCCTGCCTCGCGCCCTAAAGCAATAGCACGCGCGAGCCACGGAAGGATTTGAAGATCCTGCACGACGAGCAGACCATTCCGTCATCCGAACAGAGAGCCGCAAGGGCGCGGCGCATTGTCAGCTTTGCCATCGGAATTCTGCTCGTGGCGGCCGCAGTCTGGGCGGTCATGGGTGGCCAGAACGCACTCGATGAACTCTCGACCCGCATCGCCGACGCGCCGATCCACCTCAAACTGCTCACCGTCGCACTGCCCATCCTCAATTGGACGCTGATCTCAATCTCGTTCTGGCTGTTGTCGCGGCGATACGGAGTCGTCCGCATCGGAGAAATGCACGCCTTGATCGGGAGCGCATGGCTCCTGAACTACCTCCCGATGAGGCCCGGCATGATCGGGAGAATCGCCTATCACAAATCTATCAACAGCATTCGTGTTACCGATTCCATTCGCATCACCATCACCAGCGTGGTGTTGACCGCGGTGGCCGTCTGTACGCTGCTTTGCTTGAGTCTCATCGCACTCGACCTGCGCTCCGAGATTGCCTGGTTAGTGCTCGCCGCGCCGGGGATTGGCCTTCTCATCATCGGAGGCGTCATTGCTGTGCGCACCCGATCGGTGTTCTCTCCGGTCGCTGCGATCACACTCGCAACGGCAGTGCGGTTCTTCGATATTCTTACGTGGGTCGCACGCTACGCTGTCGTCTTTGCTCTGATCGGTGAACCACTGACCATCGCGCAGGCGGCGCTCGTCACCGCTGTCAGCCAGGTCGCGATGATGATCCCGCTGGCAGGCAATGGGCTGGGTATCCGCGAATGGGGCATCGGTTTAACGGTTCCCTTGGCATCGGGTGCGGCTTCAAGTGTCGGACTGACAGCGGACCTGCTGAACCGGGCAGCCGAACTCATTGTGGCGGTTCCAGTTGGGCTTGCGTCGGCGGGAATCCTGCTTCATGCGCACCAAAAACGAACTCGCAACCAGAAAGACCTCCAGTTGGGGCCCGATCCGGCCGATCCATCCATGCGTATTGATTGACAGAGCAGCGTCATGGTCAGCAAGATTGAACAGGACCACCAACGATTCCGGCAAATTGTGCGCGGTCGCATCCGCAAGGATCTACGCCGATTCCTGACACGAGACGAACTGATTGGCCGCGAAGGCAAACGAGCGGTTTCGATCCCGATCCACGACATCGACATCCCCACTTTCCGGTACGGCGATAACTCTTCGGGCGTGGGGATGGGCGAGGGCGAGGAAGGCGACGCTGTCGGGCAACAACCTGGCGAAGGGCAAAACGCCGGTGGCGAAGAAGAGGGTCGTCACCTGCTCGAAGTGGATGTAGATCTCGACGAGCTTGCCGACATACTGGCTGAGGAACTTGAGCTCCCGCGCATCAAGCCCCGTGGCGAACATCGCATCACCTCGATCCGTGACAAGTACTCCGGCATCCGCCCGGTCGGACCCGCAGCCCTTCGCAACTTCAAACGCAGTTACAAAGAAGCCCTCAAGCGACAACTCGCGATGGGTGACTATGACCCCGCAAACCCGATCATCATTCCTGTGCGGGAGGATCTGCGGTTCCGCAGCTGGAACGAGGTCAAGAAACCGCAGTCCAACGCGGTCATTGTCCTCATGATGGATGTCTCAGGCTCGATGGGTGAGGAGCAGAAGCAGCTCGTTCGTTTGCAAGCGTTTTGGATCGATACTTGGCTTCGCCGTAACTATGAAGGAATCGAGACACGCTATATCGTTCATGATGTGCGTGCTGCCGAGGTCGACAAGAAGACGTTCTTCACGATGCGTGAAGACGGAGGCACGCGCATCAGTTCTGCCTATGCGTGCTGCCACGAACTGCTCGACGCCCACTACGACCCTGAAGCGTGGAACACTTATCTGTTCCACTTTTCCGATGGTGACAACTCATCCGAGTCTGACAATCGACTGTGCATCAAGATCCTCGATGAACAACTCATCCCTCGGTGCAATTTGTTCGGGTATTGCCAGGTTCATTCCGCGTATGGATCGGGCAACTTCATCAACGTACTTCATGAAGCGTTCCCGGATGGGAGGCGTGATGAAGACGGCCAGCGTCTGATTACCAGTCGCGTCAATCAGAAGGCGGACATCTACGATTCGCTCAAGACGTTTTTCCAGGCCGGACGGTGAAGCTTCCTTCGTCGTTGAGGTCGTCTGAAGATCATGGGACTCACGGGTGATCGCATTCACGATCTATGCCGCGCTGGTTGCGTTCTTCGCTGCTCGTTGGCGCAGGACATTGCGCGGATTTGTGGTCGTGGCGCTGGCCGACGCGTTGCTCGTGGGTGTGGCTTGGTTGCACCTCCAGATTCCTGAGCTCGAGGAGCAGGGGTTCAGACTCGCTGCCAACATCAACATTCGACCGTTCCAGGCGATTCTGTATCCGTACATTGCAGTGATCGCGGTGGTTGGGCTGTTTGTCGCCTCACTGCCGCGCCACGCCCCGGTCGAGAGTTGCGGGCACTGTCGCTATGACCTGTCCGCGCTGATTGAAGAACCGGGACCACTGATCTGCCCCGAGTGTGGGCGTCGCCATGTGCGAATTGGCTCGAAGGAGCATCGGCAGTCGGGTACGCTGCGATCAAACTACCGCGAGAGTGATTTCGTCGCCATTGACATGCTGCGTCCTGAAGAGCGTTCCTGACGAAGTTTGCTGCTGAACTCCCGCCGTTCCCCTGCCCGCAGCGAACTATGCACATACGATGCCCTGTGAGTGACTTCGTACGCATCACAGACGTTTCGCCGCGCGACGGGCTGCAGAACGAACCTGTGCCGATATCGACAGAGCGCAAACTTGAACTCATCGGCGCTCTTGTGCGCACTGGTGTGTCGGAAATCGAACTGACGAGTTTCGTCAGCCCCAAATGGGTACCCCAATTGTCCGATGCGGCCGAGGTGCTCGAACGTGCTGCCGGGATGCGCTCAGACACCGTTTGCTTTAGCGCTCTCATCCCAAACGAAAAGGGGCTCGAACGAGCACTCGAGATTCGGGATCGCACCCTATGCCTTGATAAAATCGCAGTCTTCACTGCTGCCAGCGAAACCTTCACACAGCGCAATACCAATACTTCAGTCGATGGCACGATCGATCGTTTTCGTCCTGTGGTGGACATGGCGCGGCAGGCAGGACTCACGGTGCGCGGGTATGTCTCGTGCGCGATCGCGTGTCCATTCGAGGGCCCGATCGCACCCGAAGCGGTGGTCCATGTAGCAGCTCGGCTGCTCGCGCTGGGTGTAGACGAGATCGATCTGGGCGACACGATCGGTGCTGGAACGCCAGATTCGATTGCTCACCTTATCGACACAATGTTCGGCCGCCTCGGACCTTGCCGCGAGACCGATCTGGACGAACCGTGCCTGACCCTGCACCTGCACGACACGCTCGGTCGAGCTGCTGCATGTGTGCGCAAGGCCTTGGAACTTGGCGTGCGATCATTTGACTCGAGTGCAGCCGGTCTTGGCGGGTGCCCGTACGCGTCGACCTTGACGTCGCGCGCTCCGGGCAATATCGCAACTGACACGCTTGTGCGCACGATTGAGGAAGCTGGCTACAACACGGGAATCAACCACGCTGCGCTTGCCGATGCGTCGTCCATCGCGAGGTCCATTGTCTCGGAGGCGCATTGAGATGATTCGCATTGAGGATTCCGCTGCTGTGCGCACAATCGTGATCTCACGCCCGGAGAAGCGCAATGCGCTCACGACTGCGATGCTTCGCGAACTTGAGCATGCGTTCGCAGTGCCCGATTCGATCCGCGCGGTGGTTTTGATTGGTGAGGGCCCGGTGTTCTGCGCCGGGTTTGATCTCTTCGAGGATGCACCCGATGCCGAACTGCGCTCGCTGCGGGCCCAGTTGTCGGGCTTGGCGGCGGTGCTGTCGGCAATGCGAAGCAGCCATGCAGCGATTGTGGCGGGTGTTCAAGGTGCGGCTGTGGCTGGCGGATGTGCGCTGCTTGGCGGCTGCGACCTTGTGATTGCGGACCGCGCAGCCAAACTCGGCTATCCGGTGGTGCGACTGGGCATTTCGCCGGCAGTCACTGGTCCATACCTGCGGCAGTCGGTGGGCGACGGAAGCGCGCGATCGATCATGCTTGATCCGATGCTGCTCACGGCGGACGCTGCACATGCAAAGGGGCTTGTATCGCAAGTGGTGAACGATGCAGCGGAGGTCGCGACTGCGGTGTATATCGCCGCCGGGCATCTGGCGAGCAAGCCCGGCCTCGCCATCGCCGAGACACGACGCTGGCTCAATGTGCTTTCGCCGATGGGTGATTGGGCTGAAGTCGCACGCGATGCGTCGCTAGCGGCTCTTGATCGTGATACTTTCGTACGCCTTCAGCAGGAGGTCTGGAACAGATGAGTGATTTAGCACTGCTCGAATTTGACGCGCCACGAGCAACGCTCAGGCTCAACCGACCACAACAGCACAACGCGCTCTCACTCGACTTGCTTGCTGCGTTGCACGCGCGAGTCGATGAACTTGATGAGCGTGACGACATCTCGGTGCTGACATTGACCGGCGCCGGGAGAAGTTTCTGCGCTGGGATGGATCTCAAGCAGGTGCTTCGCACGAAAGGAACCGAGTGGCAAGGGTCAGCGGTGCTCGAATCGCTTGCACAGTTTACGCTGAGGCTTCGATCGCTCCCCATGGTTGTTGTCGCGAGCGTCAATGGCGCGGCGATTGGTGGCGGGTGTGGCCTGGCGTGTGTTGCGGATTTTGCGATCACGCACGCGGACGCGAAAGTTGGCTTACCTGAAGTTGATCTGGGCTTGTGCCCGGCGGTGGTCGCGCCGTGGGTGGTGCGAAAGCTTGGGGCGGGGCGCGCGCGGCGGGTGCTTTTGAGCGGAGGAGTGATGAGCGGTGCCGAGGCACACGCCATCGGGTTGATTGATCATTGCGCACCCTCACGCGATGAACTTGCGGAACTGACGGCTCAGGTTACCAGCCGTCTCGCGGCGGGCAGTGCGGGCGCGCTTCGGGCGACCAAGGTTCTCTTGAACCGGCTTGACGGGTCGCTCGACGCAGCGAGCGTGCTCGAAGGTGCGCAATTGTCGGCCCGGGTGCTGGCGACGCCGGAAGCACAGGCGGCTTTGGCTTCGCGGTCGAGTTAGCTCGGGGTTTCGGGTTTGAAGATGCGGAAAAGCCGCTGCGGCGCGGACGGCGGAGTGGTTGGTTGTCCTATCGAATTGTCTCGTCTGGCTCAATCACTTGAAATCACAAGGTAGCCCGGACCCAATACTGGTCTAGAGCCGTTCAAGCGGATCGCATGTGGCGACCTTGATCGGATTTGGGTAGCCGCTTTGCGGCTGGGGAAAGGAAGGACGATGCACGCTCGAACGGGTCAAGAACGCACACTGTTGATGGCAAGGGACATGGCAGGAGTTTCATTGCTGCGGGGCACGGGTGGGGTTGCGGGCGCGAGGCAACGCCGAAGAGCAGTGTTCATGGGCGTACTGGTGGCGGCATTGTCTGGCGGTGCGCTAGCAGGGCTTATGCCGAGCGAAGCGCCGGTCGCGCGCGTGGTGGCCGAACCCACCGCTGCGGAGCGGCTTGCCTGGATCGAAGCCGAACTGGAGAAAGCTCGCGTCGAGGCCCGCACACCTGGAGCGGGCGTTGCGGTCATCGTTGATGGCAAGATTGTGCTGTCGCGAGGGTTCGGGTTGGCCGATGTCGCATCGGGACGCGAAGTCACGGCGGATACTCGCTTCGCGGTTGGCTCGACGACCAAGGCATTCACGGCAACACTGTGCGTGATGCTGGCAGAAGAAGGCGCCATGAGCCTTGACGATCATCCACGCAAGTACCTTCCTGAGTTCGCCATCGCGGACGCGGAGGCTGATGAGAAGGTAGCGATCCGTGATTTGCTGTGCCACCGCACGGGGCACGCAGCAATGACTCAGGTTTGGTACGGTGTCGAAGGGTTGTCGCGCGAAGATGTGCTGAAGTGCTATGCGAAGGCCGAGCTGCTGCACCCGTTCCGATCGGCATGGAACTATTCGAACGAATCTTTTCTTGCGGCAGGGCTGGCGAGCGCAGCGGCGGCAAAAACCGACTGGGACTCATTGCTTGCGGCGAGGCTCTTGAGGCCACTGGGCATGACAGGTGCGAACTCGACGCTCGCGGCGGCGAAGGCCGATGCGCTTATGGCAACGGGGTACTACCTTGACCCAACCAGCGATGCGATGGAAGTGCATCCGATGCGCTCAATTGACCACGTCGCACCTGCGGGCTCGATCAATGCGAGTGCGGCTGACATGGCGCGCTGGGTGTTGTTGCAACTCGGACGCGGGACGATCGATGGAAAGCAACTGCTTGCGCGCGAGAGCATAGAGGAAACGTGGAAAACGCACAGTCAAATGACCGGGTCTATCGGCTATGGACTGGGCTGGATGATCGCTGATTGGGAAGGGAAGCGTTTGATCACGCACGCTGGCGGAATCGACGGCTTTACCGCAGAGGTTGCATTTCTACCTGATGAGAACTTTGGCGTTGTGATTCTGACCAATCACTTTGGCACTCCGTTTGCGCAACAAGGTCGCGAGATTGCGCTGCGCGGCATGTTCAAGGACCTGCCCGGTGAGGTGGCCGATACGCCGAGCGAGGAGAACTTTGATCGCATGCTCGGCATGTACATTGCTAACTTCGGGCCGTTCAAAGATGCAGAGATGCCGGTGAGCGTTCAGAACGGGCGGCTGGCGGTGCTTGTTCCAGGGCAGACGACGTACGAACTTCGGGCCCCGGGCGCGGATGGAAGGCGTCCATTCGCCTTGACCGATGCGATTGCGGTGACCTTCAACGAAGACAAGGACGGGAGCGTGTATTCGTTCACGTTTCATCAGGGCGGGATGAACTTTGAGGTGTTCAAGCAGGGCGCGAGCGCACCGCTCGACATTGATCTGGCAGAGGCTAGCGAACTGTGCGGCGTGTATCGCATCGATGCTGGCGGGCCTCAGATCGATGTGGACGTGCGCTTAGAGAACAACCGCCTCGCGGTCAATGTGCCAGGGCAGATGGTGTATTCGTTATACGCGCCCGATGCGGATGGATGGTGGGTGTTTCGTGCGACGGACATGATTCGGGTACGGTTTGACCGCGATGGTGATGGAAACGTCGTCTCGATGACGGAGCGGCAAAGCGGCAACGACGTCGTGATGAAACGAGTTGGAAATCTCTCTGATCAGCCGCAGCTTCCAAGTGTCGCCGAATTAATGGCACTGATTGCCGAGACGCTTGACGCCGAGGGCCGCATCAAGTCGCTTGAAGTTTCGGGAGCAGTCATCGCCCGACATCAGGGACTTGCTGGCACGCAATCGCTGCTGTCAGATTTGAGCGGACGAGTTCGGTATCACAGCGACTACAAGCAGGGCCGCGTGTCCGACTCGTGGGTCGGGGCGAGCGGCGGAACGAGTCGTGTGTACGCTGTGGCGGAAGATATGCCGATGACTCCGGGCATGTGCTTTGGTCTGTTGCAGCAGACGCCGCTCTTCTGGATGCGTGATTGGCGTGAACAGTTCGAGCGGGTGCGCGTTGTCGGGAAAGAGCAGCGTGAGGGTGGCGAGGCGTACGTTGTGCATTGCTCACGCCAGGGATGGCCAGCGACGATCATTGAAGTGGATGTGTCGACCGGAAGACTGCGGCTGATAAGGGTCACGAGCGAAAATTATCTCGGAATGCCAGTGGAGATCGAGACGAAGCTGGATGACTGGAGGCCGGTCGAGGGTGTGATGATGGCGCATCGATGGGAATCGAGCGTGGCGATGGCCGGTTCGAGCGTGGCGCACTATGAAACGGTGCGTGCCAACGTGCCAGTGATGGATGCGACTTTTGAAGTGACGCCTCGCGAGTAACGCGAGCACTCGATTCGTGTGTAGCATTCAAATGAAGAAGCCCCGTCATTGATATGACGGGGCTTTCATTTCGAACGCAGTGTTTCGCTGCAGAGCGACGATCACGCACGACGGCGGCGGGCTGCCATCAGGCCTCCGATGCCGACAAGCGCGAGCGTGCTCGGCGAAGGAATGATGCGATAGGACAGGAAGTCGCCCGCGACCGAAGCAGTGTCCCAGTCGGTCGTTGCGAAGTCACTGCGGCTCAAGTGGTCGACGCCCGGAGGGTTGCCGACTCCGCCAGAAGAAGCGACATCGAACATGATCTTGTCACCGACACTGACACCGAGCGATGCGAGCGAGACAGAGAAGACCTGCCGCCCGGCTGCGTGCTGTGAGTCGTCGGAGGAGGTCAGGCCGTCGATCAGATCCCAGTTGGCACCGTCATGCGACCACAACTGCCCACCAACGCCGCTGCCGTTATCGTTTGCCCATGTGCCGATCCAGTGACTGATGGACTGACCGCCCCAGTTGATGTTGCGACCCCACGGGTTGTTGCCTGCGACTCCCGCACCGGTGTTGATGCCGACCACGTAGGTGCCCCAGTTGGTAGCATCGAGGTCTGCCCCGGTCTGAATGCTGATGTAGAGGTTATTCGCATCGTTGGTCACTGTGACGCTGATAATGTCGAGGTGATTGAAACCCTGCGACGCGAAGAAGTCGTGCAGGTCGCCACCTGCGAGGTGGTTTCCGCTGTTGTCGTTGTAGACGTCCGCCGCTGCGACTCCTGCGGCGAGCGCCAGCACTGCCATTGCCATCTTCATACTCTGACTCCTCTCTCAATCAACGAAACTTGAGTTGTATGCCCAAAGCCGCGGAACCGAGCACATCGCCGGCCGCGAGCGGCAGAGCCCAAACCAACATGGTACAGCGAAATGCCGAAGATGCAACGCAAATCGCAATCGGATTCGTGTGAAATTCACAAGAATTCAATCAGTTCCGAACAGGAATTTCAGCGCATCGGGAAACCGCTCGGCCCATGCGGCTTCATTGTGGCGGGCTTCGGGAACGATCACAAGCCGAACGCGATGCGGGTTCGCTCCTGATTCAGTGAGCCTTGCGTGAGCAAGTCGGGCCCATCGTTGGAGACGATCGTTGCCCAGTTTGACATTGGGCGAGTCGCCGAGCTCGCGGCCGCCCACTCCAATCGAGACTTTTGCAGGCCACAAGTCCGTGCGGGCAAACAGTGAAGTCGCTTCGGCGCTGCGTTCCTCGACCGATGAAACGCTCTCGATCAGCAGACGTCCGAAAACTCCCGGGTTGGTGGTGGCGATGTAGATGCTGATGACGCCGCCGAGTGATGACCCTCCGATGCCCGTCTGGTTGGCATCCTTCGACACACGAAAAGCCCGCTCCACGCGCGGCTTGACTTCAGACATGAACCACCTGCCAAACTCGGCACCCGCCGGCGTAACACCCGGCAACACATCGAATGGCAGGTACTCGGCGATGCGGTGACTCCCAGCGTGCGGGATGCCGACGATGATCATCGGCGGGATTGCACCTTGTTCGATCAGGCGCGAGGCCGTCTCATCCACCTGCCACTCCTCGGGCCCGCCCGGTGCCCGATCAAAGAGATTCTGCCCATCAAACATGTAGAGCACGGGGTACTGGCGGTTGACGTTCTCGGCGTTGTCATAATCCGGTGGCAGCCAGACGATCAGGTCGCGCATCATGCCCGCGGCGGGGCCTGCACCGCCTGCGACCTGAAGGCGGCGCACTGTACCAACGACTGTCAAATCGCGATACTCGGTGGTCTGCCGCCCGCTGGCAATGTCGCGTGGGCTGCGAAAACGAGGCACTTGGAACTCGATAACCGGGCGGGAGCCATCAGCGAAATCTGACGCCTTAATGCGGGGCAGCACGCGATTATTGATATCGTTGCCATCCGGATCGGTCTCGACATAGTCCCACGACCCGAGCGTGAATTTGAACTGGATTGTGCCATCGTGTGTGAATTGCTCGAACACATACTGCCACCGGCCGTCGGATCGAGGTGACATTTGGAACTCGCGCTTGGCCGGATCCCACCCGCCGACGTTCGAAGCGAGAAACATCGGTCGTGCGTCCGATGCCATGCGCGTGGTGTCATCAACAACGATCACAAATCCCTGAGGCAAGGTTTCGGGTTGGACGAGATCATCGATGAATATGAGAGCTGCCTCTGCCGGAGGATGCGAGGTCAATAGAGTCACAACGAGGCTGGCAATGAGCATTGATCTGAGCATGGCAGGATCGTAGATCATTCGTGGGGGAACAGGCTTGTATTCATGGCAGGTATTTGGGAGGAAGATCGCTCTTCCCACGCCGCAAAAGAAGCATCGCCCGCGTCGATTGGACACGGGCGACGGGGTCTTGTCGGTTTCAGTCAGGTCAATGTGCCCGACATGGAATCATGACCTCAAGGGCAGCCTTGGCTGAAGATGTTGAGGTAGAACTGAACATCGAAGAAGTCGAAGAGACCGTCATTGTTCATGTCAGCAGAAGGGTTCTGAGCGGAGAAAGCTGCGAGGAAGTTCTGGACGTCGAAGAAATCGAGCACGCCGTCTCCGTTGCGGTCGGCCAAACAGGGTTGAGCCGTAGCACTGAGGTTAACGTACTGTGTGCCTGCGACGTTGTTGAAGTCGATCGCGGAGACTTCGCCGAGATTGTCGGCTGATGGCAGACCACCGATGACCTGATTCGAGACAAACCCGAAATCGCCGCTCGAAATCCAGCCGGCCATAAGAATGTCCTGCGTGCCGTCCCAGCCGAGTTCGGTGAGATCGATGCAGAGTTCGATGCCGGTATTGACATCTGCAGCACCATCTGCACTCGATGACGACACGCCAGCCACGTTGGAGTTGTTGATCGAACCCTGAACCAATCCGTTCGCAGGGCGATCGGACGGAAGTGCGGAGCCCTGAAGAATCTCCAACCCCAGTTCTGATGAACGACGCGGGCCATACTCAGCGAACAGATTTGCGCTGAATCCGTCCTGCTGGTCGAAGCGAGGCCCGGAGAAGTTGATGAGTTCTACCGCGTTGGGCACTGCGTTGCCCTGTCCATCGGTGACCGAGCCACCGAAGTAACAGCCATAGTCAGCCTGAAGCCCGAAGAAAGGATCAACCAGCGGGGAAGTGCGAAGCACAGCACAATCGATGTAGTTGATGAGGTTGCCATTGCCCCCGTCGACGCCATTGTTGATGTTCATCCAATAGTCGGCGGTGAAGGGACTGTCGAAGGTCACACCCGCCATGCGGTTGAGCCCACCGAAAGAGATGTCAACGTTGTCATTGCGGAGCGTGCTTTGGCCGCCCGGCCGAACATCAAAGAACAGGCTCAGCTTGTTGTAGTTGACTTCCATGTTGCCGCCAATGAAGACGTACAACTTGCCTGCGTTGGTATCGATGTAGGAGCGGACATTGTTGATTTCAGAGCCGTATGCCCAGTTGGCATTGGGCGCGACCGGAGAGGCCTGCGACGGGCTGCCGATAACGCCTTCGACGTTCGAGTTGTCGATCGCGAGGGCGTAGTTGGAGGCGACGACGCCAGCATTGGCAGCCCCGTAGCCTGCGATGGTGCCGAGTTCGTCGACCGATCCAGTCGTCGAGCCGGACCACAACCGTGGCTGTCCGCCGGTCGAATCAACGGAAACCAGGAAATCGGCCCCGAAGTTCGAGTCGAATGTCAGGCCGCTCTGGGCGTTGATGATGAACGCCCCCGCACCGGAGCCGCCGCCGAGCGTGTTGAGCCCAGTACCGGCGTTCGAGTCAAGATCGAGGTAAAGGTCCAGCCCATTGCCATTGGCTTCGAGATTGCCCGCAATGAAGAGGTAGAGGAAGGTGCCGTCGGTGGCTGCGTAGACCGCGTCGATCTCAGATCCGCCGCCACCGATTTCGGTGCCTGCGGTCGAGTTGCCGAATCCGGTGTAGTTGGTCTGAAGGAACTGTGCCGAGCCATAAGCCGCATCGCGTGTGCCGTCGACAGTGATCGAACCGGCAGCTACCGCGTTGATCGCCACCCATTGATTTCCGGGGAAGGCGGGGTTGTTGGCGAAATCGGGGGCTCCGCCGATGTTCGGCGTGTCAATGGGAAGGTTGGAGTGGATGATCTGGTTCGAGAGGAACGAACGATCGCCGGAGTTCACCCAGCCCGCGAGGCGGAAACTGGTCGCGTTGTTGATGGCCGAGAGAGGGATACGGACCTCGATCCCGGTGCTGACGTTCTCAGGCGGAAGTCCGAAGTCACCGCCAGTGAACATGCCGGCCTGATTGTCGCCAAAGCCCGTAGGCTGATTCTGAACCCACTGAACAGAGCTGTAGAGCGAGCCCTCGGTCCCTGGGTCGAAGATGCCGTCCACGGTGGGTTGGGCAACAGCAAGTCCTGCACATGCCGCAAGCGCGGCGCACGAGATCATCCTCTTCATCATCGCTTGGTTCTCCTCAAAATGGGCTCGATTTTGTCGCGCCCGTTGCTTGCCGACTTCGCCCACATTGACCGCCCCGATGCGTTCGGGGTCGTTCAAAGCACGGTGTGGGCATCGCGTCTGATCAGAATCAGAAGCCGCAGAGGAAGAGTTTACCACCCTAATGACTTTCCGGCTAGACATTTTTTCCAGGTCTGTCGAAATCGCGGCTTTTACACAATCTGAACAAATGCCGCCTCAGGAGTCATGCCCGAAAGACTTACAGGCAAGCAGATGCCGCATCCAAGTCCCTGCGACAGCGAACAAGTGTTGTTGAACTTTTGATTGACTCGTTCCTGAACCGACTTTATCATCGAGGTCAGGACCGACGCATGCCGACACGACCGATAGCCATTTCTTGGCTTTCCGGCATGCCGCTGAGGTCTCCCCTATCGGAGGGATTGAATCATGAAACAGCCTCCAAACCGATGCGTTCGGGGATTCACGCTGATCGAGTTGCTCGTGGTCATCGCGATCATCGCGCTGCTCATCGGGATTCTGCTGCCCGCACTCGGCAAGGCACGCAAGGCGGCTCAGGTCGCGGGATGCCTGTCCAACGTCAGGCAGGTTGGAATCGCCATGGCTGCCTATGCAGGTGATTCCAAGGACTGGAACCCGTTTCTCCCGTTTGCCAGCCTTGTTGACGAGCAGGCCTGGAGAGGCCAACTCAGTGCCCGCCCATACTTGACCGGGCAGGAAAAGTACGGCGGCGTTGCTGGTCTGTTCAGCACGTACCAGATCGGCGATGGGACACCTGGAACCCCGCCAACGGGTGATGTCGGTCACACGTTCACGCTCATTCCTGGGCGTGGGATTGTCTATGGTGCGTACAGAGATGGAAACACGAGTCCGCTCCTCGCGTCGTACATCGATGGTTTCGGCGTGCTCAAGTGCCCGTCGGATCGCGAGACCATTTACTGGGGACGCTTCTACGGCCAACTTGAAACACGCCTTGCAGCCGCTGTGTCCGCAGGCCGACGCAAACTCCCAATCGTACCGGGGGGCAGCAACGATGTGATCGGGTACAACATTTCCTATATGTACATCGCCGGGTTCAAGAGTTACGACCCCGACATCCTTTCACCGGCTCCGTTGTGGGGCGACGAGACGCAGGCTTCGGACGTTGGCACCAACTCGTTCTATGGCAATTCTGCTGACGCCCAATATGCCGGCCTCACCGGCAATCACGCTGAACGCCCCACTTCCTACGCGAAGATCGATAACCACGGCGACTCCGGGGGCAACTGGGTCTTTACCGATGGCCACGCGACGTTTTATCAGGGCAATGTGCACGAGACATTCTTCAAGACCTTCCCCCCCGGCCAACCGGCGAGCGGCGAGAGCATCAACGTGATCAATCGCTACCGCAGCGAAAAGGTCCAGACGTACGATTGAGTTTGGCTCGCGGAGTCAGCCATCTGCTCGCGCAGGAGCAACTTCGCAGCCACGTGCCAGATCACGCACGAATGCGCCGGCTTCGGAGGCAACATCACCGTTGCGGGCCCTGACTTCGCCCATGCGTCTGACGAGTGCGCTGCCAACGATCGCCGCCTCGGCGTGAGTGACGACTGCACGCACATGCTCGGGGGTCGAGATGCCAAAGCCGCACGCGATCGGCAGATCTGTCACTTCGCGCAGTTGCGCCACGCGCCGCCCGACATCGGGTGCATGGTCTCGCTCGCCGGTGATACCGGCCCGGGCGAGCATGTAGATGAACCCCGTCGACAGAGCCGCGATCCTGGCTGCTCGTTCGTGGGAGGTCGTCGGAGCGATGAGCAGACTGGCAGTCATGCCCGCCTCAGCCGCCCGGGTCGCGAGGTCACCCGCTTCATCGAGCGGCGCATCAGGAAAGATGAACCCATCGAAGCCCGCTTCGCGCGCTAAATCGATGAACCGCCTCGCACCCATCCGATGTACGATTGACACACTCACCATCGCGATCAGCCCGACATTCGTCCGGCTGCGCACGTGTCGCACCTGTTCGAAGATTGCCCCCGGTGTGCTGCCCTGGGTCAGCGCCTCGTGCATGGCCGCCGCGATGACGGGGCCATCGGCGATCGGATCGGAGAACGGAATGCCGACCTCGATGATGCTCGCGCCCGCGCTGGCGACCGCCTCGATCACGCCGGCAAGCGAACCGAGTTGCGGGTAATCGGCACAGACGAAGGGCATCAGGGCCTTGCTTCGGCTCGCCCGAAGATCCGAAAAGATCTGATCTATCCTGTTCATTCGTCTTTACGCCTCGATCTTGCATTCTTTCCCGGCATCAGTCGATCACATCGCGTACTTGTTCAAGCCCGGCAGTCAGCACGCGAGGCCCATCGGGCGTGATGAGCACATCATGTTCGTAATGGACCGACTGCGAACCATCGGCGGTATAGATCGGCCACGCGCCACGTGCTTGTGTGGTTTGCCCGGTTCCGACGGCGATCATCGGCTCGACGGCGATGAGTGTGCCGGGTTCACAGGGTTGTGCGCCATCGGGCCATTCGCCGTGGTAGGCCGGCACCACGTTGGACACGAACGGAGGCTCGTGCAGCCTGCGTCCATATCCGTGTCCGCCCAGCCCGCGGATAAGATGAAACCCGGCAACTCTCTCGACGTGATTCTGCACGGCCTGCGCCCACGCCAGATATGTATTGCCCGGGCGCAGTTCCCGAATCCCCAGCGCCAGCGAGCGTTTGCCCGCGTCGCAGAGCCTGCGCACTTCGTCAGTGGGTTTGCCGAAGACATAGGTCCATGCGGCGTCGCCGATCCACCCGCGATAGGTCACGCCAATATCGATCTTGAGCACATCGCCCTCGACAATCGGACGGGTGATATAGCCCGCTGTGCCATGGACAACACATTCATTAAGGCTCAGACACGCATGCGAGGGGAACGGCGGCAGTCTCGGCACGCGATACCCACGAAAGCAGGACCTGCACGACAGTTCTTCGAGCGTGCGCGCGACGAACGAGTCGATCGTCGCCAGTGTCATTCCCACCTTGAGCATGTCCGCAAGGCGCATGTGCACCTCAACGACTTTCTCGGCGGCCTCGGCCACCGCCTGCTCATCGCGTGTATGAAGGGTCTTTGACATCGACCCCATGGTAGGTTGCACAGACATGGTCGGCAGGCCGCTATTGTTTCTACTGCTGTGCATGTGATCATTGCCTACAACCCGTCCTCCGGTCTGGGCAAGTCCGAAGCGTCGGCTCGCCAGCTCGTGGGGGCTTTGGAGCGATCCGGGCTGGAAGTCGATCTTTGCGACGCCCGCACCGGGATCGACGAGACAAGCCTTGCACAGTCAGCCGCACTGGTGGTTTGTGGCGGAGACGGAACGGTGCTGCGCGCTTCGGCTGTTGCGGTGCGCGCGGGTGTACCAATCTATCATGTGCCAACGGGCAACGAGAATCTGTTCAGCCGAGCGTGGGGATTCTCACGCGACCCGCAGATGCTGGTCGCTGCACTTCGGGCCGGGGGCACCGTGCGCGCCGATGTAGGACTCGCAGCAACTCAATGCCCGGCGATCGCGCCCGAACGGTTCCTGCTCATGTGGTCGATCGGGCCCGATTCGAGTGTCATCACGCGACTCTCTCAATCACGCTCGCGCCCGAATGGGCATGCTGCGTATCTTGGTCCAGTCTGCGCCGAAGCGCTCGGACCGATGCTCCCTCTGGTCAGCATCGCGGTTGACGGTCAATCGCTGGTCGAGCGCAAGCGAGGGTGGGTGATTGTCGCCAACTGCGCTCAGTATGCCTGCCGCTGCAACTTCGCGAACGGTGCCTCGATGACCGATGGCTCGCTCGATGTCGTCTTCATCCCGGCGACTACAACACTTGGCTGCTGCTGGGCCCTGCTCCGCGCTCGCCTCGGTGCGCTGAGCAGTGACTCTCGAGTGCGCCAAGGCCGAGGCCGGCGCGTGCAGGTTTCCGTTGAGCGTCCGCAAGGCATCGCAGCGCAGATCGATGGCGAAGCCTCGGCATCGACGGCGGACCGCCCCACCACGCTCGAAGTCTCGCTCTGGCTCGAACCGGCCTGCCTGAAAGTGCTCATGCCAGCCTAGATTCAGTCTGGCTGAGGCGATGTAGTCGCAGCTTTTTGTGTGCTTGTCGTCTCGCCGTCTGGTGTGCGCAGGACAACCTGGCCGTCCTTGTCATAAAACGCGAGCGAGCCGATGCTGTCCTTGAGCATCAGCACTGCCGCGCCCTTGAGTTCAGGGCCGTGCATCGCGATTCCGCCCCCGCCATGAGCAAACTGCGCCGCGCCCAGTCGCACAACGCCGGCTTCGTCCATGAGGTACATCGCGGTCTGGACTTCGTCATGGACGAGCGTCGCACGGATCAGCCCGCCTCCATCGAGCACGAACAACCCCGCTGAACCTTGTTCGTCGATACCGAGCTCTGCTCGAACCCGCTCGTTGTCGTCGACCATCTGAATGCGCTTTGCCCGCAGAACCTCGGGAGACCTGCTTGTTGCTGTCGTCAGTCCAGCAGCGGCCAGAGTGCCGATCGCACACAATGCGACGAGCAGTGAGCGGTTGATCCTGCGAAGATTCGCCACGCTCGCTTCAAGTGTGTCCAACCTTGCCGCGATGGATTCGCCTGCGGCGCTGGTCGTGCTGTTGGCCATGTCATTCAATGTCTTCATCCCTCGTCCTTTCTCGGTACCGTGCGTGATTGTCGGAGTGTGAACTTCAAGTCTCGATCGAATGGGTCTGGTCCGAGTCAGGCTCGGAATCTCACCGCCGCGTTAATTATCGACAGGTCGAGTCAGTTTGGGCGAATCCAGGCCCTCCAGCGTTCCCTTCAGCCGCCACCTGCGCAAGAGTCGCAGGGCGTTGAGCACCACCACGACCGTTGACCCCTCGTGCAGAACCACAGCCACCCCAAGTTGTGCATACCCCATGGCTGCGAGCGGAGCGACTGTTGCGATGACACCCAGAGCGATGACCAGATTCTGCACCATGATTCTTCGGGCACGCCGCGCCACAGCATGGGCTTCGACGACCGACATCAATCGTTCGCCCATGATCGCGATGTCGGCGTTCTCTGCCGCGACGTCGGAGGCTGCCGAGCCCATCGACAGACTCACAGACGCGCGAGCCAGAGCCGGGGCATCGTTGGCACCATCGCCGACCATCGCCACCCGCCCGGTCTCATGCTCGATCGACTCCAGCCATTTCATCTTCTCGCCCGGCGCGAGCTCTGCGTGAACTTCATCAAGCCCGACCTCGGCAGCAATGACACGCGCCGAGCCCGCATGATCCCCGGTCAGCATCGTCAGCCGCAACCCCCTCGCAGCGAGCGCAGCGAGCGCAGCCTTCGCGTCAGGCCGCACCTGATCGCGCACACCGATGAGCCCGATGATGTGCTGCCCCCGTGTGACCACAACGATCGAACAACCCTCCGCAGCCAGTGCCGCAACGTGCTGCAATGCATCGCTTCGCTCAGGCTGATTGTCGATCAGTTTTGGCGAGCCTGCCTGCACGGGCTGACCGCCGACGACCGCTTCAACGCCGCGGCCCGCGATCTGCCTGGCATCGCTGACGAGCGGGAGTTCAAGCCCGCGTGCCTCGGCCTCGTGCACGATCGCATCGGCCAGTGGATGCGTGGCCAGCGCTTCGACGGCGGCTGCGAGCGAGAGTACCTCCTGCTCGGTCGCCACAGCACTGCGCCCTGCTCCGGCCATGACCAGCACACGATGCACCCGAGGCGTTCCTCGTGTGATTGTGCCGGTCTTGTCGAATGCAAACGCCTGCACGCGAGACAGGCGTTCGACGCTTTCGCCGCCCTTGAAGACGATCCCGTGCCGCGCGCCCGATGCGATGGCGCAGAGATACGTCGCCGGCGCACCAATCACCAGCGCGCACGGCGAGGCCGCCGTCAGGAACGCCATCGACCTGTAGAACCACACGGCAGCCTCATACCCGAGTGCGACCGGCACCACAAAGAGCACCGCCGCCGCACCGAGCACACACGGCGCATACACCCGCCCGATGCGCTCGGTCAACATCTCGATGCTCGCCCGCTTTGACCGCGCTTCGGTCACGATGTGGACCACGCGGGCCAGCGCACTCTCGGCAGCCGGCCTGCTGGCCTCATAGACAAACGCCGAACCCGTGTTGAGCGTCCCGGCAAAGACCTCGGATCCAACGCTCTTCTCGACGGGCATCGCCTCGCCGGTCAGCGTCGATTCATCAATGGCTGTCTGCCCTTCGATCACGACGCCATCACAGGCGATGCGTTCAAACGACCGAACCCGCACGCGATCGCCGGCCCGCAGCACGTCGATCGTCACCATTTCGAATGTCCCGTCGCCGCGATCACGCTCAGCGGCAACGGGCACGAGCGATTCGAGGTGCTTGAGCGAGCGTTCGGCGCGATCGAGTGCCATGTGCTCGCCCGCAGCCCCGAGCCCAAAGAGGAACAGCAGGAACGCCCCCTCGACCGCGTGATCGATCGCCGCTGCTCCGATTGCCGCGACGAACATCAGCGTGTCGACATCGATGCGGCGTTCTCCCAGGGCTTTGATCGCTCGTCGCGATGTCCGCTGGCTCGTGAGCAGTGCGCTGAGCCCCGCAAAGATCCAGAGCAGCGACCCGGGCCAATCGCCAAGTTCCACCATCCATGCCAGCGCCACGCAGAGCCCGCCCGCGCCCACCATCGCAACTTCGTACCATGATCGATCGGGCACCACAGGCGCCTTGCCGGACGCTTCCGTGCTGGCGATTGCCGCTGATCCGTTTGGCCCAATACCACTCACATTCGGCTTTGCGCTGCGGCTCAATCGTCGCTCTCTTCGTGGCGGCGAGGCACGAACACAGGCCAGTTCGCATCGCCCGTGTACTTCGTCAGCGGAGCGTGCACCCCGAACTCATGGACCAGTCGCCCGCCCAGATGCCCGACGTTGGCCAGCGCCACCACTCCGCCCATGAACGCAAGCAGATACACCGCGTGCAGACCGAGCATGATCGCTTTCTTCTTTTTCCTGAGCAGCACGGCCGTCAGACCCAGCACCGCGACGTAGCCCGCCGTCAGGCCCAGAAAGATCCACCGCACCAACTCGCCGCCTTCTTCATGCTGTTCGAGGACCGAAGTTGCCGCCGGAGACAGAATCCCATCGACGAGTTTCTCGGCCGCCTCGCCGCTCATCACCGCCAGCACCACGCCCAGCGTGCCCACCGCGATCACCGCCATCGTCGCCGCCGCCAGCCCGCGTCGCCAACGCTCGCCGGCCAGCGCAGTCGCGACGATCAGCACCGGCGCGAACGCAAGCAGGCCGATCGGAAGATGGACGAGAATCGGGTGTGCCGCATCCCATGAAGGAATCGACGGAAGCGCAAACATGATGGTCCCTTCAATAAAGGTGTCTGCACACTGATTATACTCTTGGCGGGCAAAGCCAAGCGAAGGGCACAACGATTGAACGCAACCGCGGCGAATCGGGTTTCACCTTGCCCATCGCACGCCGTGCCTTGAGCGAACTCACACAAGGGCCATACGCCATGCAAACGCACAACCTCATCGCCGGGCAGTGGACTGCCGCTGCCGACGGCGCGACCATCGACGTCACCAACCCCGCCACCGACGAAGTGATCGCCAGCGTCCCGCGTGGCGGCCGCGACGAGACCCGCTACGCGATTCAGGCCGCTCACGACGCCTTGCCCGCATGGCGCGCCCGCCCGGCCCACGAACGGGGCGCCCTGCTGCGCACCCTTGCGAGCCTGATGCTGCGCGATGCCGACCGCCTGGCGCGGCTCATGACGCTCGAACAGGGCAAGCCCCTGGCCGAAGCTCGCGGCGAGATCGCGTACGCCGCTTCGTTTCTCGAATGGGCGGCTGAAGAAGCCCGGCGCGTCTGCGGCGAGATGATCCCCGCCTCGACCGCCGCCAAGCGCATCCTCGTGCTGCGTCAGCCCGTCGGCGTTGCCGCGATCATCACGCCCTGGAACTTTCCGTCGGCGATGATCACGCGCAAGCTCGGCCCGGCTCTTGCGGCCGGCTGCACCGTCGTCATCAAGCCCGCCGAGTCAACGCCGCTCTCGGCCATCGCCATCGGCCAGCTGTCGCTCGAAGCCGGCATCCCGGCGGGCGTCGTCAACATCGTCACCGGCACCGCGCGCCAGATCGGCGCGGAGATGTGCGACAACTTCCTTGTGCGCAAACTCTCCTTCACCGGCTCGACGCCCGTGGGCCGCGTGCTCATGCAGCAGGCCTCCAAGCATCTGCTGCGTCTGAGCCTCGAACTGGGCGGGCACGCGCCGTTCATTGTCTTTGACGATGCCGATCTCGATCTGGCCGCCGCCGCCGCGATCACCACCAAGTTCCGCAACGCGGGCCAGACGTGCATCTGCGCCAACCGCTTCTATGTTCACGCCAGCGTTCACGATGCCTTTGTCGAGCGCCTGGCCGCGGCGACCGAGCGGCTCATCGTCGGCAACGGCCTGGGCGAGGGCGTCAACATCGGGCCGCTCATCGACGACAAGGCCATCGCCAAGGTCGAGGAGCACGTGGCCGATGCGACCGACCGCGGCGCCCGCCTGGTCTGCGGCGGCGCGCGCGTGCGCGTGAGCGGCTGTGCCGATCGCTTCTATCGCCCCACGGTGCTGTCCGGGCTTGCGCCCGAGATGAAGATCGCGCACGAAGAAACTTTCGGCCCGGTCGCGCCCGTGGCCCGCTTCGAGACCGAGGCCGAGGCCATCGCGCTGGCCAACGACTCGGAATATGGCCTTGCGGCGTACTTCTTTACGCGTGACGCCTCGCGGCTCATCCGCGTGGCCGAGGCGCTCGACTATGGCGTCATCGGGGCCAACGACGCGGCTCCCTCGACGGCGCAGGCTCCGTTCGGCGGGCTGAAACATTCGGGCTTCGGCCGCGAGGGCGGGCACTATGTCATGGACGAGTACACCGAGATCAAGTACATCTCGTGGGGCGTGTAGGCCCCCGCTTGGGCCTCCGACATGCCCGGCCCCGGCGACCCCCGCAAAAACACAGAACCCCTCGCGTGCGAGGGGTGTGCGGTCCGGACTCTTGGCTCAGCAATGACCCCGGCGGGATTCGAACCCGCGTTACCAGGATGAAAACCTGGTGTCCTGGACCAGACTAGACGACGGGGCCGAGGGGCGTCATTGTAGACCCCACAGTCCCGGGGGTCGTGCATCCACGCTGCAAGTCGTACCATCGAGCGATGCCCGCAGACTCTGGCCAAACCTCCCGCCTTCCCCCGCCGACGCCTCTGCCTGTCGATCCGCGCTCTGCTGAACTGGTCCTCTTTGGCGGGTCATTTGATCCGCCGCACCGCGCTCACTTCGCCTTTGCCCGTTTCGTACTTGAAACTGTGCCGGGTTCATCGCTGCTTTTCGTGCCCGCTGCGCGTTCGCCGCACAAGTCCACCGGCCCCATCGCCACCGGCCCGCAGCGCGTCGCCATGCTCGAAGCCGGCCTCTCCGATCTCGGGCTCGCGAATGACACCCGCATCGGCATCTGGACTGACGAACTCGACCGCGCCGCGTCAGGAAGCGAGCCGAGTTATTTCGTCGACACACTCCGCCGAGCCCGCTCGCTGCTGCCCGCGTCGGTGCACTTGCGATTCGTCATCGGCAGCGATCAGTGGTGCTCCTTGGGCGACTGGCGTGAGCCGCACGCGATCCTCGAACTGGCCGCTCCGATCCTGCTCGTGCGCGGCGCTTCGGTCGAGACCACGCCCCCCGCCCCCCCCGGATCCCCCGGTCCCTCCGCCCCCCCCGGTTCTTGGTCGGCGGCTGAGCGGCTGCTCTTTGATCGCGCCGTGCTCCCGCACCAGCCGCGCTTCGACGCCTCCTCGACGCAAGCCCGCGCTCTGCTGGCCAAAGATTCGAAGTGCGATAACCTCGATGCCCTGCTGACGCCTTCGGTGCTGCATCTGGCGCAAGGCATCTACCGCGGCTGAGCCAGCGGCTCCCTCGCGCCCTTCCCCTGCTTCTCTGTCTTGCCAACCATGGTTCCTGCCTCAGATATTTCGAGCATTATCTTTAAAAATTAGTCCTGCACTCAAGGAAAGATCCCTATATTCTGGAGCGTGGTGTACAGATTCAAAGGAGGCCGCATCATGCGTGTGTTTCAAATCCTGGCAACTGCGGGGCTAGCTGCTGCTGCGTGCGGGCAAATGACAATGCCCCAAACATTTTCATCCGGTCGGGGCACCGAGTGCGAGCCCAACTAGAGCGCGATGGGCACCGGGTTCGACGGCCATGTCGAAGTGGTCACCATCTTCGACCGTGGCAGCGGGCCCGAGGTCTATGCTGCGGGCAACTTCGTCCGCGCCGGGCCGGGCGGCGATCTGCTGCGTTACATCGCGCGATGGGACGGCGAGTTCTGGCGTCCGCTCGAAGGCGGCACCACCATGGGCATGAACTTCCAGGTTTTTGGGGTGGAGGCCTTTGACGACGGCATCTTCGGCCCTGCCCTCTACGCGACGGGCCAGTTCACCATCGCGGGCAATGTCGGGGTCTCCTTCATCGCGCGCTGGAACGGCTCGGGCTGGTCACCGGTCGGCACGGGGCTCAACAACTGGGGCCTGGTGCTGCACGCGATTCACGACGGCCCGCTCGAAGGGCTCTACGCAGGAGGTCACTTCTTTCAGGCTGGGGGCGTCGCCAACACGCGCGCCATTGCTCGTTGGGACGGCGAGAACTGGCACCCGCTGAGCACCGGCGCGCTCGACTCCGTCTTGGCCCTGGTCTCGCATAACGACGGCTCGGGCACGGCTCTCTACGCAGGTGGACGGTTTACCTCGATCGGCGGCGTGTCGGCTCAGCGCATCGCCAAGTGGAACGGCTCGATGTGGTCCGCCCTCGGCGCGGGCGTCGGCGGGTGGGTCTGGGCGCTGGCGTCGATCCCCAGCGGGCCGACTGCCGGCCTGTATGTCGGGGGCGCTTTTACGAACACAGGCGCGACCCCGCTCGGACGCGTCGCACGCTGGACGCCGGGCGATGGATGGCACACGATGGAGGGCGGTGTCGATGGCGAGGTGCGGGCGCTGGGGGCGCACGACTTCGGCTCAGGGGTGCGCCTGGTCGCGGGCGGAGGCTTCGTCAACGCCGGCGGCAATCCCGCGCTGCGCGTGGCGACCTGGGATGGAGAATCGTGGGCACCGCTTGGCGGAGGCATGAACAACTTTGTCTTCTCGCTGGTGTCGCACGATACCGGCGACCAAGCACACCTCTACGCGGGCGGCAACTTTACGATGGCAAGCGGGCAGGCATCACTCAACATCTCGACGTGGGCCGTCTGCGACGACCAGAAGCCGTGCATCCCCGACCAGACCGGCCACGGCGTGTTCGACTTCTTCGACGTGCAGGTGTACCTGAACCTGTATTCGAGCGGCAGCCCGCTTGCTGATCTCAACAACGACGGCACCCTCGACTTCTTCGATGTGCAGATGTTCCTCGGGCTCTACAGCGCTGGGTGTGCGTAGGAACCCGCTTCGACCACGATCGGCGAATGTGCGACAGCGCTCGTGAGAAATGAAATTCCCATTGACCCTCGCAGCGTCTTTCTGTATAGTGCGCGGATTCCGGAGGAAGCCCCCATGCTGACCCGCTTGTGTCTTGTGCTGATCGTGTTCATCGCCGCGCCCGCGTGTGCCCAACCTGTCTATCTGGCCAGTTACGGCAATGTGCTGTATCGCGTCACCGACTCCATAGTCGAGGCCTTCCCCAATCAGCCCGGCACGATCATCGGCATGACCGTCGTGCCGCCAGGCGCCTCTGTGACGGGAGCTGACGGCGGAAGTGTTCTGGCGATCGAAGGAGCCGGCGGCACACGCATCTGGCGCGTCGACAACCCGCTCAGCGGAACCCCCGATCTTGCACTACTCGGTCACTTCTCATCCGACCACATTCGTGGCGATATTGTGTTTGCCCACGGTCGCCTCTTCGGAATCAACGCCGGATTTATTTATGAGTACAGTGTGCTCGATTTTTCTACCATCGCCGTCATCGACCTTGATCGCCCCAATGCATCCACCGGCGGTCTCGCTTACGACGGATTGGCAACCTGGTATCTGCCCAATCAATCGTCCAACCGCATCATCCGCCTGCCCGATCCTCCCACTCCGGAAGGCTGGACGCCGCTCGGTCCCACAGGCATCACAATGGGCAACAACGATCTCGAGTGGTTTCACGGCTGCCTCTACCTTGCGACAGATATCGGCACGACATTGGTCATCGGATGGATCGACCTCGACAGCGGTGCGTTCCATCATCTTCTTGATGTTGCTTCGACCACGACTCCCCGTGGCGTTGGACTTGCAATCCTCAACCCTTGCCGGGTTGACATGAATATTGACGGCGTGCTCGACTTCTTCGACGTGCAGGTGTACCTGAACCTGTATTCGAGCGGCAGCCCGCTGGCCGATCTCAACAACGACGGCATCCTCGATTTCTTCGATGTGCAGATGTTCCTCGGGCTCTATAGCGCGGGGTGTGCGTAGGTTCATTCGGCAGGCGGCATGGTCTCGCGCGAACGATGCGTCAGCGGCCCTGTATGAAAAACACCCGCCCGGATCATTCCGGACGGGCGGAGTGGTTGTGTCGTTGCTCCCGCTGCCCGATCGCGCTCAGGCCGCGATCGTCAGATTCTTCTTGCTCGTGACTGGATTGCCCTCGGCCGAGCCGAAGTAGACGGTGCTCACATCGCTGGGCTGGCTGGCCCCGCCCGAGCGCACGGCGACGATGTAATACGTGGCGTTCTGGAGCCCGGTCGGAATGGTGGAGTCGGTGAACCTGCGTTCCTCGCTGGTGCCGATGAGGATGAACGGGCCGCTCTCGGCGCCGGGGTTCTTGAGGCTGCGGAAGATTCTGAATGACGTTCCGCCCACGCGCGAGCCTTGCCATGCAAGTTCGATCGAGCCGCCGGTGGTGAGGGTGGTGGTCAGATCGGTCGGCTGCTCGGCCGGCCCGAGGGGGGTCGGGTCGGCGGGAGCGGGGATCTGAGCCATCGCGTAGACGTTGGGGTTGCTGGTCTTGAAGGCCCAGGCGCGAATGACGCGCACCTGCGCCCGCCCGATCTCGAGCATGGCGGCGACTGCGATGTCCTGCTGTTCTGTGGCTGCCTTGGCAAGGTTGCGTGCAGCCTGGGCAGCGTTGAAGGCGGCGCGTGCGGCGGTGACGGCTGTGTTGAGGGAGACGATATCGACGGGCAAAAGTCCGATTGCCGGCGGATCGCCAGCCCAGACGGGCAGCCGTTGCTCAAAGAACTGAATCTTCTCATTGAGCTTGTTGGGGATTGTTTCATGTGCCATTGTGATCACACTCCAATCGAAGCAGTGGCGAAGCACCATCGCGCACACAGATCGAACTGCGCCGGATTCTTGTGTGCGGCCCGCGACATGCGACCCGCGTTCGCCTGATGCATCGACCCTTGGGGAATGCAACTGAAGTGTGTGGGCGAGACATTCTGAAAATTGTGTTGGCCCGTTGCTCGGCCCGCGTGTATCGGTCGCTTGGCGGCGCAGAAAATGCGCTGCGGCGGCACGAGCGGGCGTAGTCCGCTCATCGGGGCCGCGTTGGTTGGTGCGGCGCTGTGTAATCAACACGTCTCGCCTCGCTCTCCAGGTGTCCATTCATCGGGGCCGCGTTGGTTGGTGCGGCGAGCATCATCAGCAGCAGGCCCAGGACGCGATCGAGTGTCCATTCATCGGGGCCGCGTTGGTTGGTGCGGCCAGATCGACTACTACGTCAGCGCGTGGCGCGTGACGTGTCCATTCATCGGGGCCGCGTTGGTTGGTGCGGCCTCGACCCGGCCGTCGTGGCAAGCCAAATCGAGGCGTGTCCATTCATCGGGGCCGCGTTGGTTGGTGCGGCCTTCCCCGGTCTCAAGGACAGGGCTCGGGTTGAGGTGTCCATTCATCGGGGCCGCGTTGGTTGGTGCGGCTGCCGTTGCATTGTGCATGCTGGTTTTTCGATCGGGTGTCCATTCATCGGGGCCGCGTTGGTTGGTGCGGCGTCGCCGGGCTCGCGCGTCATTTCGTAGTCGAGCATGTGTCCATTCATCGGGGCCGCGTTGGTTGGTGCGGCAGACGGTCGAATCTTGTTGAGTCGCGAATATTGCTCGTGTCCATTCATCGGGGCCGCGTTGGTTGGTGCGGCACGCCTTCCGGCCGCTGCGCGCACTCACGGCGCAGGTGTCCATTCATCGGGGCCGCGTTGGTTGGTGCGGCCCCGTCAACACGCGGGCTTTCCTGTCCGATCACGTGTGTCCATTCATCGGGGCCGCGTTGGTTGGTGCGGCAGCGCGATTCTGAATTCCTTGCTCAGGATCGCCAATGTGTCCATTCATCGGGGCCGCGTTGGTTGGTGCGGCGAAGTCAGCGAAGTGATTTCAAAATGTGTTTTGAAGTGTCCATTCATCGGGGCCGCGTTGGTTGGTGCGGCCAAAGATAGATGCTACCTCCACAATCGTAGCGGAGGTGTCCATTCATCGGGGCCGCGTTGGTTGGTGCGGCGCAATTAAATCAACGCATGGTTAATTGCGTGGCATTGTGTCCATTCATCGGGGCCGCGTTGGTTGGTGCGGCTCGTCGCGCTCGATCTCGATCGCCTCATCCCACTGTGTCCATTCATCGGGGCCGCGTTGGTTGGTGCGGCGGCTCTTGTACTCGATGGGAGTCGGCAGCAGCACGCGTGTCCATTCATCGGGGCCGCGTTGGTTGGTGCGGCCGCCGCTCTCGCAACATCTTGCCAAACATGCACTTGCGAGGCGGCCAGCGAGCGTAAGCGAAAACGGGGGCTTGCCCGAGCCCGACTCAGGCCCCGACGGGCATCAAAACCATCGAAAACACCGGGGAAAACCGCGTCCGCGAGCGTGCCCCGGCCCCCCATGCACCACCTTCGCACTCGCGGGGGCGGTGCGCACCAAAAGCCCCCGCGCACCGACTCCCCCGCCCGGAGGGCCGCAATCAACCAACTTGCCAACGCCGCGCAAGATCCCGGCCACCCCACCGCCAAGCGGGGAGCCGCCACCAACGCGAACCGGATGAATGCCGAGTGCCAAACCCATCGAAGGGGACGACACGTTCTCGGAGATGTGACGGCCTGTAGCACGTCAACGGCAGTATACCAAGGGACCGGGCTGCGTGCAAGCCCCACCCGGCACCCCGCCCGGCGTCTTATCAGATCACCACCATCCCAGACTCCTGCTCGGGCAAACTCTGGCCCAGCACCGTGGCCGACTCCCGCGCGGTCTGCTCGTTGCCGCCCAGGTCAACGATGAGCAACTGGTCTTCGCGCAGGTTGAGGATCTCGCGGGCCGCGTTTTCGAGCCGCACGCGATCAATGGCCTTGAGCGTGCAGTAGAACACCGAGTACTGCCACGGCTCGCCGTACGCCTTCATGAGTTTGTGGATGCGCCGCAGCCGCCTGGCGTCGCACACGTCGTAGCACACGAGATAGCAGCGTCGCATGGCGTTCTCCGGCGCGGCTCGCCGCGCGACTGGTCAACAGCGGGGTCACCTCGTGGTCAGGAACGCGAGCGTGGGCACTTCGCCGAGCATCCAGGCGGCCACGAGGCGCGCGTGGAGCATCAGCATGCGGCGGTACGACAGCCGATAGTCAAAGACCGGGTGCGTCACCTCGGTCTCCATGCGC